>Ga0056128_1002255_pt1 | contig 22664 bp, 15 predicted proteins | sample WorMetLIZISLAND2_FD_71113 | JGI IMG/M metagenome (GOLD analysis project Ga0056128, IMG submission 71113) | Marine gutless worms symbiont microbial communities from Max Planck institute for Marine Microbiology, Germany - Olavius geniculatus... ... | reverse complement strand
CCACCCATCCCTCCGCCACCCCCTCCTCCAGTCTCTGCTAGGTGAAATGCTGCCACGCTAGTTATGGTGGCAGCCAAGTTGAATACATTTCATCATGTAATGAGACAACTTTGTACTGTCTTTTAGATGTTGCCAGCAATTGGAAGGCTCACGACCGTTTGGTTTAGTAGTTGGCGAACATGCATCTAAACATATTGATGTTAACGCAACACATCCTCTTTTGGCTAGATGAAAATGCTATACCGTACTTGGATTTTTATAGTAGTACATGCACACTGTGTGTCAATAAAAAGTGGACCCAGAACATCGTCAATAACTTTGTTAAACTAAAACTGCCACTAGTGTGAATTATTGTCCAACATCTTTAGTTAATTTGAAAGCAGTACGTAAAATTTGGCATAAAAGTGTAAACCATAAACGAAGGAATCAAATTTTAAAAAGGTTCGTTTTTATATATCGGTACAAACAGCTGTAAATACAGGTGCCTGCTATAGCCTGACGTCATTGACACGTTAGTGTTGTGTAACTGTAAACAGTAACAAACAGTGGTTTTTAACAAAGATGATAAAGTTTTAATCAAAGTTTTGCACCAAAAAAAAATACGGAGCGAAAAAGTTTATCAAAATGTTTCCGAACAAAAGCTGGTCTCTGTCGTTGTTGATTTAGTTGCTGATGCTGACTGATCAAACTGGTACTGTGGATCGCAAACCCAACAGTGGTAAAAAGCGTAAACAGTGAAATGCTGACAATGTCGATTCAGTCGAGGAGCTGTAAGTCAATAAAATGCATCGGACACTCGCAAAATATCAAGTAACTGTAAAACGGCAGGCAAACTGCCATTGTAGGCCTATGCAAAAATGCTGTGTTGTAAAAGTCATATTTTGGGTAATTTAATTTGAATGTTAATAAAACTGACAGTGTTAAGTTATTTTTCTTACATTGATATGTCATTCCTCTAAGCTTAATTTACGGTTATTATGTTTAAAATTTTGGACAAGAGTGTCGTCATTTTTTTACAGAATGACAACTATTTGTTTTGGGGTCCACTTTGTGTTGAGACAACAGTGTAGTAGTCAGGTTGAATACATTTCAGACTGCAGGTGATGGAACATATGAAAACAACATTAACCGTGTTACCATAGACAGCACTTTTACGTGCAACTCAAGTGCATTTACATTCTTTAATGAAGATGCGCTTTTGATTCAATGACCAATAGTAATTGTAAGTGAACGTTGGATTTGCATGTTTGTCAGATGTGTACTGTTCATGTAATAAATGATAAACTTCATGTTTTTGTTTCCTGGTTGACTGACCGCACAGATGATGTGCATGTTACAGTTGACGATCACAAACAAAAAGAACTGTAAACTGCCATAAAGGCTAATAGGTGATGGCTGCATGCAAGTCGCATTAGACTGATGTGCTTTGTGTCTCCTATGGAAGACAGGCAGCGAGCGGCTTTGTGATTCAACAAAGGCAGCCAGAAAGTTGCAATTTTCGGACAAGACTCCGCAAATTCCAACATGACAGAGTTGCAGATTGGCAACAGAAGACATTATAGCTGCTCACAGGGGCATCTATTCTGCCTTGGACACTGTGCAAGCCCCCCCCCCCACACCGCCTCCAATGTTAACCCCTCCTAACGTAGACTCGAACTTCTCCAACGTCAAGCTTAGTCAAGTGCTGTGTTGCCCCTAATGATGGATGATGGCATGCTTAATGGGGGCCAACAGAAAATTTTCTAAGGGGAGAGAGGCTGTAGCGTTGAATGAAGTGGTAATGGGGGTATTTCACTGACCAGGCTGTTGGGGAATCTAGGGAGCATAAGATCCCCACTGGGGTCCAGGGCAGAGCCCCAGCCGAAAATGAATTTGGTGCATTTTTAGCCTTGCAAGACTTCTGGTCTAGCTCTGGAAGAACGATGACTGGCTCCCCCCTGAAGCCCTAGAAGTTGCCCTCTTGAGAAAAGTAATACACTTTGAGCGTAGTCCTCAACGGACGTAGATGCCCGTGGGCACTCAGAATTGCAATTTTTCCCATGAAGTTAACGAAAATGCCTTGCGGTTTTGTATTTTGCAATTTTGGACGAGAATCACATTTTCCAACAAGATTTTCTTAAAAAATTTTCGGACGGCAAATAATTTAAATCTATTACAGTTAAAAACATAGCTACATACAGTATTGCTTGATCTGTGGACGTCAATGTTCATCATGCAATCAGTGACGATACAATAGTGATGTTTTTTTTTTAAAAAATTACTATTAAATTTTCAATTAAGTGATAACAATCACCAAGAAAGCATTGCAAAGAAATCACCTTTTCCACCGAATGTGAAAAATCTGATTGCATCTTACTACATAAATTTGAGACAGCTGATAACGTCCTAAGAACCAATTTTAATTGAAAGTAATGTTTTTTGACTGTAAACTGTTTAAAGGTCCGTGGACACCAAAATTAACATATACATTTTATCCATTTTCCTGAAAGTGCAGAAGTTTCTGATAACTTTGACAGTAATATCGGTGCCCCGCATTTTGTCAACACGGAAAAATTTACCTTTGAAGTCGACGATCTACGAAAATGACGCAGAAAACGTGCCACCATGATGTCCTGCGGTGACGTCATGAGTTTAGCCTATAGACGTCGTGAATATTAATGGCCTAGCCTAGAATGACGACGTCGTCGGCTAGGCCATTAATGTTCATGATCTATATGGGCCAGGGTCATGACGTCACCGTGGGCACTGATAGATTGGAATATTTCGCATAACATAACGTAGTGCCGCATTTCGTTTGAAATCACATTAATTTCATATATTTATGAAGCTCAAATTGACATATTGCATATGCGAGGTTAAATGTCCAATTTAAATCTACAGAAATTGCGCGAGTGAGTTTGACCGTGGCCATGGACCTTTAAAAGTCAATGGTTTCAGTAGGACAAAACAAGCATGATCAATACTCGTTGCCACTATTACATACACAGCATGAATAATCAGTTTTAAGGCCAGTTTCGTTATTAAAATATTTCACCAACAACCACACAGAGTAGTCAAATATGGAATGATATCAGATGGTCAAACGAAGTCAAAGAGATAGTGCATGATATCAAAGTTGACAGACCTGCAAACAATACAAAATGGCAAACCAACATTTAATACTGCAATATAAGTGTATCAACGATGACTAAAAATAATTTGCATAATAGCAATAAAGGAAAATTGAACAGTGGCTGAACAGTTTTTATGATAATTTGTGAATATATCTGGTAAAGAGCTCAGGATGGATGATCACAAATTAAGGAAAGTTTTCAAAATGTGCTTTAAAACATCAAATCACTCTTACGCTGCATGGATGGGCTGTAAGCTGTTTGATCAATCTGAAAATTAGTTCTGAGAAAAGGAATATCTTTACAACTTTATATGGAAAAGTGGCACCTCCATCAGGACCAGGATGGGGTAAGATGCAAGTTTTGGGTCATAAGAGGAATGTATTGTAATCTTGATAGCCAAAAACTGGGCACTCGTTCAAACATCCAACATCTGCCAGGATGTAACAAAAAGCCCAACTGTTGTATGAGATTGCCAACTGTACTACTTGTTAACAGGTCACCATAGAGATATCGTTGAACGTAAAGTGAAATCATCATTTGAAACCTAAATCACTAATTCGACTTTGGGCGCAGGCTGTTGCGCGTAACTATTACGGCCAAAGCACTGCAGATGGACACATGATTACTATTGACACTTGACAGCCTATAGGAAGACATCAGTGCTCTATCCAGTGGTACCATTGCCCACCCCCTACGACTTGCCGTTTAGCAACAATGGCCCGTACCGACCTTCAAGGTCATTCAAGGTGAATGATTTTCATGTCATCTGAAAGCCAATATGTGACTTCCTATTAGTGATCAATAGCAACTTAGGCCCTATCTTGCACCATTTAGCCACAAGCATGCATGGCGACACAGACACATAGTACCATAAGCGCAACCCTCAGTAAGGTCGGCTAAAAATACTCAAAACTCTTTGACTGCTATCAATGAGCCATTTCTAGAGCATCATTTACAGCAAACATATAGCAGCACTAAAAACAGCAACACTAATAAAAAAAGGTAAAGGCCAATACTTGCTATAGACTTCTTACAGTTGCCCAGAAGCACTTACAATTTCGGAAGTGGCAGCTGATTGGCTCATTGGCATGAGCTAATGATACGACAGCGCACTATACGGCCATCCATTGCCCGCATAAATGAACAACTGGACCCGCGGTTTGCAGCAAGCGGACATACCACCGCCCCAATCAGCCACACTAGGCTTCACCCCGTAGTCTGTAAGCTACTATTCATTTCTCAATAAACTGTAAAAAACAGCTGAGTTTCGGTGATGTACAAAAAGACAAAGCTGCAGCTGCACAGAGAAAGCACGGACCGCGAGATGGACTTGACAAAGTCGAGCGAAACCAAGCACTTGTATTTGGGCGCCTCGAGTGGGTCGGAGCTGCCAAACCGAGACACAAGACCCAGCGTCACCAGTGACGTCAACTGCACAACGCATTTATTACCCAAGCTGCTCACGCAACCAACTCAGTCGCAATGACAGCCAGTCCATCACATAGACTAGCAGTTTTTTAACTGCAAATAAAATCAGTAAATACAAAAAATTAGCAAATATTCGTGCCTAAAAACCTACTACAATAACAGTAAATCATATGTATCTCATTACCATAGACCAGGGGTCTCAAACTCATTTGGGGGTGCGGGCCACACTGCAAGATATCACTCAGTCGGTGGGCCGCATTGTTTTTAGAGATGACAAAATGCAGTAATTAATAGGCCCCTACAAATGACAGAAGTTATTTTTACAGTATACATTGTAGTTTAGAACTTCAGATTTTTCCCGTCTCCAACTAACACTTACCGCTGATTTGGCAGAAATCAGAGAGTCAACGTTAGTCATTAGAGGTTAATTTTAACAATATGCGCTATATAAATTTACATTTTACTTACTTACTTACTTACTCTTAAAATCACAGGTGTTAGCCAATTGCAATGTTACATTCAGACGTTTAGGCCTACTAGTGAGTCTCGATCACAAAGCGGATTCGTTGATCTTCATTGACGAGAAGAACTGTTCACAAACGTACGTACAGCCAAACATCGCCATAGGCTATTTCGGAGGTTGCAGAAACTAATTTTGGTTACTTTTTTTCTGAACAAAATGGTAGAAATCAGGAACACCCATATCCGTGTACTTCTGCTTGTCACACTTCAAATCCAATACATCCATCTGGAATCCTTCAGAAACGCTTTCTGCATCAACATCAAATGGAGTGGCAAAGAGTGCAAACTGTGGTTTAAGATTATTGAACTCTTTAAAACATCGGTTGAACTCTGCAAGAAATCCAGAAATGACATCTGCATAATCTTTTAGCCACCGTGGCTTAACTAAAGAGAACGCAAATGATAACAATAGTAGTTTCACTGGGTTACTGGAAAATGCTGTAAAATGAATATAACGACTTATTTTTATCCTAAATTTTTAGAATTTCAAATAATGTGTCGCAGGCCGCAAATGACGCCTGCGGCCCGCGGGCCGCGAGTTTGAGACCCCTGCCATAGACTATGGTGAGAGACTGAAACCTTCTGTTGTTAATAATTAATGTGCAACTTTCTGATAAACAGTCGAGCTTTTCCAATAAGTATATCAATTATATAAAAAGGTTTACAGCTGCATCAAAATACTTGCATTTTCAACTTAAACAGATACCAGCTAAACGGGTTGGCAATGCTGGTAAACTGGAAACGTCCTGAAAAATGTTACTGTGACATAATGTTGATGCAATTACTGTGTGGTCAGTTTTGGGCAAATTCTGAATGAAATTTTCGTGGATTTTCACAAAAGCTTCAGCCTAGAAATGGTGCATATTAGAAAACTGATAAGTAAAACTAAGGCAGCAAGTTCCGTAATGAATCAAGGTGAATTACGAACTGTGAGCATAATGTTAGTCGACTTCTGCAATTCTATAAGTATTTACGTCAGTGATTTCTGAGCAGTGGCATTGCTAGCAAATGTTTGCAGGCCTTAAAACAAACAAAGAAGCCAAATTATCAAGAAATTTTGTTGCAAAACAGCTAACGTTAACACACAGCCAACAAGTGCAATATGCAATAATCGAACCTGGGAGAAAATATTCACTGATGGCTGAACTTGAATGCCAGCGATGGTATAGAAGATAGCCAAAAGTCGGTCAAGTGGAAACTGCTTCGGACCCAACATATGCTGACTTGTCTACAGATGGCACAACTCAGCAATGTGTACAAACAAAAGCCACAGCCATCTTTTTACACTTATATCCATATAAAATTTTCCTGTGAAACACACATGATGACGATTGCAATTTTTCACCACGTCTCACAGCTGTTTCTTTTTTATTTATCACAAATCGTACTAAAAAAAGCAAAAACAAAGAAAAACAAGAACAACAAGACACTCCAGCAGATAATTAAATAAACACAAGGGAAACTACACTGTGTCTCAAAAAAATCCCATTTTCAACTTTTTTTACAGGCACATTTTCCTGTCAAATGGCAAAAGTGGTTATTGAATATCCCACCACATCTTAACTGTGTTGTTACCCTACTTTGTGAAATATAAATGGATTATAACTAGCAGTAATATAGGCAAGTGTTGCAAAATGAAAGACACCCCAAATGAAAATGGGGGTAAATGATTTGTATAATACTACACTGCATTATATCCGTTCAACTGGATATCTAGCATGTTGAATTGTGTTAGTTTCTGGCCTTTCTGGTTTAGTAGGCCTACCAGTTCATCCACAGTGGTCACGTTCTCTTCAGTACATGCATGATTTAGTATGCCGCTCTCATGCCTTTGGTCAGTGCTTCCAATTTTCCAAATCTTTTTAGTAACGTGTCCAGTACTAACGTTTCTGCTGTTTATCTTCGAAAATTTCCATAGAATAGTCCACAAACTGTATTTTTTGAACTCATATGAGTTTTTAGTAGAGCCTTGTCTTCAGTGAAAAATGGCACGTTACATTACCAGTGTATCATCGACAGATAAAAAATATTATTCACAATTAATATCGTTTGCTTTTCTTTAGAAACACAAAAAATGTATTGAGCACTAAAAACTGTTTACTTTTAATATAAAAATTAGTAGAAAATTGTCTCAAAAGTATAACCTATACATATATATTATCATTTTACTCATTTTTGACAATTTAAGTTACACATGGTAGTGTACTGACACAGTTAAGGTGCGGTGGGATGTGTTAATAACCACACTTATGTCTGCAGAGTGTGCCAGTGAAAGAATTTTAAAAATCGGTCAATATGTGGCAAAGATATGGACAATCTTAAAGTGGGACGTTTTTTTGAGACACAGTGTAGATGGTCCAGGCTTAATCATGCCCATGGGCCATTCCTGTAAACATTTCATGAATCCAGGGGGATTCTGTCACAGGGCAATTACGTCCATGGAGAATTAGTCCATTTTACACCTATCCAGATGACTGTGTTCAAAGGGGAATTTTCACGTGGGAGATTATGCCAAATTTAACCTACCATAAAAATTTCTGGCAAATCTGTAAGTAACTTTTCCTGTAAACCGCTAACAAATTTTACCTGCCATATCTGCCAGTGTAAAAATCCAAAAATTCAGTCCTGTGACCTTGACCTTTGAGATGTGGCCTTGAAGGTCAATATGGATCTAGATATGTCGAGGTACATTTTCACACAAAATCAAGCAAAGGGCAGCAGTTCTTCACTTATTGTGGTAACACAGAAACAAAAAAACTCCGAGACAATGCAGAAAACAATACTGTCATTGCTACCACAGACAGTAACAATTAAAAGTCTCCGTGCAAGATGTCTTGACAGTGAAATAATACAAGAAATTTGAACTAATGCTCACAAGATGCACGAAAGCCTACAGCTGTCAGTCTATCTCCAGCCATTTCGTCACGGTTCATTCTTGGACCTTGCACTACAGTCAAAGGTCACAAAAATCAATTTTAAAAACCCTTATTTTGGAAGTTCAGGGTCTTTCAAAGGCATCGATATGACTGAAAAGCTTGTCACTAGTGCTTGTTGTGATAGGCAGCATGCCCATGCCTATCTGCAACCGTTTCACAAAATACTGACCAATAATGGCAAAATAATGACTTACGGGGGTACCGCTCTTTGATGCCCTCATGTGCAGGTTTCCTTGAACCTAAAACATCGAGACTTAGACCGTCGAGTCTACGTTCAATGCTAGAAATTTCATATGCAGCTTCTCCAGGTCTATCTCAATTGATTTCAGTGCAATTCGTTCTTGAAATGTGTCTCACAGCCTGAAATTGCCAAAAAAATCCATAAAACCACCTATTTTGGCATTCAACGTCATCCAAGGTCAAGGTCATTGATTTCGGTGCCAATCGAGAGCCAGTGCATGACTTCCTATTAGTGACTAATAGTAACCTAGGCCCTATCTCGCACTGTTATTGAGATACAGTGACTTAGTGGCTAAAAATCACAAATTTTTCTTCCCCCTCTCATTTAGCACCGTTGTTCGGAGTGACTCTTCCGAATTTATGAAAAAGGTTTACGGCTCCTGAAACTAGAGTCTTCCTGGCAGCTGATGGTGAAGATTTGGTGATCCTAGCTTGCACCATTTTTGACTGATCCAACCGTGTGACAGACAGACAGAATTGCGATGGCAAAGACGCGCTGAAAGCAGTAGCTGCTTTTGCACGTAAAAACTACAAATGTATGGCAGCCAAGGCACTGAAATGTAGTATGAAACCAAAGTCAATTATACCTTTTCATCTTTCTTCTGCTTTGCTGCTCGCGCACGTTTACTGATTTTGCCGGCATTCTGCAGAACCACAGTCGGAGTGAATAATGCTGTCATCCAAGCTCATTAATACTAAATGCAGAAGTCAGTTTTAATTTTCACGACAACAGCAAATATCAAACAACTATGGTTTAAGCGCAATCATGTTGAATTCAACACTATTTAAAATCTGGGTCTGTAGCAATATGAATTCCAGTTGCCTCAGAAGGCTTTGATCAAACAGTACTGAAGATTTCATATACTACACTGCGAGGCATAAAAACACATCAAAACACATATATCATCACTTAGAGATGGATTAGTCAAATTTCAATAATTTTTGTATGAATATTCCAAACACAACTGGCCATCAAATGATCATCTGTGTTCCCATCTGTGTTCCCACCTTACCAAACGTCAGTTTCTGCACTACCTGGGGAAAAATAACAAGCAAAATATTACATTTTTTATTCAATGCAGTATCATTATTTGATTCAAATACCGCACATTTTGTCCAAATTTCAACACTTTGGCTGACAGTTTATCCAATTGTGTATTTGTGCACCTGCTGACAGTAAATATTCAAAATATCGGCCAGTTGTGTAAACAAAGATGGGAAGATGCATTCTCCATTCGTTGGTATCAGTGTTGATAATGTTCTGCTCAGCTTATAACCAGTTGCTTCTTGAGTTCACTGATATTCTTGGACAGCATCCCATAGACTCACTGCTGCATAACACTGCAAACATTGTCCAAAGGGCTGTTAGGAGCTACATATCTGGAGTAATGTAATTTACTGCTGTTTTCCCCTTATATTTCAACTCATGTTGCATTTGTTGTTTCTTCAGATAATGCAGAAACAGATGTTATGCGAGCTAAAAATTTGAATGGCCATTTGATGCCCAGATGTGCCAGAAATGTTTGTACATAAAACTATTAAAATCTCATTATTCTTCTCCAAGTTACAGTCACGGATGACTTTTGGCATTTTTTGTTCATTTCAACTACGATTTCATGTGTTTTGATTTCCCCAGGTAGTGCATCTAAGCATATGTTGTGTGAGGTAAAAACTTGAATAATCACTTGATGGCCAGTTGTATCAGGAATAGTTGTACCAAAAATTATTAAAATTCAATGATAATTCAATGATCCACCTTCAACTTATGATGGATAAATTTCGGTGTGTTTTTTATGCCTCACAGTGTAGTTTCACAAACTGTAACTAGCTACCTTGGAGAAGAAGCATTTGTCACTCTTGGCAGGGTTGTATGATGCAATGTATGCAGCGATGACAAGATATTTTGAATACACTGGCAGATCAACGTAAGCTCGACTTACAACACCTAACATGTTCACAAACAAAGAACGCAGCCTGCAGCAGATTTTAACAGCAAATATTAAAAACAGCAAGTAGCCTGTACACACCTAAACACTACAAACATCACATTACAGGTTAAGATAATCTCAGACTTAGATTCACACATCATTACACTAGAAGATGAGCAAGACACAGTTCTTGATAAAAGTTCAACTGCCGATATAAGATATTTGAAACTCAGCCTTCCATCCCTTCGGGATAAGTAAATTGAGTACCGGCCTATCTGGCTGAGACCAAGGCGGGGAACGTTCACCTGTGCCAGGTGACAGGTAACACTGTGTGATCCCATATGGCAGGTGACACTCTGTAGCTCTGAAAAGGGTTTCCATTAAGAGATGCAATATCACCTAATATAACCTTTTAATGATCTTGCACTGCAGAAATACCTTAGCAACAGCAGTAACTTAACAACAACAGCCAAAGTCATTTGGTTCTGAGTCGCTGCAAAGTGCGATGCAAATTTTGACCGGGAAACTTATGACTAGAGATATGCAACCATCAAATGATGGTACAGGCTGCTCAAGTTATTAGAACACCACTGCTTCAGACCAGCAGGCTGCTGTCAATGGCTACATCAAAATTTTTGATTATTTATCAGCAAATAACGTTCACACGATAGACTAACGAAAACGAAAAATTCAAAAGCAGCATTCTTGGTAAAGACCGCCCAATTTCCACTGCCCATGTTACATGGGGGGAGGGGAGGCCGGCCGTGAGTTGCACTGCCAAGTGGCAACTCATTCCATTCAACAACTATTGTAAGGTTAAGAATTACATGCCAAAACCATGACGACACTAGAGTAACATATGTTGCAACAGCAGCGTTCAGCATTGCTAATTCATAAAATAATCTCAGTTTCTAACACATACACTGTGTTCAGAAAAAAACACCCACTCACGTTTTCTTTTATATCTCCCTGGAAAATGTTTAGATCTGCACAAAATTTTCAGTGAATGTTTATTAGGAAACAAGTATTCCACCGGTAAAAAATTAGATATTCTTCGCTAGTGGTGACATCATTCTGTCATCATATTTCCCTGTTTGTAAATTATGGGTTTTTAACATTGAAGACAGACATTTAATGAAATGTTAAAACACACAAATTGGTCATTGTGTTAACTGACCCCAAAAATATGCTAAAATGTCACGCAATTTCCCATTGTGAACTGTTTTCATGGTTTATCTTCTTGGCTGAGTGCAAGATCTTCAACTTTGTTGATGTTGGCAGACGTACTCGCACTGCATCACTGTGTGGATGACCACTTGCCTGCTATCGGTCAAGCGGTTTGCTAATACTGGTCATGACAATTTTTTATTTAAAAGTTTCATTTCATCAATATTCAATTGTCTGTCCATTGTCCAGAAACATTTTGCAAAAAACCTGCGACTGCATAACCCCTGATGACTCGCAAACGTTGTATCAAATGTCTGTTTTCGACGAAAAAACCCAGAATTCACAGATGCGATAATATGACGTCAGCATGACGTCACCAGTAGCGAAGAATAAGTAACTTTTCCGTCGTTGAATGCTTGTTTCCTCCTAAACATTTCCTAAAAATTTTATGGAAATTCAAACAATTTCCACGGAGATATAAAAGAGAACTCGAACGAGTGTTTTTTTCTGAACACAGTGTACATTCAGTGCAAGTAAATAGAGAGCAGCTACCAGTGTTGGACTGCGGAATTTGTCCACTGCTCTGCTGCATCTGATCCCACTGCGTTCTGCAATCAATACAGTTCATATGTAATTTGTCAGTCAGTTTTCAACTGTAACCAAAACATTATTTAAAATACAGTCTCTTGGTTGTTCTTTAACCGACCCACTTATCAGAATTATTCCAAGTTACACTACACCAAGTGAGGGTGAACCTTTAAGCCAACTCTTGAGAACTGTTGTGGTAAAAGTTTTGCCCACCAGATGCCCTTTTTGTTGCTTAATCTACAGTGCTAAGTACTAAAAGATCCAACAATAATCCACACGAAATATGCCAGCAGTTATTTTTAGTTTTCAAAATACAGCAAAACTGGAAATGAAAAAACACAGGTGAGCTTAACAAAGATGTTATTCTGACAAAAGATAATCCAATAAAATTTTGCAGGAATATAATGACACAATTACATGCTAAACTGTTTTCCAATTCCAACTGTAGCTCAACTTCTACTGAATTTGTTCACTGTTAAAGCATATAACCTTAGAGAAAGCTGAACTAAAAACCATAAAAGTGAAAAGCAACATATACGACAACGAACCCTCGAACTTCTCGCAAGTAAACGCTGTGGAGACACTTTCGTAGGTGCGGCTCAATGTTGCGCCACAACTTGTGAGTGTCATCAACAGTTGCTGCACACACACAGGCCAACTCAGCCTCCTACCCTCCTAGAGATGGGAAATGAGTAGCAGCTTACGGGCTATGGGGTGAAAGCCTAGTATGGCTGATTGGGGCTGCGGTATGTGTGCTTGCTGCAAACTGCGGCTCCGGTTGTTCGCTGACACGAGCAATGGATGGCCGCATAGCGTGCTGTGGTATTATTAGCTCATGCCAATCAGCTGCCACTTCCGAGACTGAAAAATGCTTCTGGTCTTGAGACTGTTTCATGTAAGAAGCAGTATAGCAAGTACTGGACTTTACCTTTTTTACGCCATCAGCAAACTATTAAAACTATGGCAGATACAGCACTGTATACAACCACAACCAGCGAACTATCACTTTTTATCCAATGCGATATAATTCCTTAATTAACATAACACGTAAAAACACATTTTGTTCACATTTCTAACACTGTGGCTAACAATTCATCCAGTTGTTTATTTTTTAACTGCCTGCAGTAAAACTGCTTGAAGTGTTGGCCCACAATGTGAACACAGGCAAGGAGACGCTTTCTCCATTAATTGACAGCAGCATCGATAATGTTCCGCTGCAGACCAATCCAGGCTGTACCAGTCGCTTTTTGACTTCACAAACATTCTTAAACTTCATGTGGTAGACACACTGCTGCATGACAGTCAAATCTTGTAACAGACTGGCTGTTGGGGCCCACAGATCAGGATAGATGGAATTTATCAACGTTTTCTCATTCATTTTAACACATATTATGCCTGGTCTGCTTTCCACAGTTAGTGCAAAAGCAGACACTTGGTGAGGTGGAAACTAAAACACTTATTTAATAGCCAGTTATGTCAGAAGTATTTCTGCCTAATATTATTAAAATCTGCTAGTAATCTTTATTCAAGTTACGATCGATAATGTCGGGGATGTTTTCTTCAGGTTTTCTGTTTATTTCAACACATATTTCGCTTGATCTGCTTTCACTAGGTAGTGCAGAAGCATACATCGGGTGAGGTTGGAAACTGAATGATGGCAAGTTGTGTCAGAAATATTCATGCCAAAAATTATCAAAATCTAATAATTGGTTTTCAAGTTACAGTCGTAAATGTCGGGGATGTTTTTTGGGACACAGTGTATTATCAAAATATTGAATTAGACAAGTTACTAACTTTGGCATCTGGTGTTGATGAAATTATCTGCAACTGTAAACAGTGTTCCCGCTCTTTTACTGACAAAAAATCCAGGACTTTCCAGGACCCCCATGAAAAAATTTCCAGGATTTTTTCGTAGTTCACGAAGATTTAAATATAATGTACTGGACAAATTTAAAAGTAGAAGAATACAAGTAATCTGTGAGCGAAGCAAGCAGAAAAAAAATGATTTCTATTTAAACCCATAAAAATGTGTGATTTTCAAGGATATTTTTCAAGGACTTTCCAGGACCTTACGCTTTAATTTCCAGGACTTTCCAGGACCAAAGTGATTTTTTTGCAGACTTTCCAGGTCTTAGAATTTTCAAGAAAAAAATCCAGGACTTTCCAAGATGCGTGGAAACCGTGTGTAAATTTTTTGTCATTATACAAATTATGCACACAGTTCACTCACGCACACTGCGAGCATGTAAACTTTCTGTACATACAAAAATAATCACTGTTTTACAGTGAAACAAAACTTCATACCCTCTCCAGTGGTAACGGGCTCCATGTACTTGTCGAAGTTCACTGCTGCCTGTGTCAAATGCAAAACACATTTCAAGTATAGCTGTCGAAGCATTAATTTTTTAACGCATTAACTAACGTGTTATGAATGCACCCCGGCACATCGAGAGAGAGAGTAAAGGGGGGGGGGTAAGTTAACCCGGGCCCTGCGACATTTGGGGGACCCCGCCTGTAGAAGATAGAAAATTAGAAACATTTTTAACGTATAATCAGCAATAACTGGCGTCAAAGCTAGCATGAAAATTTATTAGCCTGCCATCAAAATAATTATTTATTTACAGTAGTGACGGAACGGCAACTAAAGTTTTGTTGCATGAATTCATGTGATTGTCAAATACCCGTAGTTTAACGGAATATTGGAACTTTTGCTTCACAGAATTTAGTAAATTAACATAAATTTACGTGTATATGTTTTGCGTTAATTTTTTTCAATGTGCGTTACTTTTTTTAACATGTGTTAATTTATTAATGCATTAACGCATTAATTAATGCGTTAATTTGACAGCTCCAATTTCAAGTATTTGGTATATGCTAGGAAAAATTTTAGTACCTAGCTTTCACAGAATTTAGTGATTAATTAATCATTAAGTTCGGTTACAAAGTAAACTGTCATAGTGTCTAAAGACATATGCTTTCATTCGGAAAAATTATTAATTAGTTACTCAGCTAACAGCTATCACAAATGCAGTATGACAAAATCACTGAGCACTTTTCATCCGGTCTTGTAAGCAGACTAAAATACATGGTGCTTCATAAGAAACATCCTTTTTCTTTCTTTCATAATTCAGTCAAATGGCAATCAATTTGCACAAAATTTTTACCAGGTGTATCCAAAGAAATACTAATTCAAACTATGTGGACAAAATATGGCTGTTAGTTAAATATTCTTTGTTAGTTATGACGTAATGCTGACGTCATAGTGTGCCGCGAGTAGTCAGTACAAACTGGCTTGTCGCAACCGATGCCAACAGACTTGCTCTGTGTTGATGGCGAACTTTGTCTGGTTCATTGATGACATACTGTTGAAGTTTTAACATTGTAGCCACAAAACACCCAAAATGATCACTTTCATACACTTGTGGGGATAGCTCAACTTTTTCACCTTCCTGCAAAACAGTACACCAACGTGCACCGTTTGCGAGATGGTTGAGTTTTTGGATTGCAAGACACCTGATTTTATGCCTCCATGTTACTTAGCGTTGATACGATGAACATTTTTCATCAGTGAACAAGATAAAGTTTGCCATCGAAGCAGAGTAGCAAATAACAGAACCAGCTGAGACAAGCCAGTTTGTACACACAACAAATTATGACGTCAGCATTGCATCACGACTGGCAAAGAATATTTAACTATCGGCCACATTTTGTTAAAATATTTTGAATAAATATTTCTTTAGCTACATCTGGTTTAATTTCATGCAAATTGATCACCATTCGACTGAGTTTATAAAAGAAACAAAAAGGGTGCCTTTTTATGAAACACACGTGTATTCATGTTGTCTGGACATTTTAGTGTTTGAAACATAAACTCATAATGGTCTTTAATTTACAACGCTTTCTAAGTGATGCAATCTTAGTCAAAAGTTTTGCAAGTAATTTTTTCATTGCTAATATGTTAAAATGATTAATGGCATAACTTATCGTTGATTTTTTGCAGCTCTACTATTTAGTCTTCAAGCAATAACGTACAACAGTGTGCCAGTGTGCATACCAAATGCCGCAATTCTCCGAGACTTTGGCAGACGACATAGAAAACGCTGAGTACCAGCTTCACGTAGTTCAGGTACACCTCACGAGCGCAGGAATGCGGAGCATCCGAACACATAATCGCCACCAACTCCTCTGTAAAATATACCATACCATGCAGCGATTTGTCCACAAAGTTAAAAACTTTATTAATAAACTCACTGGCATCAAGCTTTCCCATTAAAAATCCTTGTATTCCTTGCGATAAAATTAAAAAATACTGGTACATGACAATTAACATGCAGATGCTGCATGTCAGCAACACTAACCAATAAGCATGGAAACATATTTTGTGCCATAGTAGTATGGAAATTCAAGCTGTCTACTATCCATTTTGCATAAAAAAAAACTTAGCGTAATACCCCATTTACACAATCAAGCAAACATCGAGCAAACATCAAGCAAGCATCGAGCAAATGCCAAGCAAATATGAAGCATGCATAAAGCATAGCCTACATGAAGCAAACGTCAAGCAAACATCGAACAATTAGAGCACACGTCGTGCACATGTATTTTGAATGCATTTGCTGGATGTTTGCTTGATCGTGTAAACGAAGTATAACTCACCTTTGGTATAGTTAGGAAAGTGTACAATGTATGGCTCCAGATAACCAGGACCCCGAAACTTGTCCCATACGATTTCACTTTCCATGACGACACCAACGTTAAGGCCAGACTAAAGCAAAACATCGTACCCATACAACGATGACCAAACATTATCTATAATAAGCCAATAAAATAGTAACACAGAAAAAAACTCCAAATATAAAACTAAATTTAGCAAAACCAAGCGCATAGTTGTAACATCAAAATTCAAAATAAAGTACAACTTAACGAAAGGCATATGCTGAGAAATACAGGCTAGCTGTTATTTTCAACTTCATCATTTTCCTGATTTTTGTATTTCATAGCAGTAAAATGTATCTACCAGTAGCTAATAGTTATTCACGTAACACAGTGCTCTCCAACCCGCGGCCTGTGGGCCGCAAGCCGCATGCGGCCCACGAGGGGATTCCATGTGGCCCGCCATCGTCCCACATAAATTGTAGTTTTGGTTTGGTGATTAGTCAGATGAAATCAACTTGCAAAATTCAACAATGTTTGATGGTCTTTTGCATTTCCAAATTTCAGAAAAATGGGCAAATTTGCGGTTTCCATTGAACATTCAGAAGCAAAAAGTGCTTCAGCTTCAGAGGGCTTTGCCCCCCTGACCCTCCGACCAAGGGCTCTGCCCCTGGACCCGCTGGAGGCTCCGCCCACAAACCCCCCTTATAGGCTCGTGCTCTGCGCGCTTGCCATGCCCCCCCTTGATTGCGGCCCGCCAGCTGGTGGAAAATTGACTAAGTGGCCCGCAGTGTCCAAAAGGTTGGACAGCACTGACGTAACGGAAAGTCGACTTTTGAAAAAGTGCATTTAGTGCAGAAGTTCTGCAGTATGCATGCCAGGGTCTAAGGTGACTGCAGTGTTGAGAATGGTGGACCTGCAAACGTCATCGCAATCAGTAACTTAAAGCAATTTATTACGCAGAAAGTCTCATCGAAACTATAGAACTGCGCATTGCACATGTGATACCGACCAAAAGGCAGTGGAGCTCTGTAGTTGGTACCATAAGTCATAATGCAGTTTTATTCAGTAAAGAAATAACTTTTACACTAAATGCAATGCACACTGCATAGCACTTAATGTAGAAGTAGTTGTGTTACTGAGTAAAACTGTTATGGTCATGTTGTGACCACCTACAAAGCACTGCTGCCTTTTGGTCGATATTTAGTTGTTAAAAAGTCAACAAGTAAGTTACTGGTGAAGACAAAATCACACAATCGGTTAACTCTTACCAATTCCTGAAGGCGAATAAAAGCAGGCAGAAGAATGCTGTCGATTTCTCTCAAACGTTCAGCACGTTCTAAGATCTCAAAACAAATATAAAAATGGTGGTAATAAATGCAACAAATATTAACTTCACATACATGGGAAAATCCTCTCTGGGGATCATTAGCATTAAACAGATAAATGAAAGTCATGCAAAAAGACTTGGCGAAATGCTGTTGAAGACAATATTGAGAGTAGAACGGAAAAACATCCTGTCTGCTGTTGACGATATTTAAAAGAAAAATTGGAAACAACATTATACGCCACGCATTTTTTGGCCTTATCCCACAGTGTTTTTAATGTTGTTTGAAATACACACCCAAAAATGTACAAATTATGTAACACTAACAATTAAATAAAGCTCATAATAAATAAAGTAGAAATTTGAGGCAAAGCCCAATGCAAAGTTAGTCTGCTTGCCACCATAAGTCCGATTGGGGAAAAATTTAGAAGGTTGAAATTCCCCTCTTAGCAAAGTCACGTGGTCCAAACTCATATGCCTTAGCATATGCAAAATGCGTACTGTTGACTTAGGGTGGGTCAACATGCGTGCCCATAACTTTTTTGTCAGTCGACCAAATTTTTTTTGTTCAACGCTAGAAGGATCGTTGTTAATAATGCCTTTTTCTGCAGATTGATATCTTTATGGATTTCAGAGATATTTGCAATCAAAGACAAAAGTTGTCATAAATCGCACCAAATTTTGGACATTTTGCCCTCCCAAATTTTGGACATTTTGCCCTCCCAAATTTTAAGGGGTGGTGTCCCCCAAAAGTTGTATTTGTGTTATCACACCCATCTAGCAGCATGTCAAGTGGCAATGTTTCGTGAAGCTATTCACTTCATCCCTGAAGTTATAGCCATGCATTGGGTGAATTTTAAGCCAATTTTCCACCCCCTTTGAAAAAAAATTGTAAGGGGGACCCCGTCCCCGGTGGTGGGTGCACTAGTAAAACTTGGTCATTCTCTAGCACATGTAAAAATCTGGGGGTGCAGCACCCCTTTAAGGACCAAAATATGGTCTTCCACAAAAGTCGATTTGGGTGGGTATGATTTCAGTCATTTTACCTCTAGATCTTTGAATTTAGTCGACCAAAGTTCACCGTACTTTTACTTTTTTTCGCTGAACACGGGAGGAATCGCTGTAGATCAAATACTTGTCCAATTTTGAATATCTTCATCTGTTCTGGAGACAATCGCCGTCAAAGTTTGAAGTGGTCTGAAATCGAGCCACATTTTGCGTGTTTTTGACCCCTAAAATTTGTTGCAGGAGGGTGCCCCGAAATGCTGAGCTTAATTTTCAAAACTCACTCTAACCAGACCACAGTGCAAAATTTGGCACTGATCACCTGGCAGAGCTGAGAGATCCTGGGGTAAAAAATAAATTTAAAAAACATAAAAATGGTATAACATAAGTCCACTCCTAAACCTATCATTTCTGGGTGGACTAGAAATAGTGCAAAAAAGTTGCATCATGAAGATGAGACTAGACTACAGCAATGTTGTCAAAAATTGTCAGAACTGCAAAAAGAGCAGTTTTTGAACAATAACTGTTCTACTCATGAAAATGTAACACGTACAATATAAATGCAGTTATTGCTGAGCTGTCGGTCGTGGATGACAGCGTGAAGCTGGTGCACAAAGTCGTTCATGTTATCACAACGCCGTCGGCCGGACACTGTCGCATGCTTCTCACCAATAGAATCGCTGCCACATCGCTGCAACCGGCTGAGTATCATTTCAAATATAAGTCGTGATGAAAAACACTCCACGCAGTTAACGCTAACGTAGTTGTGCTACACAAAACATTGAAAATACTGAGGTAAACGTTTTAAAAGAACTAATCAGTTTCAGTTCAATGTAAGATTATGTTGTTATGCAATTGACAAGATATCCCATCCTAAAAATTCTGGTAAATAAATCAAAACGGGATTACCAGCAACACTGCACAGTGCATAATATCCAAAAAACAGCAGATAAATATGCAAACATTTCAACTTAATATTTCAAGTAAATGGAACTAATAACTGAAACAAAACCATGCTGTGACATAATGTCATAAATTTTGTTCTTCTTGTTGAAAATGTCCTCATATGATGGCTACCCTGACGTGGAAGTCAATATACTATGTAAACATGAGCACTTCAGACCTATCGATCTGAACTTATGAGTATTATAAAAAGTAAACAGTATACAGCTTCATTACCTTCTGAAGGACATATTTAATAGTTGTTGTTTTGCCCGTAGACATATGACCATAGACGAACAGACAAGGCAATGCCCAGCCATCGACCTACATCAGCAGCAAATATTCATGAAAACTCACTAGCTGGTACCAAAAATACCCCAATGACAATAACTACCCGGAAGCACTCACAAACTTCCACTTAAATCAAAAACATGACCTCTGTCCTTTGGTGGAGGTAGTAATGCAGCTGTTGACACTATAAATAAGTTACAGGCGTATGGCTTATGTGCAACAGCAAACAGTGCTATCTAGAGAGTATCATTAAATGCCAGTGTCTGTAAACACTACGTTGATGCCACCAGTGACCCAACGGTTGACATCATGCATGCCGCAGATACGCTATCAACAGCATATATACATTATACAGTAACACAATGCTTAATGGCATAAATGTCTGAGCAGTATTATATGTAGGTAATTAGGTCTACATATTATGTCAGTAATGTTTACACCACATCAGCAACTGATCTACCATATAACTTCTAATAATAGCCAGGTCCCCATTAAATGCCGGGTCTCTATTAAACATCACGGGCTTTTGTCAGATGTACAAATAAATGCCGGGTCTCTAATAATCGCTGGGTCTCCAATAAATGCCGGTCCCATATAGACGTGGGGTACCAGTCTGGCAGTCACAATATACTGGTATGTAGGCCTGTCTTTGTGTATTTAAATTATGAAATTGTAGGACCTACAAAAGTACAGTTTAAAAAGCATCAAAACACACTAAAACTTGTGCTTTACTGAGACTGCATGCAGGGTATGTTCAACGTACACTAATTTTCAATAATATCAAACAATGCAAAGAAACCAGTCCACATTTACCAGGCAATATAGTTCCTTAATGATGAAAATAAAATCCATTTCTCAACTAGCGGTTCTACAAATAACAGACCAGGTTAACTTTTTGCTGATATTCTGACATACCAGGTATACCGTACAGAGCATGTGTGTGAGGTCGAAGTTGGAGCTTGAAATAATTGGATAATTTACACGGTCGAGACAAACAAGACAAGTCAAGACTTTCAAATTACATAAGCCAGTGGTAAGAAGTCACTTCACTATGACATGTGGGTGCTGTTAGTGTTCAACAGTATTTTAAGTCGGATGCGCTAGAACAGGCCCAGTGTGGGCCCCATGCATGGCGACGATACTGGGTCGTTAGTTTGCCGAACATTCGATAGGCATGCCCCATGCAAGAATTAATGCCATTGTCTGTTGACAAGATTTGATTAAGTTTTTGGAAAAGATCATAGAGTTATAAGCATTAATTTCAGTGACTGGCAGGTACCTGGATTTTGCTATTTGTACAAGATATAAATAAATGCTGAGTCTCCAATAAGTGCCAGGTCTCTATTAAACGCCAGGGGGTTTTTGTCAAAGGTACAAATAAACACCGGGAACTTTTATTAAAAGTTTTATGGTACTGACTTCTTGCATATTGCTGCCATCTGTTAATGTGGTGGACAGCAGCACAAGTAGCTGAAAAGCAACTCTACTGGCCTTGTCTGTTCAGTGCTACTGACCGCACATCACATTTCACATGACAGTGGAAACACTGTTTGGTGTGGTGTGAAAGACAGTCAGCCAGTAACCATTGTTTGGGGCCAATGTATTGTTTCTAATTCAGAAACCTTGTTAAATACTCTGCAGTAGCACAATAAGTTGAATATATACATTAAAATTTCCAGATCAAAAATATGATCCCAATAAAAAAATATAACTTTGGCCACGGCTACCCCTCAAAACAATTACATAAGAATCTGTTGTAACTTTATCGGATAATACTGCAGACACCAGACAGACGTACAAAAAGATAGACAGAGGCAAAACATAACCTCCTTCCTCGAAGTTCAACAGGGATAACAAAATCTACCGCAATACTGTAAAATATACATAATAAAGTAAAGCATATTAGTGTGTCCATCACTGCTCTGTGGTCACTCAGTGGCTAAAACTTACAAGACACACCCACTACCGTGACACACCCCCGCATCTCGACATCGACAATACGACAACACACGCAACTGTACCCGGTCTAGAAGATGTGCCAACAATTCTTGCTGTTGCCGATGACAAGAGACCAGAAAACTTTGTGATTCAACCTTCGCCATCACTGTTTATCCGAATATTTCCAATATTTTACGCTTCATACACAATACACAAACGCGCCATTCCAAAACAGCATAGAGATTACTACTAATGCTTCGTCTAGGGCTGTGCCAACAGGCGGTTTTTTTCCGGCTTGATTAACTGCGTTAGTAAATGTACTAAAATAAAATAATAAAATAATATGTCTTGAAAAGTTTGGAAATTAAAAATGTAAAAAGTATTCACCGAATTCACCGAAGCCACCAGAACTACTGGTGGCCTAAGTAAGCACAGGCAAAAGCCATATAACGCTTACTATCCTAATAACTAGATCAACTGTATGTTTCCGGTTGCAATTCCCGTTTCAAACAATTTTTAAATTGATTTATTGTATTACTGGTTACACACGCATCAGACAGTGCATTCCAGTGATCAACTACTCTGT
>Ga0056128_1002251_pt1 | contig 22677 bp, 13 predicted proteins | sample WorMetLIZISLAND2_FD_71113 | JGI IMG/M metagenome (GOLD analysis project Ga0056128, IMG submission 71113) | Marine gutless worms symbiont microbial communities from Max Planck institute for Marine Microbiology, Germany - Olavius geniculatus... ... | reverse complement strand
GCAGCTATTCAGCAACTTACAGCACCGGTTGTGACAAACCAGTTTGTACTCGCGCCACGCTATGACGTCAGCATTACATCACAACTAGCAAAGAATATTTAACTAACAGCCACATTTTGTTTATATATTTTGAATTAGCATTTCTTCAGCTACATCTGGTAAAAATTTCGTATAAATTGATCATCATTTGAGTGAATTATGAAAGAAATAAAAAGGGTGCCCGTTTTTTGAAACACAGTGTATAGACGGTAAACCATATAAGCCGCGATTGCGTCTTTTTGTAAATGGTCTCCGTATTCACTAAACACGTGCTTATCCTATGTGCCCGTGATGGTCGAGAGACAGCTGTTGCCCCTCGGGCAGTCGTGTGAAATGTCATCCCCCATTACTCACGCGAATAGCGTCCACGTAATCAACTACATAAAGTGAATTCCTTATCCAACGTTTATCTTCCCCCTATATGTTTCCGCTTTCCGCACTTCCTTTTCTTTGCATCCCTTTGTTTAATTTTGGCGGTTTGATTTAGTCGGTAACGTTATTGGTCGCATCGACGAAGTTAATCGACTCCAGGCCCTGTTAGTTTTTGGATGGTTAACCGCCAACAAACCTGTAAACCATTTCAGTTTGTAACTAGCCACCTAGGTCAACTCAGCCTGGCTATCCCTCCGTGCGTAAGCTCAGTACATATCTGCGAAAGCGGAGCATAAACGGGCACATCGCGCGATGCACTAGCCCGCTAGTCTCCGTGTCCGTGGGTCTCGCAGTGTACACTGTTGTCTAGCTGAGGGCTTACGGAACGAAGATCAATGTCGCTTAATGGATCTTTCGGCGGTTCTACTGTCGTCTACATTTTACTTGATTAATTTAGCCATTGATTCGGGAAAAAGATGCATGCTTTCTCGGCAATTACCGTCGGAGTGCCAGCGCCAGTTGATCACATATAAATTAAGAAATATGACTAGACCACGTTCCAATATGATTATCGTATTAGTTCACGGAAAAAAATGAAAACTTTCGCAGCGGTTACGTCTTTAAAAGCATGGAACTTGTGTAAAATTCAAATCTGAGGCTACGAAAGTGCGACATCTTTTTATTTTATTTTTTTTCTATGTGCCTTTTTTGCCAACTTTTTTACAACTAGGGATTTCGGACAAGCTGTATGTTAATTTTTTCCTGTGGGCCCGTTTTTTAAACGTATTGTGCGCACTCTATACTCTACAATGTTTAGCATGCATTTTACATACGGTATCAAACGGATTTAACATAATTATTTAATCACCAAAAGGGCCACAAAACCACTTACATCGCAATAAGTCATCACAACATTTAAAATCACCTTAACATGTCTGCTACATAAAATGCACTTTAAAATATTTAGCTAAAACACACAGCGAGTGAATGCCGAAAACGACTTGAAATAAATGATCTCGTCTCGTCAGCAGCAAGCAGCTAAGTGTATCAATGCAATAGGCTTAAGCAGCAAAATACAGCTGCGGGTGATTGGTGTAACAGTTGAAGTGTAGTGAACGGTGGGCGAAGTGATTTACTATTAGCTAGACGAGATGAGAAAGTTACGGCTGATCAAGCAAGCGCGTTCTATTCTGCTCTATTAGCTACAAGCAATTAATGCATGATCCGCGCCAACTAGACTACACGCAATAAAAACGCGCAAAAAAACTGTTGGACTGATCGTGGTTATTCGTCAAACGTTGATTGCAGAGGTTTGTATTAATTACGCGGTGTACAGTGTTTGCCAAATTTTTTAATGAAACATTTTCAAAATGAACATGTTTTGCGGTTGTTCTGCATCGTAGCACAACGCAGATAGATGAAATAGCACACGATATATTTGTATTAATTTGTATGAGGCGGAAAAGGGCAAGAAAAACCAGAAACCATACTGGGAGCAAAAGAGAGTTCGAAGGGCGAAACTAATGGAAGGTGGGGTGGGGATACCGCTTGTAACCTGGTGAGTACGAGGCCATAGTAAGTAAGTAAGTAAGTAAGTAAGAGTAAGTACGTGGTCATAGTTGTTTTTTGTCTGCCGTGCTGTTTATTGCAATCGGTTCACTGCACATTGCACAGTTTCAGGGTACTTCGTCTGGTCCGTCGCTTCAGACCGACACTTTTGTGTCCGTGTATTAGCTTCGACGCATTCTGCAGCGATTTAATCACATATCCATTGACGTGTACACCACCCGCCGTAATTGTAAGCCTAATCGTCTAGACCAGCCCTCGGCAGGTAGGCAAGCAAGTGACGAGTTGCGATAATTCAGTCTCGATAAAACGAAGTTTAGCCTAGACTATGGACCATGCAGCTGCTGTTGCCCTCCAGCCAGACGCCAGCCAAGCTATCGACTTGGACTTAACTGACATCATCAGCAGAGGCGACGAAGTTAACTGGACCAACGAAGAGGAAATTATGTTAAAGATCGGTGTAAAATTAGCAGCCAAAATGTGTATTTGCACTGTGTGTAAAAAACCGGACACCTGCTGCATGTTCAAATAACTCCAACAATCCTGGTTCAATATTAGGGCTCAATAACTTTTGGTACAAAAATACTCAAATAGTCATCTTTTACAGCATTTTTTATTTTTGAAAAAAAAAGTTGAAAACAGAGTGCCAACTGATGTTTTCCTCTGGCGCCCGCATGGAATGTTTGGTATTTTTTCGCTTTGTGGTTTATTCGTCTTTTAATTTTATTTTATTTGGCTATATCTTCTGAACGGTTTGCATTCGATGGACAAGCAGACGGGGCACCGGCCGTTAGTTTCGACAGGACGTTAGCTTTTTCTTATCTCGGTTTGTAACTGATGGGATGGTCGATAGCAGTTTTAGCAGTTGGATGTCAGTCTGGCAGTCCAGATTGCACACATGTATTCCAATTGATGAAACTAATGACACACTGAGCAATCACTCCAACGCACGGTTACAACCGTTTTCAGCAGCAGCAGCAATGATAGCCGGTGTTCTATTATAGGACCGCCCCCCTCCCTGAAAAGTCTCCCCCGGAAGATCTATGCCGGTCCCGGGGGAAACTTCATAAATGGGGGAGATCATGTAATGTGACACCGGCAGCAACTGATAGCAGGCTTGAGCATCACAACTTATAACCACGAAATCTTCTGCCTGAATCTTAAGCGTGAACAATATGCTGACTTTTTTAACAAGCACCAAATTACTTCGGAGAAGGCGAAAATGCCGATAGATAAACTACAGCTGAGTATCAACAGCAGTATATTTGGACTCGGATTCAAAAACCGTGGACTCGATTTCTGAACTGGATCGAACAAAATGTGAGCGATTAGTCCCAGAACATGTAAACTTTTGCAAGAATTCGTTTATAACTTGCTAAGGTACAGTGCAAAACATCACTTTGCGCCGCATTTCCTGACGCCAATTAATTTTGAACTCTAGCCCAAAATCCACCATCGACTCCGAATCGCCACTAAAATACAAACAATTTTTCCACAAAATTTTCATTAAAATCCGTGCATAAGTTTATGAGTTATCCAGTTTACAGAACGAGAGACAAATTTTAGCAAACAAACCTCTATTGTCATGTCTTTATCACATAACTTTTGCATTCTTCAGAATTCGCATACTTTTTTGACTCACAATGTGTTGAGTAGAGCTAAAATTCCATTACGCCGACTTTCAACGAAACTTCCCCGCAGGGTAGGTCATAGGGAAGTTTCGGGTTTTTAAACCATCTCGAGATGGTTACGACGAAGTCAGTGACAAGTCTGCGACAAAGTCTGTAATGGAATTTGGGCTTAATACGGCATGCTGACTATGCCGGCATGACAGGTATTCCAAAAATAGCAGGTTATTAATTATCATTAGTACGTCAACGGTAGTATATGTTTTGACTTCAGAAGTCATCCGATTGAATTATCGGCTCTTAGCGCTATTTATAGTTAGCCCAAATGTAAAGCTGATGACATGCGGAGGAAATGAGCAGAGCGCGCTACGGCGAGCTGTGATGCGATTGCGAATTGCGTATAAGTCATGTCCTTTTCTGTCCGTCAGTCTGTATCTGTGTATGGCTGTGTAGAGGGAGGCTCAAAAATTGGCACATTTTTATTATGCGTCTTACCTTCATCACGCATTAACCGATTTTTAAAATTGTTTTACTGTCAGAATAAAAGAAGAATTTGTAATAACACGATAACTAAAAAAATTTCCAACATTTAAAGTTTGTTGCTACACTACCTTGTGAAACGTCAGTGTCTTAAAAGCATAGTAATAAATTATATTGTCCTAAGTTGGGCAACCCGTTTTTATAGTAACACAATTTTTGCAAACAAATAATATTTTAAAAAACACTGACCAAATGCCAATGATGTCATTAATGATGTAATTAAACACAAACAGAAAAAATGTACAAGTAAACAAGAAACAAAATGTTTTTTTTTTAAAAGTCTTGGCTTTGGAGGCAGAAGGTGGCGTCGTGGTGCTTTTTGTAAGACACAAGGTAATGTAACAACACACTGAAGATGTAGCGGGAGTTTTAATAATAGTGTCGCTAGTGTCATTCGCCTGATTTTGATAGTGAATATCATTTGAAAATTGGTTTGTTTGACGAAGCTGTTAAGGTATATACAAAGTGCGCCAATTTTTCGGGTCACTTTCTATGTGTGTGATGTTGTGCTAGTAGTAATCAGCGCCACTGACAGAAACACAACGGAAAGACACCACCAGCTGACGTCACCCGTCGCCATGACGACAACGCATGTAACTGCCGTTGTCATGGAAACGGACAGGTCACGTGATGTGGTGACGTCATCATGACGACAACGCGGGCGTGGTCAGGAAGGCGGAGTGACGGGCTGGTGAAACGTGACGTCGTCAGCAGGCACGAAGACCATCTTGCGCTAAGTGACCTTCGCGCTGAACCCGTGAACTCCATGGCGCCGTCTTCGACTAGACAGGGCAACAAGGCATGTAGACTGATCAGATTCTTTTTACCCATTTACACATTATACGTACCACACCGCCGTTTAGTAACTTTACTGAAATATTATGATTGATTATACTGCCACGCGTTCTGACCGATAAATTGTCACTTCAAAATCTCCGTCACAGCTGGCATGTAAGCCCAGATTCCATCACTTTGATTATTAATAGATTTGTCAAACACTAAGTCGTTGTTGTACAGCCCGTCGCGCAGAATGTTTTACACGATACGTATGCGAACCGTACTTGAAAACATGCCTGCAACGATTTGTTCGTAACTTTGCAAAATACTGATCGATTGTCAAAAACAGTTAATGTCACATTCTGCGCAAAAATTGCGGTAGAACTTGTTTTATAAACAATCCCACCTTACTGTAAAAGCGTCACTACAATACCGTGTGCAACGCGGATGCTCTTTCAGTCACGGTCGGTCGGTTGGGTATTTTGCAGTGCCAATGCACACTGTCGTAGCCATAGACAGGGCACTGGGGGCAAATGCCCCCTAGAAACCTAGATATTTACTCAAAATAGTGCCAAAATGCACCGAAAGATGTCATTTTGCACACAGAAAATCCAAAATTTTTTAGCCCCCTTCCCAGACCCATTCTTCGTGGGGAGGGGACATCCCTCCCCATACCCCCAATTTCTCAAGTGCCCTCACTACAACTAGATTCTGGCTACGCCACATCCAATGCACAAGTAAAAACTGCACATTTGACACAAAAAACCAAAACGACAGTAAGTTAAGCAGTTAAATTTGTTTTTGATCTCTGCCGCGAAGCAATAGTCAGACTTTGGTTGATGTCAGGACAAGAACAAGAAGAAGACGCACCGACCATCGTCGAGGAAACCCGGCGAAGAGTCAATAGTACAAATTGACCCGGACGAAGACCTGAGCGACTACTCGAACGAGTACCGCATCAAACAACGACTACTGCGCAACTACGACAAAACGACGCGACCTGTCCGTAACGACACCACGCCGACCACACTCTACGTCGGCATGTCGCTATTTCACATCCTCGACACGGTACCCTACATGAAATCATAATTATCTACATACTATTTAAACGACACCTCAAAACTGGACTATTTTGTACTGCAAGCCAACGGTAGCTCTGCTGACGCTCCTGAAATTTTCTTGTAAATGGCGCTTATGCATATTGTTATTGCGTTATATTGTACTGTATATATGCTACTTTTACGTGCGTGTTTAGTAGGGTGCATCAAAAATCGCAAAAATTTTTAAAGTGTTTTAGATTCTTCTGTCCCTACTCTAAAGTTGTTCTGTTTGCTGATGTAAAGTACACTGCAAATAATTGTTCAGTTATTAAGCCATTTAGGTGGTTCACCGGCATCTGCAAAATCTCGGGTACGTAGCAAGTTAAAGAATTTTTAATATCGTTAAACCGTTGAGGTACACTGTAACACATCTTTTATTTTTACAGCACATGTCTCAAAACACTGTATTATAAGTATTTCTAGTGACCGTTAGACATTTGGGTTGTTTGTCTCATTTTGCATCATACGTAGCATTATAGATATCCAAATGTTTTTTTGAGTCATTGATGCTTTCGTTTGCAAATGTTTGGCTGCTGTTACAGAGCTCCCCTTAGTACTTCTCAGGGGCATGTGTAAAGTGGCCAAACTAGCCTCCACCTAAACTCTTCAACTGAACAAAAAGTGGAGGGTACAAAAAATTCTGCTTACTTTGCTTGCATATTATTTGTACCCCCACATTTAAATTTGTGGCACTGCCCTTTTTTGCCTTTGTTGTTTAAACTGCACTAAATTTGTTTAGTTGAATCTCTGGTAAATAATTGTAATTGTTGCCACCAGATCTTATATTTTGAGGCACCAAATTTGATTTCGGCTGTGGCCCTGCTTCAGACCTTGCTGGAGGAGGTTACAGCACACCCCTAGATCTCTTTGCTAAAATTCAGGAGTTTTACTTCATAAGAGATTAAGAGGAGAGAAAGGTGAAAAGCAAGGAAGAAAAAAAGAGAAATAGTGGAAGGGTAAAAACTGGAAGATAAGAGAAAGAACGAAAAGAAAGGGAAAAAGGAAAAAATGGGATAGGTAAAACCTTCTGGATTTGGTCCCTCTAAAAATTTCCTATCTATGCCATTGCAACAAAAATGTTCTTATACTCAAACAACTTTGGTCCTCCATATTTTCTACTGGAGCTTTGCCCCTAAACCCCAGTGGAAACTTTTGTCCCCCGACCCACTTACTTTATATATCAGCCCTAACTTAAAATTCTGAATACACGCTTACGAAGTTTACCGCATGTGACGCTCAAAAAATTGTATTTTTACATTATTTCACGCTGCAAGAAATACAAACGCAGTGTAACACAAAGTGAAAAACCGTTGAAAAGACCGTTCTGTGTGACAAGTTCACAACGCTTTGAGTGCCTGGGATAACACGTTTGGCTCTCTGCAGGTCATTGAGAACTTCAAGGGTTCTCAGTGAGCACGAATTGCTGGTTTTGTTTCTCAGTTTCGTCGTCTTAATTGTTGGCTTGCGACGCGTCAGCTAATCATAGCCATTATAACTGCTCACCGGATGTGGCCCATGGGTGATACATACGACCTATGTATATGGCGTCCAGAAATCGGCATTTTTAGATGGATACATCTCAGCAACCGAGCATCGGATTTAGTTCGGGTTTGGTTCTGGGGGAGGGTATTTGGGATAAACGGATCTAACGGTCACGTGACCGATGACGTCACGCGACCCCAAAAAGTCAAACTCGAGACCCCTATATCTTTGACGCTGCGTATCTCTATAACGGTGCGAGATAAATGCATGACCATCATTGATCACCAATAGAAAATCACACATGCCAAGTCCATTGTTCACGAGGATTTTGATCAGTCTTATCAAAACTTGATCTTACCCAATGTAACTTGTCTTGTATTGCTATAAACGACCCTTGTTGTCAGACAGCGTGTCTATGGGTGTCTACGTTATTTCGTCCGCTGCCTGTCTGTTCGCAAAACTCTCATTGCTAGTAGTCGCAAGCCACGTCGCCTACTGGCTGGCTCAACACCGTGAACTTTGCAGAAATTACGTTATTTTGTCCACAAATTACGACTTTATGCGTGTGAGTTTGTTATTGCGCAGAATGAGAAGTTTCAGACACTTTCGGCGCTCATCGCTATACGACTGGTTGGTATAACAACATTTTCGCATAACACCCTACTGTATGCATGATTAGGCGAAATCGCTCTGACGCAGGTAATTTTGCCTATAGCTACACATTTCTCCTTAGCGTGGTCTGTCATCTGTCGACTGTCACACTCTTGCGCCTTGCTTGAACCGTTGAACGAATTTTCATGCCATTTGGCAGGCACGCTTGCGGGTCCAACAACACATTGTACGTGTTAGATGTTAGATGGACTCTCTGGCCTGGAAAAGGGGAGATTTTGGAGTTGAACCCTGTTCCAGCCAAAACATGCATTTCCGATCAGCGATTCCGGTCATACCGAAGAACTTCGGTCTTTGTTATCACTTCTGTAACACTGACTGGCAGACGTGTTCGAAACTCGTCATGCAGATTTTCCTGATAATGAACATAAAACGCTAGTTGTCAGTAGAATATGGCTATTGACAGACGACCGGAGAGTGCAGGTGCTAATCGCATGTGACAGCAGTTACTGATGGGGTGTTCTGCCCACGTCTGAGCCTAACATAGTCACAGACTTTTTCACGCATTTGCCCATCACCAATGGCCGTAAATGGACATTTTCTGCACCGAACGTAGTGACAATATTGTATGTAGTAGCTATTTAAAGGAACAACCTTACCATTTATCCACTAACCGCTCACAAAAAACTTAAATAGCTACCTATACATTTTTTGTTGTACTGATAAAAGTGGTAAGGCCTACTGCTGCCGTTTAGTCGATTTTGAAATAAAAGTTTTGAATTACATTGCAAATAAGCTGTGTATTTTAAACTAGTAAACAAATAAATTTATAGCAGGTATAATATTTTGTATTTTATCTGTGTCTTTTTTACATTAACGGAAACTAGAGAATTGAACAGAAAACGCAGTATTGGGCCATTGACGTCGTGCAGTTGGTAAAAAAAGTTTATGACTTTAGCAAAATACGTGTTTCGTAAAGTTTGACAATCACACAAATCTGTCACAGACAAGACAACGATAGTTCGCGGAAGCTTGGAAATACTGAGACGAATAACTTGTTAATTACAATTGGGTTATTAAACTACTGGTTGGTTTGTTATGCAGAGATGGATAGATGAATATTTGCGATGGAACGCCAGCGACTACGAAGGTCTGGAAGATATCTGGATCCCAGCAATTCACATTTGGACACCGGACATTTTTATCAATAACTTGTACGTCAGCTTGCAGTTGTAATTACGGTAATCATACTGCGATAACAAAGGCATTAAATTAAACAACGATTGTGACAGAAATAGCAGACAGTAGTTTTATGTGGCATGTTAAGCAGAAGTTCTGCTCAGTCATAACGCGGATGACCAACAGTGAAGTTTTTCTGGGCTATTTGGGTGCCGATCTACGTGCCATGGGAACAGGTGCTGTACGTTGCGATTAGGCCTATTAGTATACATTACAGGGTGGGCCAAAAATGGCACCATTTTTGTATATCTCATAACTTCACCAAATATTATCCGATTTTTAAAATTCTTCTACTGTCAGAATTAGAAAAAAATTTACAATAAAACTTTTACTATAGATTCCACCACACCCTGAGTGTGTCACTACACTACCTTGTGAAATGTCAGTGTCTTAAGAATGACAATTAAAAACAAGACGACGTTTATAACAACACATTTAAAAAAATTAACAACAGAATCAACGCGCTTGTTGTCTCAGTTATTGTCTAAATATTACATCTCACAGTTTTTACATCAAATTTTCAATGTGTCCGCCTGCTGCTGGACGACGCATCCAAGCCGGCGACGCCACTTACTAATGGCGCGATCAACCAAACGCTACGACTCTGCCCCACTTGATCAACGTTGATCACGGAACCGGTCAGTGGCGTCGTCGGCTTGAGTGCGTCATCTGACATTTTACGAGGTAGTGTAGCGACACACTTGTGGTGTGGTAGGATCTGTAATGACAGCTTCATTACAAATTGTCTTCTAATTCTGACAGTGAAAGAATTTTAAAAATCGGTTAATATTTGATGAAGTTATGAAACGTACAATAAATGGTGCCACGGGCCGAGCACACGGGCTGTGAACACGGCCCGTGAACACGGCTAGTGTGAACCGGCCTGAAGTATTAAGGTGCGTTCTCACTGCGCGCGTTAAGTCGTAGAAAGAGAAAGAGACAAAGAAGGGATGGAGGGGAACCGATGACCGATCTCACACATTTTGATTTTTGGACCTTGGCAGCTATGTAGGCCTATTTATGATCATGTGAATTTGGCTAGGACACTGTGATTGGTTGGCCCATGAATATGCAATACTCGTTGATGCGCGTGACGAGCGTTAACTTAACGCGCGTACGCTCGTTGACGCGCGCAGTGAGAACGCACCTTCAGAATATTGCACGTTTTTGTATGCACATGTCCAGTTTTCTTTCCGTATTTACTGTTTTCACACACTGACAAATAGCCAAACAGATTTAGTCTAAGCAAACACTAGAAAAATTATTTTGCAACAAAACCAGTCTTTTTTAAATGTATCGCCTCTGTGATACGCCAGTCGAAGAAAATATTTAGGCTTAATTATCCCGTCCGTAAGTCGGTCTGTCTGTCACTCTGTCTGTCATATGCCACATTTGCATCGATAGACCAGAACCACTTCCAGCAGGATAAAGTTGCCGCTGCTAGTGGCTGCAGGCTCTGCGGGGTTTCCGAGAAGTAATCCGCAGAACACAGGTTAACGCTTAAACGTGCATCGCCTGCGGATATTGGCTTATCGGCTCATTGGAGCACGCACACACGGCTAAGATCCTGACATACACGGTGTTTCATAAAAAGGACCCCTTTTGTTTTTTTCATAATTCACTCAAACGATGAGCAATTTGCATGAAACTCTTACCACTTGTAGCCAAATAAATACTAATTCAAAATTTTTTAACAAAACATCGCAGTTGATTAAACATTCTTTGCTAGTCCTGATGAAACGCTGACATTATGATGTGTCACGGGTACAAACAGGCTAATCCCAATTGGTGCTCCCAATTGCTACCCTGCTTCAATGGTGAAAAATCTGATTCGTTGGTGTCAAATATTTGACGTTTTACAGTTGCAGCTACAAAAACGTACAAAGCGATCGAATTTACGTGTCTGTGGGGATAATTGATTTTTTACATATTTGAGCAAGACAGTGCACTATCACGCCGAGCTTGCAAGATGTTGAGTTTTTGAATCACAAGACGCCCGATTTCATGTTTACATGTTACTCAGTGCTGACGCGATAAGCATTTTTCGTTAGCGAACCAGATTAAGTTCACCATCGAAGCAGAGTAGCAACTGACAGCACTAGTTCAGATTAGCAAGTTTGTACCTGTGACACATTATGACGTCAGCGTTACATTACGACTAGCAAAGAATATTTAATCAATTGCCATATTTTGTTCAAATATTTTAAATTTGTATTTATTCAGCTACAAGTGGTAAAATTTTATTTAAGTTGCTCATAATATAAATAAATTATGAAAAAAAACAAAAAGGGGTCCTTTTTATGAAACACCGTGTATTATAGTCAGTTGCTTGCTGTTGTTAGGCCTATAGTGGCAACTTTGAAGAGAAAAAAATCGCATCGCTAAGCATGCATAAATATGAAAATAATATTTCTACTGGGTATTAATTAAAATACTATAAGCTTTTTCGTAAATAGGCTACAGGTCGTCTTAATAACACATCTTCGATGTAATAACATGTACATTAATAATAATTAGAAGATAACTCGGCGTATTGTTCACATTCCGCGGCCGTCCGCCTACAGCGCAACTCTACTTTTACTTTTTCTAACCTTAATTTTAACTGACTTCATGAGCTGAAAACTGGCACATTAATTATTTCTGGCCTGCGAAACGTTTACACTGATTTTGATTTTTACGGCTTGTTGCTTGTCGAGTTAGAAACCGGAAAAGAACAGACGGACGAACGGGTAAAACCTGTAAAACGGGCGCGACTTATTAGAACGGTTGCATAATAAAATAGCGAAACTAAATGTCAAATCCGTGCATGTCGTGTGGTGTTCTAGCGCTGACGACAGTTTCCAAGACTTTATGAACACGTTTGCGATCGTCTCATCCAGTGGACAAGTTTTATGGATGTTCCCAGCAGTCGTCAAGACCTACTGTACTCTGGACGTGCAACACTTTCCATTCGACGACCAGAAGTGTAACGTGGTCTTTATTTCGTGGACGTTTCACGGACACAAACTAAACGTGACCTACAACGTCAGCGAGCATCAGGCCATCTACTACACGCCTAAGAACCAGGAGTGGTATGTCGACAAAGTCACCGTGCAACGACAGGAAAAGGTTCGCCGCATTCTCGCAATTAAACACTTGTCGTGTCATCGTGTTATATCCGTAACCGTATTATTGTTGTCATGAACAAAAATATTGCTCACTTAGAAGCATTTTCCTATGTATATTGTGGTGTTTGCAGTGTGGATTTTGTTACTTACGGCGCATAAGTGACAGTCATATGAGTTTTTTTCAGCTGCAGTCTAAATATAAGTTATCTTTGCTGAGATTAAGAGACAAGTTTCTGTAAACTTTAGCGGCAAGTCTAAGCGACAGAAAAAGGGTCCAACGTTTTCTCCTCAAACTCGTGACATTTCACATATAAACGGTATTATCTGATAAAATTTAGGTTCTCACTACAAAAAAATATGCAATTGACGTTAAATCTGTCGTAGCAAACACGACAGGCCTACATTTGCAACATAAGGAAATTAGGTACCTGCAGTATGGATAGGCCTATTTCCAAATAAAGCGTAAGCGATCCGAAAAGTAACTGAATCAGAATTTTTAAATTTTTTTACTTACAATGTTATTTTCGTAACTAACTAATGCTAACTGTAGAAAAATAAAACGCAGAACGGAAATGATATACCAACGATATCTGTGAGTGGTGCCGAACCAATCGAAAAGCGAAATAGTGTTACCGGTAGTTGTGTGTTTGCTATACGTCAGCGGCAGAAAACAGCTGTCGTGTAGCAAGTACAGATCTGTAGTTTGTTTTTTGTGCCAGTTGGTTAGATTCTAGCAGAGATTAGATGGTTGAAAGTACTGACAGTAGATTAGCAGCAGAGGTCATTGCGTGTACTGTACTGTCAGGTGTATGCGTGCTGCTCTGAACCCTACCCGGACGTCACTTTTACCATTCACATGACACGACGCAGTCTCTTCTACATTATCAACCTCATCTTTCCCTGTCTACTGATTTACGCCGTGTCGTTCCTCGGTTTCTTCCTGCCGGTGGAGTCTGGCGAGAAAGTCAACCTCGAGATCACGATTCTGCTAGCACTGGTCGTCTTTCTGCTGATTGTTGGGGAGACCCTGCCGCCAACGCCAGACGCCATTCCCGTCCTCGGTCAGTTTATCACGTCTTTGAGCTACGGAGCGTCACCTGCCATGTGGGATCACACGGTGTTACCAGCCACCGGACACATGTGAACGCGGCCCGAATTAATCACAAATTCACAACCAGACAGGCCGGTGCTCAACTTGCCTATCCCGGAGGGATGGAAGGCTGAGTCGCCCTGTGTGCTTGGTTATATACCGTGAGTCCGTGATAGTAAAATGTTCGCAGACCGTCACACATTCAGGTAACAACCGGGCGCGGCGTAGCGCAGTATCGCGCAAAAAAGAATACGAAGAAGTAAAGCTAGAAGACGCTAACACCTGGTGCGTACAAAAGGAACGAAATAAACTGAACTGAAATAAACTAAACTGTATCGTTAGCTCGTTTGCTTTGTACGCGCTTTAATAATGTGTGTTATTGGACTACTAGTGTATCAAGTCGTTTAAAAGAGCCGGCCGACTTCTAGCGTGTGCTAGCTTAATCTAATTTTACTTAATCCCCGGCGCAAAGAGCATAAAAGGAACGAGTTTTCGCGCAACAGACCTATGCGAAATCCCGCGGGAAAGTTTCGCAAATCACGAAAGTCGCAAACATAAACCACGTTGACATGTCGAAATGGTTTTGAGAAAGTCCGTAACAAGTTTGCGACAAAGTCGGCGTAATGGACTTTGAACTTTAAGTGAGCAATTTGGTTCTGTGACGTTGCTGCTGTGGGCATATGCGTGCAGGGATTCTGTTCAGCCTGACGATGTTAATGGTGTCTGTGGCACTGGTAATGGCGGTCATCGTCACTAACATATTCCTACGCAAAGACTCCGGCAAACGAGTACCATCGTCCGTCAGACGAGTCTTTCTGCACCGCCGTCACAGACCTCGTAGTCGTTCGACGCATCGCGCTGAGTCACTGATGACGTCATCAGCTGCGGCACCAGCCATCATCGCTCCAACGACGACTAGCATGCACGGACCGGGAAGAAACCACCACGACACCGCGTCAGCGGGGGTGAGGTACCGTGATACGTTCGACCTAGACAGTTTGTCAATCCTCAGTGAACTCGACCAGCAGAACAACACGACGGGCGTCGTTGTCCGACAGAACAGTCGTCGTAGTTACACGTCGTCAACTCGTCGCTGCAGTCCGTCGGTCGTCACCAGCAGTCGCCGGTCTCGCACGACCTCGATGCAGCACACCGCCGACACACTGACGACGGACGCCAATGAGCTGTATTCACGCGAGTGGCAGATGCTAGCGAAGGTTGTCGACAGAATCTTTTTCTGGTTGTTTGTCTTTTCCAGCATCGGTGCCCTTGGATCCATGTTTGCCTCGCTGCCGCACAAAAACCTCTCTTAAGCACTGTACAATTCCGCAAGTGTAATAAACGTTAAAAACGTTAAGAAAAAAAGCTAAAACGCATTTTATGAAAACAAAAGCTTTCTGTAAAAATTGAATAAGAATGTGTTATATTTTTTGTTTTGACGTACTGCTTGAATCAATTGCTTTATGACTCGAAAAATATACTGTGTTTTTATTTATTTATTTAATTTTTGTCATCATACAAAATAAATAAATCTGAATGAAATGTTCGTTAATATGTTATCAGCAACAATATTGTTGTATATAAAAGTTTTCATTCATACATTCTATGTTTACTTTTTACCGTTTACTTTAAAAAATGGTAAAATTTATTACAGTTAAAGAACAAATTTTATAAACGTATACTGCGACTATTCGCTATTACAGGTGGGCCAAAAAGTGGCACCATTTTTGTATGCTTTATAACTTTACCAAATATTAACCGATTTTTAAAGTTTTTTACCGTCAAAATTAGGAAACAATTGTAATAGCATCATTACTATGGATTCCACCACACTTGAAGTGTGTCGCTACACTACCTTGTAAAATGTCAGTGTCTTAGAAGTAACAACTAAAAACAACACGACTTCTACACAATTTAAAAAAAAATTAAAACAGGAAACAGCGTGTTTGATGTTTTAGTTGTTGTCTAAAGTTACTGTCAGATCCTGCAATTTTTTTCTTTTTACATCTAATGTCCAATGTGTCCGCCTGGCGGCTGGACGACGCACTGAAGCCGGCGACGCCACCGAAGCGCTGCGACAGTTTGCCCCACTCTCATTGTGACGATTGTTTTGTAAAAACAAATGAAACTTTTTACAAATACTTTTTACAAATGCCGACGATGTCAGTGATAATTTCACTACACACAGGCAGAAGAAAATGTGCAAGTAAACAAAATGTTTTAAAAAGCAGGCAGAACGCCGTGTCGAAGTGTTTTCCCAAGACACAATGTAGTGTACCGACGCACTTGAGATGTGGTGGGATCTATAGTGATAATGTTATTACATTTTTTTCTGATTCTGTCAGTAAAAAGTTGTAAAAATCGGTTAGTATATGGTAAAGTTATAAAACGTACAAAAATGGTGCGATTGAAGGAGATGTCACACTGGCGGTCCGAACAGCCGTCCGAACAGTTGGTGTTTTTGACGACCGTTCAGACGGCCGTTCGGACCACCAGTGTGACCCCTCCTTAAGTGTCGCGCGACGAAGTGTCGCCATACCGCCTGTGTATTATTACACGTTACTGCTGGCTGGGCCGGTATTGTAGGACAGCATAGCGATTGAAGCATTGAGCACTAGCTTCAACATCTGCACCGCAACCAATTGATTATTACAAGCAGAATCTTAATGTCGTGTCTATTTTCTGCAAATTTTTATGTGGTTGTCTTAATACCCGCAACACGATGTCCAGTGGACCATCTGCCCTTGTTAGTCCGTCTGTCTCGTAAGAGGTCATAACTCAAAAACCAAAAGACACTGAAAGCAAAATTGGTGCAAACGTTTGGAGTTACTAATTTCGGTAGAAGTAAGCGGTGCGCCAATTTTTAGTTTAAAAAATCAGGGTTGCAGTTAGGGTTGTGCAACCTCAGACAGAGGGCTGCGCAATGGGTCAACACTGGATCGACATTATTTTCAGTTATATTTTGAGACTTACATTGAACATCGGTTGTATGTCGATCGAAGATCATTAAAAAGTTTTAATGCAATTCCTATAGCGCACCGAAAGGAATTATAATGGGCAATGTTATTCAGTGCGATGTGTTGGTCTTTGGAAATGAGGCTTGTCTGTCGGCTTCTCTCACTTTCGTCCAATCCATTATTACGTCTTGGACGTTTTCGTTGAAATTTCTGCTGCTTTTAAATTGCACTATCAGACACGCCCACTTACCTTGCCTCACTTTCGGGGCGAGCAGGCTGTTACACCTGTCCATTGCTGAAGCCGTGTCAGTTCGGCCCAGTGCGCATGCCCAGAAAGTTACAGTAACCCAAGGTTACGTAAACGGCCGTAAACCCGAAATCGACATTAAAGCCAAAAATTAACCAGTACACAAGCACTGGCAAAGTGCATGAAGTCGGTCGGCTTTAGGTTGGCTTTTCGCTTACCGATTTTAGAAAATCTTTCGCGTCTTCGGAGCTTTAAGCCCCACCACCACGACAAGGTGGTGAGAGATATTTTTCTTACAATTTTTAACGAAATCCCCAATAGCCAAAAAGTATGAACCAACCCGCCAGCTATTTTTCCACAATTTAAGCAAGCCCTGGATGAAGCGATGGAAAGCAGAAATGAGTCAACAGGTACAACGATAGCAAGACAGAGAGAGAAATGTATCGACGCAGATGCGCACTCAAGCGTATAATGTCACTTGTCGCTCGCTCGCCGTGAATGCTTATAAAGCGATGATTCTTCTGCATCGTAACGATTGACTAGCACCAGGTCTTTGCGACTAACTCGTCGATTAGTGTCTGGTGCGCGTTTAATGCATCCGCTCTGACAAGTGCCGTACTTGATCACAATCGGCTATTAAATATTACGATGATAGTAGGCCTATTACTGAGAAAATCATTCGCCACGGCTTATGCACCGACTGAAACAGTCGTTCGCGTGCTAACATCAATGCCATGTCCGTAATAATTGTGTCAGTAATAAAGCTATAAAAGATAATGTTTACGATACTATACTTGCTGCTGCTTATCTCTGCAATGCAGCATTCACTGAGCAGTGTCTATAGTCATTATCAGACGTCACTGTTTGATAGACGTTGTATAAATCTACACGTCGTGTATACAGGTTCTGTTGTCAACTATGCCAATCATCGTACAACACAGCCATTGCAACAGTTAACCCACTTTTCAAGTCACGGACAATAATACCAGATAGCCAATAAAAAGTAACCTACTTTTCGTTTAAAACTTTGTAAATATTGACAATTTTTACCATTTTCTCACTCCTGCACTCTGCAGTAAATTTAGGTAAAATGCTTATGAAGCATACTTTTTCGTTCGTTCATTATGAAACATTTCACTACACCTCGTCTGGTTCGGTGCTGCCATACATTGGGTCTCGTTAGTTGCTAATGAATAATGTTCGGCCTACTTGGTTCACACCCCACATCATGCGCCACGGTAGTCCCCACTGTTGCTGCTGTATTGTGTGACTGGATAAATTAATTAATTTTTATTTAAAAGCTAGCTGATCACACCTTATCAAACGCTGCATCATCTTGTGATTTTCAATATGAGTAACTTTATTCAGAACAAAAAAAACATACACACACGGCGCTATGCATGGTACTGTTCGTACGGTATTTTGTGATGTGAATGTGAGTATTTAACAGTTATTTTACCGCACCCCATAAACGCTTCTGATTGTGAACATTAGTAGGCTCATTCACAAAATGCACCACACCCCAACACAGACAGTTATCGATCATTAATATACCAGAAATTAGTAAGCTCTGCATAACGTGTTCAAAACCTAGTGAAATATAATGATCGCTTCATAGTGTGTAATTGTTAAGTGCTATTGTTCAGTATAGTAGAAGATTTTGTGTGAAAAAAACGTTATCTTAATATTCTAACCAAAATTGCAGTTCGACCGCTTATAAAGGTTAAAGGTTAAAGGTGGTGTTATAGCTCTTAATGGAAGCCCATTTGCCGTATGGGATCTCACAGTGTCACCCGACACAGGTGAACGCGCCCCGCCTTAACCCCAGCCAGATAAGCCGGTACTAGATTTACCTATGAAATGGGATGAAAGGCTGAGTTGACCTAGGCGGCTGGTTACATACCGAGATGGTTTACCTACCTGCAGGCAGTCACCTGTCGCAGTACTAACCCGGCCCGGCGTAGAGTAACTTCGTTAATCGAATCAAACGCGTTACCACTAAGCCACGTCGCCAACCTTATAATACGTCATTGGCCGAATTTTGAAAATGTCGGTCCCTCTTTGTTTGACGAAGTTGTGTGACATAAGCGTACGGCAGTGGCTCTACTTTATGTGGTAGGCCTAGTTTGTAACTTTGTAAAATAGTTTGTTTGTTTTGGTCTGTTCTGTTTTATGGGGTTTTAAATTCTACATTTCTGATTTATTATCACAGTGCTATCTAATTCCCACAATTTGCTTCAGTTTTATTGCTCATCCAACATGTAAACTATAGCGTTTTAACAGACAACGAGTAGGTTAAGTTGACGCTTGCCTCCTGATACGGAATCTCATCTAGCGTCATAATCAGTTAATCACCCATCAGTGACTTGTTTATTTTAGGCCTAGCCACTCACCATTAAACTCTACTCACATTGCACTCAGCAGAATTCGTCAAATAATACTCGAAAACACTTGCTGACTAGAGTGAAGATACATTTGCGAGTCGTAGCACGAAAAAAAACAATTTTAATTGGCGATCAACAACTTTTTTCGTTTAGTCGCTTATGGGGCAAGTGCAGTACATTAACTCTGCTCTGGTAATGTGACTGTGTAAACCACAAAAAGCTGGTTCTAGTTGGATCACAATTTATAGTTTTAGACTGCATTCACTCAACAGCCATTACATAAAAAAATAACGCTCTAGTCTTTATAAGCTAAACGAGTGCGTAGGCAAGTATGCACGCTTATTAGTGGCGGCTCTAGACGTTTTTGAGGAAGGGCAAAAGATGCCCAAATGCTCAAGACGGGAAGGGTTCTTGGGGAAACGCAATCAGCCCCTGTTTACCAACTGAAAGTTTGGGGATCGCTTTAGCGGGGTTTATCGCGGTGTCCCAAAAAACAAACAGGTATGTTATGCATTTCAGCAGTCAGGATGCTTTTTGGAGCACTTTCAACGAAAAAAAGATTAATGTATTTGTTTTCTGCCCAGGCACAGAAAAATCTGTAATATTTCAATCGTCTGCGTTATATCCATAGTCAGCATAGTTATGACCGTCTGTGTGACCCGAGAGCATAATGGCTCACTTTCTTCTTGGATCCGCCACTGTCTAGTACAGTACAATGCGCAATTCACACGCACTGCATTGCTGCTAATCATTGAGTCTTTGATGTCACTGTCCTTGTATAGTGAGCATACAAAAAAAACATGTCGCTCGTACAAAAGACATCGTCGTCTTCGTGTAAGTTACTAATGACTCTGCTCCGTCGGCAATTGCCGCTTGCAAATGATCATTCTATACAAACACTCGGACAAGGCGTCTTTAGCTTTTAACTCATCGGCGACGTTATTTGCAAAAGTGCGCAAAAAACTGCTGGATGTTATGCTAGTTATGTAAATAATTTCAGTCGAAACTATAGTGCATAACGACGGCGATAAAACGCCGATGTCCAGGCACGTGCAAAGGTAGCGTTACGTTGATGTCAAGAAAAGACAAAGAAAATCTTCTGCATCGGCAAACACACTGACGTGAGTCTACTTTTGCTTCATCTGGCGTAAAATATTAATAATATAATAGTATTAGTTAACTACTTAGCATACAAAGTGATTGCACGTAAGCATGGCTTCAATAGCAAGTGAAGCGAGTAAAAATGACATGGCAATCTCGCGGAAATCGGCAACGAACGGCAAATGACTGTAGCCTATGATGACGCCGAGTGACTTAAGTTTAGCAGCAGCTGGTAACGAGCTGCCGGCGATGTTGATAATGGTGACACTAGCTGCAGAGTGAAGTTAGTTGGCAGTGCCTAGTAGGATGACCTCCGACTTGCCGTGCAGAGTTCAGTTGAAGGTCATTCCGCATGAACCACTGTTGTACTGCTGCTGAAAAGCGTGTGAGTCGGTTTAGAGCTGGCGCTGTGTCGTCGGCGTTCAAAAAAATGCAAAGTTGTGTGTCATCACCAAACTGAAATGAAGAACAGAAAAGAGAACAAAGAGCGTAATAAACAAAGGGGAGGGGGAGAAAAAACGACCTCGAATAAGTTTTTGTTACTCACAACTTACAACCTAGTGGATGTGGCACAAGACTTTCCGCATGAAAACGCAGATAGGCCGAAATATGCAACTACGTATGAGAATACGGGAGAGGTTGAAGAAAATGGTAAAAAAATTTCACAATCAGAGATGTGTCTTTAAAATTTGTACTTGTCAATTAAACGACCGCTTAGCCAGACGAGTGTAATGCATGCCTTCCTGCATACGCTAGTGATTCTGTCCACACAGAGGGTGTACCAGGTAAGAATAATTGGAATCATCGCACCAATACGATGATGAAAAAGTAGCCATATTTTAAGCTTAGGTTGATATTTTAATGTTTTCTTTGAAATATTTTACAATATTTAGTAGCTCCCTAAAACATTTCCATCGGACAAAAAGTGGACAGACCGCGGACGGCCTGACCCAATAGGTTTCGCCGCCGATGGTTGAAGTACAACAATGCAGCCGTGCTAACTGTTATTTACTGCTGCTTGATGGACATCACATGACACGTGTGTCTGTCTGTCTGTCTGTATGAGTGACAGACTGTTGTAATGCAGGTCTATTGTCAGCATGACGTGCTCACTGATAGTGTTGCTGCTATACGCACTGATGCTGACGTCTATTGCGTCGCCAGAAAAAGGTAGTAACCTTGTTCCGTGGGCTTCTTTTCCTATTGTGCAATAAATTTACAGCTATTTGCTTTGACAATATATCTGGCAGTTACCGTTTGTAATTTTAACCGGAGATAACTATGGTTTGTTTTTTGTCTGCATTTAAAACACACCGCCTTTCTGATCGAGTGATCAAGTAGTCTTAAGCATAAGTGTATAAGCTTAACCTTTGTGTTTATTGACGCAAATTATGCACGTTGACAGATTTCAAGAAAATAGAAGTAATATTTCGTCTTTGTAAATGTGCATTATTGTTGCAATGTTTATTCGACAAACAACCGTCATCAGCAATTATTATATTTTTAGGCTTAATTGTTTATGGTTAAGCGCTGCCGTTCAAAACTGCGCAGGAGGCACTGTACAAATTTAGTGTCAGTTGGCTGATTGAATAAAAGGGAATAATTTGCATGCAGCGAAACAGCCTACGTGCACATTGTAAAAATTAATGTTTTTTCTTTCTTCGTCAACAGTTTACAACATTGTTGTCTTACTACATTTATACAAAGCGTCTGCTGGTGCTGTAAACAGCAGCAAACCCGGAAATTCCGCACCGACTGACAACGGTGAGGTCTGAGTCAACGGTGAGATTAGTCGGTGGTAGTGAACAGCGACGCGAGGGGCGTCTGGAGGTTTACCATGACGGTCGCTGGGGCACTGTCTGTGATGACTTCTTCGATGACGTCGACGCTTCGGTCGCCTGCTACAGTCTCGGCTTCGAGTCAGTAAATTTATCATTACACACACTGACCAAGGGACATTATACATACACATAAGCAACATTTCGCAATGGGTTTTAGCCTATCTTTTTACGTTTCAAATTTTATTTTTCTTACCCGTCGCTATACCTCCCTTTAATTTGCTATTGTTTGTTTCCTGCCATTATGTTTTTCTCAGTTTTATCACAGCAAAATGTCCAGAAAGTTGTTGTAAACCTTCGCAGCACACCTGAGCAGATCCAGACCTTGGAATGCATTTTCGCAAAGTCGACTTAAAGTCTTAACAAAAAATATGTAGCTTTTAATATTATAGCCAAAAAAACCGTATAAATAACGTGCAACGGTGCACAGTAACATGCACGGTGCAAGAGCATGACGCAGTTGCACGTGGCAGCAAGCTACGGCAGGCAGGCGCAGTGCATGCGCGCTAGTCAGGCGTCGCGCATGCGCCCTGGGCTGATCGGCGCATATAAAAGCACCGTCTCGTCGGTCCACCGTCACTTACCACTCCAACTCTCGTAT
>Ga0056128_1002250_pt1 | contig 22678 bp, 13 predicted proteins | sample WorMetLIZISLAND2_FD_71113 | JGI IMG/M metagenome (GOLD analysis project Ga0056128, IMG submission 71113) | Marine gutless worms symbiont microbial communities from Max Planck institute for Marine Microbiology, Germany - Olavius geniculatus... ... | reverse complement strand
CCTCCTTTAATTTCCCCCAATCGGACTTAGGGCGCCGGGCGGACTCACGTTGGGCTTTGCCCCAAATTTCTAGTTGTATTCTATTTTTGCTGCTAGCAGATGTGCGAACTTTGCAGGCTAATAATCATGCAACTGTAGTACAAACTGTACGACAAAATCTGATCAGTCTTTAAAATTTCAGTGCTTCCGGTTTTTATCAACCCGTAAAAAACTTGCGTATCTAATATTTTTATTAGACTTTTACAAATATAACTATGGTTGTTTGTTTGTTTTTACAGTTTTACAGAAAAATACTGCTTGCTTTTAGTCTGCAACGCTGCAGTAACTTTGCTTACGTTCTCACGGACATTATTTAGTGTATTTGTTTGTTTTTATGAGTTGTTGCGCAATACTGCGTAATATGTCATGATAATTATAAAAATACAAAAAAAATATGAAGACAAATTTTCCCTTCTTGAATTTTTGTGCCAGATAAGACCGGAAGCGCGGAATTTTTTTACGCTTTAGTGTTTTGTTGCTGTAAACAGGTAGCCGAAGGTGTGTACCCTGACGGTGAAATTAAGTACAAGTGTGCGAGTCGCGGCTACACGGCCTGGTGGCAGAGAAAGACTTACTTCACGTTCCTTACCGCTTACATCCTTGTGGTTCCTGCCGTTATCATTACGTTCTGTTACGTCAGCGTCGTCCGGGTGGTCTGGAAAAGCGGAAAAGACGAGGTACAGACGTCTGGTAACTGTGTGTATGTGCGGTGTCTGTCTGTCCGTTTGTCTGTCTGTGTGTTTGTCTGAGGTACAGACGTCTGGGGGTGGTAAGCGCAGTGGATCCGGTCTGAGGCGAACAGTTCGTGACGCCAGACACATCAGCCGCGCCAAGATCAAGACCATCAAGGTTATCTCAAATTATTAGATAGGTTTTGTCACCCTGCATGCTGTAGTCATTGGTTTAGCTCATACTCGCCGACATTTCTATTTTGATACAAAAGGGTAAAAGCATTTCAGAGCTAGCTAGGGGATCGCGCAATGCTCACCAGACCCCCGACACAAGTGGACGCGTTTTGTTTTAACCACAGCTAAACAAACTGGTAATCGATTTACCCGCCCCGCAGAAAAAGGTTAAATTAATTCATTTTGGCGTTGGTTATATACCGAGATAATATATCCGTCCGCACACATCAGCCATCCTACACTCTGTCCGGAAAAAAGTAACCCCTTGGGGACATGGTACAATAAAAATGTCAAATCTGAATGAATTTGAATAAAACTTGTACGCTTAATTCCCAATAAATTCTTAAAGCGACTACTAAATTTTGTTAAAAATATTATTTACAAGCAAAGTTATTAATTATTGAATATTGATAACAAAATATTTGCGTTACCAGTATGGCGTTAGGCCTACATATGGCAGTCGCTCGATCGGGAGTGACGTTTGTTGACGCAATCAGCGTAAGAAATAACGCAATGAATACCAAATCGTATTTTCTACAAACGATTATGTTTCATGTTTTAACTAAACTGTTGAAAAAAGGATATGGTGCTAAAAAGTTTATCGCGTACAGTTTGACAGTTAGGCAACATGTCCGTGCGGTTGCAGACAGTTTACCTTTGGGGAGACCTCACAAAAAACGCTGTAACTATTGCTCGCATTGGCAGATTTAACTGAAATATGACATTTTGATTGCCAATTGATGATGCATTGTTGACGCGATTTTTTTTTTGAAAATTGGATGCTGATTGTTGGAGTTACGCAAATGCACAGACTACCGAAAGGTTTGCTTACGTAACGCCATACTGGTAACGGAGGTATTTTGTTATCGATAATCAACAATTAATAACATTACTAATAAATAATGTTACTCAACGAAATTTGCTGGTCGCTTCAAAAATATATTAGGGGATCATGTGTACTGTTTAGGTTTAACATTTGTATTGTATAATGTCTAGGGGTTATTTTTTCTCCGGACACAGTGTAGTAGTAACCACTTGATAGCGACCTGACCGGGAGTTGATTATTCACAAGGAACTGCTTCGTAATGTTAACTTTACATCATTTCAAATCACAAGCTTTGTTTCGTGTTTTTATTACTGCGCTTTTGTGTTTCGGTTTTTGTTTTATGCGCCCGGGCCTTTTGTCCGTGCAGCGCACATACTCGTACTGTGCTATTAATGTGCCATTTTTGTTTAGCCTATTGGCAAAAATAGGTCTAGATACACACATCACTATTCGCAGTTAATACTGATAGCAATAATCACATTTCAACATTGTATGTTGTAGATGACGCTGAGCATCATCTGCGCGTTTATCGGTTGCTGGACGCCGTACTTCGTGGTTCATCTAATTCACATATGGTCCGAGTACAGCTTCGTCATCGCCGACTACGTCTACGCTTTCGCCGAGACTCTGGCTCTGCTCAACAGCGCGATCAACCCTATACTCTACGGCTGCTTCAACGTTCAACTGAAGCGAAGCCTGGCGGAGATGTGCTGCCCCGGTACGAGGTCGACAGCTGATTCGACCCATCGTCGCCTTCTGACTACCAGGGCGTCAAACAACGGCCGTTCCAGCGTCAACGGACTCGATATGATGTCGGTCGCGCCCAGAACCGACGAGCGCGGACAACCGTGGGAAAAGGAATCGCGGAGAGGCGCCTGTTCGCAGTGGCGCCACCAGACGGTGGAGACCAACGTTGACGAGCGCCGTGATGTTGTTGATGATGATGACGATGACGACGTAAGACTTCGCATCAAGTTTCTCGGAGACCGAAGCGGTCGCGCCGTCTGCGGCCAGTGATTGCATTAGGCCCTATTCACACCTACGACGAAACTCAACTCAACTGCAAACAACGCGTGGTCCGTGCACAGCAGTGTGACTTCTCAATGCTAATGACGTCATTGCATTGTCATCCACAGTCACGACAGTTGAGTTGAATTGCGTCGTAAGTGTGAACTGGCCATAACAAACGTGAAAGTCTGTCGAAGTTACAGTGTACAATGTTAATAACTGACATAACTGCAGACGTACGTGGCTGGCTGTCTTTGCCATAGTACAACATAAAAGATTAAAAACAGACAAGCTGGTCAAAGTAGGATTGAAAAAGTGGGGAAACTCTACTCTACTTCCTTTGCCCTTTCCTTTACTTTTTTCTCATTTTCATTGTATTTATTATTCGTTTTCCATCATTTTTTTTCTTTTTCTTTTCCCGTCTTTCTCCACTTGCAATTAGTAGGCCCATCAAATAGAGCTATGGGGTCCGGGGAGCTCTATATACTCTTCCGCAGAGTCTAACGCACTGCATTTAACTTCAAATACAGCTAAGAGATCTGGGGGAGCGCTATAAGTTCTCCCAGCAGAATCTAAGGCGGAGCGCCTTGAGCCCCAGCGAAAATCAAATTTGGCGCATTTTCGTCTTCAAATCTAACTTCTGGTTGTATCAATTTTACCAACTTTTCTAAGAGTTATTGAGTTTATTTGGGGCGGCTATACAGACTGACAATAGAATGTGGGTGAATGTAGTGCCTCACATTTCTCCTTAATTTGACCATTTGAAGCAGTTAATAACAGTTAGGTCGATCATAAGACGAGGTGTTTTCTGGAAATACCTTTTACGTCCAGAATCTGAAGGTGTACGGGTATAGGCTTAAATGGATTCAAACGTGCGTATTATCTATTTTTTTTATAAAAATTCGTTTAGGCCTATACAGAAACATGAAGCTAAAAATAGTGTTAAGTTTCAATAGGCTTACATCGAACCGTACGCCTAAATGGCTAGCCAATAATATATATACGCTGTGTTGTGTTTGACTGATTTGACTGATTAAATGATTTTACGTTCGCATCGTAATGATCCAGTGCTAACAGGGTAATACTGGCAAACGTACGTAAGCTCATTTTATTGATGCTCAGGCTGAAATAGAATACGTTAAGATACGATGCGATATTCAAACGTTTAACGTTGACTTATATTACCCCATTCAGGTTTACGTTCTACACTCTTAAGGTTGTCTCGAAGAAACACTGATTTGCTTTGTTCATTGATTCCACCCGGACGCATGGCGTTATTTGAATGTTTTTGACTGACTGACAAAACATGTCGGAACTAGAAAGTGTTTTCCGTATTCTACTTTGCAATTTAAACTTAGGGTCTATTTTTGTCCCGGGACTCTGACCGTACCGAATTTACGAATTAATTTGTGACCTTATTCCCGAACCCAATGATCTTCTAACTTAAGCTATTAATAGAACGCCCTTGCCCAAACCTTACCATATAACCAAGCCACCCAAGTTAACTTAGCCTGGCCATCCTTCCGTGGTAGGCCTAAGGAATACCGGCGACAGTTGGGACATAAACAGGCACACCGCGCGATGCACTAGTTCCGTATCCGTGGTCTGGCAGTGTAAACTGGTGTCTGGCTGAGGTCTAACAAAACGGAGATCAGCGCCGCCCTTATGGCTTGAAAAAGAATTTACGTTTAGCCTACGTTTACGTGTTTCATAAGGCTTTTGAAACAAGCTTTGTCTGTCGTGGGTGTATACAGTATCTGCATAAGACGATGCTGTTTTTCATAGGCAAGGCCAAGGCTTTGTTCCTCCCACGCACCAAGGCACATCGGGGCAGCAGCTTTCCGCCAGGATGCACTGTCGGACGCCAGTGTCTTCGCCTCGTCCCACTCTATGTGGAGTGACACTCCTAAGTTTTCTAGGAATGTTCTTCTACACGCTATAGAATTGATCAAAACGGCAGCCTACCCGCGGATCGTCATCTCAGACGCATCACATGATACAGATGACTATTCTTATCTTAACATTGATTTGTGTAATAAACAACAGAAAATACTGTGTGTACGCAATTTTCATATTCATCGCAAATCGGTCAGCATCATTTTGGCCTGTCCTTCAAACAAACAAAAAACGAAACGGACACAAATTATTAATTTATACTTAATTTAACGCAGCAGTTTTTACGAAATCATTTATACTAAAAAACGTTAACACATTTCTGCATTCGCGGGAAGAAATCGTCGTCGAAATTATACATGCACAAAAGGCGAAAATATACTCCCTAGTCTTTAGGCTATATAATGTCTAGTCAACCGGTATGTAACATCATTATTAGGCCTACATTATATACATCACGTACTAACGTTCAGGTATATTTCGCTAAAATCACAGCCTATACAGGATGCATTCTAGATTATTTACACGACGATTTACGTACATCACAATGTTTTGCGCCCAGCGTGTATATACATGAAAAACACGCTCGTGCACAATGCATTGTATTGCTCATTTTGATGCTATCGTGTATAAAAGTTTCGTACAGCAAGTAACAGTTAACAGCATATTTTGTAGGCCCACGAATGAAGGGGTGGCGACATTCAAAAGTTCACTTGATGCATTACGACATTTTCTGAAAGGGCCAGTCTGAAATTCAACACGACGTGATAATTTAGCCCAAAACCATTCATTGCCGTTATCCGGCGTCGACTCATATCGCTCTTTTATAGGTTGGTAAGCTAAACTGTGAAATTTTTTTGCTATAGGCCTCATCTTGTTTAAATACGACCGTACATGTGTAGTCATAATAATAATTGTCAAAGTTTATAGCCGCCCCTGCATAAACAGTTTAAAAAACCGGATTAAATCCGCTTATAAGCTACACTGTATTAATGGAAGGCTCGTTTTAATAACGGCAACTTAAAACTACACCGTGTCCGGAAAAAAAGAGTCCACTGTTTTTTCAACATATCTTTGACAAACCTTAATTTATTCTTATAATTTTTGGCACAAGTCGTCCTGAATATTTACTTTATTAAATGTTGCGATATTTTTTCTTTTTATTGCCGTGTCACTACGCAGAAATGACGTAATTATGACGTTATCAAAAATGCCGTTTTATTGTATTCGAGGTGAAAAAAGCTAACAGTGTTTTGGTTAATAACTTTAACAAATTTAAACATATGTTTATATTTTTGTAGGCAACATTAAAAAAGCAACCTGCAACTAACAGTGTACTGACAGTCCACTTCGCCCGAATACTGACGCCACTTTACCGTGTAAAATAAAACACTTTTCGTATTCTTACTTTATTCCACACCAAAATAAACAGAAATGCAGAAAAATAGGCTTTTTAGCCTACAGCTGCATTAGTTGTTATTAACAGTGACAAAACTTGCTATTAACCAACTTTTGAATCAACAACTATTTCAAATGTGCACTATCACGACGCTAACGCATGCTGCAGAAATGACGCTGCGCACTGATAACGGCTGCTGCGCAACGACGTTCCCGTACTGCACGCGACGGCCACGCGTTAACATGGCGAAAAGCTAGACTAGGTTAAAAATTTTGATAACAAGTAATTTACTTTTATGCCAACAATCTTTAAGTTCTTTTACTGCAACATTCTTTTATCATTTGTTCTGTTTTCATATTACAGAGGTTCATTTAAACGTTATCTTTCCGCAAAAATGGCATTTTCAATGACGTCACGATGACATTAGCCATAATTAGTGAGAAGTAAATTTTGTAAAACAAAGTTTTAGATGTTTTTAGTAAAGCGTATCATTGTAATAATGTGTGCCAAAAATTATAGAAGTAATTTTAAATTTGTTGAAGTTGTTTAGAAAAAAACGCAGATTTTTTTCCGGACACGGTGTATATGTACAGCGACATTATGCGTACTGTTTATATACAGAATATACGAAATGCATTAAGATGTTCACAATATTAGTCAAATTAAACAACAAAAAACCGGTTTAATACGGGCATCAATAACTTTACCACAGGTAACCTAATAACATTTATTACAGTGTGTAATGTCACTGTGTACTGTTTTTAACGATGGGTATGGTTTATTTTGTTCATATTCAAACTTATTTTTTCGCCTGTAACATCTGTTGCAGTTTTGTGCGAATTAAATAATTGTGAACATTTATAAATTACTGCTATTTGTTGTCTATGATAAATCCGCACGGCGGCTGCAAAACGTAAGCCATGATATTTTGATAATGGTTAAGTAATTTGTATCTTAAATTGGGGTTTTAAACCCAAAACGTACGGCAATGCTATATGTACAGAAACGAATACGAGTTAATATACTAATTCAAGTGATTAAAAGTCACAGTTGAAAATAATCTATGGTATATTTCCAAATTAGGGACAGGTTTTTTTGTTTAGCGTAAAATCAACATACCACTTTATCATTTTTTAACCTCTAATGTTATAATTTTTATATCTTATTGGAGAAATCTATAAGGTAAAATGTTATACTCCAAAGATGTAACTTTAGAGGCCAAATAATCCCACATTTTTTGTTGCGTTGTGTGTGAACGAAAATAAAGTCACGAAATACAATAAAGAACTCTGTTAAACGGTTCTCGAGTAGGCCTACTTGCGACTTTATTGGTTGTCTTTGTGTTTTGTCTTCTTTTTCTTTGATTATTGGCCCGCTAAAGCAACGGCAGTATTGTTTTTGGCATGGTTGCTAAGTTTTCCCGCTTTTGTTCTTTGTTAACACGATAACCCATAAACCGTGCACTAGACATGATGAGATTTTTTGCATGAACATGCACCTCGACAACTTACGCACATACTGAATTTTAAAGTCAGAGGTCAAATGTCAAGGTCACATAGTTTTGGTGTGCATAATATTGCGACTAACCGCGGGCAGTACTTTGCCCTGAGCAAGGCTTGACGACTAACTGTGTTCATTTTAGTTTGGGCTGTTAGCTGTGCAACTTGCCCGTAGATTCTTGCATCATTCTTATCACAATAAAGTGAAAATACGGCGCATACATCGGATCAGAAATCCTACACTGAACGACGTGAATATACCGAATGATGATGTTAGTATCTCGGCACTGTTAAGTATAGGAATGTACAAAATGTATGTTAAACCACGGTCTGGAGTAGAATAATTGAAGTTTAACAAAAATTTTATACACTCGAAGCTATGCCATGTCATCAAGCAGAAACACTTGACTGTTGCTATTCGTCGGTATGGATGTCGAAAACTGGTACTCGTCGGTCAGACCGGAACCGGATGAAACGGAATGCGACATACGCAGTGCCACTGCAGCCTCGCTGGCGGCAGCACAATCGGGCGAGTCCTGGCCGCCAGTCACGGTGGGTGGTCGGGAGGGTGAACTGCTGGTGGTAGTGTGGTCGGCAGTTGAACCACCCAACACGACCGTAGGCTCCGTGTCGTCCGAGTTGGTACGGTCGATGACGATCGTCACCCCGGTCGAGTTGATCGGGCTCATTTCGACGCCGGGTCTTGGGGAGGTTAAGGTGTTGCCAGAGGCCACGCCCCCCGCCGGGTGAGGAGAGGTACGACGGTGCCTGGGTGGTCTCTGTGGGCGGTCCTCCTCAACGGTCACCAGCTCGTCGGTGCTGCGGTTTCCGGTGACTTCATCGTCGTCGTCACTGGAGGAAGACATGTTGGACTCGTCGCTAGTAACCAGCGCCTCGTTAGCGGCGCTACCCCCCGCTGTGCTGTCGCCGTCCCGGCCTCGTGGGTGATCTCGCCGCTGTCTGCCGGTGGACGTGGACCTGGCTGCAGCAGTCGTCTTGCGTCTGGGTGGCGCCCGGCTTCCGCTCACGTTCGACGACTTACGAACCACCCCACCACCCGCCACGATCTGCCTCTCGTCTTCGTCCTCGTCGGCCGGGATTAAGTTCGGAAGGCTCTTGACGTGTAGCGGAACGTCGGTCTTGCCAATGGCGCCACCCAGACCGTAGAGAGCGGCCCTCCATGCGGCGGCGGTGAGGCGCTTGGTCGGTGCTGGTCTGCGGCCTGTGACCTCAGCCCGGCGCAGCTCGTCGTCCGAATGCACGAAGCTCGACGTCGGAGGCGTAGGTCCCGTGTCGTCACTGCCGCTGCCAGTTGCCCCGTCAGGACGTCGGGATCGTCGATTCGACAACAACATCGTCATGCTGATGGAAAGATGTGCTACGGACGATAGTGCGCACAGCGTCGAGTTCATTGCACCCGAATCTAAACAAACCAACATATTATATTTCACAAGGTAATGTAGCGACACACCTGGAATATTCAATGATCACTGATTGCAAATTTTTCGCACAATGTGCTGGTAATAAAATTACGAAAATCGCTTAATATCTGGGAAAGATATGGACAAAAGTCAGCAGTTTTTTTTTGTTTCGGCCAAATCGGGTCATATCTACAGTGGGTTCCTATAAAGTAGGGGGCTAGTGAACAGAGTTTATCTATAGACCTATCAATTAGATTAAAATGGCCATCCAAATTACCGCAACGAATACGCAAGAAAAGGTCTAGGGAAAAGTTTGTGCCAACCGAGGGCTCTCTTTACATTCTTTTCCTTTAGAGACAGTTTAAAAAGTAATTAACGACGTACGTACCAAACTGAACGTCTAAACTAACGATTCGCAGCATTACCCATTTTAGGAATCGGATGCCCGAGTACCGGTAGCCGAACGCGGTTTCAACTTTAAAGTACGTAGGAAAAAAACGACAATGCAGTAACACGTACAAACCCATTTACCCAACATGATAGGCCTATGAAATATCGACGTCCGTCAACAAAAATAGTTGAAGTTGAACGTCCCTTGCACTACAAAACAATGCCACAAAAGTCGCAAAAAGCGCGATTTTCGTCGATGTCATAAGTAATCAGTGCAAAAAACGGGAATCAGCTATTCGGATTTAAAACCGGAAGTGGATTTTGTATCCGGATCCTGCTACAATAATCAATAGTCTGGTTGCAATTATCCATTTATACTCACGCGTTGCGGAGCATGCAGCTATGTCGGCATCTCGAATTCCCGCCTTGAGACAGAGTTGCTTTAACGCCTCGATCTGCTTCTGTAACAACAGCCAAAAGTGCGTAACGGCCGATAAAACACGTGTTACTATAACAAAGCAAGAAACATCGCCGGCATCGTTCATCCGACGGAAATTATTACAAAATCGGAGGCGTGAGCGGGCATGGATGGGCGCCGGCAGAGGGTGGCAAAAGGGGTGCTTTCCTAGTAAAAGCCAAGATAGTATGTAGGCCTATTTCACGCTTATGTAATTAATGTATTTCACATAATGTGGAGATTTCCATATAACCATTGTAACGTAAAAATGGCTCCACCTTTTTTTTTAGCTCGCTACGCTCGCTATAGCTCTGAGTTCTAGCCTACAAAAATGCCAAATTAAGATATCGTACCGTTTTCGCCTGTCGTTCTTCTTCGAAAGCCTCCAGCTTTCTCTCGGCGACCCGTCGGGCTCGCTTCTGCAGTCGAATGCGGAACTCCTGACGTTGCTTCACCGTTATTACGATACCTTTGGTGACAGAAAACACACAACCGTGAAACCACGCTTTACAGTCGAGTTTACAATAAGTTAATTTTACCAATACAGAGTGACATCACTAAACAAGACAACTAAAAATAGAAGAAAAAGAAAACAAACAAACTTATGAAAAACTACAGCACTGGTCGGCCTACGACATAATGTTGAAGTAAATGTCAAAATAAATGCAGCCGTCCTAGCCACATTACTCGTCCTGTCCGTCTGTTCCCGTCCGTTTGTCTGTCTGTCTGTTTATCTTCATGTGTAGGCCTACGTCTCGTTCTCGTACTGCTAAGCTCCAGCGTACGGGGACGCTACAAAAAGCTCCCCTACCGCTTAGAAAACAAGACGTCAGATGCATGCATTCCGTTTTGTCATACTGCTAATAATTTGGATTGTGCTTAAATTATGTTTTCTGTATGTGTTACGTTCTCTATTCTCAGCAAATCGAATTAGCAACGGATGCCAATAAATCCAGTTATTTTGACGTTTTTCCTCTGAATCATTCCTTTCACCAGTGATCCGAGTAAAAGTATACCGACAAAAACTGGAGTCCATGCGGCAAGCGGAAGTAGACACAGGAATTATGTTACTCCTTACGTCGAAGTGCGCGCAGTCTTCGGTCTGGTCTCGACTAGAACTTCGAAACATGATGGAAACGCAAAAAACCATGTCAATTAGCGAATGCGACAAAAAACGGATTAGCTATCTTCTCCAGTCAGTATAGTATCGATCGGCTTAGATTGCGCATGTCGTCGAGCACCGAATCGATTTTGTTCACTAGTCACGACGAGGGACGAAAATTAGTCCCCCTTGGACGTCTTTACCCCGGACGTGTTTCCGTAGGATATTTCTCCCGACCGGGCATTTCCCCCGCCCGTTCTGGAAGGCCTGGGACAATTCTTCTTTGGCCTGCGACAGTACACACGGTATACGAATAAAAAAGGCTGCAAGCAATTTAGTCAAAGTTGTATACGTGTTGATATAAAATAAGTATGGACACAAACTAATGTATCAGCTGTTACGCTTAATCACGTCCAGGATAGAAGGTCCAGGAAAATGGCAAGAGGAGGGGGAATGTTCTGCACCCACCTAGAGTGCGTGTTCAATGCACCAACCGTCGCATCAGGGACACTTCCACTCGTTAATCCGATGCTAGGATGCGGGGGTAGAGACAGAGAGGGATGCTTACACCCCCACGGGTAGAGATTCACGAGGGAAGGGTCGGACTGAATTTACTATACATCGGGTTCGTTTGCGTGCGGTTTTCGACACGCAAAAGCACTGAACTGTTGGGACCGGCGAGGCAAAAGAGAGAGATGGAGAGAAAGAGAAACGTAAAAGCATATCAGCATGATGCAGTTAAGTAGGTTTATGGATGTTATGGCTCGATCGCGTGCAAACTGCTACCGAATGCTCTGCATCCCATAGGTTGAGATAAAAACCTAAAATTTTGACAATTTTTGTCAGATGTTAAAAGCTTTCTAAGGTTCTGAGTTTTTTTAGGCGTGTGGATTTTATTGTACAAATAAGACAGAGCACACGATTTCAAAACCAAAGAATAACATCATTATATGCCTATAAGCCTACACTATTCTCCATGCCATTTTCTTCTACTTTCACTTTCTTATATTGCACTACGGCATGGTGAACAAAGGTAAATAATTATAACATTAGGGTCTACTGCAATTCGATTTCGGTTTCGAGTAACTAATCGTGTCAAGTAACTATTTGAGTACTCGGTACGACTCCGCGGGTCCAGCGTCCGGTCAGTATAAATCATAATCAGTAGGAGGAGGTCCTCATCGCCATTGGCCCCCTGTCTCTCCCAGTAATCCCTCTACCTTTTTTTTAACCTAGCTACCCCCTCTTCGCCCCAATTTGTCGCCATTCTGCATAAAGATGAGAAATCGGTAGCGAAGAAGACGCCCATAATGGCGCGCTCGCTCTAAAGGCGAGTACAAACATAACGACATAACTGAACTGAACTAAAGTTACTAAACTGCACTTTCTTTCGCAGGTTTTCCCCCTCTCCCGTTTCACACTTTCTCCACTTTGTAGTAGGTAAGTAAGTAAATAATGAATATGTAACAAAAACGTAAGTTTATGTAGCGCATACCGTTTAACAAACTTTTGAATTGCACTATACAGCTAGACCATTTAATTTCTTTTGCCTGATGTATTCCATGGAATTTAGACGATCGCCATAAACTGCGTCAACGGAGCCCTACCGACGTCGCATTTGATAAATAACTTAATATGCCATTGAACAGACGCCTCTCAGAGCATTGTTGTGATTTTGCGTTACAAACTTCATCTGAACTGAACTGAAAAAACTGCGCTATTTCAGAGCAGTTTTGTTCACGTAAGTTCAGCTCACTCAATTTCGTTCGATATGTGTATGTGCGCCTTAAAACCGGAAAAAATTTGGTCTGGGGCATGTCCCACTCTTCCCATTTCATGGCTGCGCAGCATCCCGGGGGTTTTTACTAGAAGATTATAGTCCAGGAAGGAGGGATTTTATCCGACGGGACTTCGTCCGTTAACGGGGCGTACGTTTTGTACGACGACGTTTATGAACGCGGTTTTCGATGAGGTCAAACCACGATGAAATGACGAAGGCGACGTGACGACAAAGCAGTCGACCCCAACCAACGTATGTCATCGCTACCATTATGACATACCGGAAGTGGTTGCTCTACGTCAAGCCTGGTTAATAGTTGAATGGGTGACTCCCATTACGGACGGCAAGCGCGGTCAAGTACTAGTCGATAAATAGCGGTCGTGGCGCCACTATAGCTTGGCTGCGTTTGCACCATGTGAACAGTGCGATACCATGACCATCCGGGACCGAAACTGCCTGCGTGGCCACAATAAAATATATAGTCCAAAATTGCAGTCAGTGGCCACTGTGTAAACGTAAAGTTAAGCAGCGATCGGAGCCAGTGCTTAATATTCCGTTTACATGATCAAGCAAACATCGAGCAATCATCGAGCAAATGCATTCAAAATACACGTGCACGACGTGTGCTCCTATTGCTCGATATTTGCTTGATGATTGCTTCATCGTGTAAACGGGGTATAATTGTGCCGATACTGTCCATTACAGCGTAGGCCTACTAGCACTTATTTTTAAGGCGTACGTTACGTCCTACAAAAAGTTCGTGATGTCACAATGGCGGTACGCGAAGCACTGCTGATAAACTTTTCGGAAGTACCAATATTGATGACTTTGAGCGACCTTAAAATATAAAAAAAAGATTTTTTCGCGATTTCAGTCTGCGACGCATACCCAAACCGTAAACTGCACCGAAGTTACTTGAGACAGACAAGGACGACTTGCGTATGATAGGCCTATTTTTAGCACAAAACGTGCATTATGATCTTCTAGCTTCAAGAAGTCCTGCGTACGGAAGCCTCAAATTTGGGTACTCTCGCAAAACGCATTACTATTTCCTTACACGTTGTACACTGATTCCCCACGTGGCAGCACCGATGCTGTCGTGCGCCACATGAGCTTTGCTCAGATTATTTGTATTAAGTCTACATTTATACAGCCTGAAATATCCCATAAGTTCAGCAGCATAACTTACTATTAGTTCTCAGTTTTTAGCCGACCGTACTTAAGTAACGGTCAAGCTATTGGCATAGTTGTCGTATGTCTGTCCGTCTGTAACGAATGTGTCCTGGCTAACCGGTAGGTTGTAAGAAAAACTTTTTACACAAATAATTAGCCATGTGTAATAAAATTTGAGCCATTTAGTGCAAGAGAAACGTTTTTAAATTAGGGGTTGAATGAAAAGGATATATAGGAAATTCAATGGAAAACTGCCCATATCTCGGAAACAGAAAGAAATACGGCGAGGTTCACTATTGATCACTAATAAAAAGTGACATACGCCCTTTCAGATGAGATGAGAATCATCGACCTTGGATGACCTCGAAGGTCACTGACAATCAGTACGGTCGGCCTTCCTAGCGACAGCTGGGCTTCTTATTACTACCCCACGTGTCCGTCTGTCTGTCGTCTGCGTGAAGTTAATTTAGACAGCGTCTTTAGTCTTCTGTCCGTCCGTCCGAACACTGTGATCTGGTGTCTACTGCATAAATCACTAAAGTCTGTCCGCCATCGGAACTGTGTGGAAGACGAATAGTGTTCAATATTTCAGTTTCGTAAACTTTCTTAGTTTAGTTTATGTTTTTCGTTTACTACTTTTTCTCTCGCAATAATTTTCGTAATTTAATTTTCATTTTCGTTTACAACGATAACTAAAACTGGAGGACGAATAGTGTTTACGTACAAGCTATGCCTGTAGACTGTAGTCTAGTCAACGAGGCTAATAAAGACAGAACCGAGGATTCTTATACAACGGCTAATGCGCAGTGACGTACAGCGACGGTACAGTACGACGTGTAGTAGTCAGTCTGTATGATATGATATAATAAACAATTTACATCAAAAAGCTAACAGGCAAGCTGACAGTTTAACTTTTAGCACGTAAACTAAACGAAATAAAACTGCCTGAAATGGAACTGAAATGAGAAAAACAACATTATTGCTGCTAGGTCAAAAACACTCCCAAAACGGAATTTTTAGAGAGTGTGGAGACATAACATAAAAAAATTAAAACAGAAGAAACTAGAAAGCAGTCGTAGTCCGCAGGTACCTCCGCCAAAGCAATGTTATTCGCCAGGTAGCGTCACCATATTCACTTTGCCAGCGGTTTTCTTATGCCCCCTTTAACGCAATTGTAACAAAAATTTCAAAGTGATCCAGAATCCAGAATTCCTACCGGATCACCCCCAAAATTGAATCACTGGTAGTTTGTGCCATGCCCGACATAACGAAAGATCCGTCCATAACTTTCTGAGTTATCTTGCTCACAGACAGACAGACAGACAGACAGACAGACCGACAGACAGACAAACAAAGTCTGGCAAAAACATTACCTCCTTGGCGGAGGTAATGATAACCAGAACTAAAACAAAAAAGCTTATTTGGAAAAACGGCACGCAGCAAAAATCGCAGTCAGTCCATAGGCCCATCACTTTGTGAAACTAGTATGACTTTGTATCGAGCGCGTTTTGGGGTCTGCCCCAGTGTAAAAGGTCTAGTAGAAAGTAATTTCCAGTTGACATTTTAAAAAATTGGGGAAAAGGGAAAGCCAGTGCGAGTAAAATACGGACGCAGTATATGACGGCCGAATTATATCACGTCCTGTTCTGTGCAATGTGGGTCCCTCGAATAAATTTTCTGTTCAGGAAATCGATACGCAAGTAACGCAATACGGTGTACAGCCGCCCCCCTTTTCTTCAAACCAGAAACTGTCGCTCTGGTATTCGACATTTGGTGGCCTGTAAGACCCATTATTGTCAGGGCCCGTGTTCGGCCGTAGATGCTGAATATGCCTAAATCCGTTTAAGTTGCACGGTATGTAAACTGTTTGATAGTGAAGTAAATTTTAATACCGACCGTCGACGACCCGAGCGATCCGCCACAGCAGTAGAACGACAAGTACGGCGACTGCTTTCTGCCCTTCCTCTCCAGTTACGCCACCCAGGAAGACGATATCGATAGCAAACGACGAGAAAATGACGACAGCGTCGACGATCTAATCAGAGTACATAATCTGACGTGTTACGATAGCGTCAAAAGTTTATATTTCACACAATAAACATATTAACCAATATCATCCGACTCTACTGTTTTTTATCTCCGGGCAAGATAAATCGCTGCAAAAGTCGTTTTCTGAAAGCGGTTGATACACAGAATGTCATGTTAATGAATAAAAATATCACAAATAACTAAATAAGTAAGTAAGTAAGTAAATGTTCAGCTGCACTTTTCCAACGTTAGCATCACTAAAAACTTTTAAAACACGAGCTGGACGGCGGTCTTTTAGTTTCGCCCGTGAGAGAAAAAGAGAAAAAAACGCAACCAAAATGCGTAATTACAAATTGCTGCTGCCACGTGGCAAATTAAAACGACAAACAATTCCACCTTATCCCAATTTGTTTTGGTGTTTAGTTTTTATTTAAATAAAATAATAATTTTTGTTTTTTTTTGGAAAACTCATATTCGCCACAAGTAGTTTGGAAAAAGTTGAAAAACAAATTTTCGTGAGTTTTCTAAAGAAAGATTGTATCTTTACAACAGAAATATTTATCGTAGCATCGTCTGTCTTTCTGTCTGTCTGTCTGTTTGTCAGTCATACTCATGCATCCTGCTGAAGCCTTTATGGCCAATTCACACCTACGACGACGACGCGACTCAACTGTCGGCGACAGTCGAGTCGCGTCGGCGTCGTGGTGTGAACTGGCCATTAGACGAGCAAGTTGCCATTTGATAAACAGCATTACAAACATTCGTATGACCCCAAGTATCATTCTATGAGACGGAAAAAAATGAGAGATTAGAGTCAAACCCATATATAAAAATTTGCAGCTAAATTGCGGTATTGCGGCTAAACGGTCGCAGATAGCAGAATCGTTACTATAGACAGCTTACAGAAACTCTGCAACGTGCTATTAAAAACCCTATACGTCTTCCTTCTTTCAACAAAAAAATATATTTGCAATGCATGACGCGCAGACCTTTAGAAGACAGTGGTTCATGTTAATTTGATGATAGAAAGCGTTTTAGCGGACAATAACGGTAAAGCCTAAAATAGCCAACCGTATTGGTTGTCAGTGACTTTCAAGATCATCCAATGCCGATAATATTCATTTCATCAGAAAGAGCGTATGCCACTTCCTATTAGTGATTAATGGTAACCTTGGCCATATCTCTCACCGTTTCCGATATATGGCCAGTTTTTCGTTGAAAAACGCACATTTTCCTACCCACCGTCCATTCAACCTCAAATTTGAAAATAATTCTCTTGCAGTAAATTGCTAAATTTTTTCATATCTAGGCTTACGGCACATGGCTAATTACTCGTGTAAAAAGTTTTCTCTTACGATTAAACGCTTAGCCAGCCTATACCTGTGACAGATGGACAGACGGACAAACGACGATGGACGATACCTAACCATGTCATAAGCTCTACCGTTACTTGAATACGGTCGGCTAATAAACATAAATTTTGCCCCCGTCGCTACTGAAACCGGCAGCACATAAATTTTTCTACGTTTAAGTTTTTAACATCAAATAGATACCTCTATCCGATGACGACAGAAACTTTTTCCCATTGCAGCCATTTTGACTAGAACCTGTATAGTAACACAAGCAACAGACAGCGTATACTGCTGAGATTGATAACGAAACTGAACCAGTGAGAAACTATGAACGACTTTCGAAACAGTCAGTGACGAATTGGCAAGTTGCAGCGCGCAATGGCGGCATGATGGCGTAACGGTAGGGCGTCGTACGTACGATCAAGAGGTTGTGGGTTCGACTCCTGGCCAGTCGGGTCGCTCTCAAGTGATTAGTGCTTGGACAATGCGGCTAGCATTTCGTTTATTTCATTCAAGTTTAGTTCTTATCTGTCGCTTCGTACGCTTCTTTAAAAACTACTCGCACTGCACGAAATGACCCGGACCGTATATGCTATTTACGGGTGGTGCGCATGGGTGCATGGATGCATTGTATTTGTTTTATGCCTGCTGTAGCAAGTCGGTCGATTGTGAAAAGTGACGTACGTTGGTCGGTTGGATGGCGCTTCGACCTCTGCAACTATAATTGATAGATGCGGTTCACTCATCCGTGCCTGTGACGTCATTGCCTACCCCTGTTCGTCAAGTTCCGGTTGTAAGCTGGCCCGTGGTTGATTAGGAGCCGGAGAGATGTGTTGGCGGTGACCCTGCAGGGAATACACCGAATAGCTGCATGGAACTACGACTGGCACACAAGAGCCCCGAAAGTCCAATCTTTTCTGCGTATGGCCGAACGAAATATTGACTCTTACCTTCTTCCGAATTATCAATCAATCAATCAATAATTTAATTCACCAAAAGTGATAAAATAGCATTAAAATAAACGAAGCATCACTGCGGCAAGAACAACCTGGCAAAACAGCACGTACAGTTGCTCTGAAAAATGGAAGTTATTTATAACACGACATTAAAAGGCCAAAAAACCCTTGGGAAACCCATATGAGAAGTGAGAACTACGAAGCGTGAATACTATGCAATACTAAGAAAAATATTTTTAAAATACGGTCGAAGTTGCCATTGCTAAATGAGAGCAATTCCTTAGAACATTTTTGTAGACAACCGAGTTCTTTAGCCTACGCCACCAGAAATGATCCCCGTCGCATCATGCAAGCTTGATTTCTGGTCCTCAGAGGGGTTTGTGGTACTCGCTGTTCCTATTCCGCCCCTAACCCTATCCGCCCTTCTTCGGCCCTTCCCACATACGGTACCTTCCCCTCTGTCCTCTCCCAGTGATTAGAATCTAACATGAGCCCGTGACGAGTTTCTGGGCGCAGGTACAGAGTCACGAGATGACTGATCGCCTTGTATGGACTGGAATACATAATAAAGCTTTATAATGTATCAAAATATATTATAAAACTACTGTATACTGTTGATCGCATTGTTTATTACAGTTATCCCAAATGGAGTAGGCCCAATAAAGATTGCTTGTAGTAAAAATGTTATAAAAATAGTAATAATAACTGCATGGAATACGTAATAAAGCTATGAACCGACTGCTTACTCGTGGCGCTGGCTGATAAATACCAATACCGGACATCGTAACTGTTTTTAATTTTAGCCCATGCAAAGCTAAAAATATCTGCTCACGTTTCTGCATTTCCATTAACCTATACAACGTTTAAATAATTATACGAGTCAAAAATATTTGTTTATTAAAAAATATTAAATTTATAAAAATTAATTGCCTGTTTGTGTAGCTAATAGTTTATCTACTGATAATTTTAAGATAAATTTAATTGGATGTAGTATAACCAAGCTATTTATGACGACGGCAAAGCAACCGTAACCGAAACTGAAAATAAAAGTAGACTACGCTAATGTAAAATAAATTTTGAAATGTCACAATAATGTAGACATAGAGAAACATATAAATAAGGCTCGAAATAAAGTGGTGCGTATTTTAAAATAATTTAGCACTCTTTTTAAAAACGTTGTTTTATTCACAAATACGTATAAAACGACCTGTCCAATGCCATGCGTTGAGCTAGACAGGCAATTACGTTGAACCGCGTGGTGCTGTGCTAAATTACGCATCACTACTTCCATTTGTTGTAAATTATCGTTAAAAGTTAGAGGTTAAATGTTTAAAATGTGTGTAGCTGTTTACGGAAAATCTATCTCAGAGTTACGCAGCGTCACCTGCCATATGGGATCACACGAATCGTTGTAGACTTACAACGTGTGGTTCAAGAAATCCAGTGAAAATCGAAGTGCAGTGTGCCACGAATAGTAACACGCACTGGCTAAGAGCGGCGAAAAACAATCGAAGACAACCGGATTCCAAGACAAAAACGTCGACGCCGCCGGAACAAACAGACACAGACACACAGGCGAGGACGCTGAAAATACAGAACATGACAATGCAGAAATAAAACTAAGGCACAAAGCTGCAGATAGCCAGTGTGTGAGATGTCGAGTAAAATAAGTACAGTAAGTAGGTAAATAAGTATGTAAGTAAATAAGCGTGATCGTCCGTGTTGTAAGAGTGGGCTTACTGAAATCTTGCTTCAATAAAATGATGATTTATTTTAAGCTATACGTACTGCCGTTTCGCTTTCCATCCTGACTTGTACCGCATTTCCAGCCCTATAGTTTTTTGCCGCATTTTGATGTCGCGCATTTTCAGCCGTCCCATACAGAAGGACAGAGACAGCGTGTTGCGTGCATGGATCGAAGCAGCGACAATAAAATAAAGAACAGTTAGGTTTCTACTGGCAGTGCCATGGTGGCAGCTGGTGGCGACCAGTCTCTGCGCTGTGAAATCGATAACGAGCCGATATGAAAAATTAGGGCGTGACCTAAACCTGTATGATGCGTTGGTGGATAGATATGAAATTGATGGCACAAGAAAAAATACCGCTAATTGTGTGAACAATACTACAACTCTCAAAACGAAGTCCAGAATGAGAAAAGTAAACCTACCAAGTTAAAAATAGTATTTAAAAAATTTCTGCACTTTTCGCAGTTTTTGTTTCGCACTCTTGATGTTGATCTTTGCACGATTTTTTGTCATAAAAGGCAGGGTAATTCACAAAAAGATCATCCACCAAGACTTACATGGAAACATTCTGGATAAATCAGTGGTTAAAGTATCAATACAGAGGTAGAGAAACGCTAGTTTGGCTTTGGGCCCCCAGATGGTGGTTTTGGACCCCTTGCTGCGTATTGTAGAAATTAAGGTAAGGGAACGCTTTAAATTAAAAACTAAAGGTGGGAAACTGCGTTCTCCGCGTTTCTCTATACTTTAACCACAGGGACAAATAGCTTCTGATGGAGTCGTATGGTATCATTGTTGCCCTTTGATCTTTTGTCTATTTAACAATACTGTTGAAGTCTGGATTTGTTAGGCTTGGTCGTGATTGGGTTTCAAACACTTTGTTGTGAATTCGGCAAATTTGATCTACCACGAGTTGTACAATAACTGTAATAAGCTGTAGAACAAATCCGAAACAAGTTGTAGAACAAGTCCATACAAAATTGTCCAACAACTTCACAACGTATCGATGTCGTGTCATTTTGGCTGTAGTGATGGCCTAGGTTTTGAGATATCAGCTAAAAGATTTTGTTTACCGGTAAGCTACCGTCATGCCACATTCAAGTCCAAGCGGTCACAATTTAGAGACCAATAATATGCGCCAAAGCGCTTGCGCAAAAACACCGCAAAATCGACCATCGACATTGGCAGGTGTATGCGTTAAGAGCAGGGAACGCGGTTTCTCTCCGATGTAAACAGTATAGGCCTACAAAATCTAACCTCCACCTGCTTTGATTTTTTGCACAGCATGTTGTACGACAAAATATAAAGTGTACAATTTAAAAGGTTGTTTGCAGCTTTTATAGGTAACCCACCTTGGAGCTACAGAACGTCACATGCCACACGGATATTCACGAGTTATTCTATAAGAAGTCGACTGCCTATACAGCAAAATCCACAGTATCCTGACATGTTCATACTCCACTTGTTGTACAACACGTACGACTTATTGTCTGACACATCGAAGTAGTAGAGTCCGAGCTTATGCCACAGTCTCTCGCTCTCGGATGTAAACACCGTTTGCCTTCACGCATGCGCGGATCGACGGGTGTAAAAGCATTTCCGGCTAATTTATGGCAGCCGGCGCCGTCCGTCGACGATGAAAATGCGCCAGCGTTAGCGATTTATCATTATGCAATATGCTGTTACAGACGGTATGTCGATAATATGCAAATTCTTGACAGAACGGTAGATTTTGAACGTCATCTGGAACGAAAAAAACTTACTCGACGGCTTAGACTTTACGGCAGACCACACCAAACGTGGACTATCTTTTATGACGTATGAAAACTTACGCAGTAGACGCCCTCTCCCTTTACCATCTTTTTTGCAGTTTCTTTTAATCCCTTTTCAGTCCACATGGCCTTCTCTTATCCTTAAAATTTATACACCTTAGAGCAGTTCTGTAGAGCAGAGATGCTGCCTGCAACAAAGCAGATTTCGATCTACTTGAAATGAAAGTAGCCAAAATTTTTGGCCGATTTTTCGTTTTAACTGTCGTGCCTATCTGTTGTCTGTCACATATGTATTGTGGCTAAACAATACGTTTTACGGGGAAAGTGTTTGAACAAGCAAATAGGATTGTTCGACGGCTACCCATGTGTGTGGCGCCGCTACGTGGCAGCTGCGTTTTTCGTTTGTCCGACGAATTTGTATGAATACTGCGGCCGTACGCGTTTCTGCTTGCTGAAAGTATGACCGCGTTCTAGCTTGTGGTTTCTGGAGTAGAAGGTTCATGTTGTTTTCCAGTTTGCCGAGCCCTCGTGGAATATTTCACTTGGAAAACCTGCTTTGTGCTTAAGCCTAGCTAGACTGTTGGCCGCGGCCATGTTCCGTGTGTCCTACATGTTCAATCATGCGTGAACAAGTCTACAGTCGTGGTCAGCTGCTGGGGCTATGGTTGCAAGCCGAGTACAGCTTCACTGATGTCACTCGCCGCCAGGTGTGGTCTGCGAGGTTTGGGCGTGAGAGGTCCAGGCCCCGCGGCCGTTGCGAGGACAACACCAACTTGCAGCCGCTGCCCATCGATGAGCTGATCGACAACTTGACATCTTGACATCGTCTTGCCGCTGTAAACTTGCCGGATGACCTGCGACGTTTGCCTGAGATGCCGTTCAGATGTGGATTGTGTGTGGCGCCGCTACTTTGGCAGCCGCGTTTTCCGCGTGTCT
>Ga0056128_1002249_pt1 | contig 22679 bp, 6 predicted proteins | sample WorMetLIZISLAND2_FD_71113 | JGI IMG/M metagenome (GOLD analysis project Ga0056128, IMG submission 71113) | Marine gutless worms symbiont microbial communities from Max Planck institute for Marine Microbiology, Germany - Olavius geniculatus... ... | reverse complement strand
TGACCGGACTGACTCCGGCAAACTGTTCCAGACCGATGCAGCAGTCGCTGGAAAGGTGCGGTCGCCAATGGTAGAACGCACCGTGCGTGGAGCGACCAGCGCTGATGTAGTCGAAGAGCGATGGTGGCGGTCTGACTGTGAAGTTTCTGACGCGCTACAGCTATGCCGTAGAGCATCTATGGAACGCGTTGTCGTATGTCCGACGTCAGTCTGTGGGTAACGGACGTATTGTAGCTAAACGGTGCGAGTCAGATAGGGCCTGGTTGCTATTGATCAGTAATAGGAAATGAGATGATAATCATCGACCTTGGATTACCTTTAAGGTCTGTACTGCAACAGGAACTGTATATGATGTAGCGCGACTTTCTTAGCGACAGCTGGGCTTATTTGTCTGAACATAGTGACCTAGCGATGACGTTGTAGCTACTCGTCGCTGTTCTCAGCGGATGTTGAGTGGACTATAGGATTCGAGTTAATTCAGAGCTCTTGTATGACGGCTATGGATGGGCGAAACACTGGTGCACAGCGTCGACTGCAGGGGTTGAGCAGTGGCGGATTTATGGAAACGTACCGGCCTGCTACTTCGCAGACCTGTCGCCGGGGACGTTGACAAGACTACTTGTTATTGACACAGGAAATTTGTTTTAGACGAAAAACGAACAAAATTTACGATACTGGACCATATTTTGACAAAAAAATGGCCAACTGATCTCCGACAAAACTTGCCCAATTTTTTCCACATTTAAACCTATTGGCATTATAACCTACCGCAATGTTTTAGGATTGGAAATCAGTTTCATAATTAAATTTTAATAGCCGGATTAAATTTTGACGAAAAGAAGAAATTTGAACGAAACTTTAGACGAAGTTGGCAATTTTAGAAAAGAAAAAATGACATTCTGGACAACGTATACTTGTGTCCCCACTATACTCAGTTTTTTGCTTTTTAATGGTTTTTTTTATCTCAGTCACATCTAGAGGCATACCAGTGTCATTTTAGTGTTTAATTCGACTTTAACAAACACAGCAATGACTGTTAATGAGTCCGGTGAGACTGAATGAATAATTCATTTCACGCTACATGAAAGCTTAAAATAGTTAGGATTATAATAGAATTAGCCTATCTCGTTTGTAACCTTGTTCTTATTAAAAGTTTTATGTTATCGTTTTTGCTTATTTCATTATTCCGAATGAGAGAAGTTGAGAAAATATCAGTAGATTGTGCAATTTGTTGCTTGCGTGACACAAAAAATGTCTAGTGCAGTCTCACTCACCTATTGTTGAATGCTAATGATGTGACTGGTTCACCGCTGATGCATGACGGTGAATGACGATGGCGTGTAATTATTGACACTATCGGTTTCGGTTTCATTTGCACTAGGCCTAAAACTAAGTAAATTAAAATTCCCCCCGACTGCTGTCGCTGTGGTCTTGCTGAACGAGCTGCTGGCGAGTCTGCTTTGACTGTGAAACTGAGAGATTGTCGTCAACTCGTCGTCCGTACGTCCGTCTGTTGGCACGTGACATTGGCACGTGACTGCCTGTCAGCCGGTCTGTCTGTCTCCAATGATGCTCTGACACTGGCCCGCCAGAACACGCCCTCGTTGCCCGGCGCCTATCGCTGTCAGCATCAGCAGCTGCACCGTTGCCCCGGCAACGGTCGTCAATATTCATGAACCGAGAGTCCTGATTGGTTGGCTGCGGCCGCCTCTGGGGACCTATACAGGCGCTGCAGCCGCCGCTGCCGTCGCGCTCCACTCGCTTATAGGCGACTTTCGGCATCTCTCTGCGTCAAACCGATACCGGAAACCACCGCGTGCTCGCATGCGCAGTTCGCTTTCGTTATTCGTCAGGTATCTAAGCGTACGAATTGAGTGCAGAAGTCGGTCTGATTTGCCACAGATCTAAGCCGGAAAAAGTTATCGTTCTGGAAATCGTTGTCGCCGTCGCAGTCGGCGGGGGGTCTCGAGAACGAGTCTGCTAACTTCGAGTCGGTTAAAGTTTTCGCGTTTTATTTCCTGTGTGGAGTCGGGCCGCAAGTCGGCGTGTGAAGATAGACAATGATGTTCGGTCTGCACGAAACGATGCAGTCCCGTATGCATTCCAGTCTCAAGGAGGAGCCGTCGCTGCTGACGCCCGGGGTGGGCGCGGGCCCTGGTGCTGGAGCCATGCAACATCTGATGCATCATCATCATCATCACCACGTCACCAGCGTCCGCAACTGGATGCAGCCTACAGTCGTCGACCAGGCTGCCGCACTCGCCAGGTATAGATCTATAGGCCTATGTCAATAACACTCAATCGATCCGCCTGCCTTAATTCAGTTCCGTATAAAAGATCATAAAAATGAGGTGGTTTCAGTCATTTGTGCCTTTGTATTGATGGATATCAGCTGTGCATGGTAGACGGACATTTTCCTCGTGGACCTTTCCCCGGACATCTTTCCAGCTCAGGCGGGAAACAATATCCGGCGGGAAATGTACTACACAATACACACCTTTAGTTGTGCCTGTGTATTGATAGCGAGGTCTGTAGCCTCAAGTCCGACACAAAAAAAAACAAATCTTGTTAGCTGTTGATAGTGTGAGATCGTTTTCTATAGTATATTTTCACGCTTTCGTGGCATTTTTTGTTATTTAATGTTTGTAGACCAGTTTGCTCCAATAATTGTGTTATTTCTTCAGTTTATGTCATTCTTTTTCTTGTGGTAAATAAATTTGTGTAAATAATTGTGTTTAGCCTGGGCGTAGGCCGAGCGCACTTTGAGAAGCAGCCGCCAAGCAACCTTCGCAAGAGCAATTTCTTTCACTTCGTTCTGGCGCTTTATGATCGACAGGGTCAACCAATCGAGGTCGAACGAACTGCTTTCATTGACTTCATCGAGAAAGACAAGGTGCAGATACTGTCTAAATCAGAATTTTATTATTTTTAATTGCTTTATAGAATGCGTTTTATACACCAATATGAACGGGTATAATTACATCCGCATGCAGATGTATGATACGATAAGATTTTTTTTTGACTTTGAATGATTTGCAATTTCGCGCTGAAGTGCTTAGTATTTTAATTGTTTGACACAAACCGAAAAATGTAGTTATTTAACGCAACCATTTCCTTGAGTGGGAAAAACCGCCAAAACCTTTGTTCTTTGGGAAGTGATCGACCCATTCCATCCATTGGACTGCATGGACAGTTCGGCCTTCGTTCGTTTGCTATCGACATGGAACTTTTTGCCGCTGTAGATCTGCGTGAGCCAGCATTAATTGAGACTTGAGCGTTGATATACTTTTAGAAATAAGCTGCAAAAGTATCTGTTTTGTAATATTTATTGACGCCCGGTGTATTTTTTATGACGCAGTTGCACTATGGATTGACAGGTTCATTACTCTGATCATTTAGTTGATCGGTCAGTTTCTTTGCCATAGAATCTGACTAATAGTAAACCTAGAAATAGTAAGCCGGTTCGGGTAATGATGTTTGGGTTTGATTTTCTGAAAAGCCTTTCAGGTTATGAGAAGTCGGCAAAAGGTCGAAATCAACCAAAAATCATTCAATCAATCAACCAAAGTCAAAGTTGTCCGAGACGTCTTTACCTCTTCTGACAAAATATTCGATAGACGTACGAGTACTTACCCATGTTAATCCCCCCATAACATAAAATTTCTGTGTCGGCGCCTGTCGTTGGCTGCAGGAAGTGACGTTAAGGCTGTGCGCTGCTGCACTGTCTCTGTCGGCTTATCTGTAGCGATGATCTGCTGCGAGCACTGGCTGCCTGCCTGTCTCCGTTGATAGCGCTCGCCGCGGCCGGGATGCGGACTGATGTGCTGATGGAACGCCCGTTGAAATATTCATCACCATGGTAGCGCCAGCAGCAGCAGCAGCGTCAACATGCGCGCTATTTACTGACAACACATTCTGTCCAGTCCAGTCCAGGTTTTTCGGCCGTCTGCATGGCGCATGCATGCATTCATGTCCTATTTCCAAGCCAGAGTCAGTCTGGTATCCACGTGATGAAAATGGTGACGTGCGATTGGTCACCTAAATTGTTGACCAAGATGCGCACGACTTTCGTTAATTTGAGGTCATCTGCAGCTTCCCTGTGCCGTCTGAATTGATCAGTGACTGGGTAGCTATATATACTGTAAGTTGTTGCTAATATTCACTGTTAGTAAGATTGACAGGGAATATTCCGTAGTGCGTTCTTTTCTATACGAAAAATGCAAAACATAACATCATTTAACTAAGATTTCTTTCTTTTCGTTTTTTTGCCACACGAATGCACGATGCCCTTATAGGCCTAGTGCAGAATGCGATATCACTATTAGTTGTCCGTCCATAGCACTTCAGTGACATATCGTGTCATACGGGTCTCATAACTCCCGTTGTTTGTAAAGTTAATATACACGGAATTAACGCGGGTTTTCACTCTTCAGAGATTTGTCGGCGACTTTGTTCTAGGGACCCCTATCCGAATCTCGGGTGGAATACGTCGACACCGTGCGTTTATCACCGCAGCTAGACGTGTGTGACGTCACTGGGAAGCACGCTTGTAAACGTAAACACATCGCGCAGTGTTCGCTACAACAGCGTCGCCCCTTCCGTAGATGTGTCTAACTAATTATTGAAAATGATTGTTGTGCAGGAAGTAGACAATCAGAAGACGAACAACGGCATTCACTATCGGCTACAGCTGCTCTACGCCAACGGTCAGTTGAACAGAGCCAGAGCAACGTAACTGAACTGAACTGAACTGGCATGGTTTAGTTTTTGACGAACTGACCGATGAACAAGCAGTAATACATTACAGTAGGCACCGTTTATAACGGCGTCGGTGCCTCGGTGGCCTAGGTGATTACGCTCACGTACGCACCAACTAACGACCAATAGGCTCGACTGGCTTGCCCATTGGCAGTTCGTCAAAAAGCCGTGTCAGTTCAGTTTAGTTTAGTTCAGTTCAGTTACGTCGCTCTATACGCGTTTTTACGCTTCATTAATTGGTAAAACCTGCACATACTGTGATTTGTTGTGGGTTCATTGTACAAGAAGAAGTTCGCATAAAATTGAAAGCCTACACTACAAGGCCAAAAATTCGTCATATGGACGTGGTAGTGTTGTATAGGCTTATTGTAGCCTATATAATAGGCTATACGACGTGGTAGTCAACAAGTACGTGCACTACAAATCGAAGTAGTGGAGCTTTGCCTTACGGTGTAAGATGATTGCGAGCTTATCACCTAAAAGTATCACAGCAACAAATTACTGCATATATGGATATTATTTCGACCAGTTAAAGTACCGGTAATTTAATCGCCTGATATTGCGATACTGACTGTTGCAGGTTTACGACAAGAACAAGACTTGTACATACGCCTGATTGATTCAGCCACCAAACAGGTTATACTTTTACACACTTCTGTATATCCAGGTCAACTCAGCCTGGCCATCCCTCCGCGCTACGAGTAGTACCGTAAGCATAGGCACATCGTGCATTGCATGCACTAGCATTATATCTGTAGTGTGTTAATGTAAACTGGTGTCCGGCTGAGAGCTAAGGAATTTGAACACATGTGCAATCCCGTTGTTTGAACGTCAAACTGAACAATGGACCGTATGGACCTATGGACCGTAGCATGACTCTGGGAGGACTTTGCGTTTTACTATTCGGTCAGAATTTGTGTAAGATATGTAGGAAGAAAACAAAAAAGCGACAGAACTTTTCGTTTTATTTAGACAAAAGTTTTTTTTGCATACGTCTTCAGGACATTACGAAAAACAAACACGATTCACTGTCATTGTGTGCTATTTTACTTATTTAATTACTTATGTGATTTTGGTTGGAATGTGTTGCAGGTGATAATATTCGAGGGCCAAGACAAAAATCCAGAAATGTGCCGGGTACTTCTAACGCATGAGATCATGTGCAGGTCCGTACGTTATTGCCACTTTCTTGTGACATTGGTGGGAATAATTATATACTGAAAGCCCCTAATTAATTACAAATTAATATACATTTAATTAATTTCCGTAATATTACATATTATCCATGATGGTCCAATGCTGTTGGTGCGTGTGTGTTTTTTCTCTCTGTGTGTATCTGTGCTATATGGCTGCATTTTATCGCAATGGCCATGCATGTTCAAGCCCAAATTTAATTACGCCGACTTTTGCCAAAACTTTCACTCAAGGATAGTCGCGGACCGAACACAAACCATCTTGACGTGTCCAGATGGTTGCGACAAAGTTTGTGACAAATCCGCAACATGACACGTTCCTGACAAAATTTGCGAACTTTCATGCTTTGTGTCCGTACTGACTTTGTCGCAAAGTCGGCGTATATAATGGAATTTGGGCTTTAGCATCGATGCAAAACTGTACAGAAATAATGTTGATGATGATGATGATAATTATAATAATCATATTTTATAGCGCCTTTAGGTAGTGACTTTAGCGGCACTGGAATTTACGTCATATTATTTTGTGATTTTCTCGAACTTGCACTATAGTAGGATGTACGGATTTTACTCTCAAAATGACGCAGCGTCAAAAACAGATACGTCTACGTAAAATTTGCATGTTTTCATTTTTCTTAGTTTGCGCCAAAACAGAAACCGAAACTGAAACTAAGTGAATGAAGTACTGGAACTGAAATGTTTTTGACAGTCGATGTTGCGACAAGAAGAGTTGCGGCAACCGAAACGAAACGCCTTCCGACCCTGTCATCATCGACAGGTAAGCTCGTATACAATGTTGTCTTTTCACAGTCATACACAATGATGCATTTAACATTTTATACGAATTTTATTGTTTTAACAACTGCCCGTAATAACACATTTTTGTAGGCTAAATTTACATCTTTAATTATCACCGGCGATAGAGTAAACAAGAAAATATATATCTAAAAAACAAGGAAAAACCAACGTAATATGAACAAACAAAAATTTAAGATAAAAGGACAAAGTTTTTACGTTTGTACAAAAAACGTTTGTGCGTTTCTGTGATATGATACTTGATAAATGACTTACAAAATTGTATTTGATTAATAATAATATATAATATACGATTTTCTTGAACCTGCATTAGTGAGATGTTCTAAACGCTCTATTAACCGATTTCCGCGATAGAATCTATAGGGTTTCGGCTAACTTGCTCATGTAGCTGAAATAACGGTGCATGTGCAAAAAGCGATTATTTCCGTGTATCGTCGTCGGTGTGCTATAGCAGCGCATGGCACGTGGTAGCTGCTGCTGATGCTGCGTAATCTTCGTTGCTGTCAGAACGCGACATTCAAACACGCCTCTTTAAATATCTGACCGACAGATTAGCGTACTCCTCCTAGCGGGCTTTTGTCTGCGCCGGCCGGTGGTGATAGGGCCGGTCTTCCCGCGGGCACTGGACCGACGTTATAGCGCCGTCCATCGTGCCGTCCTGCCGGCACATCTGCCGCGTGAGACCGCACAAGTCATTAGCCGGGCGTCGACTCGAGACAATAAGAAACAAATTAACTCGGCTCGTTCGAGGCGCGGGCGCTAGCCGGCGTCTTCTCTGATCGACTGCCTTGGCCAGTCAGTCCGTCGCCCGCGGCACCGCTCAACCACGAAGCTTCAGCGACGACCGACCGACCGACCGATGATCAGACGCTGTGCTGTTCTGCCGTCCTCCTTGGCGATTTCATTCCACGACACCAAACGACATGATGCTGTATTTGGACTCACTCTTGCCGGACTGACCGACACTGGCCCAACTGTCTCGAGAGCCTGGTGCATGCAGCATGGGAGGTTATTGGCTGACAGTTTCCGTCTTTTGGCACGCGCTGTAGCATCTAAGACGTTTCTACGCATAGGCATACGTAACGGTAACGCACGTGCCAAAGACTATAAATAGAAAAAGATTTATACTATCTTTGCTCTAACGTTTCGAGGGAGATCAAATAGAGATGGCAACGACAAGTACTGGCATGATATGCGGTCGTCCGTTCAGTTGTCGGGCGTCCCAAATCTTGACAGTAAATTAGGTCACCACAGAGGACGTGATTACGCCATATATGCGCCATTTTCTTGTGTGTTTCGACCTCCGTCGACCTTTTTGATTTTAGCGCCAGTCCGGATCTAGGAATTAAAAAAAAAGATTTAGTTTTTTTCGATCGTTGTCTACGATGGTGATAAGCCTGTCTGTTAACGACTAGCCAGCGACATTTCTTCTAGCTACTGGTTTATTTAGCTATATTCGACATACAGTTTTTGGTTGTTAAGTAGTGAGAGAAGAAAAGGAGAGTGAAGTTGGCATATGTCAGTGCAAGCTGATTTGTTTGAAATTTCTTGGATTTTGTCGGAGTTATGAAACGATTTGGAGACGCGTTGCTCGTGATCGTGTCATAGCCCTCTGTGTGACGGCGTTAAGACATTTCATTGATTTGCGGTCTGCTGTCATGCAGTGAAGATAGCTCGGTGCCACTGCCATGAGTGCTTTTGTGTCTTCTAGCCCATGCACGCCACCATCCGCGCGCCGAATAATGGCGTTACTTCCGGTTCCATTTCCGGTCTGTGATTGTCGCCGTGGCGCGAATCAACAACACTGATAATGAGAAGCCAAGATGCCGTCGTTTTTTTTTGTTTTTTTTTTCATTTTCTTTTCGTCTTTCTGCAGTTTTTATTGTGTAATTATTTTGGTCGAGTGCATATTACATTGCGACCGTAAACTACTGTCTTTTGCGCACGAATGTATTGTATAAATTACTGCCAGTTTCAGCACATTTTAACAACATGCGACATTGTCAAGCATTAGTTCTGCATATACATTCAGAGTGTCACAATATCGACGGCGCGTTGCGTATATTATATTGCCTGACAGAGTGGAGATAACAATAACAACAAGTGACTGAAGTAATCCGGTAAAACGCGAAATGGCTGATCGGTGCTGCCCCTTGGCGAATCATAAGTAGGCAATTTTGGGCGGGGGTTTGACCCTAAAATCTTTTACTGAGACTCCATCTACCACAGTGTGTCATTGGATCACGAAATGTTTGACGTACATCAGTCAAATGGCATGTGAATTTGTCGAACGGTTTAAGTAGGTTGAGGGTGCATGAATGTCACAGACAACGGACAGACCACGTTACGAAAAAATAGGTAGCTATACGCGAAATCGCCACTTAAAAACGAACCTTAGCTAAATTAATCCGTGGCACGGATGGGTCAGATTACTACCAGAAAGATACGTTGCACACTTCCTTCTCGTCTGCTTTAACAAAATATCTGAGCTGATGCTCATGAGACGCGCGGGAACCTATAGCAGTTCCTGTTCGCAGGTTGTCTTGATCTGTCTCCACCCGTTTCGTCGCAATTCACTTTTCTGCAGCCAGAAATCCCAAAAAATTACTAAAACCCTTATTTTTGGGGTTCATCCTTATTCATAGTCATTGATGTTGATATCACTAAAAAGCTTGTGACCCGTGCTTGTTGCATGTCTCTGCCCATCCGCAACCGTTTTCACGCTAGACAAACCAATAGCGGAAAAATAATTACTTTTAGGGGGTACCCCTCTTTGACATCCTTTTGCGCAAGCCTCGTTGAACGTATATACTTGGACTGCTAAAATCTACATTCAGTGCAGAAAATTTTATTTTCAGGTTGTTTTGGTCTATCCCCAGCCATTTCGGCGCAATTCACTTTCAAAATGTGTATCGTAGCCCGAAATCGCTAAACATTTACTAAAACCCCTTATTGTGGGGGTTCAAGGTCATTCAAAGTCATCGATGTTGCCACCCTTAAAAGCTCATCGCCAGTGCTTGTTATAATAAGCAGCATGTCTGTGCCTATCAGCAACCATTTTCACGCTGGACAATCCAATAGCTGTAAAATAACGTTTTAAGAGGAGAGGGTGCCCCTCTTTCCGCCCGTCTTTTGAGGGGACCCTTCTAACCCAGCGGCATGTAATTTTGTTGCGAAATACTATAGAATCTAGGCTATCATATGATGAAACCCGAAGTTTCTGTCTTATCTGGGCTTGGATTGGTACCGGATAGTGACGGACGGACAAACAGACAGACAGAATTACCGTATAGGCCTATAGCTAATACGCAGCTCTCGCGCGTAAAAACTGACCACGCAATGAGTTTGTGCTGATATCGTAATAGTCCGTAGTCGCCTGAGATGTGCTAGGCTTAAGCTATGCCAAATCAACACCATTCCTGCGAGAGTCTTCTGTTACTGCAGGCTTTATATGTGCAGTTGCGAAATTGCAATATGGCAGTGACTGAGCGTCCAAAGAGAACAAACTCCGGTTAATCAGTCAGTAGGCCTAGGTTACAATAATACTCAGATCTCCGCCCTGCACAGTCGAGTAGTTCTGTGTGTGATCCACTGCTGGTTTAACGAAGCTGCTGCTGATGGTGATGATGGAGTTTGGCGGCCTCTAGTGAACGTTTCTCGCACTATGCCGATTGGACTCACTTTCGCCCGGCCAGCGGTCGCGGTCGAGGGTCGGCTGTCCTGCGGGTGTCCTCGCCAGTCGCCACCGCACGCCGTCCGTGTCCTCAGCCGTCCGTGACGATCGTCTGCTCGCCCAGGCCGTGCGTCGGTCTGTCAGCCGCGGCGACTCTGTAAATCACATGCAATGATCACGTACAGTACGCGCTGGTAGCTGGTAGATCGCTACTAGGAATGACAAGACTTGGTTTTCTAGTTCCTCCCCGCTGTGACACGACAGCGGAATTCTATTGGGGCACAGAACTCAACATCTTGAAAGTGGCTGCGGGCATACGAATAAACGTGATCTTATACGACTTAAAATATCAAGGAAAAGTCCAAAAGTGAAATCTTACAGCTTACAACTAACTGTTTTATAGATCGACGAATATTCGAAGTAGAGTTTTTTTCATTCTTTTCCTATGTTTAGCATATATTTTCTGTGTTTCTTTTGTTTATCTTAGTAATGTTTGTAGTTTTTCTTTACTGTTTTCCTATGTTACTGTTCTTGCGCGTTTGTCGCAAGTGTTATTACATATTAAAATAAAAATAAAAATAAAAAATTTACGGTATTTTACTATTTTTAGACTTCTTTACTTACTTACTTGTTTGGACAAACTTTTCTGTCTTGACGTGCTAACACCAAGTCATCGTATTCGTATTTCGGAGGAAGGTAGCGGCCGGCGCGTGCTGAACTGTTCGCGGTGCACGTTGCAGCATGGGCACGCGTGCGACGGATGGACTTATATCTGTGTCGGTGCAGATAGATGAGCGCTGGTGATGAGGGACCGTGCCACCACCGTCCACCACGCTTCACTGCAGTCGTTGACTCGACCGCGTCCCTCGACTAATCACAGGGTCAGCGACCGTGGCTCTGACCACTGACCACTGACCAGAGTGACCGCTAGCTGACCACGCTGTGTGTGAGTGCTCGGCGGCGATATAATGAAATAGTCTCAAACGACTGCCACACGCCAATCAACTGGCCGCCGCCGCGAAAACCGAAATTTTCTTGCGCGAGTGTGAAAATGAAGAATAGGCGTATACTCTGCAGACGAGTAAAAGCCCATTTGTGGCGAGTGTAGTTATTAAATGAATTGAACAAAACTAGCACACCCACACCAATCTACTGACCTGGTTTACGACTTACGGTTTATGGGTAAAACGCAGGGATATCTGAATGGGGTGTGACTAAAAAGGTTTTTTATGATGCTTATAGCTGACCTATACGCATGATTGCGCATCAGTGAGTTTTAACGTCGCTGAGCAAGTGAAACGTCAGTAGGTCTATACCGTCAAAAGCTACTGTTTTGTCATTTTCAATTATCTTTCTTACGTTATAGGCAGCCAAAAAACGGGAAAAAAATTGTGCTCAAGTGGCTGTAGCGATGTTTTACTATCGCCGATGAAAACGTGCATTTTTACGCGCGACAGCACCTACCTAGGTGCTGAGAGAGCGTGTTAGCTATGATAATATTCTGTCCGTCCGTCCGTCCGTTTGTCTGTCTGTCTGTCCTGGTGGCACATCCCGGTACCGATCCAAGCCCATGTAAGATAAAGACTTCGGGTTTTCGCCGTATGATAGCTTAGGGTCTTTAGTATTTTGTGACAAAATTTCATGTTGCTGTATGAAGGGGTTTTCTTTGAACGAGGGCGTGAAATAGGGGCATACCGCTGAAAAGACGTAATTTTTTGCTATTGGCTCGTTTAGCGTGAAAACGGCTGCAGATAGACACAGACATGCTGCTAATCATAACAAGCACTGGTGACGAGCTGTTTAGAGGTATCAACATCGATGACTTTGAACAACCTTGAACCCCCAAAATAGGGGGTTTAGTGAATTTTTTACGATTTCACGCATTTTAAAAGTGAATTGCATCGAAATGGCTGGAGATAGACCAAAACAACCTGCATATGAAATTTTTAGCATTAAACGTTAATTTCAACAGTCTAAGTCTTGACCCCTTTAAAAAATGCCTGCGCACGAGGGCATCAAAGTGGGGCACTTCTTTAAAAATTCGTTATTTTACCGTCTAGTGTGAAACCGGTTGCAGATAGGCACAAATGTGCTGCTTATCATAACAAGCACTGATGACGAACTTTTAGTGGTATTAACGTCGATGACCTTGAACCATTTTGAGTCCTTAAAATTAAGGTTTTTAGTAATTTTTGGCGATTTTTTGGCTGCAGCGAGCACTTGAAAAGTGAATTGCGATAAAATAGATGGAGATAAACCAAGACAACCTGCAAACAGGAACTGCTATAGGCTGTCGCGCGTCTCATGAGTATTAGCTCAATTTTTTATGCATTTTTACGGTGTGTGTGCTTTCGCAATAGATTGTGCAATTATGTGAAGTTATTATTAGTCTTTGGCAAATTTCTCCTAGCTCTTTCGTGGAGTGGGAAATCTGTGCTCAGTGCTGTGGACGGTTAGTCGATGCTGAGCATAGATTTGTTAGTTTAGACGTCAGATCAGCAAATCTCTTCTCTGTAGCTCGAGCGCGCGGCATCATCGTATCTGTCGTCCGTGCTTACTGTCGGTGCCTGGCGCTCCCGCCACTGCACGGCTCTCATTGCTACGTTCTGACGACCGGCTGACAGTCGGTGGTGCGACTGCAGTCTAATGTGTCTCGTTCTCACTTTCTGCCGGTGTGGCATTTGCGCTGTTAACAACGTCGAGAAGTTGCGCCGATCACTTTGACCGTCGTCATCAGCGCTAGTGCCTGCGATGAAATAGGTTTAACTGGATGCCAGCCGAAATCATTAATGACTTGCCGAAGATTGGCTGCGTTTGCAAAAAGTTTGTTGTCGCAACATATTTCGTGACGTCATGAGCCAGCATCAGGCAAACTATGCGTGCTTTTCACGCCCGGCTAGGGTAAAAGGCTGTGTTAGTCTGACGCTTTAAAGAGGCAATATTTCAGCTAGCCTAATATGCAAACGCGTAATCTAATGTTGCCACTATAGCCCATTTACGATAGGCCTACGCTGTGTAGCAGACAGCAGTACCCCGTTTACACGATGAAGCAAAGCGTATTCAATATACACGTGCACGACGTGCGCTCTAAATTTGCTTCGTGTAAACGGAGTGTAACTGATTTGTTGCTCGACGTTGGATGCCTGCAAAGTCGAAGAAGTTGTAGAATATACAATTAGATGAATTTATCTGTACTGTGGCTTGCCACATTTCACACGCGAGATGCCTGCCGTTCCTTGCGTCATCATATGACGTCACAGCCAGCTTTTCCCTCCCCACCACAACCTGCTCTGTCGCTCACCGTCGCCCAGTGCGCTTGAGCCGCACGTCCGGCCGTCCGTCGACCACGACGACACTCGGCATTAGATCGCCTCCTGCCTCCGTCCGTCGCCCGGTCGGTCGGTCTGACCTCTGTCCAACCCAAAGGCCAACTTTGATTTGGTTCCTTCCTTCCTGCAGCCGCGTCCTGCCGAGTCGCCGGCACCGCCCGTCCAATACCCGATCCGTATCGCAGCCAAATATTAAATTAAACCACAATTGCATGTCAGGAGGAGGAGAGATATAGACCGGGCTGGGCTGTAAGGCGCGGGCCGTCACGGTCGGCGACAAACGGACTGCGGACGGACGCCGAGATACGGCGACGACGACGATGCGGCGGCAGCGGGAAGAATCACGACTAACAACACGGAAAACGAATTATTGTTTCGCGCGAGCTGCAGCCGAGCGAGCACTTGTTAAGATCGCCGCAGCGTCACGTCATATTGCAGCGAGCTCGTGTCTGTCTGCGACGAACGAAGAAACGAACGAACGGACGGACGGACGGGAAAGTCATCGAACTGAGCGCATCGTTTGTCACTGTCCACGTTCGACGCACGAATCTATATGAGTCGTCGTCGTGTACTACGCGATCGCAGTCCGCCGATAACACAGATATACAGGCATACACATGTAGTGTCGTTGTGGATAAGATTGGCTGTAATATCCATCCACGCAGTCCGTATTTTTCGGTCATCTCCACGAAACAACTGCCTTGGCAGATAAAAAGATGAAAGCGTCTTTCAGAAAGTGTAAGTGATAAATGAGCAAGTGCAAGTAAAAAATAAGAAAGTTAGCGTTTATTGCTCTATACAGCCGGCAGTGAGCTTGCGCAGGAAAAAGCAACGCTAGGCTGTCTGATTACACAACCTGCTCGCAATCGTTTTGGCCTGCAAAATCTGCAATCAGCCGCAAACTATAGCAAAATAGATTTGTCAGCTTGTAAAAGCAGCAGCATATTAAGGAGCAATGAGAGATGAAAACATGCAGAGGTACATGCGGCAAGGCAAGGTGATTAAACCAACACTGCAGCGCGGCTGTGAATAGTTAGTTAATAGTGCGACGACGGCGGCGCGGCGTAAAGATCGACGATGTTTTGCTGCTGGTGACGGACGGCGTAGCATCATCATCATCATCATCAGCTGATGTCAGGCGCTGAAGCAGCTCAAGATCTGTCGGCGTAGCGGTGCTCTGTCTTCCCACTGTCCACTCACTGACCACTGACCACTGACCACTCACTCGCTATATCTCTCAGCATTCACCTCGCCAGCTTTCCCATGCAGTCCCACCCGCCGAGCTCTATACTCACTGCACATGCGCCGCCCGCCCGTGCTTGTATGAATATTTAATAAACAGCTCTGTCGATGCAATCACGTGACTTGCCTCGGTTTCATCCCTTGCCTCTGCTCATGGAATGATGCTCTGTAATCAAGCTCCATCTCTATCTCTATTTCTCTCTTGGTCTCTCTCTGTCTTTCTCTGCCTGTAGTCGACTGTCCGCCACGCTAATGCACTGCAACGACTGATCCTAATAACCCGCGATTAAACGTGTTATTTCGTCGAAATTCTCCACTTCACTTTCGACTTTTGATGAAACAATTACAGACGCCGCGCAAACACCGTTTCCCCGACCATTTTTCAGATCTCGGTTAGCCGGTTAAACCTTGCTTATCAATCTCTACATAGGCCTATCTATAATCTGGCGTTAACAGTAAAAAATTAAAGTTTGTTTATTTGTCGTAGAAACCGATAAATTTTTACTGTACGAATAAATGTAAAGCGTTCCAATTAGCCGTTTATTAATGTGGCTGTTTTTACCAAAAAGCAAATACTACGACTGTGTGCGTGATTACCAAAGAATCTTGTTTTTAACGGCTGGTGGTAAACTGCCACAGTTAATGCCAACATCTTTGCTCTAAGAATGGGACAATAAGCGAGTCGATTTATTATTTCATATCGTACTTACGACAGTCTTAGATTGTTTATTTTGCTTGTTTCGTGGCTTGGAATAGCAACAGTAAAACGCGTACGTGCATGTATCATGCGTGCTTTTGGTGTAATTTGTGCAAAATGACACATCATCGTTTCATCTGCTGTTTGTTTTCTGCGCTTGTTGTTTTGTCGTCGCTAACAATCAATTCAGCGTCACGAACGGACACACATCGCTGTCCATGGTCCGTCTGTCCGTCTGTCTGACTCTGTCTAAGTTGATGGCGCAGCAGCAACGTCTGTTCTCGGATAACTGTTGACATGAATTAATTTTGTTATTCCGGCGTCAATTAATCGGCTTCGCAAAACACTAAAACAAGCTACCGGACAAGACAAGTACTTGCTAGGTATTTCTTCAACCATTTTGCTGCAGCGGAACGTTTGACAAGCATGCCTTCGTTAGCCGCCAGTTGACCTTGAACAGAGAAAAAAACTGGCACATGGATGAACAATTTTCGCTATGCCTATTCGGGCACGAAAGAAATCTAACTTCTCTTAATGTCTTAATGTAAAGACATTTTTGTCGTGATTTTCATTCGGGTATTTTGCTCATGCAGAACATCGGCGAATTTAAAGTTTTTACTGTCGGCTCTATAAGATAGCTTTTTGTTGCCACGGCCTCGGCAGTTCTACGCCATATGTAATGAGGCAAATAAGTCGCCGGCTTGCCGCAGAAGATTCGAGTAGTCTTGACTTAAAATAATTACAATTTCCGTGAAAATGATGCAAACTGAGGCTATGAAAAATCGTCTGAAGCCAGCACGACTGTGTGGAAAGATCGGTCCTGTAGGAGAATGGATCAGAGGCCATGCACGGGACATTATGCTAGTACGGCTCTGACGGAAGATGCGACGTCGCTGAATGGTGGACAGATGGACGGACGTGGTGACATGCGAAATGAAACGCGATAGTCTGGTGGACGGCGCCGACGTTTGGCACGCGAACTGCAGCGCGATAACAAAGGGCCTTTCACATGCAGTCAATTGCACGATGCGGCGTGGTGCATGGTGCATGTGGACAAATTATTGTCCGCAACTTCTCGGCACTATAAGATGCACGCTTCGGCCGCCGCCACACACTCAGCTTTCGATACAACGAATAATAAACACTATGGCATTACTCTCTTTATTTTGGTCGTAGTTCTTTCTGCAGTCTTTAACTTTGTATACGAATTCTTGTATTTATGTAGCTGCTCTTCCAGCTTTGACAATACTTTACATACAACTTTATTTACCATAATACAACAGTAGCACAGTTATAAAAACGTACCTTAACTAAACTTAATTAATAATAATAACAATTAAACTATCAGTACTCAGTAAGCATAACCATATTAAGCTCAAGCAACGTTCGATAATTTCAACATTAATTTAACATTTCGTGTCGGTACAATTTCGCTGGGTAATCTGAAGTTAAAACACATTCGACATTCGTTTACAATATCACTGTTTGACGTACAAAATAATTTCATTAAAAATCGCATCACCATAAAGTCTAAACTCTGGTAGTCAGTTTTAGTTAATGGACAAACCTCCAGACCATACAACAGAACAGACAGACATTTGCTATGAACTAGGTGAAGTATTACATCTTCGGATGCAGTTTTTCCCAACTTACCAAAAATCGAGTTGATTGAGCGGTAAAACGAACCTTTGGCATGATCCAACGAACACTTTAATTTACTTTCGAATCGTCTATCATATTCACAATGTTTTGTTTTGTTTTTGCTTCTTTGGCTGGACGTACTCGCGAACGGTCGTTTATCAGAGACTCGGCGTCTGTAAAATAGTATTTTCGTGTTTTATCTGTCGGCAGCGGTGCTCGTTGTCATAATTAAGTCATTTGCTGCACGAGGTAGGAGTGTATGTTGACTGTATAGCAGACGTCAGGACAAGCAACGCCCATGCGCGACAAATCTCCTGCGTTAAACTCCCCCCACTAGCAAAACGTGTTTTTTCGAAAACTGGTTAGATTAGTATTGGTTGCTTTTTACTCGTGAAGAAAAATACAACTCAAGAGATGTTTCATTACCGGTGCTACAATATAGGCCTAGGCCTGAGTGGAGAGGAGTGTTTTTGTCGTGAAAATTTTTTCATGATGAAGGCTTCTTTCTGTATCCTAATACTGTAGCCGATGTGGGCGTGACGTCAACTCATGTTTAGCGCCATTGAACGAGCAGCCTGATATTACATTATATTCACAAATGCCGTGCGAAGTCGATGAAACGATGAAAGCAAACATGGATACAACGGCAAACGGGCGAGGAGCTCGTACAGTACATGTCAACTGATTGTCAACAATTTGTCGGCTTTATGAGTCTCTGCTGACCACGAACAGCGAAAAATCAACGCTTCGATTGATAAAGTGACTGACTTCTATAACTGTGACGAAGTCGGGCCAGCCCCATGCATACGTCTGGCCTGTAGCATCATGCAAAACTACGCAGCATTTCTTCCGTTGGCCGGGACGCGCGATATCCAAATGTCACGTAACGTAATACCATCATTTTGAGCTGGTGCGCATCATGGAATTCCTGCAGAAACAAATACATTGCCGATCAGGATCAGCGGCATCTGACCGATCGACCGGTAGCGGAAGTGATCGAGAGTGATAAGTGCGCGTGCGTGCGATAAAAAGCGGCGTCGTAGTTCAATTATTTCAAACGGCCCTTACGGACATGACTCGCTGCGGCTGCTGCAGCTGGGGTTGTTCCCAGCAGACAGTCAGCCGTGGTCGTGGCATCGCGTCTAATCGCCAATAACTCGCATCATGTACTCCATCCATGGATACCCACCAATACGACTGCTGATGCGTGATGTGATGGCGAATCATTCTCGTACGCAAACTACGACGCTATGGGCACCAGTATGGGCAGGAGAGGGTCTACGCTGTGGCATGGTTCAAAGACTTAAGACGCGTACAGAGCGACGTAACTGAACTGAACTGAACTGGCATGGTTTAGTATTTGACGAAATGACCAAGGGCAAGCCGTAACACATTATGCATCGTCTAACGGCGTCGGTAACTACGTGACTACGTGAGAAAATTATAGCGCACGTACACGTCAACCAATGACCAATGAGCTCGCTCTGCTTGCCCATTAGCCAGTTTGTCTTTAGGGGGACTAGACCCGAATCCCACCACCATGTGTCTGTCTATGTCTTGCCCGAAAGTGCACTAAAACAACACATTATGGCAACATTTAGGCTTACATTGGGTCCGGAGAGTGTTTAAACAATTATAACCTTTTTACGGTGTTGCCCTGGGGGAGGAATGCTCACACCACTACCGAAGACCCCAACACTATTACTTAGCTTGCATGGATGGAGCTTGCTGTTCTTTCCAAACAAACCTGTCCTCCGCCTTTCGGCCATGTGCTTATTTGCCCTTACACCAGCGAAAACTCGGCTACGACACTGGATAGACGTATATAGTCTTTTTGATTGCTTCCGACATTTAGCGTCGCGCTAACTGTTGCGTCGCTTTCCGCGTTTGCTATAGCGCAATAAGCGTAAATGGTCTAAACACCAGCTGTCGTGACGGACGTCCCCCGATGTGTCCAGAACGTCGCATGCGTATCTGCGATTCTCAGCACTGCAGTCATTCTGGTCTAGCTGCTGCATACAACCGTCAGGGACTTGACTTGAGCACTGCGTACATGCAGACGACTGACTGCACACTGACCGGCAGCGAAGATTACGTCCAAGACGTCCGACAGATCAGCGACCACTGACCGAGCGCACTCCGCGCAGTTTATACGGCCGGCCGAGATAACTCATTTTTATCGACAAAACGCACAAAGTTTCTGCACGGGCGCGCCCGCCCGCTCCCCGGGGACCGCACCTCGAGCGACAAAGGATCTGTCTAAAAGCCGAGAGCGGCGCTTGATGTTGTTTGATACGGCGGTCGGTGCATGGCGGGAATTAGGCGCTGCAGTCGGTGCGAGAGGCGCGATAACGTACGCCGAGCAGACATCATGATCGTCGTCGTCGTCGTCGTCGTTGTACAACTGTTCAGACGTCACTCTATCCATGACGCTAACGCCAACGCGTGCAACGAGTTACTCCTGATATCGTCACTGCCAGTAATGCCATCTGACTCCTGACCAGCGGCGTCGTGGTGGCAATGGGAGCCAAGGGAGGGGCAATTGCTCCCTCCCCCAAAAAAACATCGGGCTGACGGAAATTTGTCGAAAAATCTTCATCTTGTCGATAAATTTTTGTCAAAAAATGCAAAATTTTAAGCTAAGCCTTCATTCCTTCTATTTTGGGAAAGTTTAAGAAAAAAATTAAAAATGTAAGCACCCACAATTTTCTGTGTCGGAAATTTGCAGTGTCTGTCGGCTAATTGGTTGTAATTTTTCGATACAGTGCAGTTTTTAACTACTAAACTAAGCTTTGTGGCCAGCCACATTGTATTTCTGAAACGTTAACTTTTGTTGAATAGTTCTGTCGAGAACAAGAGGACGAGTTATAGAAAGGTAAAGATAAAGGTCGTCAATTTATATAGCGCATCGTCGCGTTCACGCCCCTAATGGGCTTTCGTCACTAACCAGAGCTGCCGGTCGCATAGCCACCGCGTGCAGCCTGCAGACACAGGCTGGCGCAGCGGCCAGGCCAGGCAGCCTCAGTCAGCTGTACTAAGGTCCCCACTTTCTGTAATTCATATAAATGGGTTACTACTCATTTAGCCGACCCCGGAAGAATGGCAGGCTGCGTTGCCCTTGTTGGTTGACTGATAGCGGACGCTTTACCCACAAAGTAGCCAAACAGCCATCCATCAGTCTAGCGCAGGATATAGGGAAAGTTCGCCGGCCAGGACCGACGTTCTAACCACTATGCTACTCCACCAACATGTGTGTTATGTGCTGGTTGGATTTTTTTTACATGTATATTGTAGAAAAAAGCCACTGTTAGTGTAGTGTAGGTAGGAGCTAGGAGCTAGGGCAAGCATTTTAGTTGACGCCACGCATGCGAGTAAAGTTGCAGGAAGCACCATTTGTTGGTCAGAAACAAAGCAAAATTAGTAAAATTACTGTATGGTGCAAAAACAGATGCGCACGAATGTCACAGCTGTATCCCTGGGTTATCAATCAACGGTAAGTCGGAACAAATGAGTTTTATATGCGACGACAACGACGACGGAAGATCGAGACAGTGTGCATGGCGGGGACGGGAAGATATTTTGATGTGCATAATGTATTGAGCTAATCGGAACTGCTTCGATCGATTCGTTCGGCGAGTCTCCAGCGACATGCTCTGCGGAGTGCGGACAGCGAAGAAGTAGCCTCGAATTGACGCTGCGGTCAGTGACGAATGACAAGTGAATTCCGTATGGCACGCGGGCCCAGCTGCGTTGCTATACTCCCAGTCCCATTACGACCAACTCACGGCACCCGCCGCCGCAGCAGCAATTGGACCCGCTCGGCTGCGGTCGGTAGCTGCTGCGGTTTAGAAACAGCACCGTGACAGTGAGATACCACCAACAACGCTGTAGCCAGTTTATGACCTTTAAAACGGAATTCCAACGACTACAGTTAGGCCAAAAACAATACCACCATTGCGAATGTGAACTTGAGTGTAGGCCTAATAATGCGACTGAATATGGTCTCTGTTGCACGGAATTAATTCCCGGCAAGAGATGATCTGCGGCCATCTGCCGTAGTGACGTACGAGCTGTTTGGCGGATGAGGGAAGACACGCCAAGTGATGTTGTATGATTGGATTGATGCAGTAGAACAGCGATAGTTACCACGTACGATGTTTGTCTAACTAGCCCCGTGGCGGCGAGGAGGCCGAGTGCAGTCGGTGACAACGTCCCGTTTAGCCAGCCGTCAGCGTTGACCGGCCGTCGTCCTTTGGCCTCCCCCGCCCTCCAGCCTATAGCGCCTCCTCAGCGAATTAATCATATCGCGTCGAATTATCGAGGTAGGAGCAAAATTAGAATTTCGCGGCGACTCCACGACGGCGAATGTGAATGTTCTAATTTAGCGTTGGACCGCGGTCGACCGGCCAGTAGGGCGACCATCGACAAGTGTCTAGCTCGGCGACGTTTCATTAAGCCGTTTGATCGACGATAGGACTATTTTCCGCGTCTGCCTCCTGGCCGGGGCGCGACCGACCGCGACGAAATTAGGGTACCGCAGGCGGAAGAAGTGTATGCCCCGCCTGACCCGAGACAAAATGCATTCCGCCCTCAACGAGCGCCGAACGACGCTAGCATTGCCGGCCGTGTCAGAGGTCATATTGCATTACAGAGCACCGTGCTAGCGGGCGGCAGTAATCTTGTTGTGAGTCTTGATTGGCAGCAGCAGCAGCAGCAGCCGGTTGTTAGGGACGCAGCCGTCGTTGCTATAGTGAGTGGCGCGTTCCACTACACACACATTTTGATTCTATCGCACCAACTAGATCCCAACAGCAGGACTGGATTTATTGCCACGGAATTGCTACAACGCCCAGTAAATGAATTCGTCCCACCATCTTTCAATTATTTTACGCCGTGTTACTATTAACCTCCTTGGCGGTATGAATTTGGACAGAGTTTCTGCTGTCTAAAAGCGGTACATATATCTGCCGTGGCGAGTTCACCGCGGCATTCGCCTAATGACATTTAAATGTACACTTGAGTGTTCAACTGTATACTCCCACTGGACCTGCACTCACAGTACAGCCGCGGCGTCGACGGCAGATCTGTCAGCCGATGTAGCTGGATGCGCTGCAACTTGTGATGTTGATAAACTAGCTCAACACAGATGACATCTGGCAGTCGGATGGAAGAGAAAAGAATTTTATCAGCTGCAACTGACCACTGACTGTGACTAATTGACAGCACAACAGACATGGTCCGCTGACGGTTCTGGACATGCATTAATGACTGGCACCCCGGCACCTCGCAGCACAGATGGCAGGGAGACTGCTATAGCTGCGCTCCGAGTC
>Ga0056128_1002246_pt1 | contig 22689 bp, 15 predicted proteins | sample WorMetLIZISLAND2_FD_71113 | JGI IMG/M metagenome (GOLD analysis project Ga0056128, IMG submission 71113) | Marine gutless worms symbiont microbial communities from Max Planck institute for Marine Microbiology, Germany - Olavius geniculatus... ... | reverse complement strand
TGCGCCCAAAAAATATATTTGCTTATATATAGGATCCGTGCTTCCCATATCGGGCTTGTCCAACTACAGGATAAGATTGTGGTTCGCTTCGCTCTCACAATCTATCCTTATTCGTTCGGCCGTTTCAAATAACGATTAACAAATAACCAATAACACCTAACTGCGCGATTATCGCTCAATTGGTGTCTTAGTAACATGACCCACTAAATTAATCCAATTTTAATTGCTGGTTACTGGTCTCTGGCTACTGGTCTCTGGTTCCTGGTCACTGGTTCCTGGTCACTGGCTACTGGTTACTGGTCGCTGGTTACAGATGTCTGGTATCCGGTATCCGGTGACCGGTAACCGGAATCTGGTATCCGGATCCGATTTCCGGAATAAACCCTACATGTGGTAGCGGAGTTTTGGAATTGTATCCAGATATTGTAACGCTGTCCGGCGCCGGTCTCAATCGGGCATTTTTGTCATTTTGATCGTTTAAAAACACTTGACAAGCAGTAGGTTGGATGATATTCTCATCATCTTATACTGCCTGTATCTTATTGAAATTACAGGATATTATTTACTTTTTAATTCATATCAATTCACTTGAAATTGGATAAGAGTTTAGCCGGATAAGGGTTCCGGATGCGCTATAACAAAAAACCCGGTATATAAAAAAATCAGGCCGGAGCGTGGATTTTCGGCCGCCAATACGAAGGGAGGTGCAAACGAGTAAGGGACGTTTATTTAGGATCGTAATTTTAGAGGTAAAAATCCAATTGTTTGAAAAACAAAATTAGGAGGTATAGTAAATGCCAAGTTTTGTAATAGACGAAAAATGTGACGGCTGCAAAGGCGGGGACAAAACCGCTTGTATGTACATTTGTCCCAACGACCTGATGGTTCTGGAACCCAACGAGATGAAGGCCTACAACCAAGAGCCCGATCAGTGCTGGGAATGCTTTTCCTGCGTCAAGATCTGCCCGACCCAGGCGATCGAGGTCAGAGGCTATTCCGACTTTGTGCCGTTGGGAAGCTCCGTTATGCCGATGCTGGGTACCGAAGATGTCATGTGGACCTGCAAGTTCAGAAACGGAACCATCAAACGCTTTAAGTTCCCCATCCGGACCACTCCCGAAGGACAGGCCAACGCCTATCAGGATCTCAAAGGCAACGACCTTGAAAGCGGCGTGCTGTCCACCGAAGAAGCCGACGGCAAGAGCTTCAGTGGACCTGCAGCAGACCAGCTGGCCTAATCCCCCGGCTCAAATGCAATAACGACAAATACTTACTATCTACTTTTAATTAGTGATTTAAGGAGGATGCAATATGGCATTACCGAATAAACCTTTGGGTGAACTCAAGGCTGTTAGGGACCCGGAAGTCGAAGAGAGAGAAGTTGACGTTCTCATCGTTGGCGGCGGTATGGCTGCCTGCGGTGCGGCATTCGAGGTCAAGAAATGGTTGGGCGACGACCAGAGCGTTCTGCTGGTAGACAAGGCTGCCCTGGAAAGAAGTGGTGCGGTCGCGCAGGGTCTTTCCGCCATTAACACTTATATCGGCGAGAATGCCCCCGAGGACTACGTGCGCATGGTTCGCAACGACCTGATGGGTATTGTGCGCGAAGACCTGATTTTCGATCTGGGCCTGCACGTGGACGATTCCGTTCATCTTTTTGAGGAATGGGGACTTCCGATCTGGAAAAAAACCGAAGACGGCAAGAACCTGGACGGCAAAAAAGGCCAGAAATTGGGGACGCTGAAAGGCGGCGCCACTCCGGTACGCACCGGTAAATGGCAGATCATGATCAACGGCGAATCCTACAAACGCATCGTGGCCGAAGCCGCCAAGCTGGCCATCGGTGAAGACGATGTGCTCGAAAGAGTCTTCATCGTCGAGCTGCTGCTGGACGCCAACAAAGAAAACCAGATTGCCGGCGCGGTTGGTTTCTCCGTGCGCGAAAACAAAGTTTTCATTATCAAATGCAAGACCATGCTGGTCGCCTGCGGCGGTGCGGTCAATATCTACCAGCCCCGCAGCGTCGGCGAGGGTAAAGGCCGCGCCTGGTACCCGGTATGGAACTCCGGCTCCACCTACACCCTGTGCATGCGTGTCGGTGCCGAGCTGTCCATGATGGAAAACCGTTTCACCCCGGCCCGCTTCAAAGACGGCTACGGACCTGTGGGCGCCTGGTTCCTGCTGTTCAAGGCCAAAACCCTCAACGGTTTGGGCGAAGCCTTTGCCGGCAGTGATGCCGCCAAGGCCGAGCTGGAAAATTATGCGCCTTACGGCACCGCCGCCATTACCCCGACCTGTCTGCGAAACCACCTGATGCTCTTCGAGATGAAGGAAGGCCGCGGACCGATCATGATGGACACGGTCACCGCCCTGGCCGAACTGGGCAAGACCATGGACAAAAAAGAGCTCAAACACCTCGAGTCCGAAGCCTGGGAAGACTTTCTGGATATGACCTGCGGCCAGGCCAACCTGTGGTGCGCCACCGATACCGAGCCCGAAAAGAAGAATTCCGAAGTCATGCCGACCGAGCCGTATCTGCTCGGATCGCATTCGGGCTGCTGCGGCCTGTGGACCTCCGGTCCGGACGAGGATTGGGTCCCGGATTCCTACAAGATCAAGGCTGCCAACGGCAAGGTTTACAACCGCATGACCACGGTTGACGGGCTGTTCACCGCCGGCGACGGCGTGGGCTGCTCCGGCCACAAATTCTCCTCCGGCTCCCATGCCGAAGGCAGGATGGCCGTCAAGCAGATGGTGCGCTACGCCAAAGACAACGCCGACTTCTCACCGACCATCGCCCAGAGCAACGAAGAACTGGTTGATATGGTCTACAAGCCGGTCCGCACCTACCTGGAGCACTGCGCCTACTCGACGGACGACGACGTCAACCCCTATTACATCAAGCCCAACGGCATGATGTACCGCATGATGAAGGCCACCCACGAGTACGGTGCCGGCACCGCCACTTACTATCAGACCACCAGCAAAAACCTGGAAATCGTGATGGATCTGCTTGCCACCATGCGGGAAGACAACGAGAAGCTGGCCGCCGGTGATCTGCACGAACTGATGCGGGCCTGGGAAATTCAGCACCGCATCTGGACCGTGGAGTCGCATCTGCGCCACATCCAGTTCCGCAAAGAAACCCGCTACCCCGGCTTCTACTATCAAGCCGACTATCCGGGTCAGGATGACGAGAACTGGTTCTGCTTCGTCAACTCCAAGTACGATCCGAAAGCGCAGAGCTGGGATGTCTTCAAGAAAGACTATGTGAAGATCATCAAGGACTAATCTTATGTCGGCAGTAATATATCGTCGATGACATACAGCCTCCAGGTGTCTCTGGACACCTGGAGGTTTTTATTAACTGAGGAAGTCGCTATTGGCACCAGCCCGCATCTGGGCGATATCCTTTATGCAATTGAGGAATTGAGGAATCCAGGGATCGGAGAGTTGTTGAATCCCTAAATTCCTAAATTCCTGAATTCCTAATTTAAAGCCTGATTCCAAGGATATCGCCGGAAGCGGCATTAATTATTAAAAATTTAACTAATTACCGGAATAAACCCTAAACTGCACGGAGGGAAAGCATGACAGAAGAACAGACAACCCCTGCTAGTGGAAGCATCTTGGTCGTTGGCGGAGGGATCAGTGGCTTGACCACGGCTCTGGAGGCCGCCGAAGTGGGGTACGAGGTTTTCTTGGTTGAAAAAAATCCTTATCTGGGCGGACGGGTAGCTCAACTCAATCAATATTTTCCCAAGCTATGCCCTCCGACCTGCGGGCTTGAGATCAATTTCAGGCGTATCAAGGATAACCCAAGAGTAAAAGTCCTGACCCTGGCCGAAGTTGAAAAGGTTGACGGAACCCCCGGCAACTACGACGTGGCCATTAAAGTCAATCCCCGCTACGTCAACGAGAACTGCACCTGCTGCGGCGATTGCGCCGCCGCCAGCCAATCCGAGATCGACAGTGAGTACGACTTCGGGATGAAGAAGAACAAAGGCGCCTATCTGCCCTTTGAAATGGCTTTTCCGGCACGCTTTGTCGTCTCACCCGAAATTATCGGCAGCGACGACGCGGGACGGATCAAAGACGCCTGCGATTACGACGCCGTGGACCTCGACATGCAGGCCAAAACCCTGAATTTGAACGTGGGATCGATTGTCTGGGCGACCGGCTGGCAGCCATATGATGCCGCCAAGATCGACAATCTGGGTTTCGGCCAGTATCCCAACATCATCACCAACATGATGATGGAACGGTTGGCAGCGCCCAACGGGCCGACCGGCGGTAAAATTGTGCGGCCGTCCGATGACAAGGAGCCCGCCAGCATCGCTTTTGTGCAGTGTGCCGGCTCCCGGGACGAAAACCACTTGCCATATTGCTCCTACATCTGCTGTATGGCCTCGTTGAAGCAGGCCACCTATGTGCGTGAGCGCTATCCGGATGCCAAAATCTATGTATTCTACATCGATCTGAGAACGCCGGGAAACCGCTACGAAAAATTTTATGAGAAAATCAAAGAGGACGAAAACATCTTTTTGATTAAGGGCAAGGTGGCTGAAGTCAGTGAGGACCCGTCCAGCAAAAACGTGACCGTGGTGGCCGAAAATGCCGTAACGGGTGAAAAAATCCACCAGGCCGTAGAGATGGTCGTGCTGGCAACCGGAATACAGCCCACCGCCGCAGACGCCAAACTTCCGGCGGATTTGACCTACAATGATGACGGATTCATCGTCAACGACTTTGCAGGCGGCGGAATGTTTGCAGCCGGATGTGCCAACAAGCCGGCTGACGTGGTTTCATCCAATCAGAACGCAACCGGTATGGCGCTTAAGGCTATTCAAACTCTGGTCAACAGGTAGGAGGTTATCCATGGATAAAAAATATGGTGTGTATATCTGCGAAGGCTGCGGGATCGGAGAATCCCTCGATATCGAAAAGCTTTGCGATGTACCCAAGGAAGAAGGCCTGGCCGTCAAGACCTGCCCGGTGCTGTGCGGCAAAGACGGCGTTGAGCTTCTAAAAAAAGACATCGCCGATGAAGGCGTCAACACCCTGGTGATTGCGGCCTGTTCGCGCCGGGTGCTCTATGATGTTTTTGAATTCGACGGCTGCCTGGTGGATCGGGTCAATTTAAGAGAGCAGGTAGTCTGGTCACATCCCCGCTCCAAATACCCGGCCCCGACGGAGGAACAAAAGGACGATGACGAGTTCATCGATCACGTTCAGCTGATGGCGGAAGACTATTTGAAGATGGGTATGGCCCGGGTCGAAAAAATCGATATGCCCGAAGCCTATCAACTCGACACTTTCAGCCGCAAGATCCTGGTGATCGGCGGCGGCATTACCGGTATTTCGGCGGCCATCGACGCTGCCAAAACCGGCTATGACGTGACCATCGTCGAAAAAGAAGCCGAGCTGGGCGGCAACGCCAGAAACTGGCGCAAACAGCTGCCGGGGGCCTACCCCTATGACGGCCTGATCGAACCGACCCTTGAGGCTAAAATCGGGGAATTGGTAGGGCTTGACAACGTTACGGTTAGAACCGAGACGGTGGTGGCGCGGATTGCCGGTGCACCGGGAGACTTTACGGTCACGCTGAAAAAACCCGGTGAGAAGACCGAATTCGATGTCCCCTTTCCGCTGCCCGATGAGATGAAACTCGATGAAAAGGGCAATGAGCTGACGGCCGAACAGCTGCACGAAAAATTTATGGAGTACAATATCGGCAAGCAGGACATCCTGACCTTCGATCCCGAGGGTGAGAAGTTCGGCGCCGTCATCCTGGCAGCCGGCTGGCGGCCCTACGAGCCCGAAGAAGGGGAATTCGCCCATCTGGGCTTCGGTGAGCTGCCGGATGTGGTGACCAACCATGACTTCGAGGCCATGGCCTCTGCCGGGCCGATCGTCCGTCCTTCCGACGGGCGGGAAGCCAAATCGGTGGTTTTTGTGCAGAGCCCCGGCCAGGGCGATGACAAGGATTTTGCCTATGGCGGCGCGGTGACCAGCCTGGTGACCCTCAAACAGGCCCAGTACGTGCGTGATGACAGCCCCGAGGCCAAGGCTTTCGTGTTTTACCAGCACATGCGCACCGTCGGCTTGACGGAAAACTTTTACAAGAGCATTCAGCAGGATCCGGGCATCTTTCTGACCAAGGGCGAGGTTACCGCTGTTTCCCAAAACGGCGACGGCCTGATCGTCGAAGCCGACAACACCCTGCTGGGCGAAAAAGTCCAGGTCAAGGCCGACCTGGTGGTGCTGGCCACAGGCATGGTGCCGGTTACCCATGATGATCCGGTGGTCAACCTGGCCTACCGCCAGGGTCCGGGATTCCGCGATAATGCCCTTTTTGATGATTACGCGGATTCCAATTTTATCTGTTTCCCCTATGAAACCCAGCGGACCGGCATCTATGCCGCCGGCGGTATCCGGCGCAGCATGACGGTGGAAGAAGCCGTCGAGGATGCCTCCGGCGCGGCGCTGAAAGCCATTCAGTGCCTGGAGTCGACCAACCGCGGGATATCGGTCCATCCGCGCTCGGGGGACATGACCTTTCCCGACTTTTTCTTCCAGCGCTGCACCCAGTGCAAGCGCTGCACCGAGGAATGCCCTTTCGGCGCCATCGATGACGACGAGAAAGGCACCCCCAAACCGAACCCGACCCGCTGCCGGCGTTGCGGGACTTGCATGGGCTGCTGCCCGGAGCGGATCATCAACTTCGTTGATTACAGCATCGACAGCATCGGATCGATGGTCAAGGCCATCGGTGTGCCATCCGAAGATGATTACGATGACCCGCCCCTGCGAATCCTGGCGCTGGTATGCGAAAACGACGCCTACCCGGCCATGGATATCGTCGGGCTGAACCGGCTTTCCTACTCGGCCGACGTCCGCGTCATCCCGGTCCGGTGCCTGGGGTCGGTCAACGTGATCTGGATTAAAGACGCCCTGGCCCAGGGCATGGACGGCGTTTTCCTGCTGGGCTGCAAACACGGCGACGACTACCAGTGCCACTTTGTCAAAGGCAGCGAACTGGCCGACATTCGGATGCAGAAGATCGGCGTTGCCCTCCAGAGCCTGGCCCTGGAAGAAGAGCGCGTGGCCCAGTTCCAGGTGGCAATCGACGAATATGACAAGTTGCCCCAGATGATCGACGAGTTTGTCGAAATGGTTGAAGAACTCGGCCCCAATCCATTTAAGGGATTTTAACGAATGGCGAATTTAAAATGACGAATGACGAATTAATATCGATTCGCATCAGTCCTTCGACATTCGCCAATCGTCATTCTTCAATTGTACAGGAGGTAGTAATATGGCGGAAACATACCTTATTGAGCCTGATTTAAATTTTATCAAGGAAGTGGGCGCGCTGGGCGGCGAGGATCTGAAAAAATGCTACCAGTGTGCCACCTGTTCGGTGGCCTGCCCGATTTCACCGGATACCCGGCCCTTTCCCCGCAAGGAAATGATTGCCGCATCCTGGGGCCTCAAGGACAAGCTGGTCGGAAACGCCGACATCTGGCTGTGCCACAACTGCGGCGACTGCTCCACGCGCTGCCCGCGGGAGGCCAAACCGGCCGACGTCCTGGCTGCAGTGCGGTCGTATACGATCGAGGAATACGCCCGGCCCAAAGCGCTGGCCAAGGCCATGAAGGATCCCAAGAAGCTGCCCATTCTGCTGGCCATCCCCACCGTCTTGTTTTTTGTAGTGGGCATGATTACCGGCCTGCTGGACTTTACGCCGGATATGAGCGAGGGCATCAAACACTGGAAATTTTTCTCCACCTGGCTGGTGGACATGTGCATGCTGCCGGCGGCCGGTTTTGCTGCTGCGGTGTTTTTCCTGGGCCTCAAGCGCTTTTTGGCCGATATTCACCAGAATGCCTTGGATGAGGGTAAGACCGACAAGGAGAAGATCGAGCCGGTCGGTTTGGCAATGGCCTTTGTCCGTATTATCCCGACCATTCTGAAGCACAGCAAATTTTCGGAGTGCACCGAAAACAACGATCGCCAGATTGCCCATTTGCTGACGATGTACGGTTTTATCGGGCTGTTCATCGTCACCAGCATTTTCTTTGTGGTGATGTACGGCTCTTATTTCCTGCCCAGCGGCGCGCTGCACGGGCCCTGGTCCCAGATGAACCCGGTCAAATGGCTGGCCAACATCAGCGGCGTTGCCCTGATAGTCGGAACCGCCCTGTTGATCAAAAACCGGGCCGGCAAGAAAGACCAGGCCTCGAGCTACTTCGACTGGTATCTGGTTTACCTGGCTTTCGGGCTGGGGGTGACCGGCATGGGCGCGCAGCTGACGCGGCTGGTGGGACTGGCGGGCGTCTCCTTTGCGGTCTATTATATTCACCTGGTTCTGGTGTGGGCCCTGTTCGCCTATCTGCCCTTCTCCAAGCTGGCCCATTTGGTATACCGGACTGTGGCCATGGCTTACAACGAGTATGCCGGGCGGAATTTCTAGATCCAACCACGATATTTAAGCCAAAAGGGGAACCGGGTTGGTTCCCCTTTGTTGTTGGTATATGGGGAGGCATATGTATATTTTACCACCAGATGAAAAGCTTGGACTCGAGCTCAAAGCCCTGGCCGCAAGGAAAAACGTTCTGCGTATGATAAAAGCCGGAGCCGCCGGCCATGTGGGCGGCGCCCTGTCCATTATCGATACCCTGACTGCGCTCTACTTCAAGGTTGAACAATAGATTGAGTACGACCTTGCAGGTCGTCTCAATCCTTATGGGTTCAAGTAAGCCGCTTCGCGGCAGGGGATATTGTTCACCTGCCTTTAAAATCTCCCAGCAAGTTGCAAAACCCACTATGTTTCCATCACAATCTCCCGTAGCCGTTTTCCCTTAACCCATTTAAAGGAAAGGAGATTAGTGATGAAAGACTATTTCAAAAAGTCGATGAGAGCCCTGCAACTTGCCGGGATGAGCCAACGCACTCAGCAATGCTACACCAGATCAGTCCGGATGTTGGTTGATTTTTACAACAAAACACCGGATCTGATCAGCGAGCAGGAACTTCAGGATTATTTCCTGCATCGCAAAAACGTCGACAAATGGTCCGCCGCCACCATGCGTATCTGCTACAGCGGCATCAAATTCTTTTTTGTCAACGTGCTCAAACGCCAGTGGCATACACTTAAACTGGTCCACGCCAACCGTGAACAGCGGCTTCCCACCGTATTAAGCGTCAAAACCGTGCGCAGCATTCTCAACACCGTCAAAACCCCTCAAAACAAAGCCTATCTGAGCACCGTCTACTCCTGCGGACTCAGACTGCAGGAAGCCTTAAACCTCCAAGTCACTGACATCGACAGCGATCGCATGCGCATTCATGTCCACCGCGGCAAGGGCGCTAAAGACCGATATGTGCCTTTGCCCGAGGCAACCCTTCAAACCCTCAGAGGCCATTGGAAGCTTCACCGAAATCCGACCTGGATCTTTCCTCGGCTGGGCCGAAGCTGCAAAGAAGGCCCAACAGCAACAACCCCCATGAACAAAGCCTCCGTTCAGGGCGCCTTACGACGGGTCCTTAAACAGCTCAAGATTAAAAAACGTGTCTCGGTCCACACCCTGCGCCATTCGTATGCCACCCATCTATTGGAAGCCGGAGTCAACTTTCGTCGTATCCAACAGTACCTCGGCCATCGCAGCCTGAACACCACCATGATCTATCTGCACCTGACCACTCAAGGCCATCAGCGGGCTTATGGCATCATCAACAAGCTGATGAAAGGAGACGATCATGACAACGATTAAAGATATCTTCCGCGATTATGGCCCTGAGTATATCCAGCGCTTCGCAGATCGCATGCCAACTGATCATCGCAAGGTCATCGATGCCATCATCAACTGCCGCTCAGCTCACTACGGCGCTTCGATCTATCAATGCACCCAGTGCGGCAAAAACCATGTCGTTTACCGCTGCTGCGGTAACCGCCACTGCCCCAATTGCCAGCACCATAAAACCCGTCAGTGGCTGCAAACCCAGTTGGATCGTCAACTGCCCGGACACCATTTCATGATCACCTTTACCGTGCCAGAAAAACTCAGACGCTTTATCCGCTCTCACCAGCGCCTGGGTTTTGCAGCCATGTTTGCCGCTTCTTCACAGACAATTAAAAAACTGGCCGCCGATCCCAAGTACATCGGTGGCGACTTACCCGGCTTTTTTGGAGTGCTGCACACCTGGGGGCGTCAAATGCCATATCATCCGCACATTCACTATATCGTGCCCGGTGGCGCACTGTCAAAAGCCGACGGCAAATGGCACTGCTCGCGCATTGATTTTTTTCTGCCGGTTAAGGCGATGTCAAAGATCTTCAAAACCAAGTTCCGCGACTTAATCATCGTTAACTGCCAAGCCGTCGGTGCCGGCCAGCATAGCCTCAAGTACCTGGCCCACTACGTTTTTAAGGTCGCCATCTCAAACAGCCGGATTGTAAAATTAGAGAATCGAGAAGTCTTTTTCAAATACCTTAAACCCCAATCCAACCGCTGGCGAACCATGGCTGTGGATGTCATGGAATTTATGCGTCGCTTCCTTCAGAACGTGCTACCCACAGGCTTTATGAAGATTCGCTATTACGGCTTTTTGCACCCGGCTTGCTCCGTTGCATTAGAGAAAATCCAGGCACTAATTGAACTGGCGTTTGGATTTGAAATTACTACCCCAAAGATCGTGCTTAAGCCTCCTGATCCGATGACTTGCAAAAGTTGCAACGCAACTCTGATACTACGCTTTTCTTTGTTGCCGTTTAGATTTTCAAACCCACGGCCAGGGTAGTTGAAAACCAGCAAGCCGGATCTTTTTTTCTCAACATCGCTCGGCGGCCAGACTCTTTTGCAACCCGCACCAGATAGTTGCGTTTTGACTCCGATTCTGGCCCCAATTTTCGGTATCTTTCCACCTTAAATCAGAGCATATTTACGACAATATTTGTCGCCATCATCGGCTGCCTGAAATTTCAGCAAGTTTAGGCAGCCATTTTCCCTCATCCTTCCTTAACAATACCCTTATGCCTGCTTCTACTTCGACGGGCTTCTTGAACAATAGATTGAGTACGACCTTGCAGGTCGTCTCAATCCTTATGGGTTCGACCCTAACAATCCGAAGTGGGCAGAAAGGGACCGTTTTGTTCTTTCGGCCGGCCACAAATGCCTGGCACTGTACGCCGTGCTCGCCGAGGCGGGATTTTTCGAGAAAGATATTCTCGACACCTACGGCAGTTTGAACTCAAAAATGCCCGGCCATCCGGATATGCACAAGCTGCCCGGAATCGAGTCAAATACAGGCGCTTTGGGCCATGGCCTCTCCATCGGGGTGGGGATGGCGCTGGGGATTGGAGTTGACGGCGGGGATCAGAAAGTATTCGTTGCCATGGGTGACGGCGAATTGGCCGAGGGCTCCAACTGGGAGGCAGCCGCGGCTGCCAGTCATCATAGACTTGACAACCTCATGGCCTTTGTTGATCGGAACAGGCTCCAGATCAGCGGACCCACCGTCGAGGTTATGAGCTATGAACCGCTCGACGAGCGCTGGAAGTCCTTTGGCTGGGAGGTGCAGATTATCGGTGCACATGACATGAAGGCCATCGTCGAGTCGGCTGTGAACTTTCCCGCTGTCCCGGGCAAACCGACATGCATTATTTTAGACTCCATTAAGGCCAAAGGCTTATCATTTGCCGAGGGTAAGGTTGAGTATCACTATTGGAAAGCCAATCAGGAGGAGATGGCTAAGGCGGACAAGGATCTGACTGAAATAGAAGCGAGGTTGATATGCAAAGGGAATTAAAAGACCCTCGAGAAACCTTTGGCAAAGCCCTTGTCGAGGTCGGCGAAAAATTTACAAATGTGGTTGCGCTCTCAGCAGATAGCTCATCCGGATCGGGTATGAGTGCGTTTCATCAGAAATTTCCCGAACGTCATTTCGAATTCGGTATCATGGAGCAGGGAATTGTCGGCATAAGTGCCGGGCTGGCAACCACCGGCAAGATCCCGTTCTTTGTTGCAATCGCCCCCTTTGTCACCTCCAGACCCTTTGAGATGTTCCGCAACGATCTTGGCTATATGCGGCAGAACGTCAAAATCGTAGGGCGATGTGCCGGTATGACCTACTCCGATCTAGGTGCAACTCACCAGTCCCTGGAAGACGTGGCGATTATTCGAACAATTCCGGGTGTCACCGTGGTCAATCCCGGGTGTCCGGTTGAAATCGTTAAAGCGACCCATGCCATTGCCGAACATGTGGGACCGGTCTACATGAAAATCGGCGGGCCCAAAATGGAGGTTCGGTTCGAAGAGAGCCATGACTTTCAACTGGGCCGGGGGATTACCATGATGGACGGCAGCGATGTCACGATTATCGGGACAGGTACGGTTCTGCAAAAGGCCCATGGCGCAGCTCGACTTTTAAAGAAAGAGGGGGTTGGCGTTCGGCTCATTAATATACACACCATCAAGCCGCTGGATGAGAAGCTGATCTTAAAGGCAGCCAAGGAAACGGGGCAGATCGTCACCGTAGAAGAACACTACCTTGCCGGTGGGCTGGGCAGTGCGATCGCCGAGCTGCTTGCCCAAAACTGTCCCACCCGGATGAAAATGATCGGCGTCGATGATCAATTCGCCTCGAACGGGCCCTACGAGGAGCTGCTTGGCCTGTATGGACTGTAGCCGGAACAGATCAGCGAGACGGTAAAGACCTTTATACAGTAATATTTTATAGTGGTTGTTGAAAAAACGTTCCGGTATTCAAACGGTTCGGAACGTTTTTTTCTACATCCGCTTATATCAACCTTCAATATTTCAGAACTTTTTTTGAAAAGCGGTATAAAAGCGTAATTTGCCTTTCTTTCTGAATAACCCCCCCTATCCGTGAGGAGTGGCAATGCACCAGTTTGACCAGGATATTATTATTGAACCGGAGGGCCACTTTTCTTTCACGGGACGGATAACCGATAACTGGTCAATATTCGCAACGTCCCGACAACCCACTGGCTAAAATGCGTTTTCCGAACACGCTGTATCACGTGCGGGCTTTTGGAGGAAGACGGCGAAATATGGGACGAAGCCGGTCGACGGATTGCCATTTCAAGACAAATCGCCCAGTACCGAACCCGCGCGAAATAGCCTCTGCGGTGATGTTAAAACTTCCCCCCACTGGAGCGATACCTGTTTTTTTTCCCGTCATCTTATCCAGACGTCTACTCAAACAACGATCCGTGGTTTAAAAAAGGCTTTAATTTGCGGCCTATTGTTGGTACTTTCGAGGCCGCTGAAATCTGCAGGGCAGGAACTATCCATTGAAATCGAATCGTCTCACCCGTTGGATCAAATATATCCTGGTCGCCACCGCTGCCGCCGTTGCACTGCTGGCCGTGTTTGTGGCGGCGGCCCTGATCGTCCTGGATGACGATGACTACCGGGCTCTGGCCATCCGGGGTGTGCAGGCTTTAACGGGCTGCCGTATGGTCGTCGGCGGGCCCTTCGTGATCGACCTGTCGTCCGAACCTTCGTTGACGGCTGGAGGAATACGCATTGCTCCCGCCACCGCAGGCTCGTCCTCACAGCCGATTACCATCGGACGGCTGCAGGTCAAAATTGCATTGAAGCCCCTATTGTCCGGTATCCTTTTATTCAAACACCTGCGCCTTGAAGACGTCACCGTCGAAAATGTGGCTTTTCAAGCACAAAATCAGACCGATTCGAAGGTGACAAATATGGTGCCCGAGTTCATCATGCCAGTCTTTGAAAGTGTCAGCCTTGCCAATCTGAAGGTTGCTGCGGTGGACCGGGATTCCGGCCACAAAACCCGGTATGTTCTGAATCGATTGATCATCGATGACATCCGGAATCAAGGACCGCTTCTGGTTAACGGCAACGGATTGATCGATGAAACCGGATTTAGCATCCAAGGACGGATGGGAACCGTGGCCGGACTTCGCGATTTTCAAGAGCCTTTCCCGCTGGATATCCGCCTGCAGCTTGCGGATCTGATCCTGACGGTTTCCGGGACCTTCGGCCGGGGCAGGGGCGGACCAAATCTCGATTTTGTGGTGACGGCCGCAGAACCGGAGCTGGCCAATCTTTTGCAGACGGTGCAGCCGGACATCCCGGCCCTGGGCCGGCTGAAATTAAAAGCCAGGATATCCGGCAGCCTGAAGGCACCCGGCCTATCCGAGTTGGACCTGCTGGTTTCAGACGGTTCCTCATCCGAGTTCTCCGCGCGCGGGGCGATTGCGGACCTTGCCAGCGGGGCAGGCACCGCCATCGAGCTTGCGGGTCGGTGCGAAAATAGAACCATGCTGGCGTGGATCTTTCCGGCCAGCTGGCAGGTAGTTGAAAAATTCAAATTTAACGCAGTGTTGCGCCATTTACCGTCCGGTTATTGGATCGAAGATATCGAGGCTCTTGTAGCCAATGACAGGCATGTCACCTTCGCCGCCCGGGGCCGGCTGCAGATGGACAGCCTTTCGAAGACTGTTCCAATCAAACAAGTCGACCTGCGACTGCACCTGGCCTCTTCCCGCACAGATGCAATCCGGCCCCTGCTGACCAACTCGTTGCCGGAAATCGGTTCGGTCGATGCCAGGGGACACCTGATCGGACCGCTGGATCACCTGGCTCTGGAGGAACTGCGTATCATCAGGGGCGGCTCGGGGCCGGTGCGGGTGGAAACCCACGGCCGCATAGGCTGGATCCCGGTCACAGACGACGAGCATCTGTCTGGGATGGATTTTACCATCAGCATCCGGGCCGACCGCTCCAAGGCCCTGTCAACTTTCTATGGCGTGCCGATTGAAGAGATCGGCGCCGTTTCCATCATCACACAAGTGATGGGCGACTCAAACCGATTCGAGCTGAAAGACCTTGAATTTCGTTCCAAGGATAAACACGGTCTTGAATCCCGAATGATCGGCGGCATCGATTTTGCCAGACAGGCCGATGGCAAAATGCTGGGTCGCGTGACCTTCAAACTCGATATCAAGGCCCCCAACATGGGCGCTGCCACGCCCCTGCTGGGGGCCAACCTGGTGCCGGAGTTCGGCCCCGTGCACGCCGAAGCGCTGGTTACCGGAAATACCGATGTACTGGCGTTTGAGAAAATAGGCATCACCGCCGGCCAGCCCGGAAAAGTGCTGATCAAATGGAGGGGCCGGATCGACACGTTTCCATTGGGAGGCGAACGACCCGTTTCCGATGTGCATACCTATGGAACCCTTGAGGCGGCCCGGACCTCTGACTTTGCGGCCATGCTGTTCGGTGTCGCCGTGCCAGACTTCGGTCCTGTCAAGGCCAGCTGGCGGGAAATCGATCGATCCGGTATCTATGGCGTTGATGATATCAAATTTGTCGCCGGTGACGGGCGCAAATTTCGCCTGAGCGCCACCGGACGGATCGGATCCCTCTTTCAGCAAAAAAAGGCCTACATCGACGGCGTTGACCTGAAGCTTTCGTTGAAGATTTCCGATACAGACGGCCTTTTCCGGCTGATCGGCGTCCACCTCCCGGATTTGGGTGCAGCCGACGGCCGGATGGCGCTGTCCGGGGGGCAGGACAAGCTTGCCGCCGAAAACCTGCATTTGACCATAAAGTCAAAAAAGGGCTTGGAGATTGTTGCCACGGGCGGTGCCGGATACATCGGTCTTAGCCAAGACCTGCCGGTGCAAGACATCGATGTGCGCCTTGAAGCCAAAGCCCCCGACACCGGCGCCATAGCGGGAATCGGCCCCTTTGCGCTGCCTGATTTGGGCGAATTTCACGCGACAGCCAGATTGGGTGAACGCGAAGGCGTCCTGGGGATCCAAGCCTTCGAGCTGCGAGGCGGCCCTGAGCACAAGCCCGCCGTTCAGGTGCACGGTCGGATCGATCACGTCGGCGATCCTGAGAAAATGAGCCTGGCAGCCGATTTCGAAGTGGATACTGAACCCTGGTTTGAAAAGATGTCAATCCCAACGCCGGCCGCCCCGCCGCAGATTAAGGGACGCTTGAATTTAGCGGGAGCGGCCGATCATATTCGGATCGATAGCATTAACCTGACCACAGATCAGCTGGGCGGGGCGGATATGCAGGCCGAAGGCAGGCTCAAACCGGGGGCCGGTTATCCCGAACTGGATGTCCGCCTGAAGTCGTCGTTCGAGGAGCCGGCCGCCTGGGGTGAGCTTTTAGATCTGTCGCTGCCGCCGTTGAGTTCCGTAACCGTCGACGGGCATTATGCCAGCCGGGGAGCGCACTACCGCTTCGAGGGTGACGCGCATGTTGGCAATACCCGGCTGCAAACCGATTTTAGCCACACCCATGACGCCAAAATGCCGCATACGAATATAAAAGTGTCGTCGGATATCGTGCATCTGAAAGATTTTGGCCTATTTCCCCGAGGGACTCGAACTAGCCCGGTCGCAGCCACCGCAACCGCTGAGCCATCGCAGCAAGCTTTATTCAGTGACGAGCCCCTGGCGCTGGACGTCATGAAATCCCGCAGTTTTTCATTTAACTTCAGTGCGGACAAGGTCGCCGGGCAAGATGTTGTCCTCAACCGTCTAAATTTCGATGCCGAGCTAAAGAACGGACAGTTGCGCATCGGGTCCTTCGAAACCGGATATGAGCATGGCAAACTGTCAGGTGAAGCAGTTTTTGACACCACTGGAAGTGAGGCTGCGCTCAACTTGAAAATGACGGCCGAGGACGTGGATATCGCCGATGTGCTTTCCCATTTGCAGGAAACACCTGTCATTGAAGGGCATCTGAACCTGGTGGTTGATATGCAAAGCCGCGGCGCCTCCAACAAGGAAATCGCCGCCAACCTGTCGGGCGAATTCGGCCTGGCCGTTGAAAACGGCCGGATCCAGCGCGGCGTTGAAATGATTGCCGCGGATGCCCTGGCCTTGCTGTTAACCACCCCGGCACGAAAATCTTATACGGATCTGAACTGCCTGGCCGGCAGACTGGTGTTCGAAAACGGTGTCGGCACCATTCAAATCCTTTATCTGGACACCCCCGGCGTCAGAGCGCGGGGTGCGGGATCGGTCGACCTGGGAGCAGAAACCGTTGATATTGTTATCAATCCGCTGGCCAAAAGGCGGCTGTTTAAAAGCAGTTCAACGATCCGGATTCAAGGGTCGCTGGGCAAACCGTCGGTCAAAAAAGTGCCCGCCAAGGAAGCGGCTATTCTCGCCGGTCAACTGGCGGCACCCCTGATTGCGCTCCCCGGGCGCGCGCTGGGGTATATTTTTTCATTGATGCGCGATGATACGGATGAGCAAAGCCCCTGCCTGAAGGGATTGATCAATGAAGGCGGTTAGGCGCTCAGTGGCCTTTGTCTGACCGCATGTGGTCAATAACTGATGGTTTCAGGTGTCAGCGCTGCAGCTGGCCAAAAAAGCGACCAGTCTGATCGAGGAAGAACCTTTATGTTTTCACGCCAAGACGCCAAAACGCCAAAATAATTTATAATATTAGTTATCTTCTTTGCGTCTTGGCGCCTTGGCGTGAGATAAATAATATTGAAGTTTCATATAAGGTTTCAGGTGTCAGCGCTGCAGCTGGCCACGAGCGTCCAGTCTGGTTGTTAAAGAACCGCTGAAAAAGCGAATATCGAGTTTTAAAGGGCGGTATAAGCGGGCGTTTCACTAAATGAAAGCTGGGTGACAAAAAAAGGGAGCAGCCTGACGGCGGCTCCCTTTTGATTGGGACGATAAAGTCGTTAGCTGGTTCTATTCATCTCCGGTGGCAGCTCCGTGCAGCTTGATCTCAACTTTCTCGGTCAGTCCTTCGTAGTATTCGCGCAGGATAGCAACGACTTCATCGCGTCCAAAGTGATCGGGCAGCTCCCCGCCTTCTGAAAGCATTTTGCGCAGCATCGTACCACTGAGCAGTACGCGGTCTTCCTTTTCGTGCGGGCAGGTTCTCAAAGAAGCCATGCCGTCGCATTTGTAGCAGTAGAACGTCCAGTCGATCTTCAGCGGCGTGCATAGCAAGGTTTTGCCGGAGTCATCCGGTTGCGGGATCTTGTCAAAAATTGTCTGAGCTTCGAACATGCCGTAGAAATCGCCCACACCGGCGTGGTCGCGGCCGATAATCATGCGCGAGCAGCCGTAGTTTTGACGGAAGGTGGCGTGCAGCAGGCCTTCACGGGGGCCGGCATAGCGCATATCCAGCGGATAGCCGCCCTGAACGACCTTGTCCTCGACAAAATAGTTCTTCACCAGGGCATCGATGCATTTAACCCGGACTTCGGCCGGTATATCCCCCGGTTTCAAATTGCCTACCAGAGAATGAATGTAGACACCGTCGCAAACTTCCACGGCGATTTTGCAAAGATATTCATGGGAGCGGTGCATGGGGTTTCTCAACTGCAGCGCGGCAACTTCACTCCAGCCGCGATCATCAAAAATCTTGCGTGATTCCTCCGGGCGCATGTAGACACCGGCATACTTGGTGGGGTACTCGCCTTCGCTCAGTACCTTGACCGGTCCTGCGAGGCTGATGTCTTTTTGCTCCATGACCATCTGAACCCCCGGGTGATCGTCTTTGGCGATTTTCCAGAACTCTTCGGCCGTGGGGGTGCCTTCGCCCATGTAGACTTTTTCGCATTCATACTTCTTGTCGGCCTCGGTCATTTCGAATTTTTCGGTGACTTGCATGGTGGCCATGATCTCGTCGCCTTCGGGATCATACAGCGCAATTTCATCGCCCTCGTTGATGCCGGCGGCATCTTCTTTTGTGGCCGACATTGTCACCGGTATGGGCCAGAAGGTCCCATCGGCCATCAAAAAGTTGTCACAAACGCCCTGCCAGTCCGCCCGGGTCATGAAACCGGTCAGGGGGCTGAACCCGCCGATACCCATCATAATCAGATCACCCTTTTCACGCGGTGAGATGGATATTTTGGTGAGACCTTCGGCTTTTTTCTTTTCAGCGTCCAACTCCGCGCCTTCGAGCAGGCAGCAGGTCAGACCTTTTCCGCCATGAGGTGGAATCAAATTTGACATTTGCTTTTTTCTCCTTTCCCTGTAAGATTTATCGGCTGTTTCGCCTTACGCGATATACTCGTAGCAGTGGCAAAAGGGGAATATTTAGTAAGGAATGAAACTTTTGTCAAGCCTAATTCGACACCGTCAAACGGATTCGTCAAACAAGACACATTTATTGGCATTTGGCCTTGATTTCCTGCCCGACACGGGGTACAAAATCAAAGAAGCGGTTTCAAAACAGCATCCAATCCGCCTTCAGGGGACCTTTGGCCCCGATTTGCGGCTTGCCGGCCGCCGGGGGATTGCCCGCCTCAGGTGTGGTTTTGAAATCACTTCCAAATTCGGCATTGAGGTTTTAAAAGGGGCCTGGGGGGGCTTTCCAAAAATAACCAGCCGCAGGAACGATTTTTCGGCAGTCCTTTATACCGGCCTTCCCTGTTGGGTAACTTTTTTTTAGCGGGTGGTAAAAAGCGTCATCCACCGGCATTCGGGGCTCTTTCCATGACCAAAAATAAAGGATGCGTCGAACGGCGCCAAATGAAACGCTTTAAAGTCGCTGAAGGGGCATTCGCCGCCCTGGTAAACCGGGGCGCTAAGCTGGGGCAGATCAAGGATATCAGCAAATCCGGGCTTTCGTTTCGTTATATCGACAGTGAAGAGCAGCCGGCGGATGCCAGTGAGTTGAAAATCTTATTGGGCAACGGCGGGTTGTGCGTGGACAAAATCCCCTTCAAGAAAGTCACCGATTTTGAAATCAAGAGTGAATTCAGCTTCAGTTCGATAAAAATGCGCCAAATCGGCCTGCAGTTTGGGGATCTTACCCCGGTCCAGCGGGTTCACCTCAATAACTTTATAGAGAATCATACCATTGGCGAAGCCTAATCCGGACAAGCCGGAATTGAATATTGATGATTGAAGAATGAAGATTTGCGGTGTCGCTTCGCTCTGTCTTTTTTATTAAAAACCAACTGAATGGCATAAATATTATTTTACCAAATTCCAAGAAAATGACCCGCCAGTAAGTTTGCCGAATGGCCGAATTGCGCGTTTGACAATTACCGCGAACCTATTCGGAAGAACTCTGGAGGCTGTTTCAGCCATTGGATATTGGGATTTGAGATTTTTTTCTTGCATAATTGTCGGATTCAGCTGGACCTTTGGACATAATTAACGTCTTGTGCTGTTTAGCCCCACGAAGGTTCCGCCGTTCTTCTGGCAAAGCAGGCGCATGAGGGTGGCAAAGCGCTCGCCGGTGTTTCCCGGCCCGAACCTGTCTTGGAGCATCACGGGGAACCCCACCGCGTGGATCCGAACCCGCCGGGTGCCGTCGCTGGCGACCTTATTGATTCTGTCGACCTGATCGATGACCGGCTGGATGGCGGCGCCGCTGAACTCGTCCCCAAAGACATAGAGGCTGATCTTTTTTTTCTCCTTGTCTTTGACATAAAACGTGTTGATCGCCGCGGTAATTCCTTCCACCGGGCTGCTGTTGCTAAATGATCGCCAGACGCTCAGATTGGAGATAATCGCACGGCGGCGGCCGGGGGTGTCGGGTATCCATTTGCCCCGGTATTGGGAAAACATGTAGGTGCCCATGTCATTCATGATCTGGATGCCTTTTACCTGGGGATACACGTCAAGGGTCTCGGCCAATTTTTTCTGCACCAGAGCCCAGGCATTGCGCTGCATGCTGCCGGACGTGTCGATGATAAAAATAACATATTCGCTGTCCACCGGGATGCCGCCCACCGAAGGGCGGGCGACTTTGCGGGGGATTTTTTTGAGCAGCCGTTTCATTTCTTCGGTCAATTCCTGAAGCGCCCTGGCAAGCCGGCCTTCAATAATATTTTGAACTTCAGCATGCTGGTTTGAGGCGGCAAACTCTCCTTTCAGGTCGGACAGATCCCCCTGCAGACGGGCGAGCCGTTTTTTTTCCTGCGACAGCTGCTTTTTTTTGGCAGTCATTTCGCGATTGAGCACCGTGGTTTGGCCGCGGATCTGATGAAGCTCTTTTTCCAGGCGCTGAACTTCCTGCTGCAGGTCCGCGCGCACCTCCTCGATGAGAATCGGTTCGGCAAATTTGGAAAGCACAAACAACAGGATGATGGCGCCAAAGGCGCAACAGACGACATCCAGGAAAGATAGGCTGAATATTTCTATGTCGCGTCTGCGAATTTTCATACGGGTTAAAGTTCTGGTTTCAACTTTCAGGGTTCAAGGCATAAAATTATGGTTTCAGGTTTCAGGTGTCAGGTGTCAGGAATCAGAACTACTGGGCTGACACCTGACACCTGACACCCGAAACCAATTCTGCCCTCTACAATTAGCTTTCTTCTCCGGTTCTATGCGTTTCTTGCGGTATTCCGCATTCCGAATTCCCACTTCCACATTCCGGTCACGGCCAATCCCTGGATGGACAGAAAAAGGATCCTCTGGTGTATTTAGCCAGTTTCCAGAAGGCCGCCGCAGCTTTGGGATCGCCTTCCATGGGATACAGAATGATGTTGACCGGAACCCTGGCAGGCAAGGCCTTGACCGCATCGTTGAAGAAACCGATCCGCTTTCTCTCCGACACCATTTTGCGCCAGGGTCTTTTGGAACCCATCGTCGGCAGGCTGTCCGTCAGCAGGAAGATGTTGTCCGGCGGCGGCTGCATGTCACCGATGGCCTTAAACGCGTTGGTCAAACTGGTGCCCTTTTGCGGAACCAGCTTGTGCATGTGTTCGACTGTCTGATTGAGTTTGTCCACATCACCGGCGCTCAACCATTGTCCCTTGGTGCCGGCGATCAGCGCTGCGGCCGTCTCGTTGAAGGTGTACACCTGGAAGCTGCTGGCCGCAGGCAGTTGGGCGGTAAGCCAGTCAATGGTCGCCACGGTCTGTTTCCATTTGGGAGATTTTAATTTGGCCTGAACGCTGAGATTGCGTCGGCGGATAATGCCGACAATGGTTTCGTCCAGCATGCTGGCCGAGGAATCGACCAGAATGAAAATGCGCCGGCCGCCCATCTTCAGATCGGTGAGGTACTGGCGGTCTCCCTGTCCGGGAAAGGGCCGTAATTTAGTTCCCAATTCATCGGAGGCCTTGGCACCGGCCCGCAGTCGCTTTACATCCTCCTCCAGGGATTTCAGATCGGCCTTTAATTTGTTGACGTGGGCTTTGGCGGCCAGGGTTTCTTTGTTGCTGTCGGCAAGCTCGGCTTTGTTTTTATTTATAATTTCAATGAGCCGGCGTGATAGCCCCTCGATTTTGACAAGCTCCTTGGCGTTGTTTTGCAGCGAATTGGCAGCCTCGATCAAATGCTTCTTGCCGTCAAGCACCTGCTTTTCCAAGCGGCTGACCTCGGCGCGAAAATCAGAGGTTACCGTATCCTGATGGGCTGCGCTTTTGGCGTTTATCAGAACGAACAAAAGGATGATGGCGCCCAGGCCGCAGGTGATGATATCGAGAAAAGAAAGGCTGAATACGTTTAGTTTTTTGCGTTTCATCTAATTACTCCGCCCTCAAAATTAGTACTAACAGGGCTGGATGTAATAAATTTATTCTTTGAAAACCAGAAAATTAGCCGTTAACCCGGGCGGATTAATTAAGGGTTTCTCTAATTATTCAAAATAATTCGTGCATTATGACTCTAAGCTGATATAGTTGTCAGTAAATTTTGCTTCATAGTTGCTGACCCATATTTGAGATAAGGAGCCATTA
>Ga0056128_1002245_pt1 | contig 22699 bp, 16 predicted proteins | sample WorMetLIZISLAND2_FD_71113 | JGI IMG/M metagenome (GOLD analysis project Ga0056128, IMG submission 71113) | Marine gutless worms symbiont microbial communities from Max Planck institute for Marine Microbiology, Germany - Olavius geniculatus... ... | reverse complement strand
AAGAGGGACAGGGGGGACCGGGCAGTGGGCAGTTGTCCCCAGCCCACTCCAGCTAGGACGCTGCTGCGTATCGTTATGTGACGCGTATGCAGGTGCTGCTCCAGCATACGGTGTGCCGGCATCAGCAGCGGTTGGTGGCTATGGAACTGGCGTGATGATGCCGGCGCAGCCTCCGCAGCAACAGGATGTCCCAGGCGTGCACTCTCAGTCGGTTGCTGACGACGAGCAGCTACTTCAAGCGATCTGATGAAAGTGCGCAGTTGCAAATGGTTGAAAAAAACACGTTTTTAACGCCAAAGCCTGTCGGTTTGTTTTTCGCTTTTATTAGGTTTTGAGCGTTCTGGTTTTTAAAGGTTAAACCGGTTTATGTAAAAGGCCCGACTTCATGTGTTTTAGAATTTCTACGGGGTTTCAGTTGGTTGATTTATATGATGAATTTCTGTTACTACCCAAAGCATAGAAAATGCCATTATTTGTGCATATTTGTAGGTCTAAATGTTGCAAGAACTTAGCCGCAATGAAATATTTTAAGCAACTAAAATTGAATTAAGTTTGGGTAGTTTCTGGATGGTTTTTAGCCGTTTTAGTTGGGTTTATCCAAAAAAACCCTGCCGCTGTAGCAACAAGAACTGCAAAGAAACCGCAGAAACTATAGAAAACGTCGAGTCGCAGTTTACAGCTCAGTCGTTTGATGCACTGATAGAAAATTGGGTTCAAAAAACTAGCTTTTTCATTTTTTAAACTTGAGAACCTCAAAAGTTTAAATTTGAGGTTTTTATAGCTTTTTTTATTTGTTGTGCAATTTATAATACAGGTCACATTTAATTTCGCATTTTAAATGTGATTTTTGAGCTTCGACGTCACGTTGTTCACAAATCAATAGACGACGTAACATTTCAAATTTTCTGAACACGTTTTGCTTTTTATGTTCGAATTTCGTTGTACATCGGTTCATCTTTGACAGACAGCGACTGCTTGCAATTCGTATTTTATTGATATATTTGCTTGTGTCTGTAATTAATTTACTATTCATTAATTAGTTGCTAGTGCACACCTAACGCGCAGACTAATCGGCTGCACATTTTTGACGCGCTACAACTATGCTGTCTCTCCGTCGTCGTCTGTCACAAATGTATTGTGGCTAAACGGTGCGAGATTGGGACTGAGTTGCTCTTGATCACTAACAGGAAGTCGCATATTGGCTTTTAAGTGACATGAAAATCGATGACCTTGGTTGACCTTGAAGGGTCATAGCGCACTACGGTATGCCAATTGTGCGGTATTGTGGCTAAGCAGTAAGACGTAGGGGGGTCGGCAATGGTGCCATTGGATAGAACGCTGGCAACTTTTTATAGGCTGTTAATAGTAACCATGTCTTCATCTGTAGCGGTTTGGCCGCAATTTTCAATAGAATGTTCCAAGCTATAAGTGGCCGTATCTTGAAAACGGTGAGGTACGTTTAAGGTCACTATTAGTCACTAATAGGAAGTGGCATACGCTTTTTTAGATTACATGAGAATCACTAAATATGGATGACCTTAGACCTTATACTGCAACAGGAACAGAATAGGCTGTAGCGCGTCTTCCCTAGCGACAGCTGGTTTTTTTTTGTAAATTACACAACATTGTAGCGCAGTCAAATATTTTTGTGCGAAATGTTGTTTTAATGATTATACTGATTATTTGGCAGTGCGTTTGCCAAGTTTTGCGCAGTGGTTTACGTTTGATATAGATGGAGAAAAAATACGATTTCGCCGTTCACGTTATTTTGAAGACAGCGTATATTTGTAGTCATTTTTTGTCAAGATTGTCTCACAACAATCCAGTTTCTATTTTTGTGTACTTTGTACGATAATCGGAATATATTGTAACATGTTTTTTTTTATTTCGTACTTTTCATCATATTTACAAGTTTGTGTGTTATTCGCACGTGTTTGTATTTTTTGCCGGTGACAATCGATCAACCAATGGATCAATTAATCAAAAGTTAAAAACATATTTATATAGCACCATATGTCGCCAATGAATCACAGGCTTAGTAGTCTTAAGCTACTTGGTGTTAATAGTAAATGAAAAAACATAGACTGCTGACATTCAAAAATAATTTTGTCGAATATTAACCGATTTGAATTTGGTTTGGTACTTGTAAGCAAAGATGAATTTTTTCAAAAAATGTATGGGAATGTTTTCCATTACGCTAAATCATATAGGGAGGCCTAAACCTTATCCCGTCAAGTTATTTTACAACGTAGGCTTACACGTCGTAGCTACGTTGACAATGTCCGAGTGTATTCAACTTTTGACAGTTTGTTTCAAAGGTATGCGTTATAACTACGCAGTTTTTATTTTGCTTCATACCATGTACTATAAGTGTGTGTTTACTTTAAGATGGGTCATTTTACTGTTTGCAATGTGTGGAATCGATCGCAATAAAAATGGTGCAATTTGTGGAAAAATATAAACCTGTAGGCATTTTGCTTATTTTAGTTTGAACATGTTCAATTCAGAATAATGTGCCTTTTTATCCAGTTTCATTGTAGCCGCGTTATGCTTTGCCGTGATGTCATAATTACTGTCTATAAAGCAATAAATGGTGGATTAATTGATTAAATTATTTCTGATTAAGAATTATTGATTGATTGACTGATTGACAATGACTCATTGTTGTAATGTGCTGATCATACGGTAAACATAATCAAGAGCATAGTCCACAAATTTCTGTTGTAAGACTAAAAATAATAATTGTTTTCATGTTAGCTACGAGTATTATTATTCTAGAAAACACTCTCAGAGTGCGTGCATAATGCCTCTGCCAGTGTTTAGGCATATTATATGCATGCATGCATGTTAATATGTCAGCGATACGCTGTATCACAAATTAACAAAAAAATTGAGCTAATGCTCACGGGACGCGCGAAAGCAGTTTATGTTCGCAAACTGTCAGTCTACTCCAGCCATTTCGTCGCGACTTTTACGGTGGTACCGCTCTTTGATGCTCTAGTGCGCAAGTTTCCTAGAACGTAGAAAATCGAGACTTGGACCGTCGAAATTTACGTTCAATGCTGAAAATTTCATACGCAGCTTGTCCATGTCTGTCTCAATTGGTTTCGGCCCAATTCGCTCTTGCAATGTGTCTTGCAGCCCGAAATCGCCAAAAAAATCCACAAACCCCCTTATTTTGGCGTTCAAGGTCATTCAAGGTTATTGAATTGGGCGCCAATCGAGAGCCAGTGTACGACTTCCTATTAGTGATTAATAGTAACCTAGGCCCTATCTCGCACCGTTACTGAGATACAGCGACCGGCTTATTGGCCAAAAATCGCAAATTTTGCCCACCCCCTCTCATTTAGCGCCCTCGTTCGGAGTGACCCCCTTCGAATTTATGAAACAGCTTTACGGTTCCTGAAACTAGAGTCTTCCAGACAGCCGACGGTAAAGATTTGGTGATCCTTGCTTGCACCGTTTTTGACTGATCCACCCGTGTGACGGACAGACGGACGGACGGACAGACAGACAGACAGAATTGCGATGGCTAAGACGCGCTGAAAGCAGTAGCTGCTTTCGTGCGTAAAAATACTAAAAAAATATAAAGGCGGCAACAAGAACACAGTTATCCAGCAAAGTACATTTTGCAAGAAGAAAAAAACATCTCAATAGGATAAGAGAAACCGGGATATTCCCCTGAAATTTCTAGTCGATTCTGCACAAATCACAAAAGCTGCGTTATCAGAAATGAAGATTAAAACAGTCGTGGCACTGAAAGTGTTTGGTAAACGGAGCAAATAGTAACATAATACTTGTGTTTTTAGCTTAAGTAGACCTAACGTTAGCCAGGATACATCCGTTACAGACGGACGGTCGACAACCACGCCAAAAGCTCGACCGCTACTTAAGTATGGTCGGCTAAAAATGATCTTAATCTGTTTTCTGCAATATGTGTAAACACCGTTCTTGTGGATGGCCTTGGGCAACAGCCGACCTAAATCAATCCGGTGTCCTGTGAATAGATACGTGTAGACCCTATAGTATACTCACATGCAGCCGTGTTCGAGCTCCTTGTCTGTGAAAGTGATGAGTCCGGCGGCGATGTATCGCTCGTAGTTGGCTAGCTTCTGGACGCAGCCCTGGTAGTAGCCGCAGCCGCCGCTCGTGCCGCCGACGCCAGCGCCGTTCGGCAGCCCCGCGCCGCCTCGACCGTAACCACCGTGCCCGTGTCTGGCCTCTGTCACTGAACACACACGCAGACAGAAGCCATTGCAACGGCCACAGAGTAAACAGACCAAGACCAAGTCGTCCTGCGTCGACTGACGCTGAATGATCAATGCATGCTAGGCCTGTATGACAGCGTACAGCACTTCGTCGTCGTGTTGCAGACGCCCACGCCCGCTCAGAATATCACGGCCAAGCGTATTGGATAAAAAAACTACGCCAAGAGCCGGACAAGAAGCCAACGAACAATCCGAGTACTTCTCCGTCTTTCAACTTGCAATCAACAGCAGCAACAGCAGCAGTATTACAGCATCACAGCATTTCGTTCGCGACGTTTGATGCGACGCTGTGAATTCTGCGAAATCAATACTAGAAAAAAGCGACAAACGCATACTTTTCATGGCATAACAGTTGAAGAAAATGAATCAGTTAAGTTATAAAAAAAACTTTGTTAGTTTAGGCGTATATCCTCAAACGTTTGAGAAAACTTGAATACTATGACGGCGAGGAAGTGAGCGTGACATTATGACATTAGGCTGAAACTTGTATGACCTGCTGGCTGTTGCTTGGAAAATCACGAGCGAAAATTGTCCGTTTACAAGAAGCGAAGAATAAACCAAAAAAAAAACTAAAAAAATTATGTCACCTAAGTGCCGATGTATTATGCGGCCGTCCACCTATAGTCGTGGAACCCTAAACCTAAACCAACACGGACCCAGACCTGTGACATTATACTAAAAATTGACACACCACTTATTCCTGTTCTGATAAACGTTCGCACCAATTTTGGTTCTTTTCCGCCTTTGTCTTTGGTAATGATCTCGAGTCGGACTACGGAGTCCTTATTTTTGGGATTCGGACTCGGACTCAGACTCGGACCCACTGGACTCGGACTCAGCTAGCACTGTATAGTCTAAACTTTAGAAGTAACCACACTGTTGGGTTGGTGGCGTGGCGTAGCGGTAACGCGTTGTGTTTGATCAAAGAAGTTACTCTACGCCGGGCCGAGTTAGTACTTGGATAGATATGTATCTAGCAGCCTAGGTCAACTCAGCCTTCCATCCCTCCGGAATAGGTAAATCGAGCACCGGCTTATCTGGCTGGAGTTAAGGCAGGGCGCGTTCACCTGTGTCGGGTGGCAGGTAACACTGGGTGATTCCATATGGCAGGTGACGCTCCGTAGCTCTGAGATGGTTTTCCTATGAAGAGATAGCATTTAACCATTTAAGTATTGTATAGTTGTGTGACATTCTTCGTTGAGCGGAACACGCCGTAAGGTTGGTTTATGAACGAATTAAACTGGAGTGACGTACCCGCGACGAAGAGCGCCGCCAGTAGAGAGCTGAACGCCGCGAGACGGACGGTCCATCGTTCTGTGGCAATCACCGACGCCGACGACGACGACGACGAAGACGAAGACGATGATAACGATGATGATGATGATGATGACGTTCTACTTGACGCTGACACGACGGTGTCGTCGTTGCTGAGCATACCTCGCCTCTCTGCACACTGACACCTGCACGCAACATTCAGTCGTCCTTAGAAACATCTTCCACCGCGAGTTTCATCTACGCGTTTCTCAACAAAGCGAAAAATTTATGTAAGACTAGCGACGTAATATGCGGCCATCCGCCTAGTTATACGTACGACTATTTGCCCACCGCATTGCGCAACTCTAACCTTTGGCCTTTTAAACTGATAATTCGCGCAACGGTTACCCATGTTCTACGGGAAACGTTCACGCCAATTTCGGTTTTTCTACGTTTTTTGATTTTCGAGTTAGGAACAAGTCACGTGCGTTCCAAACGTTTATGAATAGCATTTTGTCACAAAGTTTTGTCAATTTACGTCGACTAATACTAATACTAATGCTATCATTCATAAATTACAACCTTGCCCACTGCCAATGTTCTGCTAAATATCTGCTATAGGAACTAATCATAGGCTAATCGTATCAATGATATTTGCTACGTCAATAAAACAAACAGGCACTTGCAGGGTATGCTTATGCGTAGACTATAAAACGCGACATACGTGACAAAAATTAGTTTTTTTATAATCTGACTTTGGATACAAACTTTACATCAGCATAATCCTTACTTAATGGTGGTAAAATAATTAAAACCGATGTACATGTACATAACCTTAGTCAGAAGTGAAAAAAACAATATGCATCCTTTACGCTAGGTTCTGTCAAATTTCATTCACCGTTTATGTGTTAATATATGAGTTATATGAGCTTATTTCGCAAAAATGCAGACAATTAAAAACAATAAAAACACACATCATACGGTCAGTAGCCTAAGAAAAGTACATACATTTAGGCCTACACAAAAGCTGAAGTAAATTTCAGGTTCACGCGATGTCTTGTACAAGAAATGTTACTACGTGGAGTAACATCAGCAAATTGACACAGTTTGACATATTCGTTGGACTGCATAAACAATCTCATCACAGTGACTATAACGCTATTGTCTGAACACAGCATATTATGCACAAAGCACAGTTTCTTCTAATAATACAAGTGTTCAAAATTCATCCTCTCCAGGCAACAGATCAATTCTCTATAACTGATTCCCATGATCTAAAGTCAAATATTTTATGCTATTTTTGAACATCGCGCAGATTTTCTGCGAGGTATTTCTATCGCACGGGCGAGGTGGATTACTGTGGACAGTTCGTAAATCGGGTGTTTGAGAACAGGCAACTCTAATCGAGCAGACGAGTTGATAGTCGCTAACGCCGTGTGACGTCTATCAATGGACGAACAAGTAGAGACGAGCCTGTGTCTCCCATATGAAAAATTCGTCCGGAAAGAGATAATCACAGGATTGATATATCTCCCTCTTATTAAAATATTACCGGCGGCCCCATAAAATGTATCCCCATTATAGGATTGCCTCCCCAGAAAATTCTCTTCCCGACCGACAATTTACCTGTAAAAATCCGCCCCGCCCGGCGGTTGGAGCAGATTTTTGCCGGTAAATTGTCGGCCGGGAAGAAACTTTTCTGGGGGCGATCCTATAATGGGACACCTGCACAGGAACCAATCAGCGACACTGCAGCAACCGGTATCCTAGATACGTCGACTGCAGGCGTCGTCCAGGGCGTATATATAGCGGGCAAGTCTTGCAAGCATTGCCGACCAACGATAGCCATCGTTAGCGGCCTGTCTGATTTATGTAAGATTTGCCGGCGTCTCAGTTCCGGCTCCATGAACCACCTCTGGGCGTCACTTGGCTGCGGCCAGCCTCACATGCGCCGTGAGTTATCTTTCCATTAGTGATAGGGTCCGTCATTATTGCCCGTCATCCGCACCGAATGTAGTAATTGGACTTAACGCAGCTTGGAATTAGAAAAAAGCGTCTGCGGTTTCGATGCCACGGAGGCGGAGCAAAGACGTCAATATCGCAAATTAAGTTTTGCGGATAAAATAATTTACCGGTATACATCAGGCTCAGCCTAGTCCGGTTTTATATACGGTGGTCGTATACATGTATGTTAGACCATTGCTGGACAGGGGACGGAAACAGTTGAAAGCAGTCACTGCCAACTAAATATGGATGCACAGAGATCCGTAAAACTGATAGACCTATGTAAAAAGACATGTCAGTGGTATATCAAAAAGTACGTCCGAGTCTATTAGACTTATAAATATCTTACGTGAAACTAATTTAATGATCTGGCCCAAAACAGCACGACATATTTATTCTGCAGCAGCGTTTACATGTTCAATATACACTGTGTCCGGTAAAAAAGTACACTGTACAATAGAAATGTCAAACCGGAACGAATCTGAATACAATTTCATGCACTTAATTTTCAATAAATTGCTGAAGCGAGCACCAAATTTTGTAAAAAAAATATTATTTCTTAGCGGAGTTATCAATTCTTGAATATAGATAACAAAATATCTTCGTCACCAATATGGCGTTGCATAAGAAAACCACTCTGTACTTTCGCGTAACTCCAACAAGCAACACCCGCTTGCAAAATTCTACGTAAATAATGCATCATCTATTGGCAATCAAACTGCCAAATTTTAGTTAAATCTGCCGACGCAAACAATGGTTACAGTACAGTAACTTGTGAGGTCACTCCAAAACGTGAAGTGTCCAGTATTAAGCAACCGTTTTTACGCGCGACAGCTATGCTTCGCGCGTCATAGCCATGGCCTTGGCGTCTGTGTGTGTCCCTTTGTCACACTCTGCAGCCCTATCAAAACGGTGCAAGCTATCACGAAATTTTCACTACAGCTACCGCGAGGACTCTAATTTTTTGTGACAAAATTTTGTGCCCCTGAGTGAGGGGGTTTCCCTCAAACAAGTGTTTGGAGTAGGAAAAATTCGTGCCGTGGACAGTTCGTAGATCGGAATGGACTGGGTGTTTATGGACAGGCAACAACAAGGGCCTTTAAAAGACGTTATTTTGGCGCTATTGGCTCGATTTAGTGTGAAAGAAGTTGCAGATAAATCCAGACACGCTGCTTATCATATAACAAGCACTGGTGACGGGTTTTTCACATTTATCAACATCGATGACCTTGAACGACTTTGAACTCCCAAAATAGGGGTTTTGGTAAATTTTTACAAATTGTTGGCTGCAGCGCATTTTTCAAGAGTGAATTCCGGCAAAATGGTTAGAGATAGAGACAGACAACCTGCTCATGAAATTTTCAGCATTAAACGTAGTTTACAGCAGTCCAAGTCGCGACCCTTTAGGTTCAAGGAGGCCTGCACAGGCGGACGTCAAAGAGGAATACCCTCATCAAAAATGGTTATTTTACCACTATTGGCTCGTCTGGCGTGAAAACAATTGCAGATAGGCACAGAGGTGCTGCTCATCATAATACAAGCACTGTAACGAGCTTTTAAATGGTGTCAACAACAATGACCTTAAATGACTTTGAACCCCCAAAAAAGGGGTTTTAGTGCTTTTTGCAACTTTCGGCTGTGGCGCATATTTCAAGAGTGAATTTCGCTGAAATAGCTGGAAATAGACCTGGACAAGCTGCGTATAAAGTTTTCAGCATAGAACGCACATCTTTTAACAACTTAAGTTTCGACCTCCGAAACTCAAAAGGTCTTCCGTACAGAGGCTTCGGATTTGGTTATTTTTCAAGATTAAGTTATTTTATTGCACGCTGTAGACTGATTGCCCAAGTGATAGGACCGCTGCTGTCGCGCGTTAGGTGAGCTTTGCTCAAATTACTTGGTTTAATCCTGACAGTGTCCACGGCTTGCTAGGAAATTCCGCGATAAACTTTGTAGCACCATACCATTTCTCTTGTCGCAACAGTTCAATTAAAACACGATCGTTTACAGAAAATACCATTTTGTTATTGTTTCCATTACTGTTTACGTTCATTGCGTCAACAAACGTCACTTCCGAAGTTCCGATCGAGCGACTGCAGTATAGGCTGTAACGCCGTATTGGTAACGGCTATATTTTGTTGTCGATATTAATAACTCCGCCAATAAATAATATTTTAAAACGATATTTGGTGATTGCTCTACCAATATATTGGGGATTATGTGTTCAAAGTTGTGTTCAGATTTGGCATTTCTATTGTACAATGTCTAGGGGTTTACTTTTTTACCGGACACAGTGTAGTATCTGCTCAAGTGCTCTCACCACACGACAGTGTGCCATACAAACTGTAAATTTTACATGCTAGTAATTAGCTAACCGATAACTATACTGAAGAGTAATTGATTCAAGGGCAATTGTCAGGAAGAGAGTTGCTGTTTAAGCTTGTTCTTGGGACGTACTGTCCAAGCCTGTATCACGTCAGTATGTCATACAAGTAAAATTCTAATTACTCTGCAGACTATGAACTAAATCAAAAAAAATTACTATTGTTAGTGTTTAAAGATATCAACATTTTAAACTTTTGTGAAAAGAAATACCAAATAAATTAGTAAACTAGAAAGCAGTCGAAGCCCACACACCTCCGTCAAGGCAATGTTGTTCGTAGGTGGCAGCACTATCTTCGGTTTTGCAGCGGTTTCCTTTATGCCCCATTGAAAGCAATAGTAACAAAAATTTCAAAGTAATCCAGAATCCAGGATTCCTTCCGGATCACCCCCAAAATTGAATCACTGATAGTTTGTGCCATTCCCGACATACCCTCAAAATTTCAGAAAGATCCGTCCATAATTTTTTGAGTTATCTTGCTAACACACAGACAAACAGACGAACAGGCAAAGTCCGGCAAAAACATTACCTCCTTGGCGGAGGTAAACATTTAAACTCGAGCCACTGTGTTAGGTCTTGTAAAAAACAAAAAATACCAGTCGTTATCTAACTTACCTTGTCTAAAGTTAGCTATTACAAATTAGTCACTCATCTGCCGCGATAAAGTGCAGAATTCAATGCATGCCGTGAAGGCCCGTAATAAATGTCTTTTCTTATCATTCGCATGTGTGGCGTCACAGGTGGGTGTATCAGCTGAACCAGATGCGACGAAAAGAAAAACGAAGAAAAAAAGCACTCGATCCATGAGATACAGTCACTCTATCGTTCAATGCGCATGATGCGAATGGGCACAAATCGGCGCTAGCTGCATTGTAGGCCTACGGCCAGTCGCCAACCAATTTCCTTTATCGATCGAGCTAATCGCCAGCCATTTTTAACGTAAATATTATATCCAGGCTGCAAAATAAGAACCGAAAAGCTATTGCTGAGAAACCGCGCAATGCTCTATCCATATTATTTGTCACATCTGGTTCAGCAAATAAACGATGTCGGTCCACGGTATCACTTTTAACTCACTCATTCTTTTCTTCTACGGTGATCGTAGTGAATTATAAAGCAGCCACGTTTGACTGCCACATACTTGAGTGTTAGTTAAATAATGATTATTTATTTACGAGGCCGAATATTTCGACAACTGTCCTCCGCATGCATGTAATATCGGACTGGCGATGGAGCAGTCGACAGACGAACAGACCACGGGGGACGCTCGCTGTGCGGCACACATTATACATAGATGCTCGCTGGCTCGACGCTGTTCATTAATGGTAATACATCACATATTGCGAGCGAAACGACATCGGAGCGCGCGCCGACATAGGCGACTTCGCGGTCAAACGAACAAGCGACCCACAACGCAACGACTAGCGTCCCTCTCGGCGACCGAATTGAAATTGTGATTGGAATACGACCACCACATATCAGATACCGACTCACGTCACACGATGCTATCTCTCGCCGGCCACCAGCCATGCCATAGCATCGAGTATTTCGAGGAACGCTTTCACTGTTTTTTTCAGCGTACTGCCGTGTTTCATAGAAACACAAGAGTACGTGTTAGATGCGTGTAGTTATACACTGTGTTTTAAAAAAAGAAGCCCCAACATTATCGATCGTAACTTAAAGAAAAATTGCCAGATTTTAATAATTTTTAGTACAGCTATTCCTGACACAACTGGCCACCAGAAAACATCTAAGTTCCCACCTCACCAAACGTCTGTTTCTGCAGTATCTGGGGAAAACGGAACCAACAAAATATTACATTTTTTCTTTAAAGCAGTGTTTAATTATTTGATTACACACATTTTAGTACATTTTGTCTACATTTCGCTGTCTTTAACGCTGATGCTTTTCCCGTTTGGTTTCTTTCCAAGAAGCTAATGCCGCGCGTCTGTCTACAGGTTTCCTTGGCGCGGACAACCTCACTAACGGTTCTGTTTCTTTTTTCGTTTCTCTCCGTCTGTCCAGCGTGTAGCAATCTGCGCCGACACGTACAAGATTCGGTCGGTCGCAGCAATTGCTACATGGAAGAAGAAGTGCGCGTATTGACCTGTCTGTCGCAACGCAATCCTGTCGTACGTAATCAGCGCTTGGTCACTCGGTCGGTCGACTGCATGGACGAATCCACAAACGAACGAAGAAACGAACGAACCAAGTCGATCGACTAGTCTCCTTCTCGGCACAGGGCCACCCAAGACACAGCTAAACATTTCCCCTCCACCTTTCCCACTCCGTTTTTGCTTATTTTTTTTCCGCGTGATAATATTATGACAAGAAAGACGTCGGTAGTAGATGCAATGCAGACCTACAGTTCAAACACCAACACACTGCCAGCACCGCAGCCATGCAACATTCGATCAACATGCAACGTGACAATGAAGAGGCGGAGTGTCCGGGTGTCGCAGAAATGGGAGGGGGTAAGATCCGGGAAAATGAGTCCAAGAGGATAGGTCCAAGGGGGGAATGTCTCACACCGGTGCGAGGCGAGCGGAACAGTCTGGCAATGCGTTCTGTGCGTGCTGGTATAGTGCTGCAATGCAGATGTCGTTAACTGCGTTAGCGTGCGCAAGCCGCGCGGGCGGACGGACGGACGGCCATGTCGCAATCAACATGGCTGCTTGCTTCATAGCTCGTTATAATCCTCGTCGAAGAAGAGCATGATTGACTTCAAGTGCTATATGGTGCATTATGATACACGACGACGACGACGCCATATACTAGCAGCCTTCTATGCCGTTCTCCATTTTCATTACTTGATATCAGCGAGAGCACAAAACTACGTGGCAAAAAAAGAAAAGCCAACACAGCTCAAAGTCGGCGTAGATCGAGCCGAGAATGCCTCGGTGGTGTTTGGACAAAATTTCTAAAAGAGGAGATTTAGAGATGATTAGAAATTTAAGAATATCGAAGCTGCGTGAGTTGACGAAATATTATCGGATATGTTACAGTGTCTATCCGCAGAATATTCGTGACAATGAAGATGTGTCAAGCACAATATTACATTCAAGCAATGTAGCAGCAGTAGAAAAGAGACGCAAAGCAGCCGAAATACTTATCAAAATCTATACATCAATAAAACGCACATTTTTCTCGAACTCGTACAAGCTTAAAGTGGATGTGACGTTATTGCAATTTATGACGTCATAAAGCGTTAAACATGAAGGATCAGCGCAAACAGCGTAAAATTGCGCTCGCTGTACGCACAACAATTCTCCAGTCTACAGCCCGATTTTCTAACATGAGGCCTCGCGACATGTGATTTTATGAAAGCCCTGACAAATACGTCCGTGAATTTCTCATTTGCGATTATGAATATTTAATAGCCAAAATCTGTACCAGCCGTGAAAAACTATATGTACGAAGAAAGTTAAGATAGATTCTGCAACTCGATAGGCCCCCGCATATTAAACTTAGAAACTTTTCAAAATCTATACATCAGTAAAAGTTATATTTTTCCCGTACTGCTATGAGCTTGTAGCGGATGTGACGTCATTGTAATTTATGACGTCACAAAGCGTTAAACGCAAACAGCACAAAATTGCGCACGAAAATTCTCAAGTCTGCAGCCGGATTTAATTTTGTGGAAGCCCTGACAGATACGTTCAGGAACTTTTTATTTGCAATATGAATACACAGTGACCGAAATCTGCGCTGGCCATAAATAAGAACGCTTCTGTCAATTACGATGTCACGTTAGGATTTAACATTGTCAGTAAAATTCTGTTCAAAAGTCAACAGTTAATGATATTCGTAGTCTTCGTAAAAGGTTAAACAATTTTTTTACAACGTACGGATTGGGGAGACCTGATATGTGTGGGCTTGGGAGCGAGCCCCGCAGATCTCCCCTAAATCCGGCACTGCATGCAGTCTAGCTTTGAAGTTACAATTGCCCAGCAGGCTGTTCGCGATTCTGGCTTCGTACAATTAGACCACCTCACGTACAGCAGGGACATTACTTACAGTAACGTTTATCTGTGTCTAAATTTAAAAAAAAATTTCTTGGTGGTGTCCGCTATCCGAACAATAAAAGACTCAAGTCTGTGGTGGATGCCTGGCTAGAGAACAGACATAAGATGCTTTACGACGTCATGAGTTACAGCGACGTCACATCCGCTTTAAGCTCATACAATTTTGGAAGAACCAGGTGTTTTACTGGTGTATAGATTGTGAAAAAGTTTTTAGTCTAACATATTAACTTACAAAACTTTTTGAACGCCCTCGTATTTTAGTCCTCAGAATCTTTACTCCCTGCTGTTTAAAAAATAATGATTTAAATAAAAAAATGTAAATACAACGTATAATGTAAATGGCGATAGAAGTGTACACAATACCGAATTTACCAATATTATTTATTACATTTGAACTAAAACGCCGTTCAAACAGATCAGGCAGTGTCTTTGAAACAGACTGTGCGTAGGCTATATGCATGGACATTGGACAGTATTAGAAGTAGTAGAGTGTATTGGAACGATTAACTGAAATGTTGCCAACTTGCCATTGTTAGCGCGCGTAACTACATACCCCTAGAAGCAGCGATCGAGGGAGAGAGACAGAAAGAGGGAGGGAGGGACAGTGTGTTTCGGGGTCTGACTATCGATTCGCATCCGTCGAACGGAGACCGATATCAACGCGGTGGCTGCATGGTCGGCCGTCTGTCCATTGTATGCCAGCGTGTCGAAGTGGAATCGGTCGCCCGGCCGGTTGGACTGACTGTCGACCAAAGGACCGGCGACTACAATCTATTACGAGTGTCATACGAACACACCGCAGTGCAGAGATCTAATTCTGTAATTGAATGGAAGCCGGTGTATTGGTCGTCGACGCACCATATCGCCGCTGATCGGGGCCAGTCGTACTGTCAGCGGGTCCGCGCCATACCCGTGCCGTTCAGCCGACCACGCCGGGCAGGCGGTCTGTCAGACTCAGTCCATCGACGTTGCCGGGGGACCGAACCACGACAATAACTGCCGTCAGACTCCGTCTGAACAGAGCGAGCATAGTCACCGGCGCCGCGACTGCGAATGTTCGCGGCATATAAATGTCGCTCCATCGACGGCAGCTCGCAATGCGAGGACAGACAGGACGCGCAGCACTTAAGGTACTACTATAGGCACTGGACCTCCAGCGAAGATGAACGACTCTACCACTCAACTTATCATGACCACTTTGCAAATACACATCGCTGACCGATCGGCAACCGCAACTAGCAAATAAATAGTACGGCGGAAACGTGGAGAATTTAGAAACCGCTGCATCACTGCCAACGCAGCTCGCGGCTCCAATTCCACCGACAAATACTTGCTCATCTTCTCTCTTCAAGTACTATGAAGTCGTTAGAATTCGCGAATTTCTTATTGTTCATATGCTCTATGCTGCTATTTTCTACTCATTTTGATAATAAAAATTCTGTAGATTCGTCTAATACAGCACGCAGTTACATGGCCATTTGTACTATTATTCACGAAACAAAGAACCAAAACAACCAAATGTGCAGTGACGTAGTGATTTGGGAGCCTCGCCTTTTTTCCCCTCCCCTTCCCTTTCCTTTTTGTCCCCTCTCTTTTTTCCTCTCATTCCTTCCCCCCTAATCATCACTTCCTTTCCCTTTTCCCTTTTCCATCCTTTCTGCCTTAAAAGTAGGGCCATAAAAACCAGCTCGGGGCATGGGGAGCCCTGTAAGCTTCCCCAGCGGGGTCTGGGGCAGAGCCCCAGCCAAAATCGAACTTGTTGCATTGTAGCTTTAAAATATGAGATCTGGTATCAACAGTTTTAATTATTTTCCTGAGAATCAACGTACCAAATTAGCACATTCAGTGCAGTTTAAACGTGTGCTTATGCATCTTGTCTGGGAGACTGCATGGGCAAATTAGTATCGCCCTAACGTCGGCGGCACAAAACAATGTCTGAAAGAGGCGGTACACGAAGTTCGCAGTCATAAAGAATAGGAGAGTGATAGCATAGACTGGCTGCTCAAGGATTGCGCAGTATAGCGACGACGACAACTGGCGAAATAAACGACAGACAGCATAACGAAACGCGGTGCGCATCACGAGCTATAAATGAAACAGCGTTAATGCGCCACGATCGACGCCCGACCGATCGGGAAAGAATGAGAAACGGTAAAACCGACGAAGGACGGCGAGAGAGTCTGAGCGTTCGCGAACGGCAACCAATAAAACACGGACGGACGGATGGACGGACGGCGTCGGACCGATGTGTAGGACGCGAATCGATGGAAGTCCTCCACTCGACTCTGTGACTGTCTGGTGACGTTTGCTGGCGACGACTGTGCATTAAACGCGCTCGCACTCGCTCACTCACTCACTCACTCGGCCGAGAGAAAAGTCACCCGCGCACCGGTCGGCTTCCTCACTCATCGTCCCGTGGCGGGTATCGTCGTCGTCGTCGTCGTTGCTAGCGACGCGGTTTTAAACCTGTCCGGGTCGTGGCCTTGAGAAGCGGCGAGCTGCTGGCGCGGTCGTGTTCGCGGGTCAGCGGCTGCACCATACGTGGCGGCGGCGCCGGTAACGAAGTAAGCTCCAGCGACAGACGACGCGAGCAGAACTACAGACAGTCGTCGAGGCGACATCAATAATGTACGCCGCCGAAGCACACCAACCGCTGGCTCGCCGTGTGTGGTGTCGCAGACAGACGCCTCGCCACCATGTTCACTCGACGCCCCACCAACTCGCGCCATCCAGTCCCGATACTCCTCGCATTATTGATGTATCAGCAAGTCGGACGTCGACCGTAGCGCCAAACCTGACCGACCGGCCGCGTGTTGCGGCGTTCTGCTAAACGCGCCACTCGTCCGCACCGGCGCGCCAGCGGCGGCGGAAGAGCACGGGGAAAACAAGTTTCCGATGACGTCAGGCGTCCGCGGTGGTTGCCATGGCGACGCGTGACGTCAGCCGTAGCGACCGTTCGTCATAGAGGCGCGTGGAAATTGCACTTGATGGTCTCTCATTACGCCGAACAGACTGGCGGACGAGCGGTGAGCGGACTGGCATTTTGCATTACACAGCAACGTCAGAGCTTGCGCCGTAATGTCGCCGATCGGCCGCCCGCACAGACTCGCGTCTCGTAGACGTCAGCATCGATTTACCAACAGGAGTAACCTGTGCCGTGAGTGAGAAAAAACCGTTCAATGTTACTGAAATCCGCTGCTAAATTTCAGCTTTGTGGAGGCTAAAGTTCGGACTTCGTGTTAGCATGCTTTTGAACTGACGAATGATAGTGATTAACTGCTCACCGATAAACGATCACCAATTCGCCTGTCTAAATAGACCTAAGCATAGTCGTTATGGGTCGATTCGCCACACCAACTAGCTCATAATGGGACGAATTTGTACAGAAATTTGTCAGCTGTTTTGATGTTCATTTTGCCGTCAAAACGATTTATCAACAGTAATCATTTTTGTCGCAACTCACACACACAAACACACACAGGTATATAGTTGAAATTGTTGCCAACAAAGCACAAACTACTATAGGCAAATTTGACCAGACAAAACGAAAAAACGTTGTTTTTCGCCGTCGTTTCTGTTGCGTCTGCAGCCACTCAGCCGCAGAATCAACACTTCGTATACGCGCGTCATCATTCACCGTCTGGTGCGGCGGCGTCTTCAGACGGACGCTCTGCCGCCGTCCATTAATGAAATGGACGTATTATCATGCGCTCAAAGAATTAACGTCACGCTGCGCGAGATTCGCGTATAAATCTCCGCCACCGGTCTCTGCGACTGTGCACAGTAACGCTGATTACCGGCGCCACCGTCCGCGTGTGGCTGGCTGCATGGCCTCTAATGCAGTAATCAGCCAGCTAGCCAGCCGGTCAGTCTCTCGGACAATAACAGCATTTCATTGAGCGCTCATCCTCTTTGCTATTATGTAGCTGTGTTCCCGCCGTCTGTTCTCATTACGGACTGCTGTATACGGAGCCTCGACGACAGAAGAGCTGCTTATAGCACGGACTCAATACAATCGACCAAATCAAATGCTTTCAGTGACTCTGATTACAGACCAATGATTTGAGGCTCGTTTCTAAATATCATACATGCAACTGATACTTACTGGTCAGAGAGGTTACAGTCAATAAATCGGCTGGGACCTGCAACAATCCATCATTTTAAAAATAAGCTGAGATAAAAAAACAGGACCGCTTCGATTAAATTAACTAACAGTTTATACAATAAGTAAAAGTCGAATACATATTGCACTATAATCGCAAGCAAATTAAAGGCGCTAACAAACTACAAGCAGACGACATCGCCAAATCATCTTGCCTGTCTAAAAAAATTGATATCGATTGTCAATCACACATCAATCAGTCGCATGGTCAAGTAAATAAAAAATAATAAATTATATAATAAATCAAACTAGAAAAATGGGACGAATCGATTCTTTTTGCACCCTGCAAAAAATGTCAAAGTCTGTGAATTATAAGCAAGGCGCTGCTCTAATCTGGACTTATGCAGCAGCATGGTACGTCGTGTAATACTGTCTCGCAAAGCCCATCAGTATTTAATGCTGCACGAGTATTCGATATTGAGCGGCGTTAACGACTGGCCGCACCGCACACGCCCAGCGTAATTGCTCAGCGCCGACCCTACGCTACGCTGCAATCTGATTTGGCTCATCGAGACACATGTAGCGAGTGGCGAAAGCTTCGCTCACTGACGACCGACCGACTCGCGAACTAAATAAATAATTTATACTCCATCATTTGTTGCGTCGTCCGCCGGCCTCCAGCATCACCCCGAAACCACGTCGGCGACTGCAGCACTGCACAGCGACGACACGAGCATGTTTATGCGGACAGTTCAATGGTGTACAGCGCAGTAGACACAATAGCACACAGCACACAGCACAAAGCGCATCACTCCGGCTGTATTTTCGATAAATTGCATTCGTCCGCGCTTTTTCATTAACTGCAGTAATTAACTTCAGGCGTTGTTAACGATAGACAACAATAAACGGCGTCATCAGCCTCACGATTTGTTGCGGTAACTGATTAAACAAGCGCAGAAGAAGTGGCTTTTATCACAAACGGCTAGATATAGCTATGTAATGGCAATAATGTAAGCTGGAAATAGACATACAATACTAAAAATAGCACCGGCGACGTTGTCTTGATAGTTGTATCATGCGTAAAAAGGCGAGTGCATGCTGCTGGCGGGCATGCGGGCAGATGAGGCAAAGTGACTAGGATTAGTCCGGATATTCGTTGATCTGAACGTCTCGTCTGGTCGGTCAGCTAGCAGACGACAGAACAGCAGCAGCAGCAGCAGCAGAAGCAGCGAGGAAACTTTATTTCCCGTCGGGACGCGCGTCGCCGCCGACCGAGCGTCGCAACGAAATTATTTATTGCGTTCAGCCGGCCCGTCGTCGACTGCCCCGCCCGGCCCGGCCGGGCCCGGCCGGGCGAACTCGTCACGCCCGGTCCGCTACGCGCAGGGACGGACGAATGGACGATGTCGGACGCGTCGGTCGGGGAACGACGGGTGGCCAACGCGTTTGCGACCCGTCCGGCGACGCCTCGTCAAGTCCCGACTACATCTGCCATGTTGCCGACCGAGCGGCACGTCGCAACACCAGACGACGTATGTGCCGTGCCGATCGATACTCATCCGTCTTGTGACGGACGCTTCGTTCCTCCGAATTTAGCATGTTTTATCCAGCAGCCGCTGCAGTCAGTCGCCGCCGTGCGAAGCCGATCAGTGACTGGACTGCACTTTCTCGTGCAGTCAACACTAAACCACTGCAGGCACTGCAGTCTAGCCCAATTGTGAATGGATTGGGTCAGTGCCACTCTCAGTCGGTTGTCTGAGCTGAACTATAACTATATTTTGCCACCAGTGAGTCAAAATTTTAGGCAGATAACGAGAACGAACGCAACTGTATCAGTTTCGAGTTTTGGAATAGCACAGCTCGACTCATTTTATCGCCAGAGACTGCCTTGCTGTAACTCGGTTGCACTCGCTGCTAGGAGTTCATCAACTCGAGTCATTTTTCAGACGGATTTTGCGCATTGCATCGCATGCAATTCACACCGAAAGACGAATAATGGAGTCTCGTAAGCCGAGCTGTTAACTGACATCAATATCAAAGGCATAAACTGCGCTTCACCGTTGCACGGGTAGGGAAAATGGACAAAGAAATAGCCAAAGTGGAGGTGGGGCAGAAAAATACGTTAGGCATGGCAGGGGCCCTTTTTCTTGTGATTATGTTTTTCTCTTTTTACTCATTTTGTTTCACTTTGTAAAAGGAGTACAGGTTTATTGGCCTCTTCCCCGAATACACTGCTAGTACAGCCACTATACAAACCAACACACACGGCTATTGAAGCAATTGTTTTTAGAAATTGTGTTACAAATCGGAGCATCATAATCAGTTAATTTTACGTTCATCTTACTGCAACTGTTTATTACATGCCCATGGACAACTGCTTCATCACAAGCTGCACAGCACTCTATTCCTTAATACATGTTGTGTTATGTGCTAACAGCAGGAAAAGTGTATCGGATGTCGCTGTTATATTTAATACGATTTTCATGTTCGTAAAAATCACCCTCAAAATAATGTCAGTTAACTACGCTTTATTCACGTTTGCATACGAAGATTCTGTCGGCGAGTTGTTTCAATTTGCTGCCGGGGCGTCGCCGGTTTTCGTTACGTATGCGCGGTCGGCTGCGGATGCTACGCTCGTATTTATTAAACGGTTGATACGTGACGGTCGGTCGGCCGGGACATGTTGGGTCGCTGGCATCAGCACAACGCTATCGTAATACGACGACGACGACGACGACGAGCGAGCATTTTACCACGCAGCCGGCCAACTCAGGGCCCCGCTGCGACCATATTTAGCCGGAAATAAACGAGCAATGTGCATGCGCGTGAGGCCGTTAAACGCGGATGCCGGCCACGCAATTCCCGACGCGGCACGACGTTGCCGATGAACCGTATAGTAGCCGCATTTTGTACTATAGGCCGACCGACAATAACTGCTCGATGGCTACTTGCCGCAGCGGCCGAGTCCAAGTAATATGACAGCTTTAAATGCACGGCTTGTGGTTTAGTTATCGCCTTCTATCGTATCTTGCCTACGAACGTCTACTATACAGTCTCCTTTACTCAGTATGGTATAACAGTGGGTCCGCTTGCTCTTTAGCGTGAGCAGCGGATGGCCGCATACAGCACGTGATACTCGGCGATGTCGCTAGCTCACGCCAATCGGTTGCCAAGGTTTGGATTGAAAAGTCTTAGTTACAAGTCTGAGTATTTTCGAAGATTCGATGACTTAGCTGTAGAAAATTGCACCAAAAAAGTTTATCTATACGATTCGAGTCGTATTCAAGCGAAACGTTCTCCGGCAAGCTGACATACAGTGTTCTAGGGAAAAAATCCCCTAGACATCGTACAATAGAAATGTCAAACCTGAACAAATCTAAATATAATTTCGTACACTTAGTCCTTAATAAATTGCTGAAGCGATCATCAAATTGCGTTGAAAAATATTTTAATGGAGTTATTAATTGCTAAATATCGATAACAAAATATCTTCGTAGCCAATATGGCGTTACATAAGTAAACACCTGCATTTATGTAACTCCAACAAACAACATCTGATTCTAGCAAAATTCTACACCAACAATCCGTCGTCTATTGGCAATAAAAGTGCTAAATTTTAAATCTGTCAGATACAGCGGTTTTCGTAAAGTCGCCCCACAACGTAAAGTGTCCAGTATTAAGCAACCGTTTGTCTAATCCTGACAGGGTCCACGTCTTGCTGGGAAATTTCGCGATAAATTTTTGAGCATCTTATTCTTTCTCTTGTCTCACCAGTTGAATTGAAACATTATCGTTTGCAGAAATTAGCATTTTGTTATTGTTTACGTTGATTGCGTCAACAAACGTCACTTCCCATCGAGCAACTGCAGTATAGGCTATGTAACGCCATATTGGTAACGAAGATATTTTCTTATCGATATGCAACAATTAACAACTCCGCTAAAAATAATGTTTTTAACGAAATTTCGCGGTTGCTTCAGCAATTTATTGCAAATTAAGTGCATAAAAATTTATTTAGATTCGTTCGGATTTGACACTGCTATTGTATAATGTATAGGGGGTTATTTTTTTCGTTCACACTGTATTCTCAGGGTGTCAGCCTGCCATTCCTAATAGCTGCCACATTTGGGGATAAAGTTAGGAAAAGAGTTAGAGTATATGGTTAGAGTTAACGTTAGGGTTAGGGTCAGTGTTAGAGTTAGTTTAGCGTTTAATAAGTAGGGTTTCGTCGTGGTCTAAAACAGGTTTTTGGCGTCCCCTCGGAATGGCGAACCCGAACCATTCTCAGTAGAGTCCTACAAAGTGGGGCGATGCACTGTTCCCGAACAAGAGTTTGAACCATATCATTCTAACTGTTAACAAGCTTTAGCAAGGAACTGCCGTATCGGCCACTCAGCGCCAAAAAGGAGGATGAGTTCCCACGTAATGGAACTACCTAGCTGTCTAAACGAAATCTTCTTTTTCTAAACCTTCTTTTTACGCGCGAAAACAGCTATGCTTTCAGCGCGTCTTAGCCATCGCAATTCTGTCCGTCTGTCCGTCCGTCCGTCTGTCTGTCTGTCTGTCTGTCACACGGGTGGATCAGGCAAAAACGGTCCAAGCTAGGATCTCCAAATCTTCACCATCGGCTGCCTGGAAGACTCTAGTTTCAGGAACCGTAAAG
>Ga0056128_1002242_pt1 | contig 22719 bp, 12 predicted proteins | sample WorMetLIZISLAND2_FD_71113 | JGI IMG/M metagenome (GOLD analysis project Ga0056128, IMG submission 71113) | Marine gutless worms symbiont microbial communities from Max Planck institute for Marine Microbiology, Germany - Olavius geniculatus... ... | reverse complement strand
TCGATGTTGATAAATTTAAAAAGCCTGTCACCAATGCTTGTTATGATAAGCAGCATGTCTGTGCCTATCTGCAACCGTGTTCACGCTACACGAGATAATTACGGTAAAATAACTTTTTACGGGGGGGGGGTAACCGTCTTTGACGCCCGCCTGCACCGGCCTTCTTGAACCCCTATAGGGGGTCGAGACTTAGACTGCTAAAATCTACGTTTAATGCTGAAAATTTCATACGCAGGTTGTCTTGGTCTATCTCCAACCATTTCGTCGCAATTCAGTGTCGAAATGTGCGCTGCATCCAAAAAATTGCGAAAAATTTACTAAACACTCCCTTTTAAGGGTTCAAGGTCGTTCAAGGTCATCGATGTTAATAAATCTAAAAAGCCTGTCACCAGTGCTTGTTATGATAAGCAGCGTGTCTGTACCTATCTGCAACCGTTTTCACACTATACGAGCCGATAACGGCAAAATAACGTTTTTTAGGAGGGGGGTACCTTTCTTTGACGCCCTCGTTCGAGGGGAACCCCAGCACTCAGAAGTACGAAACTTAGTCACGAAAAACTAGAGACCTCGCGGCAGCCCACAGTAAAGATTTCGTGATAGGTGTCGCCGTTTTGATACATTGCCAGGGTGTGACGAACTGACAGACGGACAGACGGACAGACGCCCAGGCCATGGCTAAAACGCGCGAAGCATCCTGCTATCGCCCATAAAAACACATCAGTCATTGACTGTATAAAACGCCAATCATATCTCAAGCATACGGCGGAAAAAAGATAACCCGAATTCGCATTCGATTTCCGAACTTCAGTATCACGTACACGCTTAAAGTTTATCATTTCTTTTTTCTATTCCTTATAAATACTATATAGGCCTTACTGCGTTTCTACAACATAAATTCCTCACTTTATCATCACGTCGTGGCTTCGTATGCGTGCTATAATTGAAATAATTTGAGTAGGCCCCTGAATAACAGTAAGAGACGTCTTTAAATTTTGTAGTTGCCGATTTCATAGCACGGTGTGGGTTTATAATTAAGCGACTAAAGTCGGACGTAGATCTTTGAAGTGGACTGTAGTGGAAACCCGGCGCCGCCAGATTTACGATGTCCGGCGCCCGGCCCGCCAATTACCATCGCTTATCGGTCGTCAGCAATACAACGCCGGTGTTGACGTCGCCGGTAGGGATGCGAAGTGAGCGGCTAGGCTAATGCTGCTGCTGCTGCTGCTCCTGCGGCTGCTCGACTTCGGTCACGGCCAACGCCGGACGACGCTTTCGTAGGCCCCTACGCTGATCGCCGGGCTATAACATACGGCCTGCACCGGTGCGGGGCAAATAGAGAAATTAATCTCGCTCGAAATGAACGCCAGTTGTCCTGTCCTGCCTTAGAGTACAAACGCCATAGAAATTATCACTATTAATTTATTATCAATATATAGGGTGACACGATAGGTCGTGAACGATTTTGATTTCCAATATAAATCTGTTATCAACAGTAACCAGCAATAATTTTACGTCTCCTTGAGGGTATATTTAATGAAATTCTTCGTGCAAAATTTCAGAGTTGTAGCTATTATACAGCATTTACAATACTTATTTAAATAACACCACCGTTAAAATTACATAACAATAAACTGAAAAAAACGCTAATGTCAAGCGAGGTCGCTGTCCACTGCACCACTCTTAGTATTAAATAGTGTTTTCTTTGTTCTTAATGAGTGTTTTCTGTTTGTTAGACATCGAACCGATAAGATTTTGAAATGTTGACAGAGAAATCGATTCCCACCTTTCCATGTTTTTTCGGAGACTGTGATTTAATGCTTGCAGTGACTGACGTTCGGATCAGCTGTTGCCACAATGTTCTAAACGTTCTCAATAATTGGAGACATATCTGCTGAATAAGGCGATCGGTCTTCCGGCGGAATGTAACAATAATTTTAATATTTGCATTCAGCCAGGCGATTGTAGCGTTTGATGTGTGCGCACGAGCGTCATCCTGCTGAAACTTTTCTTCATGAATTAAGTCAGTGCTGGTCTGCGTGACGTCACTGCTTTTTGGGTGACTTAATTATGTTGGCTCGTATAAATCGAACAAGAAACAGACGGCTGTGATATTTTGCACACAATATTGTGTTAAACTTTCCTAAACGCTGATAGCAGTTTAATAATTATTTGATACTTTTAACACAGTTAATTTGTCATTTAAAATCGTTCACGACCTATCGTGTCACCATATACACATCTGCTGCCTGCCTGCACGCACATAGTCCGTATTAATTAACAGATTTGAAGTTAGAACTTAGAAGAGAGGCTGTTTGCAAGTGTTAAATTATACTATTTATTGCCATGCTTATTGTCGTTCGTTAATAACAACAACGGCAAATAAATTGAAAGAATACAAACAATTTTAACGATTACAAAAGCTGATGTCAATTATGAAATGCATATGTAACACATATGTAATGCGTTATGTAACGCAGTACGTTGTTGCGTGTATGATTTCGGCTGCTTTCTGATATGAACACATCACTTTATAGGCTCGTCATTCTACGTCATCGACGTCGTCGTCGACAGCAATTTAAAGCTCAAGTATAAGCATACGATTTCTTATAAGTGACTAACAGCGATTATGCTTCGCGGTATTTGCCAGATACGGCGGCGTAAAGGATGAAAATCGACAACTTATCCACGCCGTTCTACGGTGGTCCAAATTAGCTCGACCACTAAGTAAGCTTCCAAGAGATTTGGGTGCCATTCACCTCGCGGGAAGCAAATAGAAAGTCATGACGCTGTCAGCTAAAGACAACTTAAGTACCAGTAAGCTAAGCGTTGTTCGCAGTAAAAAAAATGTCAGCGTAAGAAGACAGACGGATCTGCGGTGTTTTGTATCGTTGCATTGCTTCTGAATAATGCACTGGTACACATTGGACGCACGTTCAATAAACCAGTCAGCTATTAAACCTATCACGAGTAAAAACTGTCCGCACTGAACATTGCATTCTATTTCATCGTAATTCATTTCCATTGCAACTCAACCGACGTCAGTTAGTCAATGGCACCCGAAAGTTCATGAAAGACACATCTGGGTTGCTCGCTTTTAGCCAACCGTTTAAGTAACGGTCGAGCTTATGGTATGGTTGTCGTCCGTCGTCGTCTGTCGTCGTCATTGTCCGTAACAAATGTATTGTGGCTAAACGGTGCGACATATGGCCTAGGTTGCCATTGATCACTAATAGAAAGTCGCACATTGGCTTTCAAATGACATGAAAATCATCACCTTGAATAACCTTGAAGGATCATTACGCACTATGGTATGCCAGTCGTGCGGTATTGTGGCTAAACGGTAGATCGTAAAGGGCTGGCGATGGTACCATCGGATAGAGCGCTTTTAATAGTAACCATGTCTCCATCTGCAGCGATTTGGTCGCAATTTTTAGTGAGAAGTTTTAAGCTATAAGTGGTTCCACCATATCTCGGAAACGGTAAGAGATAGGGCCAAGGTTATATTAATCAACAAAAGGAAGTGGCATGCGTTCTTTCAGATGAGATGAAAATCATCGACACTCGATGACGTTGAAGGTCACTGACAACCAGTACGGTCTGCTATGCTAGCGACAGTTGGGCCTCTTGTCTGAATAAGTTTGCAGTCATCAGTTCTACAGTGCATTGTCACTGTGTTACGCATGACTACGTGTGCAGTCTTGGCCATACTTAGAAGTGGTAGAAACACGGTTCGCGAAGATGCTCACGTCGACAGATCTCAGTGCGCGCTGGAATCCGGTACGCAGCAACGTAATGCAATAATACAATTATTATGTGGCATCGTATCCGCCACGCACGCTCATCATCAGCAGCTGCAGCAGCAGCTTCCCACATTCGTGACGACACCGCGACGCTGCTCAGTTGTCAAACGTATAGCCGACAGACTGCGCCAGTAATGTGATCAGCGAAGCCGCGCGATGCATGCATTGCATGGTCCTGGAGACGACATCTCTACCGCAAGACCAGCACATTTCCAGCCAAATGCGTAGGCCTAAGCACAGCGAAGTTGCTTAATTCTGCCACGATTGCCTTTAAATTAATACAAAATATACAGTTAGTTGATGAGTAAATCAAACGTGTGATAAATTCTATTAAACAAAAGAAGATATTTATTCTAATCATCGATTAGTAAAGTCAGTTATTGGTTTATAACAAGTTTATCTTAGGCCTATAATACGACGCTACATGTAGGCGTAAAATTTTAGGTAGGCCTACCCTTTCAAATCGCATGGTTATTTTATTACACGTTGTACACTGATTCCTTAAATGGCAGCACCGATGCTGTCACCAGTCACGTGAGCTAGGCCTATGCTCAGATTATTTGTTTTAAGTTGTGTAAGTCTTAATAAACGAATAAGATATTGTTTATTAGTTGATACAGTAATAACTCAATCAGTTTTAGGCTTTCCTTATTAGACCCAAGAATAGTCATAGACCGAAGAAGCATTTAATTTGAAGGAGCTGCGCAAGCGAACAATAAAAATGCAGAACGTGTGCTTTAGGCCTATTATGTGAGTTAAGTAAGTCGTTGCTATTGTGGTCACGGCGTCGTTGGATTAACAGCGACGGAATATGAAGACAAATGGTTGACCTTCGATCATCAATCAGTTCGTTTTCTACCCTGCGGACGACGACTATATAAACAGTTAGGCACTTAGAACAATGATGATCGATGTGAAACAAGATCACCGCTCGGTCGATCAGCAGTTCGCTCGTATACTCGAAATAGAAGAAACGCCATTTCTTCGCTTTGTCGCACATTTCTAGTGAACAAAGGCAACACCAATACGAGTCGAGTAAGTGACCGAAGTAATTCGGCATGACGTAAAATCGCCAATATTTGCTGTCCTCTGGTGAATCATAAGTGAACACTAAGCAAGTGAACGTTTTGGCTGAAAAGGGGAGGTTAAACCCCGCTCCCCAGTAGCACCTTCTAGGGCCAGGGACCCCATGTAACAATGTGTAATTGGACGCCGCAAGTGTAGGCCTACCTACTAAATGGCATGTTAATCTGTTAAACGGTTTAAACAAAATGCACAAATGCGACAGACGACAGACCACGTGACCACGTGCGCTACGGAGCAATGGCTAGCTATATGCGAAATCGCTTGTTCTAGAGCGATTTTGCTCTAAAATACGCAAAACAAAATTTCATTTGACACGCCATGTGTTACTGAGCAAAGTTAGTATGTTGAGAAAATAATCAAATTGAATCAGTAATAAAAAATTATTAACAATTTATTTACTTTTGCTAGTAAAAAAGCCTAACAGCCTGCTATTCTTAACTGATTACCAACGTTACCTTAGCTAAGTAAATTGCTATTATAACAGCGATAGCTTTCTACGGTGTCACAATGAACGAATCTGCGCTGAAAGTTTACTGCTAGCCTAATTTGGATGCTAAAGACAACAATACGCCCAAACTGCAGCAAAGCTTGGTCAACAAAACAAAACGCCTACGCATACAATTCGCTCACTTTGATCGATCTTAACCCACCTGTAATAGCGTGCATGCTGGAATTAGCTGAGGCTGATCTGTTTTGTACTGTTTGAACCTTGACATTTTGCTGACTGATCTCAGATGCAGGTAGGCGTCACTCTGGTCATGCTAATAAGAGCACAGAGAACGAGAGATCTCGGCTGGCCGTCGAAAGTCTGTTTAACTATGGCTGTCGTGTTAGCGGGGAGTCCATGTTAGTATTCTCGGCAGTTGTCGTCAGATGTTCGTCAGCGTCTGATATGACACCCCCGCATCTTGTCACGTCTGAACTCTGAAGCTATTAAGATGTTTATAGCGGTCATTATATTATACTACAGGCATACTGAATAATATAAGCTACATTGTGGCTTATAATTTGTGTGAAATCACTGAAGTGTGTAACAGTTCACCAAGTGCAACTTTCTGGGCTTAGCCTATTTCTTGGAAGTAGGCCGATGTGCTATTAAACGGAATGTGGGTGCATTACATGCATCATGTATTCATAATGCACAGAAACGAGAAAGAGCTTGGCACCGTTTATGTTGAGAAATTGCTTCCAAATCAGACAGAGCAGACTTGGCAGTTACGCCTCCGCAGTGCACAGATGTGAGCGCAGCATATTATGCAATCATCGATTGTCGACATCGGTAGGCCTATATACACTCCGGTAGTCTGAAGTAATTTTAAATAAGCAGAAGTACTCGGGAAAATGTAATTAAACCGTTTGAGTCATAGAACTAACGATTAGTAAAGGCGAACAAACTTTTACTAGGCCTATAGCACTGTTGCTATGCAATTGAAACATGCATTATGGAAAAAAACAATTTGGACAAAAAGGAAAGGGGCCATCGGATTATGACTTTAAATCCCAAGAAATTCGCTTTCTTTTGAGGCCATAATAATAGTGAAAAATGTTTATCAAAATTCGTTCATAAGTTTGTCAGTAACCTGACTGCCAGACAGGCAATGTCAATGTCAATGTCAATAAAATACAGAGTGGGCCAAAAATGGCACCATTTTTGTACCTCTTACTATTTTATCAAATATTAGCCGATTTGTAATTTTTTTACTATCAGAATCAAGAGACATTTTGTAATAAAATTACGGCTATAGATCCCACCACTTTTCAAGTGTGTCGCTACACTACCTTGTGAAATATTAGACGACGCACTCAAGCCGGCGACGCCACTGACCAGTTGCGTGATAAAAGTTGATCGAGGTTTCCATGTGGCCCCCAAAACAGCTCGGACTTAAATCCAGGCAATTATGTGGTTTGGGATGTTCTTCAGCAGACGGTCTATCAATTTTGACAATTCACGACAGTCAACCAGCTGAAGCAAGCGATTGTCACGGAGTGGGGCAAACTGCCGCAACATTTGGTTCGCGCCATTGGTCAGTGGCGTCGCATTCTTGGATGCATCGTCCAGCAGCAAGGCGGACACATTAAACATTTGACTTAAAAATTGTGAGATATGACCTTTTGGACAATAACTGAGACAAAAACTCGTTGTTTCTGTTGTTAATTTCTTAAAATGTGTTGTTGCAGAAGTTGTCTTGTTTTTAATTGTTATTCTTAAGACATTGACATTTCACAAGGTAGTGTAGCGACACATTTGAGGTGTGGTTAGATCTATGGCGATAGTTTTATTACAAATTGTCTCCTGATTCTGAAGGTGCTAAATGTTTGAAAATCGGTTAATATTTGGTGAAACTATAAGGTGTTCAAAAATGGTGCCATTTTTGGTTCACTCTGTATTTATATAGTGCTACTGATAAAGAGTCAAATCTGAGGCGCCGGTGAAATCGTAGTTTTCCTGATTGAGCGATAATCGTAGCGACGAGTGTCCTGGTAGTTTGATACCATTAGGTAAGCAAGCAAACCATTTGTACATCGTTTTTACGCGCAACAGCAGAATGCTTCGCGCCTCGTAGCCATCGTCTAGGCGTCTGTGCGTCTGTCTGTCACTCGTGATCTGTATCAAAACGATGCAAGCTAGGTTCACGAAATCTTCATTGTGGGCTGCACAATAATTCTAATTTTTACTGACAAAATTTTGTGCTTCTGTGTGAGGGGGTTTCCATCGAACTAGGGCGTCAAAGAAGGGTACCCCACTTAAAAAGACGTTATTTTGCCGCTATTGGCTCTTATAGTGCGAAAACGGTTGCAGGTAAATACACACTTGCTGCATATCATAACAAGCACTGGCGACGGGCGTTTTAGATTTGTCAACATTGATGACCTTTAACGACCTTGAATCCCCAAAAAGGAAGTTTTGTTGAATTTTTCGCAATTTTTGGCTGCACCGCACATTTCAACAGTAAATTGCGACGAAATGGCTAAAGATATACCAAAACAACCTGCATCAAGAATTATCAGCATTAAACGTAGATTTTAGCAGTTTAAGTCTCGACTCCGTAAGTTCAAGGAGGCCTGCACAGACGGGCGTCAAAGACAGCTACTTCCCGAAAAGTGTTTATTTTACCGCTATTGGTTCGTGTAGCGTGAAAATAGTTGCAGACATCCACATACATGCTGCTTGTATATAACATGCAATAGTGACAGACTTTGTACTAGTGTCAACATCCTGTGACCTTGAATGACCTTGAACCCCCAAAATAGGGGTTTTAGAGGGTTTTTTGCAATTTGTGGTTGCGGCGCAGATTTCAAAAGTGAATTGCGTCGAAATGGATAGATATAGATCAAGACAACCTGCGAATAGAAAGTGCTAAGGCTGTCGCGCGTCTCATGAGCTTTGCTCAAATTACTTGTTATCACTACGGAAAAGGAAACTATGTAGATTTTTAACTATTGCCATGCACGAACCGACCACGGAATAAGATGGTGGTGTTGGTTTGAGAGTTGGTTTGAGTGTGGTAGGTCACGCGCAATGACGTACGTGATGTCAATTTGTAGTGAAGTGACGTCAGTGGCGTGCGCACGGCGGCCAGGCTAGTTCCGGTTCATCTGCCTGGCGAGTGGCGTGGCGTGCTGCGCGCGTTGTCGGCACTGAGTGCGCCAGCGGCGCGAGACGGAACGCAGTGCTGACCTGCGTGCAGATGCAGTAGCTTTCCCTACAGCATGATGATGAATGTGCATAATGTTTCTGCTAACCACAAGTTCGATATTTTGACAGACAGCTAACTGTTCATGCATCATTTTTGCTACAAACATCTGCAAGCTTAGTTACTGACAACAAACGCCAAATATTTTTCCGATTCCGATCTGTTTAATTATTGAAACTTGCTGTAAAATATGTGAAGAAATGCAAGCTAATAAGATCTGCTGTCACAGTCACACATCACACAAGTGTACACTGCGACGATTGCTGCAACATAATGGTACGTTATATACTTGGAATCAAATTTATGATATTATTTAATTATCACTTTATCATTATTGTACGTATCTGGGAACAAAAAAATAACTTGTCTGTCCTCATTGCACGACTACAGCAGCATCGAACCGAACCCGCACGATTGCATAGTTCACCACGACAGTCGACCGCTAGGGCTGTGTTGACCAAATAATTTGTTAGTCGGGTACTCGATACTTAGACTGATCACTCACCATATAATCAAGCTCTGCTCGTACGTGGTAGGCTATCTACAGAGCCTGATAGGGTCGACGATCGGCGTGGACGCCGCTGTGTGTGGTCTATATGGTTAGTGGCTGATATGATTGTTCTGCTGGTGACGTAGTCGTATTTCATGTGTAATGCGCTGCGATCGGTCTTGAACGAGTCATTGATCGATGGACTGATGGACGCGTGGATCAGGCGTCGGCTCGGCGCCGTGCTGCGGCGCTAAGCCTCACACGTCGTACGGCAGTCGCACAGCTTGGCGCGTTTCTTATCCTTCCCTTGGTGCGCACACCTTGGGAGGCAGGCCTGTTGTCAGCGTCAGTAGGCGGAGAGTAGCGTGTGCCAGAAGTGTGCTTTTATGATTTATATCTACGTTGCTGCCGCTAATTTACATACGACCAGTTTATTTTAATTTAACAAATATTATTTTCATGTTGTGAAAACGGATTGAGCTGAAGCCGTTCGAACGCTGGTCTGTAAAATAATTTTGAGTATTTCCTATTCTCCTCAGCCGATATGTCGAGTAATGTCTACCTTTGCTAAGAAAGACCCCCCGCCGCCCAAGGGACGACCCAAAGTGTCTGTACAGAGGGTGACGTAATGCCACCCAAGATGTCATAGAATCACGCCGTTCTTACGTCGTGCTACGATGCGACGTGAAATATACGCAGCGTCCATGCAGTCGCCGACGAACTTGGCGAAGCACCATACATCAGCATCAGTCCATGCAAAGCCGCACTGTGCATGCTCAGTTCTGCACTGCTGTTTTCAACTATTTTCGGTGACGTCGTTTGCAGTTTGAAACACAATCTTTATTCAGCAATGCATTGGTGGTAAAAATAAACGCAAGAGCGTCTTACTGTTGCAGCGAACGGACCGTGCAATACTTTTGTTTAAAATCGGGCTTCACGGCGGCGTCTCACGTTACGCCACCGTTAGGTTAAATAACTTAGTGAATTGATGTATGCCGTGGGCGATATGTTTCGCCCAAAATGCCAGGATATGTTCCTTTAGGAGCTTCGACGAACAAAGACCCTGAGACAGTTACTTGTACTATTACTTTCCAAGTAACGCAACCTAGATGCATGACTCGTCAGCGTTACAGACGGACAGACAAACAGACAAACAGTTTACGATAGCAGTGCCGCGCTTTGCACTCACGCATCGTAAAGTAAAATGACCTGCAAAAATTCGTACTTTAATTTTAGCTCTGTTGGCGTTATAATTTAGCATGGCAACATTCCCGAAATAAACTGAAAGCGCGTAGTTTTTAAACGGCAGAAGACGGAGCTAGGTGCCGACAACGCGGTAACACGAGGAAACAGAATAACACTTGCAGCGTTGAGTGCTAGAAAGAATAGTTGGACGAAGGAGAAGAGATTGATTGAACAATTCAGCCGCCGGTTGACGTTGAGCCGTCTGTCTTCATAGACCTGTGCGCCATGACAGCCTCGCTAGAAGATGAACTCGCCACAGTCCCGACTAATATAATAGCAGGCAGCTAGTGCAATTTTACATAAGCTTATTTGATATATTATTTAAACTTACCGTATTAGGTCTCGATATTGTTTGTACTTATTAGCGAATGATTTTCTCGTATGTAAACTTGGCAGATATAATGAAAAATTTACAATGTTTTTTTTTCTCTGAGAAAGACAAAGCAATTATTGAAACATTAGTATCTTATTTATTTATAAATGGCTCAGTCTTGCCTATACGAAAACATACAGGGAGTGAGAAGGGATGCAAAATTTATTTATTGGATAAACTTTTGCTGCGTCACAGGCGTTGAAGTTAAAAACCTGTACCTGCAATGTCAATAGTTCGTATCACCCGTTTGTGCATAATGCAATCGATCAAGCCTCGTGTGTATGGAATGATTTTGGGCAAACTGGCCTGAAACCAAAGATTAAAAAGTGAAGACATAATGCGATAAGTGCTAAAATGTACTTTATTTTTTCCACATTTTTTGGTCAAAGAACGCGACCCAGAGCCGAGAGTCGGCTATAGAGGCAGGATGGAACGACACCGTGGTGTGTTTTATGGACTGACTGGACAGCGGCGGCGGATGTGTGCGGTACTTGTAGTATGTTAGCCAGATCACTTGTCATCGTCGCTCGGTTGTCATCCAGTCGCCAGCGTCAGAAGCGTGCCTAGTACATTGTGATGCGTCGCACGAACTCGCCATATACGGCCGTCCGTCCGTCGGTGTGCGGCGGGCGAGAGCGTAATCCTGCGTCTACAGATTACGTACACAGCAAGCAGCCTCCCACGGCGTCATTGTTACAGCAACTGACCATCGTCATCATCGCCTTGTCGACAAACAAAGCTGCAGAGCCGAGGCGTCTAAGCGTTGCCTAGCAACTCCTATCCGGGCACCAAATACGGCAGCTGTTGATTTGGAAGCTATCCTTCACCATAAGCCGCTTGCAAGCTTTTCCTCGTCGGCAGTCGTCGCAAGCTACATTATAAATGCGTATTGCAATATGCGCCCGTCTGCATTCGCTGACGTGTGACAGTAATAGCATTTCAGTCTAATAACGCACCGGCCTATTTCCAAGAATTGTATTGCGTACTTCCTTGTAACTGCAGATACTTGCATTTGTTGAATTACCTCAGATTAATCGTGTAAGATGCGAATAACCAACATCAGTGGTCGATGTTATAAAAGGGAGTATTCAATGTCCGGATCGCAGAAAAACTCGATTACGACAAAGAAGAATTGCATTAAACATGAAGCAAAGCAGAATGATGACGTATACGTCGGCGACCTTAGAATTGATTTTACTGCAGCCCTCGCCAGCAGGACATCTGATAATGCAACTGACGAGAAGAGGAGCTTAACTCCGACTGACTGACTGACTGCCGGGCAGGTGGGTGGTCAGGAGAGATAGGCTGAATACCTGGTGTAACTACGTGGGCGGGCTGCTGACGAGCTGATGCTGCGGCTGCGTCGATTCTGTGAGCATGTGTGTTATGTTCTGCCGCTGTCTGTCGTCGTCGTTGACTTAGCCTCCGCGTAGTCAGCAATATACCTGGACTGCTTGGTCTGCTGTGTTGTGAGCAGTGAGCACCTTAACAGTCCGCTGCTGCTGCAGATTATGCACATGAGCTGTCAAACAGCAAGGAAAGATAAATATAACACAATAATGAAAGCACTTTGCTTTACTCTTAAATGTGAAGTTACTTCTAAGATGCTCATCGACATGTACAAATGTTGGCAAAATCAGTGTAAAAACTACGTACGCTAAGCTGTGCAGATTTTTTTTTGTTATTCACCTATAGGCTACAAAAACTCATTACGCAATACATGGCTTATTGCAGCGTATAAAACAGATTCTACAAAATGTAGCTTGGTGGCGTAAGTGCATGTTAAGACGATAGACTTACGATCGAGAGGTCGTGTTTTAGCTCCTAGTCGGGTCGCTATGAAGGGGTTAGTACTTAGATAGGTGACTGTCTGCGAACAGGTAAATCATTTCGAAATATAACTAGCACGAAAGTCCACTCAGCCTTTCATCTCTCCGAGGTAAGTAAATCGAGTGCCGGCCTGTATGGCTGGGAAAAAGCGGGCCGCTTTCACATGTGTCAGGTGGCAGGTAACAGGTGTGTGATCCCATATGACAGGTGACGCTCCGTAGCTGTGTGATATGTTAAAAGTCAGAAACAACATTTAATTTTTTAACCTTTTTTATTTCAGTTTGTATTATAATTTTCAATAATTTGATCATACTACATGTATTTCATGTTAGGTTTTAATAGGCCTACGTACATATGTATTTTTGTTATTGTGATGCATAATTCAACCGATAGGCTGCACGATGAATAAACTAGACTGTGTGTGCGTTTGTGTAGGCTAACGCAAGGCCATGTGTAGTTCCAATCGATGAGACAACAACAGTACTGGACATTGCGTGAGAATGATCAAACGACACGCCGACACTCACATACACGCGTAGATAGATGGGGAGAGAGAGAGAGAGATGAACACGTGCGTGCTGCCGGTGCAGGTAGGCTCAGCTGAGCTGCACGCACTGACTGCAGGCGACGCGCCGCTCTACTGCTACTGCTGCTGCTGCTGCTGCTAATGGATTTCAGACGCTGCTGCAGACGCTGTAGCCAGCAATTTGCACCGCGCTTCGTCAACTGCATACGACTGCATCGGCGCTGTCGCCAGCTAACCGTACTGTTAATGTCTGTCTATACGTCAACGACGGATCGTTGAAAACGCGCATCGAGACGCTGAATACGTCGTTACTGTGCTCTGAGTTAGTCTCACATGCAGCAGGACGTCAAACGATGTTTCAAATCTTCTAGCCAGGAACGCTGAACCAGGCAAACACGCGCCTCGATCGCCGTGGTCTTGTCAACTAATCATGTAAACGTGTAATCGTGTAAATAGCGCCGATGATATAGGATTAAGATGCACTGATATTGAAGAATAGCCACCGGCAGGTCGGAGATCGTCGTAAGTCGACGTACATACATTCTCAGTCGTCTATGACCTACGCTGATCGACGTTGATCTGGCCTGCTGGCTGGCCCTCCCGTCAGTCGTAATCTACCGCTGTAAATGTGGCACGGCAGCCGCGGCGACACTTCCGTGCCATGGGCCGTTGCTCCGCTGCTGACGCCGCTGCTGGATTACACGCCGTAAAGCCGCCGAGATATACGATCGACGCTTTGAGCGCCGGCGTCGACGTGGCGCCATTATGCGTCGTTGACTTCTGCGAACGCTGCTCTATATAACGATAACTGACGAAACGTGACTTGTAAGTGCATAACAAAATCACGCGGTATATAATCTATCTGTCGTTATTCGGTGCTATTCGTCAGGTTGTTGCGGACTTGTACCAACGTGAACTACTTTCCTCTGTTCGTCGGACCGCGTGAGTCAGACTGGTGAGCTGTCGGGTCATGGAGAAGTTGTTCAAGTCGCTGATTAGCATCCGTGAGATAAAGTTGACAACCGACGACGACTATGTGGACCGGCTTAGTCGCCAGTACACCGTCGTCATGCTCATCTGTTTCGCGTTCCTTGTCAGCACCAAGCAGTTTGTCGGCCGCCCAATCTCCTGCTGGTGTCCGGCCCAGTTCACGGACAGTCACCGCGACTACGCCAACACGGTCTGCTGGGTCAGCAACACCTATTACCTGCCCATCGAGCAGACCATTCCAGCAGATCGGTTCGCCATGATTGCCGCTGGTGGTGCCAGTGTCAGCTCGAAGACGAGTGGAGTCGGCGGCAGTCCACCGGTTGTTCTGGGGAAGGGTGAGACGCAGCGCAGTGCGGCACTCGTCAGCTACTACCAGTGGGTTCCATTCATACTTCTGTTCCAGGCCGTCCTGGCCGCTACGCCGTCGCTGCTCTGGCGTTTCTTCAACAAACGCTCCGGCATCCACCTGGCAACCATCATGGACGCGGCTCGTGTGTGCTGTCGGGCCTCGTATCTCGAGATCCGTGAGAAAGCTGTACGCTACATTGTTAACCAGATGGACCGCTATCTACTGGCACAGCGTGAGCACAAGACCGGCTGCATGGTGCGAGTCAAGCACTTCATCGCCAAGATCTGCTGCCTCATCGGCGGCCGTCTCTATGGCAACTACCTTATCTCGGCATACCTCACCATCAAGATGATGTACCTTGCCAACGCCATCGGACAGATTTTCCTGCTCGACGCGTTTCTCGGCTCCGATTTCCACCTGTACGGCGTCTACATCGTGGACCGGTTGATCCGCGGTCAGGACTGGTCTTACTCGGAGCGCTTTCCACGCGTCACGCTGTGCGAGTTCGAGATCCGTCACCAGTCACGTGTCCACCAGTACGTTGTTCAGTGCGCACTAACGATCAACCTTATCTCGTTCCTTCTCATCATCATTGTTACCAACGGCATGAGTGAAACTGACGATCAACCTATTTAACGAAAAGATCTTCATATTCCTGTGGTTTTGGTACGTGTTTCTGGCGTTGGTCGGTGCAATTAACATGATGAAGTGGCTGTTTCGTGCCCTGTACTGGCCGGGACAGGTCCAGTACGTCCGCAAGCAGCTTCGCGCGTTCGACGCGACGCACCGTGAGCCCGGCATACTGGCCAAGTTCACGGAGAACTATCTGCGTCGCGACGGCATGTTTATCATCCGGCTGGTCGGCATGAACATGGGCGAGGTGGTGGCGGGCGAGGCGTTGTGTGGACTGTGGAACAACTACAGCCCCGAGCGCCGTCTAATCGCCGAGAAGTCCGGCCGCAAGAAGACGAACAAGAGTCGACTGAACGGGCGTCGGCTGGAAGTGATGTGATGTCATCATGATGACGTCATTTTGTGCTGACATTGAGTCCAGTCGTACGTGATGGTCTTGTCGTGCGTTGTGGTAGAAGTCAGAGCTGTGTACACGACTGAAATGACATTATTCGTTATGACGGAGTCAGTCTAAGCCCGGCAACGACAATGCTCGCCCCGACACTCCACAATGTTGTTCTGTGTACAGCCAAAGTACTATGAGGTCACAGTCAGTAGCGGTAGCCGCGCGATTTTTGCACAAAAATATGAATTGTCCGAAGCTGATGACATGACCAGAGCGGTTTCGCACAGCCACGAAGAGCGAACGACGCTGTTCTGGCTGTTGTTGTGTAGTTAATTTCGGCCGTTGCGGCATGTCGAAACCCGTGCGTTGTTAGAGCGTTTCTGGTTAAGTGATTTGTGGTTCGGTGCACAGTGCGTCGGTCGCTTTCAGTCACTCTGTTGACAACTGACGTATCAGAGGTCTAGCTGTCCAAGGAGATTATATGCTACGTTTCACAGTTCCATAATCCATTCAGATAAATGCTTTCCAATCGTCTACTGTCATGCGTAATAGTGGCTGGAATATTGCGTAAGCAGAATTTCCAGGTAGGCTAATGCATATCTCAGAGACTGCAATTCTTTTTTAAACAGTTTTGTAAAGAGAGACATTTTGTTCTATTTTTATGAGTGAAAAACAAACGAAAACATTTAAAACATTTTTTTTGTTTTATTTGTTATATGCTTGACAATAAGGTGACGCGTTTCTATCGGATGTTTGGTTTACTGATTGCTCAGAGGTGAAATTTCTAGAAACAGATGTAGGTCTAGATCAAAATCCGAAAAATTGTTTTATAGTTTCGCATCACGGAGTTACCTAGGTATATGCAATCGGAATGGCAGTGAAAAATTTGGTTGTTACGAGAAAATTGGGAAACTTATGAATAGGAGATGCCGATAAGAGACATTGCTGAATGCTGATATCGCGATGTATTTTAGCATTTGGCGGAGGTTTGCGTTTTGTTAGTGCTTTCCGATGCTTGTTATTAACCTGCAGGACATTGTTAACGTGACGGTATTGCATTCCACTAAACAAAACAGTAACGATAGCCGATCGTAGGTTGTGCGTTGTTTGTAAGCTTTTTTGTTCTATTGCTGGTTTGTTGTGTTTATTTGGTGACAAAGTGTCAACAAATGAATAATTCTGACAACAGCAGGTGTGAGCTGCGCCCCAGTTAAGACGTAAATCAAAATCTGCCGATGAATGTTGAGTTGGCAGTTGCAACAGCTCGATGGTGTAGCTCCAGGAAAACGCATGCTATTAATCATTGATTATTAATGCAACTGCAGCCGCCGGCTTAAGTGCAGAGTTACCAGCATTATTACATTTAGACCTATGATATTTTGAAAAGGCCGTAAAAATGACAGAAATTTGTGACACTAATAGGCTTAGCAAGTGACGCTATATTGATTAAACCCTTCGGTTGTCGATGACCTTTAGTGACCTTCGCGGTCATTTTGCTTATTCTGACCTTTTAAACTTTAAAGCCTCAAAAATTCTAGCAAAAAAATAAATAAATGTAATGCCTTTATTATAATATTGGCATTCATGTAGGCAATCATAACGCGCGATGCGTTGCGTGTATATGTCACGACAATCTGTTTATCCGTCCGTCTGTTTGTCTGTCCGTCACGCTCGTGCTTTGTGTCAAAACGGCTGAACGGATTGAGCTGGTTTTTCTATAACATTGACATTCTGTCATGTCGCGCATTTTATTGTAAAGAAATTAGAGTACTTCATCTTAAACTTTTACGCCAGATGCCTAAACTCTGAACGTTCTCCCTTTTGTCACGCCAGTGTTGTCAACCCAGTACGACCTCGCAAGTTATTGATGAGACCGAGCTGCAACTTCGTTCTTACAGAAATTAAGTTAACCGTTCCGGTCGCCGACACGGATGGCATTTCAGAGACTATCATTCTTATTAAGGTCGTGGATTGTCAACTTGAGACGGTTTTGAAACGATGCGTTGTGCGGTTTTTGTAACAAGTGAGCTTCTTGTTGTATGTATGCTGATGCTAGATAATGTTGTAGATTCCGTAAACGTAATATTATAATTATTTAATAATAATGTGCCCCAGCTAATTGTATAAAAACGCGGAATTGTGATTTTAAAATGATAAATTTTATCCCAGTCAACCAATCAATTAGTCATGTATCGCAAACGAATTAAAAGCGCATAAATCTTAAGTTTACATTATGATCATTTTGCCAAATGGCTATTGTTTGTTTTGTGGGTGAATTTTCGCCACGTTTTTTGGCTTAAAATGTTTGTATTACCTCATAATTACGTGCCACAAACCTCGAGCGTTGCTTAAGTAGTCTGGATATAGAAGTTTTATGACAACTGCTGCTTTTGTGATGCTATATATGAATAGCTTAATGGTTTACTGGGTATTATTTTTGATGCTGAAGACACTGGTGTTAAATGTAACTGTACAGAAGTACTAAAATTGATCTGAACGATGTTCCGCCATTGAAAGCTGTTGTACATTTGGACCTTCGTACAATGCGTCTGAGCAATTGCAATCACATATCACGTATAAAGACTAGTTTTTTTTAAACTAAAATATAATCATATGACGTTGTCTCAATACTTTGTTAAGGGATACTTAATAATCGATTCCAAAGTAATACCGAAATGCAAATCTTTCAGAGCACCTTCAATTAGAAAAATTGTTGACGCTGTTTAATTTTTATTGTTTTGTGACAGTGAATTGTTAAAAAACGTGCAAATATGAACGAATAGAGAAAATGGTGGCGTATTATCTTGCGGCTACTAAACCTGTACTTTTGCGCCCCGATGTTAACCAGTAGTAAGAAAAACGACGTAAAATTAATGATAATGTGCATTCGCTGTGACTAATAAGCTGGATATTTCTAGTGTGACACGTAAAAAACCACTTGTTGAAAATGTTTACAGATTGCCTAAAGGAGTATTATTATTACAGTATTTTCGGTATCCAGCTTCTTGTTTTTTTTTGTGCGGTGTTTACATGTTATACGGGTATCTGCATCTGAACGCGCATCCACGCCGGTTCGAGGAAACATTGGTTGTATCGGGCATTATTCACTTTGTGCACGCCAATACGTCAACTTAATTCCTCAGAAATTTGACAGTGGAACAGTGAGCGAAATGCTATGTTGTCGTGCATTCCGCACACGGCACAGCGATAACCGTTATGCAGCGGCGTCCACTCCATTGACAGGTGCATGGAAGCAGGCTTCCTGGAAAATGTCGGCGGAGTTAAAATGGTCGGCGGGGTGGGGGTTATGTTCACTTGACAAATTAATAGAACGCATTTATTTGCATTGTACATAATCGACTAAAATGTTGCCATGAGATGCGTTTTGAGAGCCCAGAATGCGTAAAATGCGTTTGCGATCGGGGAACCGCCACCGACCTCGCCGGTGTAGCTTACACGCTCCCCCAAACTCTCTAGCTGGATAGGGAAAAGGAGTGGTGAAGAGAAGTCGACAAAAAGGACATGGGAGGAAAGGGGGAGGGAGGAAGTTGGGGTTGGTGCGACCACGTGGGAAGGTTGCTTCCAGACGCTGAGAGGAGACTGACGCCTCTGTCGTTATAAACTGGTGTGGAGGGAATGAAAGAGGAGGACGCTAATTGTTGGCGTTGTCTTGGCGACGGCGACCGATCGTAGTCGTAAACCGATGTCCATCAGTGCCGGACAATGCAGTTGCCTGGTTAATGATGTCGCAGCTGAGTCTCTGGTGTGCCGGACGGCGATTGGCGGGTGTGCGTGCGTGCGTGCGCTGGGGCACTTGTCATGACGTCATTGTTGTCATGACGACATTGTTGACGTCGGTTAATTCACGCGTTGATGGATTGTCGTCGTCTTGGCCGCCGGCGCTGCTGCTGCTGCGGCAGCTGGTGCAGACGTGTCGCATCACATCGTGTCTCGTCGTCTCCGGAGATCTCCAACAGATGCATGCGACGAGCGCCTGACAGACATCGTCTACTATCGCCCTCAATCCATCCCCCTTTTTTCTCTTTGCTTTCTCTCGCATCCCTCTTCCTTCCAGTCTCTCCGCGACTCGTGACACCCACATGCAAAACTCACACCATTCTCGCTTACTTGCTTCTTCTCAGGCTGCCTAGTGCAAAGTAGAAGTGACAGCAGCCCCAACACGTTTGTCGCGACAAAAGCGTGCGTGTAGATATATGACGTCACTTTCGGCCGATATAGTATTTTAGATATGTCGTCCGCCCCGTTTTGTAGGTTCTACGTCTTGTGCGGGGTAATAGACTTGTGAAAATTCATTACAGCAGCGAACTGCTAATTGTAAGATTAAGATATTTGAGTCGCCAAATTTAATCACCAGAATTGTCGTTGTCCGCCGCCGCTGAAAACGAGAACGTTGTTTACTGGAAGCAGGCAATATCGCGTGAACAATGAACGTCTTTCGCCGGCGTTTCGGCACCGTCGAAGCCTACACTTCACTTTGTTCAAATAGGATGTGGACTTGTAGGCGCTGTACAACGTGTTGTACAACAACAAGCGAGTCGCACAACGAATCAGCGTAGTGGGGTTTGCGCTTGTGTGTGGCACAGAGCGAATACTTGAGTCGGTCGGGACGCATTTTTGTGTTGAATAGAGCCGCAGCTGTGTGACGTCTGTAAGGCGCTTTAGGTCGGTGTCCCACCAGTCGTCAGCGGCTTACGCCATTGACACTTGAGTGACATTTCTCAGAGTAAATGTCGGCCGCAGTGCTACGTGCTGTCCCGACCGGGTTAAATTTACAGCCAACTAATTCAGCAGGAAACCATTGCAGTACTGTTGTCGTGTAGTATTCCTGTTACTAGTGATTTGTATTATATACGTGATGGTGACAGTTTTGAGATTTCAACGCTGACATTGATCAAGCGTTGATCATTAATGATCGAATAGTATGGAAATAGTTACGTACCGGTAGTCAATCGTTTGTGAATTAACGTGTTGTTATAATGCATATTGTGCCATATCGAGTACTTAATGATATTGTATACAGTTACGTGTTGGTTACAAACGTTGTACAGGGTATTCCAAAATTTACCCTTTTAGTCATTATGAAAATCTTTATTTGCCATCACTGGTAGCACAACAAAATAATTTTAAAAAAATAAAAATAAACATATACAATAATCAGACAAAATTAGTCGCATGACCATAGGCAACAGAATGTTAACTACCTAAGCTTACTGTAATAATATAAACACAATGAAGTTAAGAGATACAAAATAATGACGTAGAAATCCCGAATCCCATCATTCGAATTTGCGTATAAATTTATGAACACGTTTAGGAATTATGACATTTGATAATTCAAAAGAAAAATAGCATTGACAAGTCTTTATAATTTCAATGTTACTTGTATTGAAAAGCGTCCACAGTCTACCTTTGCTATCATACATTATTTTTGCAACTTTTTGGAATTTGAGGCGAAAGTCATATGCATGTGCAAAATTGCAAGCCGATAATTCGTGAACAAAAATTACACAGTTTATGTATCATTGTTAAGAAGTATGTCTTTAGAGCTTTAATGTTTTTGTGGTTATGGAAATAATGTTAAAACGCTGTTGGGAGTTAATTTTTGGAGCACCCTGTATTAGTGTGTCGCTGTAGGTTTAACCTGTGACGAATGTAGTAATTGATAGTATTTTCATAATTTCTGCGAGTTTGTTGCGGTTACACGTTGTTTGCGTTGTCCCGATGACCGTTCGTCATTGTAACTGGTTTATATTTGTAACAATAATTTGCTTGGAATATAGTAAAAAAACACGCGCCTGCGATTTTGCCAGTGTCGCTGTGTAGCGCGATATAAGACTCATTAAGAATTACAGTTAAGAAATGAATACCAACAGCAATAAGATTTTAATAAAAAATATATCAATAGCAACAACCACACTATAAGCCAAAATACACCCATTCATTTTTGCGATAGTCTCTGTGTATTTTTGCATGTAATTTTTATTTTAAATTACTTGCTGCAATTACAGCAACATTTGGGCATTATGACATATTGTATAGGTTATTGTTGAATAAGTCAATAATCACCAGTGAAGCTGCAAAATGCAATAATATCCTGATACTGAGTAACGTCTTTTATCTACTTTCTCATCAGTGACGCACTTGCCATATTGATTGGTTATCATTTAATTTGCTGATTCCACCAATTGCACTTTCGCCATTTACACATGTTATAGTGCTGTGATGTGATTACGCCGGCATGTGTGAAGTATTTAAAAATTGTTGTTATTACAGTAATACTGGCTATGTTCCAATGTCTGTTCGTTTAAGTTTTCAGTCGTCACTGTGGTCAGTACTATAGTTGCCACCAGACAACACGTAAACATATACGCTAAATTTATATTCTGCAGTACCAGCCATACCCAAATAATACTGCAAACTTTATTATCGCTGCAGAATTCACGGGTGCAAGCTTTAACTGGCCAAATTCATAAAATTCATTGACCAGATCTATAAATAGCCCACAAGCTGCTGTGGGCTCTTTATCTGACAACAAATGACGTACAAATAACTTGTAAACTATTTGTACGGGTGCCGAATAAATAGTCACTGCGATATAATTAGGCTAAGTTTTAGGGCGTCTATAAGCGCGCTTAAATTGTCGTGTTTTTGTTGACCCTCTCAAAACCCTCATCCTCTCAAGTCTCAAGTCCTGTTGTCAAATAAATTAGTAATTTTTCTACGTACATGTATGCTTTAGGCTTAAATTTTTTACTTTTTCTTTGGTGAACATAGTCTAACGTCGTAAACCTGGAACTATAATTATAGTCAGGCAGAGTGGAGTCGGTCAATATCGGCCAAGAGAATGTAGTGACGTGGCGCCCAGCAGTTGTCAGCGTGGGCTCGTTAATGCACTAAATGCAGCAATAGCGCCGCTAACAAGCATTCACTTCTGCTGCCGCATCGATCACGTGACAGTCTACCTGTATAGTGTCAGTACACAGTCGTTTTGCATACCTGGCGTCGACTTCTCGGCAGAGCACTGCTCTACAGCGTGACTTAAAAAACGCATTACGAGGTTTTGTCGTAACTTAACCAAATGCTGTTTAATTTTCGAAGTTTTTTCACTGCTACACTCTCCAAAAATGTGCCAATTGGATAAATACATCAGCTCCATCTGCAAATCTGCTTATTATTACATCCGGTCACTCCGCCATATTCGTTCGGCCATCACTGATGATATGGCCAAATCAGTCGCTTCTTCCCTGGTCTGCTCTCGCTTAGACTACGCTAATTCTCTTCTTTTCGGCACCACTC
>Ga0056128_1002241_pt1 | contig 22719 bp, 14 predicted proteins | sample WorMetLIZISLAND2_FD_71113 | JGI IMG/M metagenome (GOLD analysis project Ga0056128, IMG submission 71113) | Marine gutless worms symbiont microbial communities from Max Planck institute for Marine Microbiology, Germany - Olavius geniculatus... ... | reverse complement strand
AAACAATTTTTAAATTGATTTATTGTATTACTGGTTACACACGCATCAGACAGTGCATTCCAGTGATCAACTACTCTGTTGCTAAATGCATACTTTCTCAAATCTAATCTACTGCGTTTTTTATATAGTTTCTTAGAATGACCTCTTCTTTGACCTTCATCATATGTAAAAAACAAATCTGAATTCAAATTATAACAATCATTAATAATTTTAAATGTTTCTATTAAATCACTCCTATACCTTCTTTTTTTCTAATGTCACTAAATTTAATTTTTTAATACGTTCTTCGTAATGGAAATTTCTTACATCGTCAATCAATTTAGTTGCTCGGCGTTGAACACCCTCGACTAACTCAATATCAACGTCTTAAACCTCGAAAACAAAACCAGTATTGTTTCAATCACTGCCTACATCAGTATCGGTTGCGACGTTCTACCTCAGAGTCGCTACAAAATCCTCTCAACGCTGAACACAATCCAATCCAGGTCAGCATCTCGCCGTGTTTCTTCACGACTGATTGGGTCCGTTTGCGCGGTGCGTTGCTATGGTTACGCCGACGCTGCAGCGTCTGCAGCCCGGTCAGTGCTCGCCGGAACCGCGCCTAGCTCAAACGGGCGGGAAATTGATTGGTCCGACCGACCGACCGACCGGAAACAGATGTCAACGGACCGCGACGTGCGAGCGCCGGAAGTGACGTAACGTAATGCTAGCGCGGCTGAATCATACACTCCGGCTCGACGTTGCGCAGGTATGCGCGCGCGCAATGCGAGTTTCTGCTGTTGCTTACCTTCTCCTCTGTTTTTCGCCCAGTCACTTCAAACACATTCAAATGCTCACATGTCAAAACTCTAATTGCATCTAACACTGCAGTAGCTATGCACTGAAATTGAACGCATCAGCCAGGGGACATGGCGGGAGTCGTGGGCACAACATATCGCCGTATAACGAATGTAACTATGGGGTAAACGGACGCCTGATGTCCACCATTGCGCACTTGGTTGTAAAGTGGGTACGAAGTCATTGTAGCAAATGTTGTACATTTAGCCGATTTTGCACAAGTGCCGGCAAAACAGAGCCAATACAGCATAAAGTGTTGAAATGCCTTTGATTATTTTTACGCGCGAAAGCAGCTACTGCTTTCAGGGCGTCTTAGCCATCGCAATTCTGTCCGTCCGTCTGTCCGTCTGTCTGTCACACGGGTGAATCAGTCAAAAACGGTGCAAGCTAGGATCATCAAATTTTTACCGTCAGCTGCCTGAAAGACTTTAGTTTCAAGAACCGTAAAGCTTTTCCATAAATTCGAAAGGGGTCACCCCGAACGAAGGCGCTAAATGAGAAGGAAGTGGAAAAAATTTGCAATTTTTAACCAATAAGTCGCTGTATCTCAATAACGGTGCAAGATGCCTAGGTTACTGTTAATCACTAACAGGAAGTTTTACACTGGCTCTCGATTGCCACCGAATTCAATGACCTTGGATGACCTTGAACGCTAAAATAGGATTTTTATGGATTTTTTGGCGATTTCGGGCTGCGAGACACATTTCAAGAGCGAAGTGCGTCGAAACCAATTGAGATAGACATAGACAAGCTGCGTATACGGTCCAAGTCTTGATTTTCTAGGTTCACGGAAACCTGCGCACGAGAACATCAAAGAGCGGTACCCCCGTAAAAGTCGCGACGAAATGGCTGGAGATCGACTAACAGTGTGCGAACAAAAACTGCTATAGGCTTTCGCGCGTCTTGTGAGCATTAGCGCAAATTTCTTGTTTGACTAGAAGTACGTACGACGGAAGATGAATATTTTGGCTTATTTCACTTGTATTTTGGGTGTATTAAAATAGGCTAACGTATAAACGTTAACGTAGCCCAAAACACCCAAAACGTACACAATTAAGGCTAGTAAGTTTCAGTAAAAAGAAGTCATTGTATCGGTACAGCTAATCTTAGCTGTTTTTAAGTGCAATCAATAACGCTGTACGAACGTATACACTTACAAATAAACCTTTCAGCAGCATACTTTAAAATTACCTTTGTTTATAAACACCGAATAGGCCTATGTATAAGGGTGGCGCATAAAAGTGGAACATGTATGTTTTCTTTTTCGACGATTAAGCAATTGGGCAGTTTCGGAAACGATTAGTCTCAATCAGTGAGGGGTGGTCATGTTGAGCGCTATGTACAAATGTTCATTGCAGTGGTTGAGACTACTCGTTTCTAGAACTGTCCGACCACCGCTCATTCTATACACAAATCATGCACGTTCCTCTTTTTACGCGCCGCCATGTACACAGCGGTGTGCATTAGTCGTGCAATTAATTACCCGCAGGCGTCGGCGAGCGCTGCGTCCGAGAAGGAAAGGTTTCCTCCTGCGATAAGGCGCTCGTATTCGAATAGATGATGCACGCAGCTGTGTAGATGGTAGCATCGACCGCTCCAACTGCTGGTGCTGCTGCCATGGTAACTCTTCGCTCCCTGACCTGGACACGAAAAACAGCTTTTACAGCTGTACCACTATTGCATATTACAATATACGACAATATATTCGTGTTAAGTTGCAGTCATCCAGCTAAATTGTTTGAATGATATTTCGCACCTGTTAATGCCAGAATTCCATTACGCCGACTTTCACCGAAACTTCCCCGCGGGGAAAGTCGTGGACACAAACCATCTCGTTAACTGTTTCTTTATATATCTAACATCACAGTTCAATTATAACGTCATTGTAACATAAAAACTACATTGTTCCTTACTTACTAACTTACTTACTTACTTACTCACTTATTTACAGTCCTTTTGTTGTCACGCATTCTGTCCTGAATAGTTGAACAACTGGGCTAGCCACTTATATTTTAACATTAACTTTGAGAAATAATAACATTTTTTACCATTTTATTACCAACCGTATAAGTAAACGTTTGCATATCTCCTAAATTTTTCTTACACTTGCAAATTTGCTAAAGAATAGAACTCTTGTCACTAAATGTCGCATTTTATTTTCCAGCCTCGGCTTGGTTTTTGCCACGTACCTTTCCGTCTTGTTATGTCTTTGCACTTTATGTATTTATTTTTGTTCAAATTTTAGCAGTTGCATTTGTTTTTCAAAAATAATTTTTTTACTAACTTTTCTTTTTTTCGGCGAGGAACAACACTAAAAAGCTGAATGTTGGCGATAGTCAATGTTCAGAGAAAACCGTTTCTGCTATCCGTAATACGATATAAGCCAAAGGTTTCAGAATCCGACGTTATTTCCCGCATCCTAATGCTCTCGTAGGTTTCGGCTAATACTGAGATGAAAGCTTTCATGGAGGATAAGTGGCAGATTGCCATTAATGCTATTACACGAGTCCCTTCGTATCTCGGTTGTTAGAGCAAGCCTAAATGCCCACGAAATTAGTAGTGACACGTCTAGATCGGCTTAGATTGAACTACCGCATTAACTTCTGCGGATAAACCTTTAATGCACATCGGCTGAAATGTAGTAAGACCAGAATCGCACAGACTTTCTTGCAGAACTGCCGTATACTGCTTCCAGCAGAACTACTATTTTTCAAGGATTTTTTGTGATGTATTAAAGGATGCAAACTGAGGCTGTGCATCACATTCGTATGGGCCTATAGGCCTACAGTCATATGTGCAGATGTGCGTGCGTTCGCTGTAGAGACCCGGGAACTTCATAACTACTGTTAACTCACAAACTAACTGATTATTTACGCCTATTAAAGACGTTACGTAAAAATGAGAGAAGCCGTGACAGCATCTTTGTTTAATATTTCGTGCGCTGTATTCACTGTGTATACAGGGTGGTCCAAAAAAGGGAACACATGTTTTAATTTTGCGATAACTTTCGCAAATGTAATTAACTAACACATAGGACCTATTACTGTTTACTTTTTAGTTTGAGGTTGCTGAAAAAGCTTTAACATCGATAAATCAAACGAGTATAGTGCAATTTTGGCAGTGGTGTGTGTTTTGCTAGGTAGGGTGATTACATAATAGGAGTGAGGTGTCCAGCGTAACTTTGCTTGTATGCGCAGTGGATTTCTTGTTTTAACAGTGAAAAAATGGTTAAAAGCGGGTACATTTACGGAAGTTGTCGCAAAATTAAAAACAGGGTTCCTGTTTTTTGGAACACCCGGTATATTGATGCGTTTCGAGAAGTAACTGATGATGATCTGACCGAGATGGATGGCGGTGATGGTCGTCAAGACAACGGTGACGTAGCTAGCTCTGGTAGGCGGAGTTAGCGTAGCGCCGGGGCACTGTAGCATTGCCCTGCAGGCAGACACAGGCTGGCGGGATGCTGGTGCCACGTCAACCCGGGCGACTCCTCCTGTTCCCGGCCGCTGCCAACATCAGCACTTCGCACCGGCCTCTCTGTCAACCACAACAACGATCCATTCTGGCGTCTATTCTTTAATTATTTTTTACACAATTTGTGTACCACTAAACTCATTTTGAGCAACATTAAATGACGACTAGTGAAAGGACAGAGGCATTTCGAGCTCGAAAGACCACATCTCACCGCCGTGAAGCTCACGACGTTTCTTAGACACTGTAGTCGGATGGGTTTTCCTCCCCTTGACGCCCTTAGCGTCGTCATCTCGCTATTCTTACTCCAAGACCGCCGCCGATCGCTGTGTTTGCGGATGAATACCACACATTCACACGCATGACATACTGGCCAGCATCGTCGACAATCCATACGAAAGTAAGAATAATTGTTGTTCACAACTGATGGTCTCTACTTTGTCAACTCAGCGCGGCCATCCCTACGTGGATGTGCGCAATGAGTGCCAGCGAAAGAGGCAGGGTGCGTAAACAGGCACACCGCGCGATGCCGGTATGACGCTGGTCGGCATCATGGACAATCCACACACTGTCTCAAAACGTCGCATTGAAACCGACTTGGCGTGCTGCGTTGCCGTATGCGTATCTACGTGACACGATCGGAACTGTCAGCGATGACTGCGCGGTGGCGACTGGGCACCATAATAAGAGTTGCTGGTGACGCCACGTGTTAAAAGAAAGGTTAGAGGTGTGTATACATAGCTCTTCACGGGAACCCATCTGAGACCTATAAAGCGTCATACGACACAGGTGAACGCGTCCTGCTGCTCCTGAAGGCTGCAAAGCATCGGTCCTTCGTGAACACGTCCAGCCAGACAGACCGGTACTCGATGTACCTACCGCTAAGAAATGGAAAGCTGACTTGACTTAGGTGGTTGCTTATATACCTAACGTAATTTGACGGAAAGACTCACAATATATAAACAGAAATGCAGGCATCATATTGCCAACTTGCTTCACTACATTGTATACGTATAGCGTGCATGCTTACACAAAGAAGCAGCAGCTTTAGTGCTTTAAAAGTACGTGTGAAAAAAATACGGCGCACGCTGGTGGATTGTTATGAATAATATCAGCCCAAGTATCACAGAGTGTACTAATGAGGCGATTAAGGGTGAGATACGAGGAGAGTTTGATACAACCCGATCACGTCGATAATTGCCTTCTACGACAAGCTCTCACTTTATACCTCCCAGCCTTGTCCCCAAGACGTCCCATCCCGTATAATAACCACATTTTGTCCCAGAGCACCACACCAGCCAGCGACCGACCCCGCCGCCGGTCTTGAGCTGTAACAATGAGTTCGATGCATATGGAAGTACTTTGCCGTGCGTTAATCAGTCGGCCGGCAAGGTCACTGCTCCCATATACAGTACAGAATCTTAGGCTTCGGGCTGCGGCGGCGCCGATTCGTTACGACAACGTCACCCACAGGCTCAGTGAACGAGTGATGACCAGTGACGAGTGACGACGAGTGAACGAGTGAGTGACGAGGCTTCGACTTAGCCGGTACTTGTGCAAGTACCGCGCCGGTCCTCCTCGTCGACGACGACACTGACTTTATTGATCACCGTGAAGTTAGCCCGACAGCAGCGCAAGCAGAAACCGTTCGCTACGGGGCAGCGTCACTGACTGCTACCCGTATAATAACCGCTGTTTTATCTAGTCTCAAAGCATTGGGGAAGGTTAAAACTACAGGGAAAAGATGCGAGGCTGAAAATCGAGGCCGACAGCGCTGATGACGTTCTCGGAAGGGGCGGGGTAGGAGGTCCCATCAGTTATAAAGAGGCTGCTGTGAGCTATCTTTAGCAGTCAGAATGGCCTCTGCTGGCACGCGGCTAATTTTGGATTAGGTCTGCAGACACATCGCAGTCACAACAGTGCGAACACTGCATCATGTTTAGCTGCCGAGATATGCTCGTCGGTGTTCTTTGACGCATGAACTGCAAAACACACTGCGGAGAAATCCACCCTCAAGAGATGCCCGAATACAACTCTGCTGTATGACAGTCGACGGTAGGGCGCGAACGACCAGTACATCATTACGCCGCTGTCCTCAGAGAAAGCCACATCACACGATATACAACGCCCGTACGTTAGTGCGTCGCGTTCGGGACAGTAACAGTAGCGGTGGGTGCACTCGCTGGTTTAATGGTAGAACATCAGAGTCGGATTCGTAACACAAATGTTGCGATTCGACACTAACTCTGGTCACGAAAACTTGAGCAGGTTACTAATCTACTGTGTGCTCAGGCTAACTCAGCCTCCTACCGTCGGCGGGACGAAAATGAGTAGAATAACTTTCAAGTTACAGGTAAAGGCCTAATGTTACTGGGTGTGACTGCGACATAGCTGCAAAATCTTGAAATATCGTCGGAATATTAGTATTGTAGTACTCGAATGTCGACAATATGCTATGGTTCGTTATTTCGCGACACGGCTCATCTCTGTATGGAACGCGGAAGACGTGCGGTTGTACCGGAGACATGCGCTCGCGACAACGACTTTAGCCGAATCGTAAAATCAGATTAATCCGGACTCTGCCGGAAAGAAACACTAAATGGCGGCATTGGTTTATGGTCATGCACACAACATACAGTTACAGCAGGCAATGTCCTCCTAGTTGATTAAGAATGCTGCGTGAGTGCTGTACAAATCAATCGGACAGCTCCTCTGCGGTTTATCAAGTTAAAACATTCGGCAAAATCTAGGACTACGTCAACGAACATAGCCATAACTAAAAGCATCGGGCTAACCGTAATAGAAACATAAGCTTACATCACGCATGGGCCTAACAGGTTTCAAAGGGCTACATGGAGGCTAGAGCAGATCTCATCGACGTTCAACAAAAACTATCCATAATAGATTAACGATTAATAGATTAAAAATGTGTTAAGCCAATCGGCATTTCTGTCCGCCGAATATTCAACACATCTGTTCCGCCTACGAATGCTAAATTCAGCTCAAATGAGAGGACCTCAAAATCTTATTTTGCGTCCTCCCCGGCAAACATCAGCCAGTCCGAATGTCGTAAATTCTCCGTGTAGCTGCGATAGCAAATGTCGGCGTAGTGGCGGAAAAGACAAATCTCTCAGCGGCTGTATTAGTGTGACAATAGGCCTACAACATACAGCCGATCGGCGGGAGGCAGAAGTGACGGGTACTCGGGGAGCGGCAATGTGTTACGAAACGGCAGTTTTACCATCGATCTTTCGACTCGCAGATCAGCCGGTCGGTCGGTCTTGGAGTACGGTGGCGGAGAAAAGGCTGTACGCCGTAGGCGTATTGCTGCAGCGGCGTACTGGACAGCCAGGACTGGGCACCGGCCGGCCGTTGCGATACATGCAGGGACAATCCATCAACGTCCAGTAGCGCCAGGACGAGACGACATCGAGCCACAGTCACCGCAACCTCATTCATCCATGCTCTTTCAGTTACACACAAACGCACGACAACGACTGCGACGCTATTTGAGACAGACAGAGTGGAGGCGGCAGCGGCAAGGCGAGCTTTTTAATGCGCCCTTGAGTACGCCGGAGTCTAACAAGACAGCTATTAGCATCGAGGATCAGCGGTAGGCGCTACCATCCAACACTTCCGTATCAATGGTAGCTAGTTATATACGCAATTCGAAAACAGTTTTGTTCAGACTGCTGCACCATCAGTCGAGTCTCGTAATTTAACCGAGCGTTGATCGTATTAGCACCAGTTTCGAGGACTGCCCTAAGCGGAATGACTACGGAAAAAATAAACTCGTTATACAAGATCCAAGTGTATGTGCGCTATTTTATTTTCTTTGGTGGTTGTGCAGTAATATTGTACGTAAAGCAATCAGACGCTCGTTATCTTGAAACATTCTGACAACGATTATTCTTCAGCGAGACTAGAACTTTTCAACCTTGCCACTGTCAACGATATTTCGATCAGTTTATCAACCCATTTTGGCAAATAGTTCGAACTTTTGCATCGTTTCTTTGAATTAAAAACTTGGGTTAATTCATATGCAGATAAAATATAGTGCGGACGTAACTTTTTTATTTAACTGCGTCTAAAGTTTAAGTTACATCTTGCGTTAGTACGTACAGTACCACCAATATAACTATAAAAGTTTTTCCTTTTAACGGCTATTTGGTAAAAAAAATAACTCGATAAAATGCAGATAAGCATATTGCGGATATTTACGCAACCACACGCAAATCAGATAATGCTAGCTGTTCCCCTTTTGTTGTTTATATGCCATTAACTATTAAATACTTTCATGTTTTCGACACTGTGCATTTGCTGTCGCTGCGTAATGCTCATGAATGAATGTCGTTTGTAGGCGAGGGACGATAATTTAGTTAGCTCCTGTCGGTAGTGGGCGACTGAAGGAATTTTGTTGTCGACGCCGGGAAGACGTTGCGGACGTTGATGTATACCGAGACAACCCTATCTGCATGCGACCGCCGACCGACCAACCGACGTTCGCCCACGTTCTCTAGCTGTTTGAAACGATTACAGATAGACCGGGCCGACAATCGTCAAATTAGTTCCGTAAAGTTATGCGCGAGCGTTTTCGATAGCAGTTTATGGGCTCCGCCGGCTATCGACCGGCGGCACCGGCGACGCTGCATGGCCGGTCTGTCCAACTCCAATCAATTTCCGATACCGAGCGAAGGCACTCCAGCGACGCCGATGACCACGCGTCCGTATCTGTCTGTCTCTGTGTCTCAGCCGCCGTGATGACGCTCTTTCTGCATCTCTTTATACGTCTTTCTGTGTCTGTGTGCTTCTTTTGCCTCGTCGTTTCGTGGTCAATCAGACCGGATCGGACCAGGTCGCCTGCGAGATGGTCCGTCGCTCGCTCGCTCGCTGCTCGCTCGTTGTTTCACGTCGAAATAAATAAATATCCACGTTACGCGGAATTTGTCTTCCGCATTCACTAAGCCCGCCGGTTCTTTGGTCCGAAACGAAAAATGATACTTGGACGCTCAACTGTCGATGTGGATCGCTGCAATAACTCACTTAAATATATGACGGTGACCTTGCCGTGACAACGACTTTGACCAGACGACCTTGGAAATCTCGTAAGTTTATCAACCTTATTATGGATTGTGCAATAAATGCATACTATAATTTTTGTTACATTTTTAGTAAAATTAGTTAAACTGTTTTGCAGGTATGGGGTCGTGAAATTTTTCACATCCGACCTCGCGGCGGCCTTGACCTTGACTTTGACTTTGACATTGTGTAATTAAAGGCTGGTTGATAAAGTTGTAACAAGCAGAAAATTCGTTTAATTTGTTTTCCATAAATTTGCATTCTTTAGCACATATCTATACTCAACTATAGCTATCGTTATAATACTTATTAATCGCTAATAAAAAAGTTTAAATTCGTACGGCACTGCAAATCACCGGAAATACATTGCGGCGCTGGTGATCCACGAGATTATAGCCACGACTTTAATTTACGTTTTCGCCGTTAGGTTACGCCGTAGACGGCACAAGCATAGATGTTCATAAGTCTATGCTCTGAATGGACCACTGAGAAGGAAAGACCCACAAGGAATGCAGTGCACAGATTGAAAGGGCAGTTTTTCCGTGCTGCAACGACTGATCATGGAAAGAGAAAAAGTGAAAAAAACTGGAAAAATGAGTCTAGGACAGTACTTAATGATATTTGGAGTCCAATAAAGTGTACGTTCGTCTTTGGTGAGCTCAGATTAGGCCTTTGAATTGATGTGGCCGTGAATGGTGCGTACAACTTGTTGTGGACCAGGATTGTTCGTACACCTTTCTGTACAGCACGTTGTACAATGAATCCGAAAGAAGTCAGACAAATGGAGTTTGGGCCTTTATACCAGCACTGCGAAAGAACTACACGCAGTAGATACAGACTAAGAGCGACTGAGTCTGATGCGGCCGCTATTGATGCTGCTTCTGCTGCGGCTGCTGCAGCATCTCTTGCCTCCCAACAAGCCAATTTTATCGTTTTCCAATACATCGCGGCTGCATCGTTGCCGCCCTCTTTCCACGGCTCGAATCGATTCACGATTTACGACTTCAACTTAAGCTTATACCGAGACTTTGCCGAGATTTGCTTAACGGGCAGAGTACCGAGCTCATCCGGAAATAACAATAAATAGTTCGAGAAATATACACTGTATACTGTAGATACGATCAAACGGAATTAGTCGCAGAAAAAGGAGGTTACGTTTGCAGATCCACAACTCACGTTCGGTCAATAGTTTTAGAGCTGATTCAAACAAGTTTAGGTGTAATCAAGATGTTAATTCCGATTAACCTTGCTACAATAAAAATCGGAGGACAAGCGGCAAATAGTTTACACAACTAGTATATTAATCGTTTCACATAAAGCCAGCGAGGAAGATATACAAAAGCGAGAGCATGCGTCTTTTGCTTCGATACGACACGACACGAGCCAAAAAGACATGCGAATTACAAACGACATCAAAATAGACATCAGATAATTTTAGAGAAACTCCAGTCCGTAAGTTACTGAAAATAGCTTGCTGCTTTTAACAGAATTTAAATTGCAGATCATCGCTGAAACTAATGTCCTTATGCATGCTACTCGATCATCGCGATATCAGGCTATACGAGGTCAAAAAATGCATGATGTACAGAACTGTTCATACACGAGTTGCATGCAGACAACCTGTGTAGTGTTACACTGTTCAGTGCGACGACAGATAATAGCGTCTCATCCAGTGTGCGACGTTAGACAGGAAATGCAACAGTCTGGCGGTCTGGCGGTCTGACGGCAAATGGAGCGAGAGATCGCTGATACGCTGACTCGATCGGCCCGATATGTCGCGTCCAGTCTTGCCAATAAACCACACACGACGACTCCAGGACGACGCACGAAACCGTTTCTGTCGAATTTCCTGTCGCGACTGCAGATTGCAGCGGTAAAACAGTCGCTGTACATTGCAAGACCGGACGTGTTGCACGTTAACCCCTTGAAGGGCGTATTGGACTCCTGTACGGTATAGACGAGACACTTCCCTTGACTGTCGCACGTTATTAGTTTTACCGCATCATGCACAGTCAGTCTCCTGTTAGATGCACTACCAAGATCTGCAGAATAACTTGGCGTATATTATACGTGTTTGTGCACAAAACATCACGCATTCAAGCTATTTACGTACAAGCTCAGCGAGAATAGCATTGTACCGGTAATGTCATTGCCCGTGAAGCTGTCACTGGTCGAGTTTATGGGCCGTGACTTTTACGGGCAGTGCGGACAAAACGGCCGTTAATATGTGCAGCTGCGCGTCCAACGTAAACGACTATTCTTTTTGTGCCTCAAATGTAACAATATTTCACGTAGACGTAGTCAGCAGTTACGATTTTTTTCACTTTTTGACAACCGCACCCATATTTTGCGCAATTTTAATTTGGTGGTCACAAAAAGTCTTCTGCATCGGATCGATTTCTGGCTGTCGGTTATTTAAAATTGCATCATAGCGACTTTTATCGCGGCAGCTAATCCATCATTCAGATGATTCAGTCAATCGGTCGATCGATCATGACTCAGACCACTTCGGTTCACATAAACACCGGAAAAAAAACAGTTAAGAACACAGTAATGACATCTACGGAAGAGTAACCACCACACGACCCGTCTGCATTCAGTGCTGTACACCGCAGTGTTGGAGTGGGAATGCGAGTACGCAGTACTTTACACCATAGTTTGGCTTATGATTTAGACTGCGGACGATAATTGTGAAAGCAGTACCAGGGCGAGCCGAGTGTGTTTTAACGCGTAAAAACAGCGTCCCGTGAGGACGACTAGTGCGTACGGTACCAAGGGTTGGTCGGGGGACGTCGGCGTCAGGTCGAAGTTGTTGATAAACGTGGGGAACTGTACTCTGCCGCGAGTCTGCGTCAAGCAGAATCTTCGATGCTATCGTCTTGTACGTCGCTGGCGCTAGGCACTGTTTTGGCGTCGTGTCTCGACGGCGTTGTATGCAAGCGACAAACAGGCAGATACGCCAGGTCGCGAACTGGCACCGTCCAAGTACGCCGGTTTTGCAGACTCATGTTTTTGTGCAGGCCCGTCGAGAGCCGGGAAAACGTTCTCGCGGGGCCCCCAAACATTTTCACGTGGCTCCTCTGGGGAAAATTTTTTTTGAATTTTTCTTTTCAAAATGGTACATTCTAGCGTACTTTATATTTCTGGCCGACGGCGGGGCCCCCCAAACGTCGCGGGGCCCGGGGTAGCCCCCTACCCCATCCTCTCGACAGGCCTGTTTTCGTGCGAATCGCCTGGAAATGTTTATGAGACGTTGTATGCAATAAGCTCATCTATCGACGGCTATAAAGTCCTCTATGTAACGAATATTAACGAATTGTACATTTATTAATGTGGATTATATCAGATATTTGTTTATGATTGCTGTATACAATTGCTGTATTCACCAAAATGTTGGTAGTCAGAATCATACAAAAAAACTCGCACCACACTCATACACTCAAACAGACTATCAAAGCACTGCTAGGTATATGCTGGCCTGAATAATGAGTGATAGATGACCTTGGTTTGGATATGAATATAATGAAATAAACGACAAAAGCCACATATCCGTCTGACGGCTACAACAATATTGCATCACGTCTGAATCTGCGGGCTGTTCACCAATTAAGTAATGCCTTTCGTGTACACAAACTATCTACATTAGAACTTAATGCTACACCTTGATTGTTAAAAATTAATGTGTATTTTTGCACTTTAAAATGAACAGTTGCCATTTGGCCTTTTTGACCCAAAGATCACAATGTTTTACTGAGTTATTCGTACTTGTATTCTGAGTGTCTGTGCTCGTGACATAAATAAATAAATAGGTCTTTTATTCCAAAACGACATTCTGTATCGATCGTCCAAGATATCAATGCTTACGATCGACTTGAGCGGGCGTAGAATTTACGAGCGAGCGTCTAAGCCAATACTGAATCTATGGCCGTCTGTGTGGGTGGTCGTCCAGTGCTGCAGCTGTTACAGCCCACTAGTCCACCGAACGGACAGCGACGCAAGCCAGTGGTACGCATGTCTTGTAACATTCCGCCTGCTTTACGCGTTCCACGATTTCATCAATAGGCTAAATGCGCGTCCATTATGTTTTATGCTCTCAAACGACCCGCTTTAAGTTCAAGCCCACGACTTATCGCGACAAAAGCTAACAGATCGCATGTCAAGACGGTGATATTTCATTAGTTTATGACGAACATCGTACATCGGTGATATGATCTCGAGACTGCAGTCTTGAATGTTGATCGAATAATGCGGAATCGATAGATGATTTGGCTTTCGTCTCGGTCTTTGTTTCAAACCTAGTGGTCTCGTTCTTGCTTATTTGATTCACTTTTTGATTTACTTATTTTGTGTTTCTTTCTCTTAAAATCGCAATTTGTTATTTTATTAGTCTTATTATGCATGTTATTTGTTGCTATTGTCGATCTCAGTCTTATTCTTTGTCTTAAATTCTATGATCTCGGTCTGCTTACATCGAACGATCTCAAATGAGCTGAACTACTATACAGTCATTTCTGAAACAAGCTGCCAAGTTCAGAATTGCAGTGAGTCGGCGTCCATCCGCAATTCTTCTGTCGCGTGCGGATGATCCGCAGATCCAGAAATCACTGCGGATCCGAGTCCGTCGGCGGATCTGTTGGCATTGGCCTGACGTCACCGATAGGGCCGGGCCGGGCTACAGTACTGGCTTCCATGTACGTCGTCATATATCAGCGGCTACGTACGTACGTCGTGGCGGGCGGCAACACGACGAGACGAGACGAGGACAGCGCGCCGCCGATACACCGCGTCGAATGATGCCCGCACGCACCGCCAACAATCAATAGCTTCGGTAACGCAGGCGCTGACGACCGACTTGGTCCTGCGTTTAGCGTACATCAACTAGAACAACGACGACGACGAAAAAGAAGAAAAAAGAAGAAAAACGCGGCGGCCGCCGGGGCTAGTTTATACGACTTATGCGGCGCCGCCGATAACTTGTCTGGCGCGGCGGGCGCCGAAGACACGCTGGTCAAGAATGGCATCGGCGTCGACCTTTGCAAAACGCCTGGCCCGTCCGCCGTGAATGTAATTAAATGTTAGGAGGACGAGGCGTGCTTCAGCGTTGATAGTGCTAATACGACCACGGCGACGACGCACAGACCGTCGCTCGGTCTGTTGGTCGGTGGGGCTGGCTGCCACCGGCGCTGTATGATTGCTGAGTCGTCAGTCGGCGGCGCTCTTTGCTGCTGCTGCTGCTGCTGCTGCTGATGATGATGATGATGATGACGGGGCTGATGACGTTGCTGGCGGGGCTTCTTTTTTCGCTTGCCAAAGACGACGTCCCTCGTCACTCATACGTTACGGAAGCCGCACCGCACCGCATCGACTGACTGACCGGCCGAACGGTCGGTCCACAATTCTATCGAGCCAGCGCCGTGACGGTCCCAAGAGGCTGCGCACAGTGAACACCGTACACCGACAAGGCGGGCCCGGTTTCCGCGCCGACGCTTGGCATATAGCAAAAAGCGGTCAAACTGGGCTGTTGTGCAGTAGCCTACAGCACCGAGTTCAGCAGCTTTTGTTGAGTGTAGCTGATTGGGTTTCAGTTTTTACAGCCTGCGGCGGCAAGTCGTTTTTTTCGTCCGACCGTCCGTCTACTCTGGCTGCTGACATTTCGACATCCTAGCTGGATAGCGAAGTAGTTACACGAAATTTAATCAAGAAAGTAGTGTAGCAGCAATTGCCAGTCGCATTTGCTGAATAACGTAATAATATACACTGTGTATTGAACTATTTATAAATTATACGAGTAATATAGTATATAACTATTCAGCTAAACTATGTCTATCAAAATGCAATTGTCAAATGTCAAAATGTCAAATATAGATTTATATAGCGCATTATCGTAAGAATCGCTAATGCAATACTTGATGCTTGTGTCATTTTAAAGTGAAATTATCGTCCCATGTGTAAAATAGATTATTCCTTCTAATACAAATCAGCACACTTTATGCAGTTGAACATACAAATTTCGCAGAGTAGCGTTACAAAAAATGTTCTATGAGTTGACAGATTTTATTATCTTTTTAGAATGCAAAAAGCAAGAGTGAAATGATGATTAAAATCATTTGCCAACGCTCTCACGAAAGTACTGTGAAGTGGGTGGGTGTTCTCTGCGATTCACGCCGTATATATGCCTGCACTCAATGACGTGAAAGCCAGTTCGTGATCGATCTACCTGCGGAAATTCATTAAATTTGTCGAAACTGGCCTAGTTTGTGAGCGACGATTTTCGTTTCGCATACGAAGTAGAGGGCCTATGCAGTTAGAATGACGTACTGTAATTGCTAGAGGAATTCAATGCCAGTGACGAGTGTGTGGTTGGTCCTCTGAACGTTAATCTCCGTCCTGCTTTTTCCACGTGTAATTGTATACCTGGAAGCCGCAATCACGAAACGCGCCCGCTCAACCAGCCGGCCGTACTATAATCTCTTCAGTCACTAATAAACCGTTCTACCTTTCGCGCTACGAAGACCACCGCATTCGTCGTCATTTTCATCATCCTCGTTGTAACCAATCCCCGGCGTATTACTGGCTATATCGTGTCCTCCGTGGAAGAAAACGGCATTAAGACTGCCGTCGCCTGTTTCCCTGTCTGTATACTAGAACGAAAAGCTACGACGAAAGAGTATTTTTCATAACAGCGCGTACCAGTAGACCTGTGTAAAAAGGCAAAAGTCTGGTACCTGATATAACGCTATTTACATGTATACGAATCATCGCTCTACAATCTCGATCATTCATTGCGCACGCCAGCAAATAATTTAATTAGACGCCAGAAAACATACCACCGTCTCAATTCCTTTACTCCGTCCCGTGAGCTACTAGTCATTTTCCATTTTCCCTGGGGGTAGGAGACTGAGTTGCCCTAAACACACAGTAGGTTGCTTACAATTAATAACCAGTGAAACACGGTCCTGCGTGGAACCGAGCGGTGAAATTATTCAAACGAGCTAAGCAGAGAAAAACCAACGAGCATAATCAATCATAAACCGATCGCTTTCTTCGTCAATAATCTGTTGAACCTGTGCATGCAGTGCATACGTGGTGGTCACCCAACGTAGTCGTATACCACAAGCTCTGATGTACTTCTAGCTTCGTTTGCGTTGGTCCCTATACGACTGTCTTTCTTCGTGAAATTTAACTCGATGAACTGAGACTAAGTATCTGAGTTATGATTTGCGCAGTAACATTTTATTCCATACTTCATAGAATCTAGCGAGAATGGCGTCAAGTTGTAAAAAACTTGCTGCACCTCACTCGTTTTTCTGGGAGCTCTTGGTAGTATTTCACATGCGCAGTACTTAAACGGCAGAAAAAGCTAGGCCTACTTCTTTTGTTCCAGCACTAGCAATAACAGTTGCACGATATCGCCGTTTTGTCCTGCTTTTTCTTACAAAGTGAGATCATTTACAGCATTTGCTAAATGCGTTATAAGATTATTGTCTTGTCAGATGACTTAACTCACTGTTGTATTGAACTGAATTAAAGTAAGGGAAAAATGATATCAAGACTGCCATTTGTTAATACGATTTTAATAAGAAGAATTTGTTTTGTTGTCCGAGCTGTGTATAATTATATTTAGCATTTGTTACACAATATATCACTGATTTGTTGTGTTCATGTTTTGTAGTGTTTTATAAACTACATGTACCTACTTACTTAATTACTTACAGCGTGTTGTTTCAATCACCGGTATACAACGAAACTTTGTTCGACTGTTGTCTCTCTGTAGTGTACACTGGTCACAGAATCTGCGCATCATAGCGTGCCATGTGACAGCTAAGCCCGGGTCACCAGTGATATTGTGCTTCGGTAATGAAGCTAGATCGCGAATTTTATCGTTCTACGTCACGCGACAATTTTCCGTCTGCCGCTCGCTTTATCGCCGAGGACATCCGGCGGTACTGCCTCGTAACTGAGTCCCGTAACTGAACGAGCAGTCTTCTTGTCTCCTGCAGTCTGTTTTACATGCATAACCACGTCTAAAACGTTTTTACCTCCGCCTAGCAGGTTATGTGATACTCTGCGTTTATTTATTTGTTGGCTTACCATGATTACGCGAAAAGTTAGTGTACAAGCAAATTTGACTAAAATTTTCAGAAAAAGTTTGCCCTTCTAGTTTGACTTTTTTCGAGTAACGTTCTTATGTCTTCAAATTCGGCTAAAACCTTTCAAACATTTTTGCAAATGTTGTAGTATATACCATTTTTGCAAACTTTTAATGTGGTGGACTTGGTTTAGACTTGGTTATACATAAAATAAAGCATAAGACATTTGAAAAAGGATTTCAGAAAACGTTTTGTTTTGCACGTAACCAAGCTTTAGGTATAAAAACATTCACATAATTGTATGACATTTAGGCCTAAAAACGCAAATTAATATTTCGTTTTTTCTGTGTAACCGAAAGTTTTGTTCAATAAATACAGAGGTTAAACCGGTTACAAGTTACAAATAGGCCTAGAGCTGTCAAATTAATGCCTTAATTTAACGCGTTAACGCTTTGACTTATATCTTTAACTTATACCTTTAGACATTCCATTTAAAATTGCGGCCAAACAGCTAGCTGCAGATGGACCCATGGTTACTATTGACAGCCTATAGGAAGTCGCCACCGCCCTCTCCGAAGGTACCATCGCAGATCCCTTACGACTTACGGTTTTGCCACAATACCGCACGATTGGCATTGAATAGTGCGTTATGACTCTTAAGGTCATCCAAGATCAATGATTCTCGTGTAATCTGACAGGGCGTATGCCACTTCCTATTAGTGATTTATAGTAACCTAGGCTCTATCTCTCACCGTTTCCGAGATATCGCCAGTTTTTCGTTGGAAAACGCACATTTTTCTCTACCCCCCTTTCATCCAAAATTTAATTTGAAAATATTTCCCTTAAAGTAAACGGCTGACATTTTGCAAGCCCGAGTTTAACACACATGGCTAATTATTCGTGTAAATAATTTTCCCCTACGCTCTACCGGTTAGCTACAATACATCCGAACGTTACAGACGAACGAACAGACGGACAGACGGACGCCAACCATGCCAATAGCTCGACCGTTACTAAAGTTAAAAAATTAACGCTTTGACAGCTGTAGTTACAAAGTATTAACTCTTAACGGGACTAGTTTGTTCTGCTGCTCTATTCGCGCCGATGCGTGCAAAAAAACGGGGCGTGGTTTCTTCGTGGTCCGTAAATAAAATCAAGCACCTGCGTGTCGTTAAGACTGCGTCGCGGATATAAAGTCTACCTGCAGCATAAAACAACACGTGGACGTCATTATTTGCTCAGCTGCATGGTGGCATTTTTATGCAGATCCAGCTTTAGCGAGTGCTGCCGGATCGACGTCGGCATGTAGCTACCACTGGGCTACCGTCAAGAACACGGTTTGTTGCGTCCTACGAGATTAGTGCTCATGCTTGCGCGCATGCGCAGTTTACACACACGACAGCGCTGCCTAATGATCGATTCTCTTAGTCGTACCAGCTTCGCTGGTTAATTACGAGTCTTCGCGTGTGAAATGAAGCTAATCTGATGGAACGCTTGCACAAACCCTAATTGCATTACATCGACCTGTCGTGGACTCGATACCAAACAAGTCGTACTACAGGCTGTACAGCATCGTGACATGCCAAGGTGTTGCTTATTTGTTGCAGGTGTCGATTTTTAGGTGAACTTTTTGTACAACTTCCTGCTGATTTAACTGTAGACTTTCGTTTTTTTGTGGGTTGGATTTGCAGCTTGTTGTGCATGTTATACTTTGTCACTTTTCATTCGTAAGGGTGTGCGTACAAATGAATAAATTCGATTGATTTCTATCTTTCTTCGAGCTATTTTAACGTACATTCCGGAGTGGACGGCCTCGTTTTGGGTAACCTTTTCCGAATTATTGGAATAGCTTTACAGATGCTGGTAGCATGCGGGGTTTTTCACCTACGAGACAGTAAAGATTTCGTGATTCTAGCTTGCGTCGTATCGATATGATCGCATGGTGTAACGCATAGACTGACACGGAATGACGGACTGACGCCTTTGCCATAGCTAAGACAGAGCATCTGCGCAGCAAGCTATACTGACGCTATGTAATTAAGGACATAAATAACTAAAAATGGAAATCGACGAACGCGATAAGTCCGGAAAAAATCCAACTACTGCGAAGGCAGTCGGCGGATGCACGACAATCATATATAATATATGGACAGCAGTGCACCGATCACTGGACCCATAAGTAGCGTAATTGACGGACCCTTTGGCCTTTAGTTCGTCCGGTCGGCCGATGGAGTCGAGCGGTGTCGCGCGGACGCCGGCGGGCAATGTTTGTGCGTCAGTCGTAGCTAGTTTACGACGAGCAAGTGGACGAGAGAAGAGAGAGAGAGAGCGAGCGACTGAGCGTTCTGCGGCTTGAAGACACGCGCCAGCCAGCTAGCCCTGCAGGCTTGCTCCTTGGTCGTCGGTCGGTCGCTAACAGCTCCTAATGCATGCCGTGTTTGCACTAATGCCACGATGGAAAGCCACGCTGCCGCAGCAGCAGCAGCAGCAGCACGGCGGCGACAACGCCGTTGACAAATGCGTTCGCTCGGCTACCGGCGACACGGCAATTAGAACGCAGGCCTGCCGCGGTATATATACATCGCGACGTAGGCTACAGGACGAGTACAGAACGACAACATGCCTGCCTCTAGAGCTAATTGTAAGCCGCTTCTCTTACTTATTTTCCGAGCTCGAGGCACTCTCAGTAGTTGCTTAATGCTGACAGTCACCGTGTCGTAAAACGCGTCTTAAGCGCAGTTTCCATCTAATACAACGAACGCGACGTACGCAACGCAACAAACGCAGCTGACGCAACGGACGCAATTATCGCTATCCTTGCTTTTTGGCCATTGCGTCATCTGTGTTTAATGCGTAGTACTTTTCTTCCGTTCGTTGCGTGCGTTGCGTTGAATGCAAACCGCGCTTCAAACGCACACACGACGACGACCCACTGCAGCTGATGCTGATTGCACGGTTGCGTTCCGTTGGAAACCTTGCGACAAAGTCACCAAGCTAATGAAAAGTAATCTACCGTTGGACGAAAACTAGGGACGCAAAACCGTTTTCGTTTGTCACACATAAACGCTCTAGAAAAAAATCGGCACAAATAAGCGGTTTGACCGCAGCTTACGATGAAAATTTTGACTATTGGTTTCAACCACCAATCTCTCGTTTCTGTGGGAACCGCATCCTCTCATTCCTCTGTCTAGCACGATGATGCGCGGAGCCCGTACGAGTATCGCTACGTCGCTACAAAATAGCATTTTAGATCCCGTCACAGTTGCATTTATTGCAAATTACTGCAAAACAATTGCTTGGTTTCAACGAACAAAAGTGGTTCGATCAGAAAAATCCACCAAAAGACTGTTTTTTTTACATCTGACTTTAGTATTGACCGCTATTCTTTTTGTTTTATTTATTTATTTATTTGTTATTGTTTGTTCCGTAAACTACAACTGGTTTTCGAGCGCAAGTTAATATTTTTTGCCCCATATTGTATTTCGATATCGTATCTGAAGTTTCGTTAACTGCTGACGTGATTGCATTTGCAGTAGTCGAACCACGACACGAACTGTCGGACGTGGAATGGAATGTGACGTCACTTCCCGCCTCCCGATGCAATGACAAGTCTACAACGTGATGAAAACAATCTATCGGACATGTTTTTTTCGCTGACAGTTGGGCGTTTATACGGAAAGTATCAATGTCGTGTACGACGGGTCACGTGGGACGAGTGGGCGGTCTTGAATGATCTCAGTTGCTCGTTTTCCCCAGAACACCTCTGGAGGCGTAAATTTTGTAACATATCTTATTTGTTATTTCCGTGCACGCGTGAGATTTTTTTTTGATGCAAAGGCACAATGTGCCAAAGTGACACAAAAGCAAAACTTCATGATGTAGAAGAGGGGACGGTATCTACGTTTCGTACGAAGCCATGCAGTTAAGTAAAATCCGAGATTAACGTTGATAATTCTAAAACTTCAGGTGTGAAATAAAGCAAATTGCATTGTTGCTCATCTGCGCAAATTTTTGGACAGTAACAGTATCCCTGCTTGCTGCTACTTTATCGCCCCACGAGTGCAAGCTGTTTCACGTGAATTAGACATCTTATACACGTATTGAGTGCAGCCCGGTTTTTGATGAAATTAGCTCAATTAAAACTCGGCAATCAATCGACCTGTAAAGGCCCACGGAATAGCAAATTGGTAGTTATGCGTCAATGAATGCGTCCGTCATTGAATTCGAGTATGCGTCGATACGTACATGAGACAGATGGTACACTGCTTCTAATTGAGTTGCGTTGTCTAATATTAATTACAGCCACAGACGCACGTATGTACATATTTCAGTCTCTGTACTCTGTTTCCTACATTTTTGCCATTCGTTGTAGATTAGCATGCGTATGGGCTGGACCACGTATGTGGTCCGCGTTAATGCAGCAATGCATTCTGTCTGTTCGAAACCAGAATGTGTTTTATAGTCCGTTTTAAAGATGAGTGTCACTCTTTTCCTTTAGCGCTTCGACGCTGTTGACTAGCCGTCAGGAAAGGTATCCGGTGTGTAAAAGGTGCCGATGCAACAATTCACAAAAGTTTACTCAGCGCGTTCGGCCTGCCTAACCTTGGACTGGAGTAACTTCGAATTAATGGAGCGGCTGAACAAAACTGCGTGTACATCACAATAAGTATATACGGAGCTAACGTGAATGCCTTTTTATCACCGAATGAAACCGATACTTGCTAACACATAATTCAGCAGCTGTTTTGAGCGCCCAGCCTTAAATAGTAAAGATATGCAAAAGAGGACGACGGTTCGGTGTTTTGACTTACTGCATTCATCGCGTTTGCGATAGAGCAGTGTTTTTCAACCTTTTTGTTGCCGCGGAACCCTGAACAAGCGTGGAGGTCACTTACGGAACCCCATGCATTGATCCGTGCGTCCAGCGACGTACGCGAAGTTGAAGCTACAGGGTGTTTATATACGGACTCATTTCCCTAACAGAGCAAAGCCCTTGTGAGGACGACAAAGCAAGCAAAGATGACCAATATTAAATTTGACCACATTAACAGGTTATTGTACGGTTATTGTAGGTTATTGTACGTTATTGTATTTAACCTAACACGACGGGCAAGGCGGTTGACGACGGCCTCTTAGCCCCCGCCATACCAACTGAAAAAATTTATCATGTGGACGTCCTCGTTAAAGATGCGTGCCTTTTTAATTTTCCTTAGCATAGTGTTTAAAGAATTGAATTCATTAA
>Ga0056128_1002240_pt1 | contig 22725 bp, 16 predicted proteins | sample WorMetLIZISLAND2_FD_71113 | JGI IMG/M metagenome (GOLD analysis project Ga0056128, IMG submission 71113) | Marine gutless worms symbiont microbial communities from Max Planck institute for Marine Microbiology, Germany - Olavius geniculatus... ... | reverse complement strand
CCATTCGATGACATATAGTCTCATTAATAAGTGTGCCAAAAATTATTATAATCCGACATTCATTGTTCAAGTTATTGCAAAAAATGTAGTCACATGCTTTTTTTTGAGACACAGTGTATAATGCGAGGATAGTTTGTCTGTTTGTCTGTCATACGCCTCTGGTGCCTTCTGTGTTGCATGGTCGTGGACCCCGACTGTGGTGTTTGAGTCCTTGGGCCTTAGGTACATGTGCCCCCATGTTGTCCCCACCTCACCCCATGAGCAGCATGAGGGGGAGAAAGTTGTGTTGCTGGGTAGCAAAGTAGACTCACCCACAACAGAGCAGCTCCATCTGAAGAGCGGGAAGTTTGCTACTGGACCGGTATTTATTATAAAGTTGTTGACCTCAGATAACATGTGGCTTAATGCAGACTTCAGCCTAATTTTCAAAACTTCCTGGGTATTCTTGTAACATATTCCCAGATTCTTTCTAGGTTCAATAGTTCACAATTTCCTAACCATTTTCCTAGAAACTGACTTCAAAACGTTTTTCCTAAAGCATCTCAGGAGCTGCCCTAAATTTTTCTGCATAAATTATTCCTTTTCCTAAAAATTTTAAAAATCACATGTTATTCCTAAGATATGTCTATGTCAGACTTTTTCCTGGATTTTCCTAAGAACAACCTGAAAACTTTTGTAAACTATACACCAGATTTGTAACGAGTCTGTGATAAACTAATTATCCAGAAAATTGCCAATTCGAAAATGCCAAATTATGGTTAATTATAGTGTGCGTAAATTCAAGATAATAATACCCAATAGTGAACACTTGTTTATCACGAAAGCCACTTGTCACAATTTTTCCAAACCATCTAATGATGTCATAATGGTCTGAAACCCCAAAACTTCCCTCTGACATACCCAATTTGTAACTCATATCTGCAAATTCGCCATGACAAGTAATAGACTTCTTAGAGACATCCAGGAATTCTAGTTTAAGTCATTCAATATACACGGTATTTCATAAAAAACCCTTTATGTTTTTTTCATAATTCACTCAATTGATAATCAATTTACACAAACTTTGTACCAGTTGTAGCTAAAGAAATACTAATTCAAAATAATGCAACAAAATGTGGCAGTTAATTAAATATTCTTTCCTAGTCCTGATGTAATGCTGACGTCTGTGTCATGGGTACAAACTGGATAGTCTCAACTGGTGCTGTCAGTTGCAAAATTTACTGAAATATCACCTATTGCTGTGACACTTAAAAATTCAGCCAAATATCCAACAATATTTAAATGAAGCTCTTTTGGCCAGAGAAAGATAGGTTTGACAATGTGCTTAACAACATTAAGACTAAGTCAAAGTGACACACACAACAGTGAATTGACTGTTACCAATAGTAGATCTGTTGTTAGCCACAAGGAAGGAGTGGTATCCAAACAGCGTAATAACACAGATGATGAACAGGACGGACACGATGAATACAAAGACAACGTGAAGTCCACTCATACTCGACTTTTTACTGCCCACCTCCTAGATTGATAGACACACAGACATAGCTATGACCTTGATGTTTGACCTTTTGACTTTGAATGTGAGACAACCTTGACCTTGGTGTTCGACTTTGTGACTCTAAAAGTTTTACACATGCGCACAGTACACAGACGGTAATTCGATAAGCACATCAATCTCAGACTTAAGATGAATTCTCTGACCGTTATCTCAATGCAAAGACTGCCAAAAGCCACCCACTACACTACTACGACTTTCAAATACACTAAACTGCCCATTTTCTCAGTTACTCTAGGTTAAAAGCATCCTCCAAACAATAAACTTTTGGGAATTGTTGAAAAACAATTGTACTGGACAATGGCATACTAATGTGGACGATTCCTACTGCCCAACAACACCATTACCGTACTGTAGGGTATTGTGGTCAATTAAAAATAAAAGAAAATAGAGTTTAAAAAATACTATTTTATTAGCAAAGCAATAAAACCTTTTTTGAGTGCTCGAAAACTGTCAACCACAGGATGGCTTTAGTCAATACTTCTAAAGTTACGAGCCATAAATCAAAGTGGCACCATTTTTGGAGCCATCCTCTAGATGGCACAAAACATGCATCGTGTAACAAATCCTTCAACAATATCTGGAAATGTACTTGTGCAAATTGGCTTAACTTGGTAAAGCAGAAGCTCCAGAAAGTGGGCCGATCAAAAAAAGTTATAAGCAGCAAAACAACAAAAACCATTTACGCAGCAGTCAGTAGCTAAATAAAAAAAAGATACAGAGACAGTTGTTCAGACAGCTTTCTGGTACGATGTACCGTTTAGCCACAATACATGTGTTACAGATGACAGATGATGTTGACAGACAGACACTCCCAAGGCTCGACATAACAGTCCACCATAAAAATAAACAGAGTTGAGTATCTTACCAGCCAAAAGCTGATGAAGTACTGGAGTGATGTGCAGCCAATGTATGTACAGTATGCCAACGTGTATACAAGAAACAGCAGAAAGAACTTGTAGTTTGAGAAGCACACACAGTTGTTTATCCTGTACACAAATCATGCCAATGCACACTGGGTGAAATAGTCTAGTCAGATGTGCTAAGGCCACAGTTTGCTACTAATAAAAAACGAAGCTTAAAGAACATAGAATCTCCAAGCATTACCTGCCATCTGACACAGATGAATGCCTTAACCCCTGGCCAGGCAGGCTGGTACTCAATTTACCTACCCACAGAGGAATAGAAGGCTGAGTTGACCGTAATGTTGGTAATACTGAGATGGTTCACCGGTCTGCAGACAGTCAGCCATCCAAGCTGAAATTACAGCTGTACTTGATAGCAACCTGACTGGAAGTCGAACTCCTGACTTTTAGACCATAAGTCTGAAGCCTTATTGTTATGCCACCAGGCTACCTCAATGATGCTACTATTATAACTAGAAAGCAGTCAAAGCCCGCACATCTATGCCAAGGCAATGTTGTTCGCTAGGCGGCAGCACCATCTTCGGTTTTGCAGCAGTTTCCCTTAGGCCCCATTGACAGCAATGTTGACAAAAATTTCAAAGTGATCCAGAATCCAGAATTCCTTCCGGATCACCCCCAAAATTGAATCACTGGTAGTTTGCACCATTCCCGACATACCCTCAAAATTTCAGAAACATCTGTCCATAACTTTTTGAGTTATCTTGCTGACACAGACAGACAGACAAAGTCTGGCAAAACAACCTCCTTGGTGGAGGTAACTAATGCTAAGTATTAGGTGCTTTCACAATTCTAAACTATATTTTGACAATTATATTTTTTCTCAATTATAGACCAAGACTACTCACAATACTGCATGAAGTGTCACTCTTTGATCAACCTACTTTTGCAACATTACTCCTGGGTAAGCTAGATTTAATAAGCTAAATTTCTGCTAGCTGCAACTTAACTTACACACAATATGAACACTATAAAACTCGATAGTTTACAATGGTTTTTCATTCCACAACAGTGCATACACAGGTTTAACTAAACCTTTCAACACAAACTGCATTGGTTTCACCATTATGTCTTGTTTTTATTGATAAGTTTTGGTACATTTTCAGGCTGTTGTGCCCTCCAAAAGCAAACAAGTGAAAATTTTGGAAGATTTTTATACAATGTATATTATATAAAAAGTGAGGCTGTGTAACGTTGAATAAGTCAACAGATCAATGATAAAATTCCAAATTATACAACAATGCTTGCAAGTATAAATCATAATAAGAAACATGAGGACTCAAACAAAAATTACCAGGTGGACCCCCCAAAAAACGTCCCGAACATTTGCATGCATTATGCAGTGAAGTAGTTGAAATAAATCAGCAAGATAACACGTATGTAGTGGGCAAACATCTTCGAATATATCTAGAAATTTTCGCCTAAAACACTTCTGTGTTAGCCAAGATACAAACAAAATATTGTTACACATCACAAAGCAAATTTTGCAAGTGGCTGATCATTTGCATTGCGTACGTAGCTACATCAGAACGTCACAGTAGGCCTAATGATCAGTCAACTGATAAACAGAAAATGTGATGAATAGCTTCTTTATTCTGCTTAGCAGCAGTAGCAAAGCAGAATAAAGAATAAAAGTGCCCATTTTTACTGCAGTGAGGTTTTACGGATTCTGACTGTCTGATGTCGACATCATGCCATTTGCCTCTGACAACATTCTGAAGATCTTTGAGGATCACAAATGGTTCACGCTTTCCTTCATAGACAAGTTCTTGCAAGATATCCCAAACTAAGTAATCTAGTGAAGTTAAATCTGGCAAACACGATGTCCATTCATGTGAGTCAAATGTGTTGTCTGGAAGAAAATTTTGAGTTGCTTTGATGTGGTCTGATAGAACGTTGTCTTTACATAATTTGATTTTCAACTCGCCTTACGTCACTGAGCAGCATTCAGTGGCATCATTAATGACGTCACTGAAATTTATAAGTAAGTAAGAGTACATATTGATCTACAAAGGCGTAAAAAGAAATTTATTTCCATAAAGTATACGCACTGTTATAGTTATGCAAACTTCGGGACATTTTTTATGGGCCACCTGGTATTCAAATGACAAAAGATAAGAATGAACGCTGTCATACCATGGACAATGATGGTCCATTTTTAAGATACACCTGTAAAAAAATCAACAGCAAATTTTAACTCAACCACATGTCTGAAAATTCATTACGATGATGAACATAAGTAAACTGCTGGGATGGTGCAATGTTATACAACTTGATGCAAAGCTCACAAAATACTAAACTGCTACCACTAATGATGACGTAACTACTATTATCAATGCTGCAGTAACTTCTAGTTTTACGTTCTATGAACTTCTATCAAACGGGGAAATTGTTCCGAGTCATCCACATCAGGATGGCCTGAAGTAAGACTTTCTGCAGGCCCTATGCCTTTCCTACAGACAACTAATAACATCTAAACATTGCTAATAGCCTAATATACTACTATTCACTTTTAACCACTGAATGAAAAAAAAGAAGAAAAATATTTTGCATGGGCAGCTAGATCCATTCGTGGGAGCTCATCCCATTTGAAGTGCTTTCAGCCGGTGAAGGTCAAACCCAATTAAACTTGCATACAGCTTAAATCAGCTTTAACTGACTGGGTTGGTATACCAGCAGTCCTGGCCACAAGGTGCACTGTTATGCTTTCCCTAGCAATGGCAGTAACCAGCAACTCACCATTTTTGGCCAGGCTGCATTGCCCTGAGTTGTTTGATCGAATACAAAGACGGTATACTTGCAATCAGTCAACCATCTCAGTACTATCCCGGCTCAATGTCGAGTAACTTCAGTGACGTGACCGACGACGTTATTGCAAGGTTAAGCAATCATGACTGCTGCGTGCTACTATTTCTGCTGAGCTATTTGTTTCTTTAACATGCCTGCTATCATATAGTCACAAGTTAAGCAGACCTGCAAAACGATACGTGATATTCACAAAGGCATCTTTTGCTCAATTTATAGAAGGGGGTTGATATTTCATAAAATTACTAAATGCACATTTATAGAAACATATAATAAGTAAGGGCTTTAGCTGTAAGAGTCATGCAGTGTAACACAAATGAACACATTTGCAGCAACTGTTAGATAGTAGCAATATTGTTAGTAGCAGTGGAATGCTATATAACCAACCTGCCACACACAGAACAATGATGTGCACGATCAGGTTTCACAGATTTGCATATGTTGCAGTATCGTATTTCTAACCCACACATAACATTACATTATCTAAGGCAACCATCATCAAATACTCTGTGTATAAAATAAATATGATGACAACATACAAAGACTTAAAACTATGCCAATCAGTAATCATAGAAACGACACGATAGCAAAAAAAAAACAATATACATACAATTCAAACGACAGTTGCAATACCTATTCTGCTCCTATATTCCCTCAAAATGGGGGATTGCAAGCACCAAATTACATATTTTTGGAGAAACATTTTCTGACAAAAAAATTTCTGGCAGCCCAGCATTTATGTGAAAATTGCCCACCACCACTGGCCCTGTCATGATGCCAATAATTAGTATAGTTTAAAAAAACCAAGATATGCTTTATATTGTGCGTACTCTACTGTTCAAAAAAATGGCATAACTGCTGCAAGCAAACTGCCAGAATGCTGCAGCCATCATGGTAAATATCATCCTTGTGTTAACCGTGAATCAATTCATCTCAAAAAACAAACTTCTCCAAACACTTAGAATAACACTGAAAAAAACAAATGCCTTCAAATAAACTCATAGGCCAAAACAGTTAATAAGAAGGCCAACGTCAACTAAACAAGTGAAACGTAATCAAAGAAACATCAACGCAACAATTAAGGGCTATAATTTAATGAATAATCTATAGGCAGGTAAGATATAAATAGTGAAAACCGACCTCCCGTGATCGAACGGCACTGGACAGGCAAGTTCTTGGCAACCTGGTCCAGAATCTCCTTCCTGTTGGCTCGATCAACATCTGATTCATACCGCTGAAGATCCGAGCTTGACAGCAGGTACTGCACACCATAACATAAAGGCTAAAAAAGCTGTGTATAGCTGAGAAACCCACTGCTGAGCTACAGAGCTTCACCTGCCATATGAGATCACGCAGATGAACATGGCCTGCCCCGGATGGACAAAACGGTACTTGATTTACCTACTCCAGAGAGGGTGGAGGGATGGAAGGCTGAGTTAACCTTGGTGTTGGTTATATACTAAGATGAATTACCTGTTTGCAGACAGTCACCCATCCAAGCACTATGGGAGTCTTGTCCGCAACTTCTCAATCATCGGTCCAACACCCAACCAATACACCACCAAGCATCACATTCAGTAGCGTCATGGCAGGGGTGCGGTAAGAAGCAACTGACCCCTAAATGTTAGGCTGTCAGAAAATTTTCTTCTTCTCCGAAAACGTTCCTCCAAAACTACAACATTTGATGCTGACAATAATCCATTTTGGGGAATGTAGGAGAAGAATTGAAATCCCAAACGACCAGAACCTCCTCTGCTGGAAATTTCCAGCTATCTGGTAACAGCAAAGAAATTAACGAGAAAAAGCTCCCAGACCATCATTTATATGGGAAACTTCTGCGTAATGCAGTAAAGACCTAATGCAAATTTTTCTATCACCAAACCTAGAGCATGGAATCAGCACATAGATAAAATTTGAGTAATAAACAGCAATTAGCAAATAATTGAAAAGAAATGATCAGAGAAACCTGAGATGGTGTGGTGACAGCCGGTGTGAAGATTGCCTTCCAGTATGACCACGACAACATTATCAGTAGTATGTGGTAGAATATTAAGTATGTAACTGGACATAAACACAAAAACTGAGCAGTTATACAACATTAGCTCCTGCATAGTCGGTCTATTTTCATGCTACATAAAGTAAGTATAAATGAAGCACTCAATTCGATTGAACTGCAGAAGTGCTGAAGAGGAAAGTATGTTGTCCAAGACATAATGACACTGAATTCAACGCCATGTTAAAATTTACATCATAAATAATTATTGACTGTAAAAATAGCAGGAGTCTCAAAATACAAGTATCTTAAAGATTTACCACAGCCAATGCTGTACTCAGATCACATCAAACAATGATACACACTTTACAACTAATCCCCCTGTCCTCCAATGGACAGCATTATGAGATCGATGACTGCGTGGAAGATAACAGGGGAGATTATTAGAACTGCCATTATCGATACATATGCACAATTATAATCAGCAGTTCTTACAATTGTAGGTTTACATTGTTTTTTTTTTGTGTTTCGTGTTTCATAAAGGTTAAACTTTTTGTTCCATTATTATGTGTATATGCAATTTTGCCTGCAAAGGCCGTCCCCAAAATGATCTATACTGTGTCGAGCGGAACGTTAAAACCTACTTACTTACTAACTCACTTTACCACCAAGCTACCACTGAAGCAAATAACTAAATTTAGTTAAAATAATTCACATTTCTTGAGTCTTAATAGTTCATCAATCACGTTAATATCAAACAATGATACACACCTTTCTCAACTGTACTTTCAACTGTAACTGCAAACCAAACCAAACATCACTATATTATCATTCACACTATGAACTAGCAATATCGGGACAGGTAACATTGCATTTAAAGTTTCAAAAATACTAATGTCACAACAACTGCTACTACCAAGTATGATTTTTATCTGTCCCATTGTGATAGCATAGCATGGGACAGATTACACAAGAAATTTGAGCTAATGCTCATGAGACGCGTGAAAGCCTATAGCAGTTCCGGTTCAGTAGTTTAGCTGAAAACTGGGGTGTTCACGCTAAGTTAATACACAAATACCAAATTCTCTATCTGGATCACATAACGATAATAGCATGGCGCCACCTTGTGAATGATATAGACTTGTGTCGCAGCTCGAAATTGCCAAAAAATCCATAAAACCACCTATTTTTGTGTTCAAGGTCATTGAATTCTGCGCTAATCAAGAGTCAGTGTACGATTTCCTGTTAGTGATTAATAGTAACCTAGGCCCTATCTCGTTCCACCCGTGTGATGGATGGATGAACAGACGGACAGACAGACAAACGGACAGAATTGCGATGGCTAATTCAGAATTTCAAGTTAGGGCTGACATATAAAGTAAGTGGTCGGGGGACAGAAGTTCCCACTGCGGTTTAGGGGCAAAGCTCCAGTAGGGAATATGGAGGACCAACGTTGTTTGACTATAAGAACATTTTTGTTGCAGTGGTATAGCTAGGAAACTTTTTAAAATCTATATATACAGCAAAAACGACTTTATTCACTAATAATATAAAACATCAGCATATATCAGAAGATATATAATTTATATTCCAAAACCGAAGGCGAGTATTCTACCAGTGTTAAGTAGAGCAAGTGGTCTGTGAAAGCAATTATATCAAACAAAGTTACGTACACAAACAAAGCTCCACAACGTAAGCATAGTAAGACCACACAATCAGCGCCGTGATAAAAATCACTGGAATTGATCTCAAAGATGCTAAACACAGCCAGAGCAATCGAGATGACATTTTTACACCAAAAATACTATTTGTTTACATTCGTCATGGAACACTGATATCATAACGTGGTACTTCTAATCACCGGTAAAGACCGAAGCCAAAAGCCACCACCACCAAAGGCCGACAACATTGTGGTCAAATAAGTTGTAACGCATTTATTGTGGCTAAACCGTACTTCTTAGGGGGTTGGCAATAGTGCCGTTGGATAAGGCGACGACGAGATCCTATAGGCCGTAAATAGTATCCATGCTCTTATCGGCAAAAAATGTAAAAAGTTGCTCTGGTGCGTTAATCTGCTGTATGTCATATACACTGTACATCCTGGCGTTGATTTTAGCGTCTGATATAGCAGCATCACCATATCGTGTACTCACTCTCGGAAATCACTGGCTTTCGGATATAGTAGGTACGGTCGGCCCACCCTGGCAACAGCTGGGCTACTTGCCACCTGTGTCTTAAATCCTACTGTATGTACTCTCAGCATGTAGTGAGTGCAAAAGTAAAGCGTTTGGCAGTTAGATTTTGACGACTAATTATGCCAGAAATAATTGTAACAAAACATGGAATAATTGTAGCAAAAATTCTTCAAGTTACAAGTGATAATGTTAGAAATATTTACAAATGATAATGTTGTTAAGACACAGCGTACCTACATTATTATATTCAGAATAAAATCAATTTTCTACTAGGCAACTAACATCTTGCAGACTTTTCTATCACCAGACAAATCAGAGAATACTGCAATTACTGCAAATAAATAGTATAATGCGCAAGCTAATCAGTTTTCAGGCTACATACCGCATAATATGCAGTAAAGCTCATTCATTATGCCAAATTATTGATGCTGTAGGTACAATGAAATGCTTCTGTTTTCGAGCACGATATCTTCACAGGAATAAGCTCAAACAAAACAGAAACCAATAAATTAATTCACAACATATTAAAGTGTCAAAGTTTAAACCGTGTAAAAATCATTTTCAGTATTATTTGTTATTATTTTTGCAAGTCTGCTGTTGTCAATCCAAGTCAAGAACAAGATTTGACAAGATAGTTACTGGTAGTAATAAAACTTTTTAGTAAATAATAAGGGTGATTATAATCATTCTATAAACAGAAAGATATGCTGTATAAAGACTAAAAACACATTGCCATTTACTGTAGCATTTTTACTACCACACTACAAACATTTAGCACAGCACATATTACAATCATCATAAAGCATACTAGGCCTACAAAATATAATAAAACATAGCAAACACAACAAGAAATCGGAACTAATGCTCATGAGACGCACGAGAGCCTATAGCAGTTCCTGTTCGCAGCAGGTTGTCTTGGTCTATCTCTATCCATTTCGGCACAATTCACTATTGAAAAGCGTGTTGCAGTCCAAAATCGTGAAAAATTCACTAAAAGCCCAGGACTATTTGGGAAGCTCAAAGTCATCGATGTTGACATTCCTAAGAAGCTTGTCGTCAGTAGTTGTTATGATAAGCAGCATGTCTGTTCCTATCTGCAACCATTCTTACGGTAAGCGAGCCAATAACGGTAAAAGAACGCCTTTTTAAGAGGGTGCCCCTATTTTGCCCCTTCTTCAATGGACCCCTCACCCAGCTGCATGAAATTTTGTCACAAAATACTAGAGAAATAAAGCTAATACGGTGAAAACCTGAAGTCTTTGTCTCACCTGGTCTTGAAACGGCACCGGGTTGTGGCAGACAGATGGATGGACAGACAGAATTACCATAGCTAATCCGCGCTATGCTAGCCCTCGTACGTAAAAACTATTCACACTGCATCGCAAAACAGTTCCACGACAGAACTCCCCTTTATCACAAACTGCATCGCGAATTCAGCTACACATAGTACGCACAGAAACGTACCACTAGTTAAAATCAATGCTAGTATAAAAGACGAGGTAAAAAAAAAACATCATATCAGTTGCAATACCATAGAATCCGTATAAAAGAACAAATACACACACAGTAAAACTGTTAAAAATCACGAGAAATGTGGATAATGCATATCACAAGCTGATGTATCGAGTAACACACATTCAGACACGAACACATGACAGTGTTATAAAACCTTGTGAAACAAACTATGAACTGCTAGTAACACCACTGGAAACGTCTAGCATTAACATCTGTTCCTAGCTTAGATGCATAACATAAGAAATATGTTGTCAGGGCGTAAATTATGTTAAATAAAAAAATCACTGTAGAACTACATGTACAAAGCTATACAGATAACACTACAATCCTAAGTACAAAGTACAATAACAAAAAATAATGCAAGTAATTTGGTGGAGCAGAAATGTTTGTAAATTGACAATCTACCAAGTAAGATTACCGCATTGTGATTCCAAATACAGTGAATATCAACTCCCACGATTCTGAACAGCCATCACAGCAATATTTGCCATTACTGTAAAATCATTTTACAGCATAATCACAGCACAACTGCAAAGAAAAATCCATCTCGATATACACAGACTACTTATCCACAATATGCAAATCAGAAGCCCTCGGAGAACGCAAAATAATGCCGACATTTCTGCTGTTTTTGTATCATACGATGTAACACAGTTGCAAATTCAAACCCGCCATAAAAAAACAACATGCAATTCAGAAACTTCCAGACCTGTTATGAAACAGAGTGCCAGAAAATTTTCATCCATAACTATCGTGAATAAGCTTCTGAACCGAAACAGAAATATGCTTTTTTTATTCAATTGAAGGTAGTAAGCTCGGGTTCAAACTCATTCAAACAGTGATATTCTTGTTACTTAATGGTAACCACACATCAATCGCTAGACTTATTTATTTCAGGTTAAAAACACAAAGTAAGAGCTCACTCCCATCATCACTAATCATTACGTCTAATGCACATCACATTACAACGAACCGTATTCACAACTAGCTGTCATCAAAGAAACAACCACTTCAAACAATCGACCATTAACATAAATCAAGTCTCAAGTCCCATCACTAACCATTGCCGAGCAGGCACTGGGGCCATTCATCCGAACACATGCCACGTGGCAATTGGTAAATACATGCAGATACAGTCAAAGGATTTATGCCTAAATCTTATTGCGAACACAAATTGAACATAAGATCGCAGAATGTCACTCATCAGCTGTCAGCAGTGGTTAAGCCACGAGTCCACTGTTTGCACACGGCCTCGGACGGCTGTATCAAGGATACCTCGTGATATCTGCAACAACACAGAAGTGATTTAATTTACTTGCCAGTCAAATGACAGCTTGAACAATTCCATCCAATAACGTGAATAAAGTGCATGGATCCGTAAACCAAATTTACAATCAAATGCATTAAATATTTTATTCCTTTTTATCCACTGCATAATACAAGATACACACGTAAAATGTTTACGGCACAGACATTTTGATTTTAAGTATCTATTGGTGTGACACAGTATTGGTAAACAGCAAAAGCAAAAAGGAAAATTATCATGAAAAAAATTGCTTTAGATTAGCCAAAATACAGCTAAGCATTACTCTCCTAGTCAAACTGGCCTGTCATTGTGGCTTCATGATGAAATGATCACCATGGATCATTAGCATAAATGATAAAGTAAAAGAAAAGCAAGAGGTTCAACAAGTGTCCTGTGTAATCTACAACCCATAGGCCCTCTTAAGCTATGACATAAATAACAATAAACCTAATAGTTATATAAAGCCTATTAATAGTGCTAAAAGTCAACTAAAGATTTCTGTGACTCTGTAGCACAACAAGCACAATTTTTCTAAGCCTTCAAACTTTACAAACACAACAGGAAGTTCTGAATAATCAGCAAAGAACAAAGAAATGCAAGAATATCAGGGACAGAAACTCACTTGGCGGCTTTGTACTTTTCCCTGACAGCTTGTTGCGGGAGCGAGGGAATTTTGTTCAGCATCAGAATGAGATCCCGGAGACACTGTTGTATGTCATTCATTCTGTACTCGGTTGACTGTGCCAACGCCGACGACTATACACACAAAAAACAATGTCACATACTGTACTGTATAAATCACGCTATGCAAGACTTCTGCTTAATATCCACTTAATAGAAGGTTAAAAGTCAAAAAGGCAACTAGAAAACAGGTTAGCATAGAAACTGGGCACTAAAACCACGTTCACTAATTGTTACAATGAAAGCAAAATATGCAAACTGCGAAAAAAATGACATTTGCTGTTCCAGCCTACTCCGACTCTGCTGTGTAGCAGAACCGACAATCGGCATCTATGAAGCGCTCTTCAAACAATAACCCAAAACAGTCACTAAATCCATCTCCAAGACTGAGAACCAACCTAAATTAAGTTCCGAGAATCAGTTGACGTGTTATCATACAGAAACTAGAGCTGTCACAGTATTAATGTTTTAATGCACTATTAACGCACCCAGGCCCGTCGAGAAGAAGAGTAGGGGGGCAAGTTACCCGGGCCCCGCAACGTTTGAGGGGGCCACCTGTAGAATATAGAAAGTTAGAAACACATTTTAAAAGTATAATCAAAAATAACTGCCATCATAGCAATCTATTAGCCTGTCATCGAAATAATTATTTATTTACAGTAGTGATGGAACCGCAACTGTACAGTTTAGCTACTTGAATTCATTTGATTGTCAAATAACCACAGATTAACAAAATATTGAAACTTTGCTTCACTGAATTTAGTAAATTTACACATGAGTGTTAATTTTTTTAACGTGCATTAATTTAGTAACGCATTAATTAATGCGTTAATTTGACAGCTCTAACAGCAACCAATCACAAAAGTTGAGCTGCCTTACCCACGGCTCTGTGGAGCCCAGCATGAGGCGTGCAAGGCAGATTGCAGATGATGCTGTTATACTCGGAAGATATTGCAAGAACACGTCGCCATCGAGTAGGCTGCACTCTATCAGATACTGCAACACCCACGAAACAAACACAATTCAGTCGATACACGATGCTGACACCAAGGAATCATTGGAAACAAAGAACAAAGTAATTTATTTGGCAAAATGCGGAATCGCTGTCAACAATTCATCTTATCTGTAGATGTCAGCATAAGACCAACAGTCTGGCTGCAGTGCATAACTGCAGTTTTGGGCTGTGCAAGTGGGGGACAGGGGGGTTCAGCCATCAAATCTGGCATTACTCGCTGTACTCGGGAAGTAAGAAACATCCACCTAAGACAATCTCGTTGAACTGCACAGGTGTACCTGCCAGATGCCATCTAAAAACAGCTTAGGCTGCGTTCACATAAACACTAGTACGAGTCCGGCACTGTACGGGTTCCCGTATAAGAGTTTCGACAAACACGAGTTTGCGTGTATTTCAATGGCGGCCATTCACATACACACAAGTACGGGTTACCTGTAAATTTCACTTGTACGAGTAGTTTCTGTGCAGGTCGTGTTTTAGTCTAACTCTTAGAAAGTAAACTACTCGTAAATAGCATTAATATAAGTTACAAAAACCGTGGCACATATTTGTCAGAACTGACGTCATCGTAAAATTGTTGATCGTAAGAGATGTGCAGTTTGTAAAAAAAAGCAACTTTGTAGTGGAATATTGTTGTTTTAATGGCGAAGCATTTCTTCGATTCAATGTTATCCAATATGGCTGACACGCGTTGAGTTATGTGCTTGTACAAGTGACTGTAAACGCTCCACTCGTACGAGTGAAGCTTCCACAAGCTGTAAACCGAAACCCGAACTCGTACTCGTGTCTGTGTGAACGCAGCCGTCACTAAGAATAAATGTGACAGAGCCCACATTACGGAAAATGAGCAGAAATACGTCTAAAAACTAATGCGGTGCAAAAAGCAAAGTGTCAACTCAAGCATCATGTAACATGTCAATCTAGCAAGATCACTCTGCCTCGATGTGAAAGAAAAAACTGCCTGCAACACCAAAATCCGGGATGTAAACAGAATTTGCATAGAACTGTTGGCTCATGACTTCAAAGACATGAACTAATAAAAAAAATGTATTCTGATTATGATAAACATACGTAAATAAGAATGCGCTAACCAAATACCTAGTAAATACGCACCATGGCGAGCGAGACAGTCTTCTCATCGGCTTTGGTTTCTTTGAGGTAACGATCACAGAAAGCATTGACAGTCGGCACGGCAACGTCAAACCTGAGGACTTTCAACAGCAGGTGCTCCATTCTCAACACCTGCAGCAGACAATTGTACAAACACAGCATTTAGACATAGTATACCAAAAACCAATAGTGCACAATGCTCTTAAGGTTCATGGCAGCCTCTAAGAGCTCTTTACTACTTAAGTCCGTCAGAGCAGTGCACTGAACCCATGTTGTGGCTTCAGCATTGGAAGGTTGTTTGCAGCCTTCCGTCCAGCAGATAAAGATACTAACGGTGCACAAATGATAGACTTTCGAACCAAAAACCAATGGCACACAAACCATCAGCCTAGAGCCATTAAACGTGAGCCAGACATGTGGACTAATTGACCTTTTACTCTGGAGAATGGTGACAGTCGGTATATGCAGAAAGCAAGCATCAAAATTGTAATAGGACAAATAGTAATAAACAGTTTAATAAACTGTTAGCAAAACGAAAAGCAGAACAAGGAGCACCCAGCAATGGCAGAAATTACTGGGATAGAATCAACAAAAGATGAAACCAGCAAGTGAACTCATAAGGTGCAGAGCAGTTGTAATAATAGCAACACACAAGTTCTTAAGCAATAACTGAACAAGAAATTTGAGCTAATGCTGTTCCGATTTAGTAGTTTAGCTGAAAATTGGGGTGTTCACGCTAAGTTAATATACAAATACCAAATTCCCTATCTGAATCACATAAAGATAGTAGCGTGGCACCACCTTGTGAATGATATAGACTTGTGTTGCAGCCCGAAATCGCCAGAAAAAAATTCATAAAACCTCCTATTTTGGCATTCAAGATCAGTCAAGGTCAATAAATTCGGCAACAATCGAGATCCAGTGTACGACTTCCTATTAAGTGATTAATAGTAACCTAGACCCTATCTCGCACCGTTACTGAGATACAGCGACTTAATGACCAAAAATCACAAATGTTGCCCACCCACCTCTCATTTAGCGCCCTCGTTCGGGATGACCCCCTTAAAATTTATGGGAAAGCTTTATGGTTCCTGAAACTAGAATCTTCCAGGCAGCCAACAGTGAAAATTTGGTGATCCTAGCTTGCAGCGTTTTTGACTGATCCACCTGTGTGACAGACAGACAGACAGAAATGCGACTGCAAAAATGCGTTGAAAGCAGCTGTTTTCGCGCATAAAAAGTGAAAATAGCACAAATGTCAGACCTGCTGTTTCGTGTAAGTGTCGTCCGTTATGTAGACAAATTCTCCAATGTCTGGAGGATAGATCTCCTCATATTTCCTGCAACAGTTCACGAAACATGCAGCATTTAACATACTAATTCATGTTCATTTTTCAGTTGTTTATAGACAAATAGCACTAAAATCACATAACAACTCAGAGAGCACTGCATTGATATGAAAAATAATAATCACAAGCCATTTATAAATAACAGACAGAATGCTAAAGCAAAAGACAAACTTTCATCATGTGAGCAGAATACCAAAGCACTGAATGTAACTAGTAGTTGAAACGTCACGACAAATTACCTAACTGACCAGAAGAAAATTAGCATATCACAACATGTAACTGAAACTGCAGCAGCTAAATGCTGCTTATGATAATTTTCCTCCAATACCACTACCAACATTACTGCAGCAGCTACAATCCAGTGAGCACTGGATTGTAGCTGTAACTAGAATAGAAATACAAATAGACAGGCAAACAATCAAGCAGTCACAGCTGCTAGTATAAATATCTCAATCAAATCATCAGACTGTTCAGTTTCACCGTTTAAACAGAGATATCACATCGACCTATCTAAGGTCAGATATGAATTCAAATTTTAACCAGATTACCCTACAATGGTATTTCTGCACGAAATTCAGCATTTTTGGAAAATAAAATCTCCGACATGTAATTGGCAAATACTGCAACTAATGCTAAACAAACACCAAGCGGCAAACATACGCAGCAATGAACATTGCTGAGGTGCCGACAAGCTGCAGTTTACTGCGCTGCACGGCCATCACAGACAGAAACCGATCGACGTAGTTGACAGCGAGGAACAGAGTCTCTCGGTGCAAATGATACTCGTCAGCAACCTCAACCAACCAGTCCACAAGAATCGTCCGCATGTTGGACGTAACGTCTGTCTGCCGCTGCATGTAGTTTGCACGCGGACGATTTGACAGCTAAGCGGCACACACATTACATCGTAATCTAACTGCGAAGAGGCTTCAAAACTTGGCTAGTACCGGTAATGAAAAAAGTGCATTCAGAAAACAAATACTTCAAGACTTGGCTACTACTGAACGAAACTGCATTACTATTCAGACAACAAATGTTAAGTCAAAAATGTTAAATAAAATTGCAGAGCTGTTCATCGCAGTTTGCTTCGATGACATCAGTGACTCCGATAAATTACACTACAAATGTGTTCAAGACAATGACAACCTGGCGGAATTCCTCATCTCAACGGGGCATTGCCCTCACAATTTACATAGCCAGCACCTGATGAGGTTGTCACGACAGCAACAACTGCACCTTAAGTCTTGAGCAGGTTGTAAATTTGTGTTAACTCGTAAAAAGTTTGCGATCTACCATGCGTGTTAACGTAATAGTGCAGTAGGATTCAGCATTTAAGCAACTGGCCACAGTATTTGATAGCATTCATTACTTTCTTTTATAACTACAATGCTTTTACTTCAAATCTAACAATACTATGCTAAATCGCATAAAACATTTTGATCATTTTCCTGCCAGACTCAAAATAATTTAAGCAGCATGTCCAATTATGTCACTAATAAATATGCCTTTATTTTACTGCATGATAAACCGGTGACGACTGACAGAAAACAAAAAAGCAAACAAACTGCTCTTAAAACACGTCCCTTCTTAATGGAACAGACCTCTGATTTTCGGAGATATTCGTAAATCTCATCGCGGTATTCTGCCATCGACATCAGTCGATCTGTGCGTTCTTGTGCATCAAGCTCTGCAGCCTTCGTATCAACGTCCTCGACTGTATCCTCGTCCGAGCTCATAGCATCCAGCAGGATCACTGAGTCTAACATCAATGCAACGCTCAGATTGTTAACTACAAACTACTTCTGTCACAAATGGACCAAAAACCCAATACTACATCAGTAAATTACAATCACAGAAAAAAAACAGCATAAGATGTCAATCTGCGCAACACATAATAAAATACTTATGACATAAAGCTATGTTCTGATCTTGTCCTCGATGATTTCAGTAGCAAATCAGAATCCCGTTTTAATAATTCCTTTACAGGAAGTCGAGAATAAAACAGTTCTCCCTGACTGTTAGTTACCAGGCACCAGCACTTGTGTAATGTGTACGATACACAATATTACGCAGAAATCACAAATATCTACAAAATCAGAGGCTTTCAAACTTTTAACAATCTGCTAGTTATAATGTAATACTGTACATTACGACATGCAAAAACTTTGGTTGCCACAAAGGAAACAGATGAAAGAAATCGTTGGCAGTAATTTTCACGACCAGTACCTTCAGAATCTTCCATGGCGCAGTCACCTGTGGGCCGTTTGGCCGTCATGGCTGCACTGTAATCCATGCTCTCGTCCATCTCATGACAGCTGAGATCAATTGGCTTCTGAGACGGCAGTGCATGCTGGGCGAAGCCTTGCAATGGCTGCTGAAATAATGGTGGCACCGAGACACCAGATGTTGAAACTGGCTCACCAATGACCATAGGTCGACACTCGCAATTCTCATCCTGTTTTCCAATGCAAACTTCAAACTCAGCATTTTGTGACATAACTAGATCAATGCATGTTACTTCTACTTATAAATGCAAAAAAAATCTTATTCACAAAGTCAAAGGTGGCCAGTGTTTAATAGAAGATTATGAAGACTTACTAAATTATCTGTATCATGTCATGGATAATCTTTCTGCTAGTTAATGAACATCTGATGCATGGTAGGGAATAGTGATGATTCGATGTATCGAAAATATCGATATATCGTTTTCGACATCGATACACAGTATCGTATTGTTGAAAAAATATCGAATTTTTCAGTATATCACGATATTCAAAAATATTGTGATATTTTTGATAATTTTTTATCGCGATATTTTCTACAGATTTTTCACTACGCTGCATGACTGGAAAGAAAGATTACAAATGGGATGAGTTAATGGTGGTGTATTTAACTACAATCGAAATATTTCACCTAAAACATATTTTATTACCTAAATAGAGCATACTTGTTCAATGTTCACGTCTTGATCCTATGCTTGTATAAGAGTTACATACTTATTATTTAAAGATATCAATATCGATATCACGATATTTTGTAAAATATCATATCGATATCGTATCGAAATTAAAATCCTGATATCAAATCATCACTAGTAGGGAATTGAAATGGAGCATAAACTCCATGCAAAAATTGTCAAATACACAAAATCAAGAACAGAAAATAAGACACCTAGCGAAGATCTAGTTTTACAGCCAGATGCATAACAAAGCAATCTAACGTTCACAAAGTGCACAGCACAATATTCTCCTTTCATTCCAAACGTAACTGGTAGACTGTAGGGCGCAAGCATTCACCTAATAATGGACTGTAAATCGGATGTTTATGGTATGCTCGCACCAGTTTCCTGTCGTTCTTCTTCAATTGATTAACAGTCTGGTTTCTAGGCCTATACATTCAGATAATCATATCGCATAATAAGACACTAATTCAAGCAAAACCACTGATGAAATCAATGTAAAAAACGAATTAGTCTGTCGTTTTAACCTGCTTTGGTTTCTGCGAGACGTTGGTTAAGGGTTTGTTGGTCAGCGTCCCGAGCACCGTCCGCTTTCCTTGCGCCGGCGGCCTCGTCTCGCGAACTTCGCCAGGCTTTGCACGAACTTTCGCAGTTGCATCTTGGTTCTCGCTGTTTTCTACGGAGCTGAAATAACCGGCTTGAACGGCGTGTAACATCTTTCTTGCCGCGAACAGAGCAACAGACTGGTAGACGAACAACTGTTCGGCGGCCCGTTTCGTCTCTGTCAATGAAGGAATATGACTGACAATGGACAGACCCCTCTCGCGCCGGCCACCGCCCCTCTCAGTCTACCCTTGAATTTAGCGCGAGAGGATATCAACCAATCAGCGTCCAACACTCTGGCTCGTGGCACTCCCGCCCATGCTTCTATGGACCGAACCGACCAATCAACACCACTAATCTTGTCACGTGATCATCACATTTGTTTATTCCGTAAACGAAAACAAACTGTTGCCGTAACGTTAAAAACTGCAAAAGTACGTCATTAGCAAAGTATATTATGGAAATAAAAAAAGAAATATAAAAAGTAAACTTTAATATGTTGGAGTGTTAAATCTAAAATGTTTAGTTAAAATAAAATCAAATTCGCCGCTAGGCGTTGCTGGCGAATGTAAACAAATGCACGTGCACTTTGGAAGCGTGGTCGCATGATTTTTCAGTGCATCAAAGTTTCGAAGCGGCGCAGTACTTTATTAGCAAAAGTTTAATGTATCTGCTATCAAAATTTTTAATAATGCATTAGTTCAAATGTTCGCCATCAGTCAAGTCGAGCTGTCACTTTCTAGGTTGCTGTTAAACTCAAACTTTATTCAAACTAACCTGCACGCTAGTGGGCGTGGTTTCAATTAACATTGCTAAATTACGAGCGCAGGCTGAGCATCTGGTTGATTTACTTCTATATATCGCATATTTAAATAATGTTTTTTTTTCGTTTCACGAATTGTTCGTAACTGTATCACTCAACAAAAGTCTATCTGAGTGAGCAGGCCACGGTGCGTTTTGAGTACTGTGAAATACGTCCGTAGATATTAGGCATGAAAAACGATAATAAATTAAATCGCCATGATCGATCGAAGTCGTGGTCGTTTCTCTAGATTGTTAACTTTTATTTTCAACTATTTTATTAATTGAATGTCTTTGAGTAACATACACTGGATACTAATGTTTTAAATGATATACTACAATTTATAGATAGGCAATTAGGCATTATACTTCTACGACCACGTCCGTACGTAGAGTGTCAGAATGTCGGATGATTAGATCCACGACTAAACAGGGAGATCGTGAGACTGCCTAACAGTGGCGTAACCAGGATCTAGTTGTAGTGGGGGCAATTGTGGGGTGGTGCATGGGGAAGGGTGTTCCCTTCCGACGGGGAAATTTTCGGATTTTTTGCGTGAAAATGACTTGTTTTGGTGCATTTCTGGCAATATTTTTGGTAGAGATAACTGAATAGGCTCCTATGGGGGCACGTGCCTTCGGTGCCCCTATGGCTACGCCAGTGCTGCCTGAAAAGTGAAGACGGTGCAGCTGTAATATCAGACGGAAGAAGCTCGTTCTTGGAATTACCCATTTACTGACTGTGGTACTGTCATGAGATGGTGAAGGTCTATGTTAGCCAAAAATGGAATTATTTTTTGTGTTATCAACAACATTTTAATTTCACAAGAAATTTTTGTGAGGAAGTTATTTTTGCATATTTGTTTAATATGATTAAAGTTGCATGATGTTAATGTCCAGTTTTATCAGTTGTATTTGAAACAAATTAGACAACTAAGCCTATGTAGGCCTACAGCTAGATTTTAGGGGTCCTATTGGGGAGAAGAGAGAAAGGAAAAAGGGGGAACACTGGCCTAGCCATGGGGGCAGGCACTGTCAAATATGCCCTTCTAGGAGCGTACTAAAACTTAAAATAGTGCCAAAATGCACAAAACTGTTCGTTTGTTAACACAAAAACCTATGGAAATTTGTTGGTGAGAAAGCTTAGCCCCTCCCCATGCAGACCCTTTTTCTGGTAGGGAGAGGTTTTTCTTCACACTACCCCTTAAGTGCCCCCTACATTTAAATTTTAGCTACACCACTGGAGGGAAAAAAGAGGAAAAAAAGGGAAGAGAACAAACGGAAAAAAATAAAAGGGATAGGAGCTTCCCCCAATTCACATTTCTGGCTGCGCCACTGGGGTAAAACCTATAGTTTACATTGTAAGCTTACTCAGAGGCGTCTCTAGGTCAAACAGATGGACACATAATAGAGAGCTTAACGGGGGCCTTGGGTCCACGGGCAGAGAAAACTTTTTACTTTTTGAATGTCTTAATGGAAACAGTACATTCTACAAGGGTGTCCAAAGCGACAAAAATAAAATGAATTGTTGCTTTCATCTCAGATCATTTCCGCTCACTTCAGTTCATTATGTTCCAGTTCAGGTTAGTTCTGTGACTTTGCACGCTTCTTGAGACGGGCACTTTCATTTAAAGTGCGGACGGTACGGAAGCGACTAGCGAGTCCACTCCAAACTTGACCGACCCCCGAGCCCTTTTTGCCACCGTAAAAACTCATCGGCTTTGCATCAGTTTCCGATACAACAACGCCGATTTTTTGTAATAAAGTAATGTTGACACTTTCAAAATAATACTATTCGCTCGCCGGTTGCAAATTTAGCCTTGGGTAGTCTCTGGGACTTATTTCATCACGTATGAATTTCTGATATTATCAACGTTGTACAAGAGTTTATCTAACGTTTACCAAATGCTTCTGATAT
>Ga0056128_1002239_pt1 | contig 22727 bp, 14 predicted proteins | sample WorMetLIZISLAND2_FD_71113 | JGI IMG/M metagenome (GOLD analysis project Ga0056128, IMG submission 71113) | Marine gutless worms symbiont microbial communities from Max Planck institute for Marine Microbiology, Germany - Olavius geniculatus... ... | reverse complement strand
TATTATGGTCCCGATGGGCCGAGTCCAAGTGATATGCGATTTTCGAAACTATAACTACTGAACTGGAAATGCTATAGGCTTTCGCGCGTCTCGTGAGCTTTGCTCAAATTTCTTGTTACCTTTAGACCTACGTGTATCGTGGGTTGTAACGACTCTGCGAACGGTGAACGTAACGCCATACTGCAATTTTAATTGTGGGCTTTGTGGCTATGACTCTGTCGTAGCCTCAGACTGTTACAGAGTCAGCCTGCGGAACTTTGGCGCCTATAGCGTGGTTATCAACGGCAGCAGCTATACGGCAGATTGTTATTGACTCCAGCCGTGCGAAAACTGCGCGACATCAGCACATCGGCGCGGCTGAATGATTGCAGTTCAGATGTCCGGCGTCAGGGGGCAGCACGCTGTCCGCTCTGCTGGATCGTATGATCATCCCAATGGGTACACACTGCAGTACTACTAGACTGATTGTTTAACCAGCGATCGATCACCACTGTAATAGACCGATCGTGTTTTGCTAACGGTATAGGATAGGCTAGACGGCTGCGCGCGAAACTCCCGGAATATTCATGACACGATAGTGGTTAAACCGTCGGCAACAGCAACTATCATCACGGGCGATATCATAGGCTATATAGGGTGGCACGATAGGTCGTAAACGATTTCGATTTCAAATATAAGGTTGTTATTAACAGTAACCAACAATAATTTTATGTCATCTCATAGATGCATTCAGTGAAATTATTCGTGTAAAATTTCACAGCTCAGTAATCGTCACATCGTAATAGAGATCTAGTCTACATTTTGCCTACATAAAGTTTCATCGTCTAGGTAAAAAGTTGCACGGTTAATAATATAGTTAATGTATCTGTCGCCACGGAGACCCATGCATTTACAGCTCTTTCTGATATCATGCTTTTAGAAGCTGACTTCTTTTAAAATTCACATTTAGCACACACAAAGCGAAATGTGATTATGCGAGCGAGTCCATGTCAATTTGCCTGCAAAAATTCCCCCTTCGTTCGCTTCCGGGCTTCCCCAAATAAATTTAGATTGACGCTGTTGCGTGTACACGCTACTTATCGCAGGGTATTGCAGGGTTGAACAAGAAGAACGGAACTGTTAAACTAAATCGAGAGAATTTAAACAACAACGAAAAAAACATAAAAAGCGGTACAGTAGGTCCAATTCGAAATCGTATATGGCCTACGTCAAATTCAGTCCGAGAGGCGACAAATCCGAACCGTAATAACAAAGCGAAAACAAAACAGACTAAGTCTTAATTAAAAGATTCAGTGAGAGAACAACACAACGTTTGCTGAACGATGTACTGGTGACTGATAAGATGTTTCAGATTCTGTCGCAGTAGAAAGATAAAACTGCCTCTGTTAAACAACAGATCATACTAAATATCATTCACACAGCCATTTCGACAAGATATTTTAAAGGCGCATACAGACCGACGTAACTGAACTGAACTGAACTGAGCTGAGCTGAGCTGACATGGTTTAGTTTTCGATGAACTGACCAATGGGCGAGCACGGCGAGCCCACTGGTCATTGGTTGACACGCGCGTGCACGTAGTCACGTAGTAAGTCACCGACGCCGTTAGACGGTGTCTACTGTAATGCATTACTGTTTGTCCATTGGTTAGTTCGCCAAGAACTAAACCATGTCAGTTTAGTTCAGTTAGGCCTACGTTGCTCTGTTCGCGCCTTAATGGAACTCTTCGAGAAAAATCCAATGCACTAAATAGTAAATCGTACATAAGCTTACAAATTACAATAATCGCGGTAACTCACGTTTTAAGGTTTCTCCTCTGAGCTCTTTCATTCTAATACACACGCCAGCTGTAGGCAGTAAGTGTGTCTTAGAACTATGGTCTTTAAGCTGGCAGTTGCCGCAATACAAGACACGTCATATTATTGTATCCTTGTATGAAGACGACATGCGTTTAAACACACGTTACGTCTGTACATGTCATGCGTACTATAGCGCGCACCTGTGACGATTACATCGCGCGTGCAGCATAACATCAAGCTGGTGTCACACTAGATAGTTTCCGTTAAACACAGTTAAGTACAGAATTCGACGATGCATTAAAACCAGTGATGCAAAATGTGTCGGCCGCTCACGTACAGCTGTATAAAACTCTAACCCTAATCCTACCCTGAGCTAAAAATTGGCACAGCGATTAGGCTACTTCTACGTGGGAAACGTTCGCGCTGATCTCTGGTTTTGTACGCCTTTATCCGACCGTACTTAGGTAGCGATCGAGCTTATGGCACGAACTGTCGTCTGTCTGTCTGTCTGTCACGGATATATTGTGGCAGAACGCTGCGAAATAGGATCTAGGTTGCCATTGATCACTAATAAGAGATTGCATATTGACTTTCAAATGACATAAAAAAATCGGTGACCTTGGATGACTTAAAGGTCATAACGCACTGTGGTATGCCAACTGTGCGATATTGTGGCTAAACGGTAAGTCGTAGGGGGTCGGCGATGGTCGATGGTCAGATAAAGCGCTGGCGACTTTCTCCTATAGACTGTCAATAGTATCCATGTCCCCATCTGCAACTGTTTGGCCGCAATTTTTAGTGGAAACTTTCAAGCATTAAGTGGCCTTATCTTGGAAACAGTCGGTTAGAGATAGGGCCAGGGTAACTATTAATTACTAATAATAAAAAGTGGCATACGCCCTTTCAGATTACATAAAAATCATTAACTTTGGATGACCTTGAAAGTCACTGACAACCAGTACGGTTGGTTTTTCTACCGACAGCTGGTCTTTTTGTTTGTTGTTGAATTAGGAACCCATATGGCACAGACAGACGGACGGACGGACTGATAAGACCCACTATGCGGTCTATTAAAACGGCCACGACGTAACTAAAGCACGACGTTTTTTCCGACAACGGAAATACTGTCAGACGAGACGGATCTTTGTCGACGCAAGAAACTGTCACGTCCGACACGAACTTTAGAGTACCCAATACAGTGATGACACGCATACTTCACGCTAAATAGACCGCTTAGATAGGCCTATAGTTACGGTGTTCGGTGCGTGAGATGAAAGCCAAGCTCATACTACACAATTGCTCTTATAGGCCTGTATATGGTCGTCTTTATTGTCAGCACTGGACAGTACAATACGCCGTGTCTTGAGCTCCTATTTATTTCAGGCTAGTACTGTTAAGTAAGTATATCTTGTACCTGTAATAGGTGCTTGGTGGTGTAGGGCATACTGGATGGGTGTGTCAATCAAGGTTAGAAAAGACTGTCTTTTGACAGAAAAATTTACTTTATATGTTTTTAATGCTTTCTGGCTTTTACAGTTGTAAAGGTTTTAAAAGTTTTTTTTACGTTTACGTGTACAAAAAAAAACAGAACACAAGTTGCAATTCTAAGACTCAGAAAATGTCCCGTCGTATTTGTTGAATAAATTATGTCACATTACTATTGAATTATAATTAAATTTGATTTGTGTTATAAATTATAGAACAAATAAAAACGTTAAAACTTAAACTTTGGACTTTAAGATTATTAATAATTTTTGAAACTTTAAACTCTAGGTTTTTCGAAACAATTTTTGGTCCCGGTGTCAAGCAAATCTATTTTCAATACGCTGGAATACAAGTCAGATTAATGCTTTTTTTCAATTAGACTTAGTCATTAGTCAAGGGAAACCGAGTCTTTCGTGAAGTTTGGTTTTCGTTACCGATCAATCACAATAAATAATACACACCAACGTCACTCACAAGCGAGTCCTAATAGGCGCAATACTGTTATACTAATAGGCTAATAAAAGTGTTTACAGCGTGGCCATAAACGAAAACGTGATTAACTATAAAACATTTATACACGCACGCCTTCTTAACAATTCAGATCCGCGAGACCTTGCGGCTTGAGTGAAGATGATGAAGTGGTTCGTGATTATCCTAAGTACATAGCCTACAGCAGACATATTTGCAATATGCTTGTGCATGTGGGCTTCATGCCTGAATGGAATGTCATGAAATTTGTGTTTCATGAATCGGAACTTGTCAGCTATCGTGTCGGCTTAAAGAAATTCACGCGGAGCGTTTCTGCTCACGTTAATATCAGCTTACAGCACATTTCAGAAGCTTGCCGGTCGTCACACGACGACTTGCAATGGGCAAGCAGTAATGCATTACAGTAGACACCGTCTAACGGCTTCGTTGACTGAGTGTCTATGCTCACGTACTCGTCAACTAATGACCAATGGGTTCGCCCTGTTGGCCCATTAATTAATCAGTTCGTCAAAAACTAAAACGCGTGTCAGTTCAGTTGAGTTACGTCGCTCTGTACACGCCTTAAGAGCGCACCAATGTATGCTCTTAGAGCGCTTTTAGAGCCAGCTTGTAATGTCAGCTTCCTTGCATAAACGGGACATTATTTATCTCCGCCCACCGTCATCCCCACCCGCCCGTCGCCGTCGATAACCAGCACTCTGAGACACTCCAGCGATCAAATGAAACTCACATCGCGAAACATAGTCGTGACAGAAAGGTTCAACGTGCCGCCGTTATGATAATTACAGAGCAGGCTAAGGGCGGTGTCGTCAAGAAAGAGCGAAAGGCTGTCGTAGATGAGAAGGGAGAATTAAAAGACGCGTGGTAACGTAGCGCAGAAATGGGCCCCAATTATTTTCTGCTTCGTTACGATATAATGTGAATTTCTGTATACGGCCTATACTAGGCCTACGACAACGCGTTGATGTGTCTTTCCGGCACATCGGTAGAATATATACGGGCTAATGTCCTACTCTGCGTCCGACACCGCGTAGCAGGCTATAGTTCATACGGAAAAACTTCCGTACGTCCGTTCCCCACACTGATCGTCAACGCGCGCAGATCAGGAAATGGCACAAGTCGTGTTTTATCATATCATCATATGCAGTGGACTCGGAAGACAGTCGTTCACGATGTGCTATGACATAGATTGAGTGTAACCACAGATGCATGATGGGTCATCAGTGTAAGTCCATGCACTGGTGGAGACTGCATGGCTGCAGATCGTCCAGTGCCTGATCGGGAAACGATTGAAACGCGTCTCGCGTTTGTTCATCACAGTCCCACGCAGAACGCTCTGCGCAGCCTGCGCGCCGCAGCTCAGACCCATCCTTTTATCTCAAAACAGAGAACGAATTTTCACGACACAATTTTATTTCGGCTGCTGCAAGACCGAAAGTAGCCGAATCTATCTGACTTGTCGGTCTGGGTTGGTTTTTCATCGATTCGTTTATTAAAACCATAAAGCGAGGCCATTCAACACGTCGACAGACGACCAATCAAAAACATATAAATTGATTGACTGACTGCTTTAGATCGATCAATCAATTACATTTGTCTGAAAAATTCTACCTAAACACGCGGAGTATGATCACGTCTTTGACTGACAAGCGCTGCCAAAATAAAAAGCCACATATACCGAGTGCAAAAGTAAATAATACACTACAGTAAAGTGCGAATGTAAGATCCTACTATTTAGACGTGTTCTGTTGCAGTTTGTGTCTCTGTTTGCGATTCTTTTTCTCGCACTTTTGCTGTTTTTAAAGTGAAGCTACGGCCATAGGGCGTTGAACATTATCATTTAATAAATATTATTATATTTTTGTTCATTAATTTTAGCTGCATGCACCTTTTACTGTAGACCTACTCTTGCTATTTGGTTCTTGTCGTAGGAATTGAAGATTAATTGTTTGATTGATTGATAAACTATGACAAAAAAATGATTGTTAATGCATAATATTTTAAGTAGTGTGTTTTGTCAAACAACAACGGCTATAACGTAGTTCTTTAAAGGGATTATGTCTGTATAGCGTGAGACACAGTGAACTATCATGTGCAAAACTGCATGTACAATTGCACATTTTGCCAATACAGGACAGACTTCAGCAGGAGCTCAGCTTTGAGGTTAAGCTCTGTATTCAGTTGCACTCCGTCCTGAAACTTGCTATGTACATCTATCTGCCACGCAGCTAATTATATGTCAATCACAACAACGTGTAGTGGTTTGTTCACGAATAGCCATAGAGCAAGTGAACACCATCACTGCATGTATACGCCGATAGCCTCGTTCCATACAAAACTTGATTCATTCTTTCACAGCAACAAAGTTATCTCTTTTCAAGTCTTTTTTTCTCCTTAGCTTCTGTCCCTTTTTGACGGAACTGAACGAATCACGTACCAGCTTATCTGCCGCAAAAAACCAACTCTGTTCACCATGTTTAAGATTTACAAGAAATTTGAGCTAATGCTCACGAAACGAGCGAAAGCCTAGGCCTATAGCAGCTCCTGTTCGAAAACTGTCAGTCTATCTCCGTCGCAGTTCATTCTTGGAGTGTGCGCTGCAGCCGAAGATTGCAAAAATCAATAAAACCCCTTATCTTGGAAGTTCAGGGTCTTTCAAAGTCACTGATGTTGATACGACTAAAAAAACTGGTCACTAGTGCTTGTTGTGTTAGGCAGCATGCCATGCTTATCTGCAACCGTTTTAACAAAAGACTGGCCAACAACGGTAAAATAACGACTTTTACGGGGAACCGCTCTCTTCTGCTCTCGTGCGCAGGTTTCCTTGAACCTAGAAAATCGAAACTTAGACCATCGAAATCTACGTTTAATGCTGAAAATTTCCTATGCAGTTTCTCCATGCCTATTTCAATTGATTTCGGCGCAATTCGTTTTTGAAATGTGTCTCGCAACCCGAAATCGCCAAAAAATTTATTAAAAACTATATTTTGGCGTTCAGTGTCATCCAAGGTCATTTAATTCGGCGCCAATCGAGAGCAGTGTATAATTAATAGTAACCTAGGCCCTATCTCGCACCGTTACTGAGATACAGTGACTTATTGGCTGAAAATTGCAAATTGTTCCACTCCCTTCTCATTTAGCGCCGTCGTTAAAGGTGACCCTTTCGAATTTATAAAAAAAGCTTTACGGTTCCTGAAACCGTAAAGATTTGGTGATCTTATCTTGCACCGTTTTTGACTGATCCACCCGTGTGACGGACAGACGGACAGAATTGCTAAGACGCGCTAAAGCAGTACGACTGACACTGATTTATTATTTCGTCTCGTGCCATCAGGCTTATTGCAACAGTACGTATCAACGAAGTTATCTTACGTCAGTGAGATTTCAGCGCCAGGGCTGGAAAACTCGTCGAAAAGACATGGGTAAAATTTGTAGTTTTGCGAATATCAATTTTAATTTTATTTCACCTAGCGTACTCACTTTAAAATTCTGCTATAGATTCTCTATACTGCATATAACATAGTGAGTCTACATCTTAATTTTGGCCTACCAGTAGGGGCCTAAAAGAACAACTAATTCAGGCTAATTATAAAATAGCTATCGATGTGGTATGGAGTACAGATTAGAAGAGAGAGTTAGTAAGTAAATTTTTAATTTATAAAGCGCACAATGTCAGCGAGAAACTCACTGAATCTGAGGCGCCTTGGTCTTCGTCTTGAACCTCAATGTCTTGACCTTGGTTTTGTTTAGTTGTCGTAGCCGACAGTTGATGAAGTGTCGGCCTTTGCTTTGGTCCGATCACCGCTATCAGTGGATAAACAGACGCTAAATAAGACGGTACATATAGAAACCGCGGCTGACAAGCTGACTGACATGTTGATACAATGTCAACTCATCTGCATCATAGTGTTTTTGCTCCCTTCCACACCGCCCGAGGTGTTGTGTCTATTATGTTCGAGGTACAGAAGGTCGGTCGCTGCATGGACGAACCACACCCATGTCACAGAGCAAAACGTTTCTTCGCATTCCTCGCTGCTTTTGACGCTGAACCCCGAGTCTCCGCGGTGCACGACGCTGGCAGGTGGTTTCTGGGAAGGAATTCGAATAATCGAGAACGAATTTTCACTAAAACTTATTGTTTCCAAGTTTCCACCCAATGCAGCGTACGCAGCAAACGCAAGAAATTAGGCCTACGTAACAAACGCAATGAACGCAAGCAAAGCACGCAACAAATGCAGCGCGTCAGCCAAAACGCAATGATAGAAATAGTCGTTGCGTCAGCTGCGTTCGGTGCATTGCGTACGTTGCGTGCGTTAGATGGAGACGAATCACGCGACCATCACAGCCCTGCCACAAAATAATAAGATTTCTCGTTGTTTTAGTCCAGCACACTTCAGCGGCGTTTTGGGTTAACAAAGTAAGGGGGCAGAAAGTTTTAATTTTTCGACAGACAGACCACATATTTTCGACAGATAAGACATACATGTCCTACTGTCCCGCTGTAGCAATAGGCGACAAAACAGATGAGACCTGTGGGTGCTCAAAAGATTATTTTTGCTCCTAAGTTATTCGAAACTAGAAGGCGCTCGTAAGCGTGCATATCTGCGCCAAGTGAAGTAATTTAAACATTACGACGACGACGACTACTACTACTACACCTACACTTACAACTAGCTAAAGATAATAAGATCACGACTTTGACCTTTCGGGGTCACGTGACGCCATCTGTTACGTGACCATTCGACTCGCGGTGGTCGACTTCCTATGGGTGGTCCATTGCTACCATGCGTCTATCTGGCACCGTTATAATACTGAATAAGCCTGATTTAAATACATGACAGTGTCGTGGCATGGTTTATAGACTTTCTATGTCTACCAAGCATATATGTTCTACCATCTTTCCAATAATGTATCTAGCCGATCTACCTCTAGCAATTTTCCAGTGCTTACAGCAAAATCGCATCTACCGCTAGAATTATTGTATAAACATACATGTAATTATGACGCCTCAAACTACATGTACACACACAGAGAGAACGACGGACAGAACGACCAATCTCTTAATCTCCTCCAATGTTCACTACGTTCACCTTGGCGGAGATAATGAGTTATTTCCGGCCCAAAATTTTGTATTTTTAAAAGAAAATTTCTCCACAAGAAAAATATTTTTGGACAGGTTAAAACTTGAGGATTAAAGGAAGTGCCCCTTGCGCCTGCCATATAACGCTACTGTCTATAACAGGGCCCAGAACGTACGACTTTTAGATATTAAACCCGAATGATTCTCACTGATTATTTTAAACGCGTTTGCGCTGCATGCTTAGTCATTGGAATGTTTCACGTTGCCATTTGTTAGAAGCTTCTGTTTCTTGGCGCTGTCGGGTGTCGTGACGTCACAGCTGAGCAGGTGCGTGCTTTGACATAAGCCTGAAGCGGGCTGCGACTGCTCAGTCCGATCACTCCGAGTGACGTCACCGACCACACTGGCGAGTGCCCGGCATGGATGCACACAGTTGTGTCAAAGAGCTGCCGCCGAGCCTGCACTCGTTGCACTCTGTCGGGCATTGGAAACACGGCGAAATTTTATGCGAACACACTGACACTACGTTTACAATGGCTGAGTAGGCCTGTCTTCTATTATGTTGTTTCTATAAGTAAGCTTATAAATAACTGTCTATAACATGCAGCTTACTATAATGTGTATCGTTTTTTGTTACTGTCACACAACGTTCACGAAGACGCCCTCTCTCAACTTATACGACAACCGTACATCAGCGTTACGACAGACAGACGGAGAGACAAACAGATGGACGGACGGACGGACGGACAACGCACGCTAACATTACCCGCACAGTGTGCTATTGCATGCATGGCGTGGGTAAAACGTTGAAAAATTTTTAAGCAAACGTGAAAAACGCGTTTTGTAAAAAAGTACAAAAAGTTGATAGCCATTTATTACAAGCACGCACATCCCCTCAGCTGCAGTAGCAGCTGCAGCACGTGCTATTCAAGGATACTGATGAATGATGACCGCTCAGTAAGCTATGATCTCATCGCCTAGCTACACTTCTTTCCCATAGCATCATTACTACAGTCTCTACATACTGGACGATGACGATCGATCAGTTTATACGTCGCCGTTTGATGCTTATTTAAATGGTCATTCCAGTCGCTCTAGCAGTGAACGAACCTGGAACTCCTTGGTGCGTTCGATTAACAATGTATTGAAAAAATGGGCTGCAGTCAATGCGAATGCACGACTGAGGTTACGGCGCCTTATATTCAATTCTATTCGTCATTCACGGAGAGCAGGCAAACCAAAAAGCAAGCGAATAAAAAGAAAAAAAAAACTAAAACAAAGACACGGAGTGACGGAGGTAGACAAAAACTGGAAAGTGTGCATGCAGAGCGCGCAAACAGTTTGTGATTTTTTTACCTCTATTGTCTTCACTTACCAAAGAGGTTAAGCATGTTGGCTATCTCAGTTTGTTTGTCTGTCTGTCTGTCTGAATTAAAATCAGTTGTATATCAGTTTATATGAAATTCTAAACATAGCTATAACTTTGCAAATAAAAAACACGACAATTGCCCGCGGTATAACGACACTGGATTGTGTTCGATCAATTATCTGATCAACGCAGTGAATTACATTTTAATTGAAAGAGTTCAAAGAGAAGAATTAGGCCTATTCTTCTCTTTTTGTCGAATGGCGACGCATACGGTTTCGGCAAAAATCATGCGCTCGCAAAATGTCGTTACTCTCGAAAACATTTGTCGATCGCAGGTCGTTTATCGTGCTAATCGGTCGACGAGTGATCGAAGCTCGCCGCGTAATCTTTTCGATACCGTGCACACAAGCCACCGGCGTCCACCGTACCATCAGCAGAGCAGTAAATAATAACTGACCTCAGCAGCTCGACGTAGGAGGTGCAGAAGGACAGATGCCGTTTAGGCTACTGACCGCGCACCTGCCCAGGTGTTTTGTTGACGTCTCTCTCTCCACCAGTGGCGTAGCCAGAATGTGAATTGGGGGCGGAGGTCTCGCCTCCCTTTTCCTTCTTTCCTTTCTCCCTCCTCCCTTTCCTTCTCTTTTTCCCTGCCTTCTTTCTTTCCTTGCCCCACCCTTTAGAATTGGGACCCCCCAAATTCCAGCTGGGAGGTCTGGCAGAGCAGTGTGAGTTTCCCAGTCTCAGCCAAAATTAAATTTGATGCAATTATAGCTTTAAAATATGAGATCTGGTGGCAACGATCTTAGTTATTTTTTTAAAAATCTTTAGTATCTATTTTTAACAAAAATTTTTGATTGGGGGCCTGAACCCTTGCCCTCCTGTGTCCTGTCTACGCCATTGTTCTTCATAGCAGCCGTGCGCAGGTAATCAAGGTTGGGTAAGCTTATGTTTACGTGCGTCATAACTCGTAACTCGTTCGCTTCTTCACCATAAGCCGGTGCACGACTGTCAGACTGTTTGCACAGCTGTTCCGACGGCTTCAGACGCTGGAAAAGATGAGGACAGATCAGTGGCAAAAGGAGATGGGCAAATTTTAGCTCGTTGAACAATTGTGTCCCAAAATACAAAATTTGGGACTGAAAATTTCCCATGTTAACTCCTTCGCTCCGCAGCTCGTAAAATTTCGTGCGCGTCATAACATGACGAGATAACGTCATGTGCAGCGAAGGAATTGAGAAAATTTAAGGGCAAAGTAAAAATTTCAAGCACCTATAATCTACCCTGTCAGAAAATTGCAACTTCCTGTTCCGACAACTTCTTTAGCTCACGTACGACGCCGGTGAGAAATACTGTTATTTGCTGAGCAAATAATGCGCTGCAAGCTATGACGGCAACCATGTATCTCGGTATAATTATAGCTAACTACCCATGTCAACTCAGCCTTCTATCCCTCTCTCCTCCCTTCCCTTCTCTTCCCTTTCCCTCCCTTCTCTTTTCCCTTGCCTCTCCCTTTAGAAGTCAAGTACTGAACTTTGAATAGCGGCTTCGCATCAAAAACTAAACTACAGGTTGGCGAGATTGATCCCAAATTTAACACGCACCTTTCAGTCGCTTTGAGTCGGTGCGGCGACAAATAGTCGCAAATCGGCAATAAAATGATCTCGTGTTTCCTTCCAGTCAGGACTATAAGCTTACAGACAGCTGTTCTTAAGCGGTCATTAGGCCTATTTACTGCAATGTCGTGTGTCTGTTCTCGCTGGCATAAATCCGTTCACCCATGGCATGTCCAGTACGTTCAAAACGCACTGTAACTGTAGACGGCACAGACCTCAATTCCACTTACTTAAGGACTTGTTGTAGAGCATGATGCACAGCAAACTGTGCGATAAATCAAAAATAGATCTTTGTATTAGGCCTACCGGTAGGCCTATGCTTAAATTAGCACATATTATACAAATGGACAGTTCAATGGACAAATATTCAAATAAACAGTTTACAGAGCAAATCCACCACAAGCTGTACAGCAACACATGTCCAGATAAAATGAAAAACTCACGACAAATCCACAGCATCTTGATGTGTCAAGATGTTGTATAACTGTTTTGTTGTACGATCGAGTTGCTGTCCAACAAATCTACAACAATTCGAAGTAGTGGAGTTTGCGACCAAAGCAAGCACTAACAGAGACGTCGCGATCGTTCAAGACTCCAAGACGCGGAACAAATCATGCAGCGCGGGTTCGTATATAACGGCGTCGTCGCCCGCTGCATTTTATGATCGTTAACTTAATTGACAGTCGTCACTAACACGCTTTACTGCATGCCCACTAATTGTAACCAAAACATCTGTCGACGTTCCTGTAGTCTCGCGAAAACGCTACTGTGATTCTGCGTTTGTTTACGCTAATAAGAAGGAGAACTTTTGGTCAGTCGTGTCAAAAACAATTGTTTTTCTGTATACAATAATTTAATTTATTTAATAATGAAACTACCCGCGAAGCCACTTATTTATCTGCATGAAACGTTTCTGACTTCTGTGTGATCACTGTGATGCGCCGCCGAACAAAATAGCCTACTTAACCTTCAAATTATCCTCACTGATTTTGGAGGGGCAAGACCAATCTATTAACTGCAAGTACAGGCCTGATATAACTTGAACGATGCGACGTACTTAAATTATTATGCCCTCTATTACGGCTATAATCAAAGTAGGCTAACTAATGTGCAGATATTTACACTTTCTGACTGTGTTCGACTTTATGGGCATAGGCCGAACCTATATTAAGTCATTAAGTCACGAATTTCGCTGAACACATGGCTGCTTTAATTGAATGTATCACGGTTTTATTTTTGGTTCTTGCAGAGTACTGAAAACCTGTGCGTCGATCCGCGTACACGTAACAAACTGATAAATTGTTTATCTATATAACTAGAAAGCAGTCATAGCCCGCAGGTACCTCCACCAAGGTAATGTTATTCGCCAGGTGGCGTCACCATATTCACTTTGCCAGCGGTTCCCTTATGCCCCCTTTAACGCAATGGTAACGAAAATTTCAAAGTGATCCAGAATCCGGGATTCCTGCCGGTTCACCCCCAAAATTGAATCACTGGTAGTTTGTGCCATGCCCAAAATACCCTCAAAATTCCAGAAAGATCTGTCCATAACTTTTTAAGTTAACAAACAAACAAACAAAAACCGGCAAAAACATTACCTCCTTGGCGGAGGTAAAAATACGGTCTTGTCTTGCATAACTGCCATAGAAGCTTTTGACGCCTACGTGCCGGTTCTTCGTATTTCTGACGAGTAAAGTGGCGAGGCCGCCGGGCTGGGTAGTGGGCATCCTCTCTACATACCCTCTTTTAAGTCACACGCCCTCTATCTACAACGCAGGACATAATCCCTTATGACAGAACAGCACCCCAGGACAATATGGCCGCGAGCAATAAATGGAAAATTTCCGAACAGGCTACAATTTAGGGGACACCCGCTCTCCCGTCATAGCACCACTGGGGTATTGTATATTGGGTACTGTGTCGGGGCGTTTGTCTGCGGGTTGGTCATTCGTATGACCGTGAGGTCTATTGGCCTGGGGCATTGACAGATGAGCTTCTGTGTGGGTGGCGGCGACCCGTCACAAGCTGTCAATCAATCAACAACGAATTGCTACAGCGACTGCTGGCATCGTAGTTAACCAATGTCCAGTAGTGATGCGCCGTTCGCCATTTATGATTATGACTACCCGGCATTTTTATTATAATTCGCAATAATTCTTTGAGATTCGAACATACTCGAAAAGTTGCTTTCACCGATTCTGATAATATGCACTTTTGCTTAAAGAAAAAAATATTTTGCCGTCGTTTCTGTTGTTATTTGGCAAGAACACCTAGGACAGATTCTCGGATGTAATATTCATATAGGCCTAATGAGAATTCTTCATTATTCTGCTGACAACAATGATGTCCGACATATGCCAGATAGATGCGTCGACTTCTTTGCATTTTTGAACCTACAGAAATTGCGATTCGATAGAAGATTTGTAGATTTCTAGGAACGCCGCCAAAAATTTAGAAGACAGAAGAAACCAACCACAAGCAATTTGTATACAAAAACAGTAAACCAATAATCGTTCTCACCAGTAAATATTGGACAGACTTAATACGCAACAGCAGCGCAGATGTTAACATATTCAGCGCACAAGCTGCTAAAGACTGATCATTGATACTATTATACCATTCGTGTAAGTGCCGACGTAAAGTTCTGTAATCGAATCAAATCGAATTGTTTTAGCAATCCTATAAGAGCCCAGCTCTGAGCGGCGAGATCACTCATCACTCGTCAGTTCACATTCAGTTCTGATGCGGAGGATGTGCAGCATCAGGCTATGTGAGTCCTGATCGGTCGACTTATTGCGTTATGGGCCTACTTCACGTCACATGCCACATGCAAGCAATAGAAACTCACGATCAGATAAAAGATGGGTTTTTCACTAGATTGCTAAGCTATGCACTATGATGAAATTAACTGATAATTTAATTTTTGTTTCTGTAATTAGATTTATTATATCTTATAATCATCTCAGTCTACACAAATCAATGATCGAGAAAACGAAAAAGGAAGCCGGCGTACAAAGAAAATTTCATCAGCAGTTCGGTAATCTATGGACAGTCTGAAGCATGCCAGGTGGTTCATAAAAAGTAACCCCTTATATTCATACATTCGTAACTTCTTCAAAATTATTCTACTATAGCCAAACGGTAGACTTAAAAATACCAACTGTAAAAATGGAATTAATTCCGAAACGCATGGTAAAATGTTGGCCTACATCCCCGCCTCCTAATCAGCTTTAGCTTAGCACGCTGAAAGCATTAGGGAGATTTCACAGGGTAATGCATCGACGCGTTTAGGGTGTGACTGAATTTTTAATGATCACTTCTGCGCAGTATATGGGTAAAAATATGACAATAGATCAATAACTGATGCAGTTAACAACAAAAACCCAGCTGTCGCTAGGGTGGGCTGACCGTACCTCCAATATCTGAAGACCAGCGTCTGACTTCCGGTCGCGGAAAGAAAGCGATTTCTCAGAGTGATTGCAGTCACATACACGTTATGGTGACGCTGCTATATCAAACACTACAATCAACGCTAAGATACGATACGGTAATTTGGCGCACATAGGCGATGGCTGCAGGCAGAAACTTTGCGTTCAAAACTACGGCCAAAACCGCTGCAGATAGAGATTTTTTTGACAGCCTACCCTACAGTAACATCGCTGACCAGTGGCGTATTTAGGGGGAAGGCCACGGTGCGATGCCCCCCTCCCCTTGGCCCGACCATAAAATTTTTTACAGGCGACTTTTATCAAAAGGTGCGTTTTTTTGTCATTTTCCAGCACGAACTGCAAAATTCAACAATGTTTGATGGTCTCCTTTCATACCGATACGATATGCGACTAAAATCACCATGATGCATCTGATATGACGCCGACGTCGCCGATCGAACGCTTTTGAAAACCAGCTGCAAGCCGTATAGGACTATAATAATATTTCGCGGCGGCCGGGTTTAGTGTCCATCGGTGAGTGACACGGCAGTGACGGCACTGACATGGAACCAACAACAAGGCAGTCGGCGTCTGCCTGGCGCACGCCATGGGTGGTGATTAATAATTTTTAGAATGTTAGATCTGACTTCAACCCAAGATGAACCCGCCCACAACTTGCATAGGCTATAACAAATAAAAAATGAGATACGTAATCTGGTAAGTCTATCCAAATGAGACAGGCCTAAATTATTGCATTAACGCGACTATGGCAGCTCTCTAAGGTGTGTTACTTTGCCCTGGCGACTGTGACACGCCCTATTCTCAGATAACACAAGCTGCAGCGACATCACAGTGATCATGGATGGATACAGTGTGCGCGACGTTATCAAAATGCATCAGCACGAGAGTCTCAGAAACCAAGCTCCGTAGTCTATGCCAGTGTTATGAAATCATAATGTCATGTTTCACTAGCATAACACTGGCATAGACAGACACGCCCGCCCGCCAGCTGTCTTACAATTCTGCGGCTTCCATTGAACGCCAAAAAGCCAAAACTGTTTTAGCTTCAAGGAGGCTTTGCCCCTCTGACCCTTCGACCAGGGGCTCTGCCCGTGGACCCCGCAATAGGCTCGCGCTCCGCGCGCTCGCCATGGCCCCTCTTTACGAAATTTTAAAAATACGCCACTGTCGCTGAACCCCCGTACGATGTACCTTTTAGCCACAATACCGTACGACCGGTATAGCAGAGTTTGTAATAACCTTTTAAGATCATCCAAAGTCGATCATTTTCGTGTCATCTGAAAGAACTTATGCCACTTTCTACTAATAGGGCCTAATCAATAGCAACTTTGGCCTTATCTCTCACCGTTTCTGAGATACGGCTACTTAACGGTCAAAAACGCCCATTTTCCTATACGCCACCTTTGTTCAACCCCAATTTTAAAAATATTTCCCTCGAAAGGCTAGAATTGAATCGCTAAAATTTTGCGCGCAAAGAGTTGTGACACAGGACAAATTAATAGTCTAATAACAAATTTTTCGGTAGAACCTACCGTTTAGCCATAATATAGGCCTATGTCTTACAGACAACGACACACGACAGAGAGACGACACGTCGTAATTGAACACGTTCGGCTAAAAACTTAAAGACTTACTTTTTATTGGGCCTTCCGTGCAAGAAATCCATCGTGATGATTTACCTGGAAACGTGCATTTGAAGCGTGAAGTGCAGGAACGCGTACTGCTTTTACCTACGACCAAGCGACGATCGATTGCGTCAAACCACACTGCACGCCGTGGCCTACACTGAACGCTACAATGTCGGTTACGCCAATTCCGCAGCAGCTTTGTCCTTGTAGTATGCAGGGCGTCGTGGTAGCTTGTGTTAGATCTTTGTAGTTGGATGCTTTGGTTCTATGAAATCAAAGTCCATATCGTAAATTAGAAATTTGTATTCTTTGAATTTCAAGGGCATGGGTCAAAGGTCAATGTCACAAGGGTTGTTTGTGTGTTTTGTGTGCAAGATACTGCGGCCACCTGCGAGCAGTACTAGCCTTGAGCACTTAACGTGTACGCCAGATATCCAGTAGGCCTATTCTTTAATTATCAAGTTTTTGACGTCCTAATCGACCTTCAATTCTGCCATTTTAAAACTGAAAATTGGCGCATGATGTTTTCTACGTTTTTTTTTGTTTTTGGAATTAACTTTAACGCGGTTACTATATTTGACCGCCAGCTGGTCAAATAGCCCACAGGCTACCTGACCGGTCAAAACGAAAAATCGCAATCGCTCCTTAACGAATGACATTAAATGCAGTATAAGCCTACGCGCTATTAACTAAAATTTGCGTGAAAATTATGGTGTAGTGTTAAAATTAGGATTAGGGTTAAAGTTTGGGTTTGGGTTAAGGTTATGGCTTTTAAAAGATGTATGTGACAATAATAAACACCAAAAATTATCGTACAATATGGGTGGTAAATTCAAGATTCCTGCAGGCAAGCAAAAAACTTGCCGACTGCACCGCGATAGTCAGGCTGCTTGCTAGGCTTGAAGTGCTAGTAGGCAGACTGGCGGATCCGTGATAACTGATACCGTACTTGCTACGGTTGCGGTCATCAGTTGCTCGGCTGCCGCCGTTTCTGCGGCGGTACACTGTACGACGAGCACCCGAAAGGTACCGTCACAGGGACACGGTCTTACCCGGTACCTACGAGCACCATTGCTGGTACGTACTGGCTATGGCTGTTCAAGGCGGTGACCGGTCAAATATCCGGCCCTTACAGGACCGGATATTGGACCGGTCATGACCGGGCGCCTTTGACCGGTGACAAAATTTGTCTGGTCATATAGCCTATAAGATGTTTGACCGGCTGCCAGTCAAATATCCTGTGCCTAACTTTAAAGCCTGTAGGATAGGCCTAGAGCTAGATCGACGGACAGACAGCCGATTAAATAGATGGAATGGCAACGAAAAAAGACTATTATGCCATGGCCGCCTTTTAAAATTAAAGCTGTCTATTTAAACGATACGACTAGTCTAATGGAGAGAACAGTCACAGAAAAAACACAAATGGTGCACATGCAACCGCAACATACCGCAAGCAAATTTATAATACACGCACAATAAAATGGAACACAACCTATAAACACACTGTACAAACTACAAATAGCTATGTAACCATGAATAGGCTCCCTAATGTATGTTTGAAATATGGCTCGACTGCACGTGTAGTCTAACCGGAACGTAAGGTGACCTGTACGTCATTCATCAAACATAAACATGTCAATCTTGGCGTCAAATAGTCGCCAGCTAACAGCCAGGATTCCCTGCACTGTAATTATATTTTACTAATTGCTGGCTGCAAATTTACGAGTCTGGAAAAATTAAGTCGTTTAATTTTGCATATCGCTGTAAATTTTACCACCACCGTGACAACGATATATAGGCTATGATTGTGCATCGAACAAGTAAAATATATTTAAATTAGCACAATACAGGTACCGGCACCTGTATGCGCTACATAAATCACATCCTTTACCTTTTTAAACAGTAACAGATGTATAGCCTAAATTTAAAATATAATTTACACTACACCGTGTCCCACAAGAAGTAAGACGCTTTTTACGCACGACAGCACCTATACCCATGGCATTGTGTTGAGATCGCGTATTAGCTAGCCTACCGTACGTAACTCTGTCCGTCTGTCTCAGTGTGACGTCGCGATACCGATCCAAGCCCAGGTGAGATAGAAAATCCGGGTTGTTATCACTATGATAGCTTAAAGCCTTATAGTATTTTGCGACAAAAATTTATGCCCCCGGATAAAGGGGTCCCCTCGAACGAGGGTGTGAAAGAATGGTACCTCTATAGAAAGGTGTTATTTAGGCCTACCGCTATGCAGATATAAAGGTATAAAGGGAAAGGTTGTCAATTTGTATAGCGCATCGTCGTGTATAGGCCCCTACACACCTCTAATGCGATTTTTGTCACTAACCAGAGCCGCCGATCGCACAGCCGTCGCGTGCAGCCTGTAAACATAGCCTGGCGCACCGGCCGGCCAGGCAGCCCAGTCAGCTGTACAAAGGTCCCCACCTTCTGTAACCCATATAATGGGTTATTACTCATTTAACCGACCCCGGAGAAATGGCAGGCTGAGTTGGCCTTGTTGGTTGACTGATAGTGGACGCCGTACCCACAAAGTGGTCAAGCAGCCATCCATCAGTCTAGCGCAGGATAAGGAAAGTCCGCCGGCCTGCCCGGCCAGGACCGACGTTCTGACCACTATTCTACGCAACCAACTAGGTAAGCACAGACATGTTGCTTAGCATAACAAGCATAGCACTGGTGAGTGGTGACGAGCTTTTTAGAGGGAGTATTAACATTAATGATCTTGAACGACCTCGAAATAATAGGTGCTTTAGTGATTTTTTTTGCAATTTCGGGCTGCGACACACGTTTCAAGAGTGAATTGCGCCGAAATGGCTGAAGATAGGCCTACAGCAAATTGAGCAAGATAAGCTGCATATGAACTCTTCAGCATTAAACTTAGCAGTTCAAGTCGCGACTACCTACGATCATGGAGGCCTGCAGGCGCACGCGGTTGTCAAAGACGGGTACCCTGGGCCCTTTCTCTCTATAACTGGTCTTTTTACCGCTATTGGCTCGTCTAGCGTGAAAACGGTTGCAGATAAACACAGACATGCTGCGTATCATAACAAGCACTTGTGACGAGTTCAATGACATTGAACGACCTTGAACTTGCAATTAATAGGGGTTCTAGTGACTTTTGCGATTTTTGGCTGCAGCGCGCCCTTCAATCAGTGAATTGCGACGAAATGGATAAAGCATGGGCGGCGCCAGAGGAGAAAGGGGTAAGGGGCAGCTGCCCCTGTGCCCTTGCGCCCCTAGTTGCCCCCTAGAAAAAAAAATTGGATAGTCATAAAGTACCCTCATTTTTGCAAGACAACACCAACATCTGTGAGTTTTTTTGCGTTTCTAAATATTAAAAAGCAGGCAAATTTCAATGCACGTCCAAAAGCTAAAAGTTTTTCAGCTTTGGCTCTCTGACCTCTTGACTGTGGGGGATCTGTTCCTGGACTCCGCTACATTTCTTCGATGCACAAAAATAAATAAAGGTCGACATTTCCGCCACACAAAAATGTATTGCCCCTGTGCCCTAGCCTTTGCCTCTCCCTGTTGCTCCCCTATAGCTTATCTTACCTCGAATATGTTGGCACACAAGTTCACAACCTTATGAAATTTTGGTATCTTACTATCTTTGCAGTTACGTTACGTAGTTACGTTCACATTTTTTACTTACTTCATGTTTACAGGTGACCTATTGCGTCAGACACGTGGGTGTTGTTTAGATTTGTTTTGTTTGCGTTGTAAGGCGTATTTTCGCCGATTTCTTGTTGTCATTATTATTATTTATGAACTTTACTTTATTTTTTGTTTACGTGTAAGTGTTGCTGCTTTTCCAGACAAATGCCGTAGTTTGTTGAATACGAACTGTAATGTTTAGTCAGTTGACGTGGCAATAGCCGTGTCACACAGCGTCATATTCAGTATCTGAGTACATTGCTATTGCTTGCTATTGCTATTGAACTCCGCTGCCAACGTCGGCTAACGTGGCAACGGTGTTTCGTTTACCGTGTCATGAAATGCCGCACTGGCACCAAATATAGTTTCAGATTATGAGCTTGATAAGCAAAAGATTTTATTGTTCATTTCTCAGAAGTCATGTGTTAATGAACCCATTGCCGGCAGCACTCTGAAGTTCACTGTAGATCGCTGCAATGCTGTAGTTAGGGGCCCAGTGGGCTAAGTAACCAAAATATGATCTGCTCAAGTACAGAGAGTTTGGCATTAGGGTCATATTTTGGCATATCCAATCTGACCATATCTAGTGCTGATGCAGTCTTTTTGTGACACCCAACATTCAGGGCTAATTGCAGCAGTCAGTTTCTGTCCAGAGTTGTGATCGTGCAGCTCTGTTAGTGTTGATTGACTAACGTTATGCATGTGTCATTTAGAACATTTATCTGAGAACATAAAAGCATGTCGGATGCAAAGCAGAATGGTGTCATTGGCGATGGCCCGGGACGTGAGGTCAAGAAAATTACCAGGTATTAAATACCATCTACCCACATGCAAATTTTTTTCTTTGTTTGTGTTTGACTTGACCTTCAAGCACATGTAAGATTGTACTTTCCCAGTGACTATCGGACAGTGTAATTTTGGGCTTTTCACATGCAGATCTAACTGTGTTATTCTTTGCATTTGTAACAATGTACTTTAACATTATACAGTTATAGTTATGACTGATGTTTATGAATAAAAACTGTTAAAATCTGTTGTGATGATCAGTATTGTGTATTATTTGTTACATATTTTTAAATTTTTCTGCTAATATTAATGTCTGCCATTGCTAAAGTCAGAGTGTTAGTCTTCATAGAAAAATAAGAAGATGCTGGAAATTAAATGCTGCATCATGTTTTTTGATGATTTTTAATTGGTCTGTATTGGTATTTGGTAATTAATTTAGGCAGGAATTGGTAGTTAATAATTCTAACTGGACAGCACATTGTTTTACAGGTTGGGTTTAGAAGTGAAAAAAGAAGAAAATTTAGCTGACTGGTACTCTCAGGTTAGAGATACTTTTTATTTTTTTATTGCATCTTTTTTAAACTGTGATGAAATTTTTGCACAAATTTAGGTTAACTATCTCTTTCTATATATATATATATATATAAGTTAACTTAACTATACATAGATGTAGCAAAGGTTTTATGGTTTTGAAGGCTCTTCTGGTTGTCCAGCTGACATTATCAAAGTTCCCACGGTCTGCCTTGGTTGTGCAGGTTATTACGAAGGCAGAAATGATCGAGTATTATGATGTCAGCGGTTGTTATGTGCTGCGTCCATGGTCGTTTGGCATCTGGGAACGCATTCAACGCTGGTTTGATGCCGAGATCAAAAAGATTGGCTTCGAAAATTGTTACTTCCCGATGTTTGTCTCGAAAGCAGCTTTGACGACGGAAAAAGAACACATTGATGACTTTGCACCTGAGGTTTTTGCACGACCTAACATTTAAAGACATTTTTTGCTGAATATTGACTTGTATTTTGATATGAAGAATGACCAAATATTGGTCCCCCACCGAGGTCAGCCACCTTGCCGTGGTGGTGGCTGACCTCATTGATGACCCGAAGGATTTCTAAAATCTGGAGGCGAGGAGCGACTAAGCGCTGACCAAATTCATGTAGGCATATTGCTACACGATACCAGTTCTCTTGTGCTGGTTTTGGCTTCACAGTTGACTACGGCTTTATAGCTGTTTACTTACGGCTTTACAGCCGTTTATTTACGGCTTCATAGCCGTTACGGCTTTATGGCCGCTACCTGTAACCTTCTGGTTACATTCGGGGACGCGCATTGGGCCGAGCTGATACGGCCTCA
>Ga0056128_1002238_pt1 | contig 22737 bp, 13 predicted proteins | sample WorMetLIZISLAND2_FD_71113 | JGI IMG/M metagenome (GOLD analysis project Ga0056128, IMG submission 71113) | Marine gutless worms symbiont microbial communities from Max Planck institute for Marine Microbiology, Germany - Olavius geniculatus... ... | reverse complement strand
CCGATATTACTGTCAAAGTTATCAGAAAATTCTGCACTTTCAGGAAAATGGATAAAATGTATATGTTAATTTTGGTGTCCACGAACCTTTAAGGTTGGTTGGTGGCCTGGCATAGTGGTAACATGTTTCATCCAATCAATGAAGATAAGCCATCTCTGTACGTAACCAGCCACCTGCGTCAACTCAGCCTTCCATCCCTCTGGGGTAGATAGATCAAGTACCGGCATATCTAGCTGGGATTAAGGTCGGGTGCGTTCACCTGTGTTGGGTGGCAGGTAACACTGTGTGATCCCATATGGCAGGTGACGCTCCGTAGCTCTGAAATGGGCTGGGATGAGCTATAACACCATCTAGTGGTGTTATAGCTCTTAATGGAAGCCCACATATCCAGATCATCAGTCCTAACCATTTCAGTGGACTTCATTTAGATGGCAGACTTTTTCAACCTAAATCTAGCTTATGCAAAGTCTATGGAAACTGTGGTAACAATTTCTACAAGTTGGATAGCCTGTCATCAAACAAATGCATCAGAACAGCCTCTGATCATCAACGTAAGAGCAAATGCAAACACAGAATATGCACTGAATGATTCTGAAGCCTCACTTTCACTCTCAACAGTGCTAAAAGTACTTATTAAACATCAGCCGCAGTGGCATAATGAGTAACTTCACAAAAACGCATAAAAACACACCCGACTTGCGAGACGAGCAAACATGCGGTTTTGATCCTCAGCCGTTCCAAGCTTCTCGCGTTCCACCTTGTTACCACACAACCACAGCACTACATCGTTACAAATAAGCTAAGTTTGTAATTAGTTAATGTAAATATGGCATTAATGTACACATAGCAAAAGTGTAACAATGTAACTAACTATCATGACATCAAAAATTACTATTTTGTTCGCAAAACTTAATTACAATTCTGTAAATTGATGAACACAATAACCATAACAAGTAGTGCTGAAAATCCAGCAGTAAATAATGGAATAAAAAAGTATCAATGGCCATCCATGAGCAATAAGCTTAACACAGAAGTTAAGACAAATGAACAGTTACCATTGTTTGAAGATTGTAGTTGTCGTCATCATCAAAGTAGCGTTCACGAGCACCCAACGTTGAATGAGTAGACACCTGTGCAAATAATGCATGTGACCATATCAACCATATTTGCACATAGCTGTAGTGCATGAGCTTTTTAACAACAAGCCATATAGCATGCTCTTAAATTCTGCACGGGCCAAACCAAAGCATAATGTCATCATCATACCAAACACCATGGGCTGGATGTTCAGCACCAATAGCAAGCAGAAAACCACTGTGAACCACACTGTGTCCCAAAAAAGCATCCCCGACATTTTTGGCTGTAACTTGAAAACAAATTATCAAATTTTGATAATCTTTGGTATAAATATTCCAGGCACAACTTGCCATCAAATGACCGGTCAGTTTCCGACCTCACTCAATGCATGCTTCTGCACTACCTAGGAAAAGCAGATCAAGCATAATATGTGTTGAAATAAACAGAAAACCTGGAAAAAAATCCCCGACATTATCGATTCTAACTTGAATAAAGAGTACCAGATTTTAATAACTTTTGGCACAAATATTTCGGACACAACTGGCTACTAAATAAGCGTTTTAGCTTCTACCTTACCGAACGTCTGCTTTTGCACTACCTGGGGAAAGCAGACCAAGCATAGACTAGCATAGTACATGTTAAAATGAATGAAAAACGTCAATAAATTCCATCTATCCTAATCCATAAGCCCCAACTGCCAGTCTATTACAAGGTTTGACTGTCACTAAGTAGTGATGTCTACCAGAAGAAGTTGAGGAATGTTTGTAAAGTCAAGAAGCGACTGGTAGAGCCTGGATTGGTCTGGAGCTGAACATTATCAATAATGCTGTCAATGAATGGAGAAAGCAACTTCTTGCCTGTGTTCACATGGTGCGTCAACACTTCAAGCAATTTTACTGCAGGCAGTTAAAAAATGGAGAACTGTATGAAATGTCAGCCAAAGTGTCAGAAATGTGAACAAAATGTGTTTTTATGCATTACGTTAGTTAAGCAATCATATCACATTGGATAAAAAGTGATATTTCGCTGGTTGGGTTTTCCCTAGGTAGTGCAGAAACAGACGTTGGGTGAGGTGGGAAACTGAATGGTCATTTGATGGAAAGTTTTATCAGAAATATTCGTACCAAAAATTATCGAAATCCGATAATTGCTTTTCAAGCTATAGTTGAAAATGCCGTGAATGCTTTTTTGGGACACAGCGTATGTAATCAGTAGCTGCAAAACTCGTGTGTAAACAGCAGACAAAGGCAAACTACAGTCAGCAAACCCCACAGAAAAATGCATCTCATAAATGTTTTCTAATTCTGCATCACCTACCGATCTTGCTCTTTCAAAGTTTCAAAAACGTGCAAATTATGCAAGTCACTGCTCAGTCTCTAACTAAATGCTACTGTTAGTTTTTATCAGAACTGTCCAATGATTAATTCTTTAACTGTGCTGAAACAGATGTGGTGAAACAGATTAACAATTCTGATCAAGAATTAATATCTGATTTGCATTGTAGGCATACAATAAATCATCAAGTGACAGAAGGTCGTTCGTTGTCTTGCTGCTGAAGACTGAACTTGTGCAGCATCGCCTCCACTACAGCTGCCCAGTAACATGTCTTACACTAGTTCACTCTGCCATCAGTCACTGAAAAATTGATCTACCTGACACAGTATGTAACAGCTATAGTAACACGGGTTATACACTCTTACCTTCTCTTTCTTGCGCCGTCGACGCTTTAGTTCAACGGCGTGCTTTCGATCGGGAAGTGGTCGAGACATGCCTCGTTGATCTGTTCGACTGAGAACTATGATCTCATCGCTCTGTGCAGCTGTCGCAGTGCTGGCGGAATTTCTTTCATGTGAAGCCTTCGCACTGCGAGCTGCATCCAACTGCGCCTTCAGCTGAGTAGCCAGGCTCTGAAATTGATAAATAATACAGCAAATAGCTTCTTAATGTACATCCAATCACAGAACGAACTAATATTGCTAGAACTTACAAGCAGCTACAACTACTCAATAACTAGATGTTTTCTTAATGTGTCCGTCAACATAAACTAACAGAACTAATCTCAGTAAAAAATTCACACAACACAGATAAAGTTATCTGCTATCATTAAGTCTGCTTCGAAATTCATGGACAATTACACTGTACTGCTAACATAATGTAAAAGAACTCACAAACATAACAGTTCACACACACCACAGCAGCAGTTAGTTCAGAAGAAAGTTGTAGAAAAATTTGCATGAATTATGCATACGTGAACTTATAGATACCATAATACGATTGAGTGTGCAAACTTTTAGAAAATAAGTGATATACGCTGTGATTGGATGTTTGCACACCTGTGTGAAAAAAATAAAATAAAACATTTAAAAGAAATGCACATCACTGCCAATCATCTCAACTGCAAAAGCTGGTTAAAAACAAAGCTGTACAGTACATGACAACTCAAAATGCTTCTCAGCTAGTTGCACTTCTTAGAAAAATTATTTAAATAAAATGCATTTAAAGGCATTTACCTCATCGCCCATCATCTCTGCTCGAAGAACTTTTGCGCCGAGCCGATTTAACTCTTCTTCGCTGAGAATGCGAGTTGTTTGCTTCGCAGCTGCCATTTGCTGTGGTTTATGTTGACCTGCATCCGCCTTATCCTGTGCTTTACTGCTGCTGGATGACGCCTCACTGTTCGTACTATCTGTGTCACTGTCCTCAGATGATGCTGCACCACAATGTTCAGCAAAATAAACACTTTAAACATAACACAGCTAGATGCATAAAGCTAGCACAAACATTTCAACTGCTTAACTATTAAGCCAGTGATTCAAACAACTAAAAGTATGAATATGAAATGTTTGGGACATGCTATGTGACAAAACTTTCAGATATATGAACAAGTGATGTTACATGATGTTGGTACTAATTTGTACAAATCACTATGGTCACAGTCATGCACAGGCAATAAATTAAAACAAAGTAGTAAAGTTAACAATAAAGAGTGTGATTCATCAAAAATCTGACTCACGGTAAATGAGTGAGTGAGTAGGGTTTAACGTCACACCCGACACAATATAGGTCATTTCGGGGACAACTTTTTCAGGCAAAATACGCACAAACACAGTAATGGAACACAAAGTTTAACCTCTACAGAAACACAAAACACAAAAAACAAGATAAATTGTAAGAACTCCATTATACATGTGCATATGTAATTAACATAATGATGGCTTCACACAGCAGTTAAACAACGACATTTGAAAATTCACTCTGCAATTAACTGAACAGGCCAAAGATGCATATGACTACATAATCCAATACTTGGGTTTGTTACATTCTAGCAACAACAGAATCTTTAGCAAAACTACCAATATATTTCGTACAATAACAAAGTGTGGAAAGTTAAAACAATTCATGAACATGATAGTTGATATTAGACAAACTCAGCACAATGCTTTACGTTACTCATTGCTGTGAGCAATAACTATCCAAAATGGAACTATAAAAATACACAGTACATGCGCAATTAGCAAAACACAGAATGATCAGTCCAAGTAAAATAATTACATGACTTTGAAGCTTTTCTTGTTGAAATCTGTGAACGTGTAGCTTCAGAAGTCCTAGTAACTGGTTGTGTCTTAACATCAGCAGTTGGCTCTGGCCTTCTGCCTTCGTCGCGACAGACCTTCTTGTCCTTCACCTCAGAATCGTTAAGACTTATAAAACGGGAATCTTTCTTTCGCCACGAGGCCATCGCTCCATAATCTGACAAAGTGTGGTTAGAGTTTGTGCTGCTGCGCTGACTCTCTCCAGGTTGTTGAAAGCGGCTAGAGTAGGATTTAGGATGACTGCTTTGAGAATCTTTCTTCCGCCATGAAGCTGTCTCTTGATAATCTGATGAACTACGACAACAGCTTGTGCTACTTTGCCGACTCTCTCCGGGTCGCTGGAAATGACTCGAGTAAGACTTAAGATGACTGCTTCGTTCATTAGTCTGCGAATGCAACTCAGCTTTCTCTGCTGCCTCAAGTTTTGCCTTCAAAGCCGCGAGAGACTACACGCAAATCCAAACAAGCTATTCTCACTAAACGGAAACAAGATTTGAAACGTTTTGCAAATGCAATATGACATGTTTTTCACTGCCAGTTTAATGCAGTAGGTAAACCACAAGAACAGAAAATTGTTTCAAATAGAACTAAAATGATAAAAATGGAACAAGAACTGATATGTAAAACATCAAAAATCAAGAAACAAAACTGGTCAAGGAAGATACAGAAGCCTGAGATCAAAGAACTAAAAAGGATCAAAACAATGAAAATGAGAAAAAAACATGAAAGCTCTAAATAACAATCCAGAGATTCATGAAGCATACCACTAAACAGACTCAAGGTAATTTAGAAATAATCAACACAAATAACAAGAAATCCACACGTCATCACAGAATCGGACAAACCCCGTATCGCTCAGCTGCTATTTCCTCAAGTGGACGGTTTTCTTCGGCAGCGAGTTCAGTGCATCGCCTGTATGCCTTCTGCCACCAGCTAAGACCCCCATCATTCATGCGTGGCACAGCGGCACCAGACGTCGGTGGTGGGGGCGGGTTGTGATCAGGATGCTCTGGTGGCAGTCCGATGCCTCCGTCCTTCCAGTACGGATTCAGCTCCCGGCTGCTCCGGACTTCATCTAACGCATCTGCTTCCGCTTGCCGTGCCTCGGCCTTGGCGTTTCTCTTCCGTCTGGCTTCAGCAGCTAATGAAAAGATGTCAGCAACCTCATCAGTCATCCAGCTGTCACGCTGGCAGACATCAACACATCAAACTGAGATGCACACAAAATAATTTATTTAGCCTTTATTAATTACTTGCTCACACTTGCTGCAGCAGATGCCCTGCACAACTGAATTGTCCCATCCCATCAGCTTCCCTACAGCATACAAGGTCCAAAAATGGCACCTCCGTCACTAGGATACTTTCTGATGTAAGCAAGCACGGTTGCCCATGCTGTATTACACAGCACAGATGGCTGCTAATTTTCACCACAAATACCAAATGCAAAATTTCTGCAAACGTTTTTGCCAAAAGCACTTCCTGATGGTACAAAGTATTCATCACAAACTGGAGCTAATCTTTTCTTTTGCAATTTACGTAGGCTCTCCAATGCCATGACCCAAAATTCAGATGCCACATAAAAAAATACCAGCTCAAACTTATTACACTGTTACATATACCGAATGAAAAAATATTATGTTGAATTAGTGAATGAATAGACAATACAGAAAAAATAATAATGCTATGCGAAATACAGTGCAACTCTTTTAACTCTTTAGTGAAACTTACCTATAACCAGTCAGCAAGGAAATGAATCATATAAGCTAAATGGTGAGTATGCTAAACAGCCATTTCTCACATACAAAGCTATATCTGGTTAGCATTATTAGCATTATTACAACGGGTAACTGTTGTAAAACATAAGGTCTTCCGGACTATCATTCCAGGCAGCCTAAAAAGATTACTTCTACCTCAATACAGATTACAGATGGAAAGAGCACATACTTCAAGCCTTGGACCAACAATTGTCTTTGCAGCCTGATCAGCTGAAGATGTTGACTGAATTGTCGCTGGAGATGCAGTCTTCTCCTGCCAAACCAGCTTATCATCACCTTCCTGTACAGCATATTAGCAAACACTGCCTCTATGCTTTCTTGTTTTTCAAACATGAGACACACACAGAGTGAGCGAGGGAATAGTTTTACATCCCGCTCAACACATAATTGGTCATATCAGGAATATCACTGCAGGCACCGCTAATGACAGCAATAGTCAACAGCAAAGCATCAAACAAACTAACACCAAAAACATGAATTACTACAATAACCTACTTGGTACCTACATACACATACAAATGAACATAATACTAATCAACAAGTGATGCATATACAAGTCTAATTATACCAATATAAAACTAAAAGTTGGTTTTGGAGCCTTCTATGCAAAGAAATGGATTAGGCCTATTCTACAGCTCACAGGACCTGAACCGGACACAAACAGACAAACAGATAAATGTTCACAACACACTACCAGTAATATGTCCTGTATTGTACTACTGTTAATTGCAGCTGCTAAGACTCGGTGCACCAATGCATCAACACACTGATAATATACTCAGACTGGCACAATGATAACAAGCATTATAACACTGCAACATGCCACAGTCAATGATCCATAATATATGTTTGCAAAATGCAAACATTAATCGATTTAGAGCTATAAACTACAAAAAAATGTTCTATCTGAAACATTCTGCAAAATCGGAACTCCAACATCTTAAGATTTCTGGCTCTAAATCAAATTTCTCAGATCCTCCTCAAAGCACTAAATTAAATTCATACTACTAAACATAATCCTTCATCATTCTTTGCATATGCATCACACAGCCATCCTTTTTTTCAACTGAAAGCACATATTGTTCACTTGTCTCACCTAATAGAAAGTTTGTTTGAACTGTATCGCCAACATACCATTTCTGGCTGACAATCTAGATGATCAAAAAAGTTAAAACATTATTTTGTGCAATATTTCTCCCAAAATTGAGTTAAGATAATCAGTGTCTAACCAGTAGCAATAAAAATACAAGAAATTTAAGCTAATGCTCACAAGATGCACAAAAGCCTATAGCAGTTCCTGTTCGCAAACTGTCTGTCTATCTTCAGCCATTTCATCGCAGTTCATTCTTGGAGTGTGTGCTGCAGCCGAAGATCGCAAAAATCAATAAAAAACCCTTCTTTTGGAAGTTCAGGGTCTTTCAAAGTCATCAATGTTGACACGACTAAAAAGCTCATCACTAGTGTTTGTTGTGATAGGCAGCATGCCCATGCTTATCTGCAACTGTTTTCACGAAAGACTGGCCAACAACAGTAAAATAGTGACTTCTATGGAGGTACTACTCTTTGATGTCCTCTTGCGCAGGTTTCCTTGAACCTAAAATATCAAGACTTAGACTGTCAAAATCTACGTTCAATGCCGAAAACTTCATATGCAGCTTCTCCGTGTCTATCTCAATTGATTTTGGCGCAATTCACTCTTGAAATGTGTCTCACAACCCAGAATCACCAAAAATCGATAAAAATCCCTTATTTTGGTGCTCAAGGTCATGCAAGGTCATTGAATTCGGTGGCAATCAAAAGCCAGCATATGACTTCCTATTAGTGATTAATAATAATCTAGGCCCTATCTCACACCGTTACTGAGATACCATACAGCGACTTATTAGCTAAAAATCACAAATTTTTCCTACCTCCCTCTCATTTAGCACCCTCGTTCAGGGTGACCCTATTCAAATTTATGGAAAAGCTTTATGGTTCCTGAAACTAGAGTCTTCCAGGCAGTCGATGGAGAAAATTTGGTGATCCTAGCTTGCACCATTTTTGACTGATCCACCCGTGTGACAGACAGAGAAACAGACAGACAGAATTGTGATGGCTAAGACGCACTAAACACTGTAGCTGCTTTTGCACATGAAAACTATAATCTAATGCATGAAGTTCTGTTGTTTCTTGTTTATCATACTTACCGAGTCCGAACTGCTATGCTTCTTCTTCTTCTTCTTTGACTTTTCCTTTTTGTGCTTTTTCTTCTTCTTCTGACTAGAAAGTGCATCTTGCAAAGCCTGTTATCCACAAATTAACAAAATTAAATGTAAATTACAATAGCAACTACGACCAAGAAAAAACGTTAATACCAGGCATCAAATTGTCGTGAACTTCAAGAACTAACGATAGTCATCGGCAGAATTTCACATCATAAGCATTATCAGATTATATTACACAGTCATCATTGGAAACACTGACATGGAATTTCTAGTTAGTTCCTTGCTATCTATAAAATGTGGCTATCCCCACAAATCTGGAATCGAAATCGGGTGCAACTTCCCCCAGTTTTTGGGCTCCAGTTCTCCCCATTTCTGACTCAAGTTTTCCCCTCTATTTTAGACTTCTTTCCATTTCCCCTTAAGGGAAAAAATTTGTTAAGGGTGTAGATTAAAAATTAGGGGAAAGTGAAAATAGGGAAATAAGTTTTTTAGGGAAGAAACTGGAAAAATAGGGGAAAATGAAATATAAGGGGGATTTTGGATTTCTGTTGATGACTCCTCAAACAGGTAGTAGAAAACAGAAAATGAATATTTTGTGCGTAATTCTTCAAACAAAAAAGATGCATTCATGACTAAAACACTGTATTTTATTAGAAACCACAATAGCAACAACAAGAACAACACATTTAACACAGTTCGTCTGCTAAATAAAAGTACAACACAAATATGTACTTATTTAAAACTCCTGAGACGAAAGCAGACTTAATAAATATCATCACATCTCTACGGTTTCTCGGCGTTAAGTTTTGTCAACAAATTGAATAACAGTGAACTTTTTGGAGGTTTGCTTTCTAATTTCACGTCAATTTACGTCAAAGCATGAACGCATGTTTCATTCTTCAGAACGATGAGGTTATTTGTTGTAGAAAAAAAGATTTTCACGCACGAAAACTCACAAGAGAAATACTCTCTGAAGGCTAGATGCGGCAGATTAACAGCGGCAGTTCATTGCTATTGCTATTGAACTGTCCGCTGTCACCGTCAGCTAACAGATGCCCAGAAAAATCTCACATGTATCAAATTCTTTAGTTTTTAAAACCTCTAATAACTGTGACCTTTAATTTTTTAAGTGAACTGAAGCACACTGGATACTCCTGCCCTGGAAATAGTTCTCGCCATGTGTGTCTTATAATTTTCTAATTACGAGCCAATATATATTGGACTGCAACAGACAGATGGTTGAGACGCATCATGTCGCTATAGTTCTGCGCACTAATGCTAATTTCTACCTTTATCAAAATATCCAAACATGACAATAAGCAAAGGCTCCACATTTTGAGTAAAATAAATTCAAACTGATTCACACATGAGCTAAAATTTAACAGAATAATGTTACTGAGCTTTCACTACCTGTTCATCGTGTTTGATACGTTCATCGACAGACTGCAACATCCAAGTACCTTCGCCTTGCTGCCGAGCACGTTCTTTCTTTCTAGCTTTCCGCTCATGCTCTGCTTCCGCCTGCAATACAAAAACACATCACCTGCTGGAGAAATTTCACCAGCCTTTTATCAGATCGCAAGCTTACAAAATACAATAATCGTGCCCTCATTCTCAAATACAATAATCGTGCCCTCATTCTCAATCGAATAGTGCTTACTTCTTTCAAAATATGACTTCGCTCTTTCTTACGAATTTCTCTAAGTTTCTGCTTTTCTGTTGCACTTTCAAAAGACACCAATTCAGCCATGTTTGTTTATTGTTTACATAGATCGCATAAGTGCGACATAGATCATATAAAAAGTTTTTAACGTAGCATTAGCTCAGCCTGACGGACGTAGGCTGCAACGTAATTCAACAAAAATACCGCGCACGGCGTACGATATCAACCATTTTGAGACTAGATGCGATAGTTTGAGAATGCGCAAAAACATTTATCACCATGAACTAGATTTAGGTCGCTGATTAAGAACAAGAAGCCCAGTTGTCGCTTGGATAGCCGACCTTCAGTCATCCAAAGTCAATGATTTCCATCTAATCTGACAGGGCGTATGCCACTTCCTAGTTCCTACTGGTGACTAATAGTAACCAGGCCGAATCTCTCACCGTTTCCGAGATATGGCCACTTATACCTTGAAACATTCCATTCCATAGTACGTTGACTCTTCAAGGTCATCCAAGGTCAATGATGTATATATCATTTGAAAACCAGTATGTGACTTCCTATTAGCAACCTAAGCCCTATCTTGCACAGTTTAGCCACAGTACATCTGTGACGGATGAACGGACGAACAACAATGACAACAGCTTGACAGTTAATTAAGTACGGTCTGCTAAAAAGCCCAGCTGTCGCTAAAGTGGACCGACCGTACCAACTATATACAAAGGCCAGCGTCCAACTGTCAGTCCGGGAAAAAAAGCGATTCTATGGAGTGTTTTCATTCTCATGCATGCTGTGATGACGCTGCAATATCAAATGCTAAAATCAACGCCTGCATACGGTACGTAATTCTGCGCACATGGGCGATTGCTGAAGTCAGCAATTTTGCATTCAACAGGCAGCAACTATCCATTCAAAATTACCGGTACGGCAAAAACTATGTATTAGAGACATGCTTAGCCTACTATTGACACCTTACGTGGTCATCACTCATCACCCTATACAACAGTATCATCTACGACATCCTACAACGTACCGCTTAGCCACAATACATACGTTACAGAAAGACAAGACAGACGACATACTGTATCTGAGACTCAACCTAACGGTCGACCAAAAACGGAAAGCATCATGAAGTCAACATTTAATAAATTAATAGTTGAGAACTATGATGAGACTAACTGGTCTAAAAAACTAAACCAAAAGGACAAACCTCAGGCTTTTTATGTCTTGTGAAATTTATAATAAAAATTACATTATATTCAACTTAATATTTTAATCATGACTTGTGACTGTTGACACGATAACATCACGTCATCCACTCCTCACAAAAAGACACAATAGAGAATGGTGTACGATTTTATTTGTACACTACAACTTAAAAAGCCTTTTTCAAAACTTTTTAAAAGCACCCAAAAATTTTCTTCCAAAAACTAAATCTTTTTCCAGCACTGGAATACACCAGTTTGTATTTTTCATTACGCTTACAGGTATGTCTGGAGCTCAACAATAGAAGTGTACCAATATTTATTGCTTATGTCATGTATTGGGACGTTTCGCCACTAGCCTGGATATTTAGCTTTCAACTTTTGCTCTCTGACATTTCGCCTGCTAGAAACTACGACGAAAACGGACAGACGGCAAAGATAATAGGAAAGACAACAAATGGTAGAAGACGAACGATATGAAGAAGACAACGGCAATGACGACATCGTCTTCTCTGTTATCTGCACTTTTAGTGGGCGAAACGTCCAGGCTAGGCACAAAAACGTCTGAAATTCCTATGTCTTTTTTCCACACACATATGACTTGCACTGACAACTCACAATCACATAATTTTTATCATCTTGACAGATATATTATAATCACACATAACATATTTATTACATATTAGCAAAATATTTATCAATACATACAAAAACAGCTCTATTATAACATTAATGTTATCTACTGCCAAACTACCTTGGGTTATCTTACTGAAGAAACTAAGCAGATTGATGGAGTGAGGGCAGGTATATCAAACATGAAAGCACCAGGTCCACATATCATTTTACATAGCCAGTCCTGACTCCTGAGAGAAACTTAGTTATAACGTGGGAATGTTCCTCTGAGATGATATACAAAATGACCACATCTGCAAAAGTAGCTTTAATACATGTGATTATTCATATCATATCTCATGTTAGTAAGTTACCGAAAGCATTATCTGCATATTATAATCGTGTAACAATAAATCGTGACAAATATGTACATTTTGTTTGTCAAGCAATAATTAACAAAACGACACAATCTGCTACTAAATAGTTGATAATATAGGCCTAAGGTAAAGTTTGATGACATTTCATGTCAAATTCTAAGAAAAAACCAACCAATGATTATAACTATGAAATGTCTGTTAGGCCTATATTCACAAAGAAAAACATGAAACACGCTTTGCAGAACAATAAAGCAAACTATTCAAAATATTAAACAATGCTTCTTATTAGCTTTTATCATCACAAATCTATGTACGCTAACAGCAGACACTCATTGCCATTTGAATTTACACTGGGTCACATTTTTTCAGTAATGTAACAATATGTACATACACACACACTATTTCTTAAATGGCTGGCTATTTTTCAGGTGAGCCCACAGTAGCCAGATAGCCCCTAACTCTATCCACACTTATGCTGAACCTGGGAATCTCATAAAAAAGGCCAAAACATTTCAAATCCTCCTTGACATAATCCCACCATGCAATCAGTCAATGTATCTATTTCTATCAATCTTTACAGGGTGGTGCAAAAAATGGCAAAAAGTTGACGGCAACATAATTCTGCAACAGTATGTCATAGAATCATGCAGTTTTCATCATGATGTTCCAAAAGAAATTGCTCACATGAAAAAACCAGTGTTTGAATAAGGCAATTAAATATTTTTGTTTTGCTGCTGGCAAGTGAGCTGTACGAAAAACATCAACCACTACATCTTTTTGGACCACCCTGTATATTGTCACATGTCACACAATGCTGGACTGAATCAGCAGCATCTCACAACATGCGCTAACAGCAAACAATGGCAAGTAATAACTAATAATAGAAACACGTCCATGCAGTAAAGTTAAGTTATCAAGTCACTGAAGATTGGTGACTTCCAATTAAAAATTACAGCACTTCTGCACTTACAATTAAGTATAGGAAGAAAAAATAGGCACAATTTCAGCATAACACAATGTGTTGCAGCATCATAACTACAAAAATAAAAAAAATATCTCCCAAGATGTATAAACAACTATACATTAAAGAGAAAAATAGAATACAGACTCTCATATATAATATAACTGGTAAGTTTTGAGAACGATGACAATGAAACAGTTAACCAATAAACAAATAAAAGCAATAAGAATGGTGCATGTTTCAACAGGCCCGCCAAAAGGGTGCAGTGGGGGGATAAGCTACCCCGGGTTCCGCAACGTTTGGGGGCCCCGCCGTCGCTCAGAAATATAAAGTACACCAGAATGCACCATTTTCAAAAGAAAAATTCAGAGATTTTCTCCCCAGAGGGGCCCCGCTAATATGTTTGGGGGGCCTCGCGAGAATGTTTCCCCGGACCCCACTGTGGCTCTCGATGGGCCTGTGTTTCAGTGTGTTAAAAACGATGCTTCATCTGAGCCGGTTTAGCAGCGCTGCGAACTGGTGGTGCTGCATACGGGTGCCAGGCACGGAGGTCCTGCAGGACGACATTCAGTCGATCACACCACAGCCGACAGTCCGCAATGCCACTGGCCATCAACCAATGCCTGCATCAGCATATATCACGCCATCTGCATCAGGGCTGAAAACCCAGATTTTTTTACAGCCAACCCCCATAGGTTTTATTCAGAGTTAAACCCGGTTTTTAAAAGTCCAACTTGATGAGTGTTCACTGGCATTCATTGGTTTCAAGTAAGTAAAATGTGCACTGCCACAGATTCAAATATCCAAAAATCTGCACATTCACAGGTTTACAGTTTCACAAACTTAAACCGCAACAGCACATTTCATTATCAGTGAAGCAACGAAATAAAACTGGATTAGGTTTGGGCTGGGGGTTTTTAGGTGGGTTTACCCGACAAAACCCGCTGTGTTTTCTTGGGTATGTGCCTGGATGTCTGGTCTGCATATAGAATCAGGCATTACATCTGCACTACATTCACCACTGTCTAGCCCATGTGAAGGGTAGACATGGCAGAGCCATCAGCTGAGATAAAAAAAAAGTCAAACTAAACAGATGAGTACTGACTACAGTCGCAATGGATGGGAGTGCGTAAGCAACAGCTATGTGCGAATTCTTTCAATCCATCTTGCTGATACAAAAACTTTTTACTTTACACTTTTTACAAATAAGTTATGAAATGGCAGCATGCATTTGCATTTTAATCCAGCTGTTGATGTTACATTCGCTAGTGAAATGAACTTCATGCATATATTTCTACATTTTGTTGCAAAAGTTGGTGCATAAACAAATTCCTTATGCAAAAGCACATTCGTTCAATAACGTTGGCAATATACTGAGTTGAGTAATAGTGAAACCTGGCTGTGCTGCTGTGGTTCCTGTCGCTACCGCATATATTCCAAGCAGTTGTTAATTCCATCGTATTCGCTTCAGTCGAGCTGCCGAGAGCCAGTGGAACGACTTCATCAGTGATGCACTGACGCAAGTCAATCTTGCTTCTTGCCTCCTGCACGACCAGGCGTCAAACCAGGTAGCAACAAAGCTATCAATCAACCAATCAATCTACATGCACACAATCTCAATCAGTCTAACTAAAAATATAAATACAAAACTAGGCACATCTTGCGCCACGTGGCCAGGAACTGGATAAGGCCCATTTTACAGCTCCCAGTACCCATACATAACCTGCGTATGCTAAACCCAGGTTATTTATTTATATCTGTTCCTGCATCTGTACGCAGCACAATGTGCTGGCGTGTTTCGTTTTTGCTACATTGAAATTATTCAGCTGAGAGGTGCAGACTGAGCCAGCTGAGTGAGTTTCACCTACAATCGCTACTGGGTGTCGATACACTCACGGAAATATTAGAACTGTGCCGTTTGGCAGGTCATGTATACAGAGATATACACTTAAAATATAATGCTCGGAAACATACTGCAGTGTAAACAACATATATATATGTAGAGTATACCTTGTAGAGCTCAGCAACTGGATGATCCCAAAGAGATATCTGCTCATGGTCCAAGACACACCAATGCCTCTTCCATCCGACCATCTCGGACTCCGAGAACACATTCTGCGATGTACACAAACAAACAGCTTGCCACAGCAAACAATCGCCAAAAATTACACAGAAACGGTCAACAGCTTCAACTGCCATAGAATGTAAATTAACAAACAAATCAAAAGCAGCCATCGACTTATCTTTGAAAAAACGGGCGTCAGATAGAAAGTAAATGAACGAGTGAGCAAGTAGTTTTACATCCTGCTTGACACATCATGAGTCATTTCGGGAATGGTCATGACCATTCCCTGAACTGGTACTAGAAACAGAAATCAATGGCAAAAAATCAACCAAAGTAACACTAAAAACATGAATCACAATGATAAACTACCTGCTTAGACATACAAAAAGATTCACACAAATACAAACTATGTAGCAATGCCAACAAGCACAAAAAACTCGTTCAGTTGCCTCATATGGCATCTGGTCAAGCTGGATCTGGGACCCGCTCAAGAAAGTGGAAAAAGAACTAAAAAATAAATGAAGCTTAGTAACATGTAGCAAGTTACACAGATGCAGGCTTCAAGAAATGACAGAATAAAGAACGTTTTCTCTGCCACTGAAGCGTTTAGCTTACCAGGAGACCACGGTGGTAGACATTCAGTTCTGGTTCATGAGTCAATCTGGCAAACACTGTGCCCTGCAGTGGACATGCATAGGCCACCTGCACGCAGATTGCAAATACCACATACCTCAATACTGCAGAATAAGGTAGTGTTTTTATAGTAATCACAACCGTGCCCTGCAATACCTATGTACACTGTGTCCCAAAAAAGCATCCCCGACATTTCTGACTGTAACTTGAAAACCAATTATCAGATTTTGATAATTTTTGGTAAGAATATTCCTGACACAGCTTGCCATCAGATGACCAATCAGTTTCCCACCTCACCCAATGTACGCTTCTGCACTATCTAGGGAAAGCAGATTAAGCGAAATATGTGTTGAATTAAACAGAAAACCTGAAAAAACATCCCCGCCATTATCGATCATAACTTGAAGAGTGATCAGCAGATTTTAATAATTTTTGACAGAATCATTTCTGACACAACTGGCTATTAAATAAGTGTTTTAGTTTTCACTTCATCTAACGTCTGCTTTTGCACTACCTTGGGAAAGCAGACCAAGCATATTACATGTTAAAATGAATTAAATAACATCAATAAATTCCGTCTGTCCTATTCTGTGTTACAAAGTTTGACTGTCATGCAGCAATGTGTCTATCAGATGAAGTTTAGGAATGTTTGTGAAATCAAGAAGTGACTGGTACAGCCTGGATTGGTCTGGAGCAGAACATTAGCGATACTGCTGTCAATGAATGAAGAAAGCGTCTCCTTGCCTGTGTTCGCATAGTGGGCCAACACTTCAAGCAATTTTACTGCAGGCAGATGAAAAATGGACAACTGGATGAAATGTCAGCCAAAGTGTCAGAAATGTAAACAAAATGTGTTTTTACGCATTATGTTAATTAAGCAATCAGATTGCATTGGACAAAAAAGTGGTATTTCATTGGTTGTGTTTTCCCCAGGGAGTGCAGAAACAAACGTTGGGTGAGAAGGGAAACTGAATGATCATTTAACTGCAAGTGGTATCAGAAATATTCATCCTAAAAATTATCAAAATCTGATAGTTGTTTTTCAAGTTACAGTCAAAAATGCTGTGGATGCGTTTTTGGGACACAGTGTATATTATTATCCACTGTCTAGTATACAACACTGTCACCATTAATGACACGTGCACAGTGTTCTTTAGTGTATGTACAATTCATGTACAAATGTCACATCATAAGTAACAAAACCAAAACAAATCCAAATTAAAAATAACTGAAACTCAAGTTGAAACAATCACATTTGGTGTTTGAAAAAACACAATAAATTACTACATTACATTGTTGGACAAAAATAGCATTTAGCAACACTGACCCCATCCATGGAGAAATGCGTTTTGCCCAGCGAGTCTGGAGTCAGCTGCAGAGTGGCAACTTGGAAGAAACTTGTCGGACGAACAGACAACAAATGGCTGTCATGAGCTTTCCGACTAAACTTCGGAGTCTTCTTTGGTGTCAAAGACGACTGATCTCTTGGAACCATCTGACATTCGACATCACTAAATCACTATATTAGGTCATGCAATAAACTTTAAAAAATAACAATAACGCCAAACTTCTATGAAACTGATATCATCATGAGTACATCAAAAAATGCATCAACACACAGATAGAGTGCAAGTCAATGTCTGATGACTTCGATGGCCATCCTTTTTAATTACCAACGCATCTCACTTTCTGCTCATATCAGAACACTCTACAAAATAAACCGGCATCAACATAATATATCTATCATGCACATACAGAAACTGGCATCCAATTTCACATCAACAAGATAATGTTAATACGAACACGGAGTCTGTCCAATGCATTTCAATAGTTTACAGTATATGTCCGTATAAATATAATCAGTGAGCTGCTTAGACTAGTAGAAAAAATCAAAATGTTCAATTTAAAATTGTACAGCAAAAATGTTATTGTCATTGTCATCCTTCGCTATTATTACGACTAAACAATTAACGTTGTCAGTCACGTGACCATTCGATTCATCACCAGCGCTTTACTATATATGGTCCATTGTGACCATGCGCCTATCTTGCACCGTTATGGAGATATGAAGCCTCAAAAGTTGGATGGACGCGCGCGCACAAGCCCAAATGAATGGACGGACGCTCAGGTGATTTTATACTCTGTCCAATGCTATGCATTGCATTGGACAGACAATAATTCAGCAACGACGTAGACATTCTACAATTTATGGCACATGACAAGCCAAGACAATGCTAAACCTTATTTTCTTGGAATATGTGCCGCAACCACTTATTTGAACTTTACAACAAATAGTTGTGCAATAAGATTAGTTTTTACTGATCACCATCAGTTCTGACGGTTCTGTTCAGTTCTGTTATGCCAAACAACAACACAATATGAAATGTATGACAATGAATGCACAAAATGTTTATTTCTAGCTCAGTACTTTTAAACAGCAGTTGTTCCGATCACAAAATAAAGATGTCTCATTCATACATTCATAATTTCGTATGCTGAGTGCAGGTTGTAAAATAACAGACCATGGCGTAGACGTCGAGGTACGCGGTAAAGTCACAAGGAACACAGTTCATTGCAATGAGTCCTGGCAACTCCAAGCTGCTCAGGACCATCGAGTCTTGTGTCGAGACACAACGAGACGCTACGATGTTGACTCCCAACCGCAGCAGCATCACAAAATAGTGCACCGATGTATCTGACATATGCACAGATTGCAGTACCCAGCGTAAGACAGGAAGTATTTACAAATACGAAAAGCCAGCATCATCATCGTCAGCATTCTATCATCATCATCACACATAGTAAACAACTTATTTACTACTACTGCTGCTGCTGCTGCCGCCAACGCTGCCACCGCCACTGCCTTGTACTATGAGGTACTACAACTACGACAACCTTTATAACTACTACTAATACAATTTCAACTACTACTACACACTACCACTACTATAAGCTGTAGTTATAGAAAGACAAACAACTTCTTCTACTAAAATTGCAGCAATTGCTACTACGACTAAACTACTCAAAATCCACAACAATCTCATAGAACTGCACAAGCAAGTGCATTAAACACAAGACTACTCAATGTTACCTAATATATTCTTATCAGTGCTCTGCATCATTCGATCAATTAAAACACATTTACACAGCGCCAAGTGCTATGAGATGAAAAAATCATGCTAAAACTGTTTCTGCATCACTACGTGTCCGCCTACGTAGTGGCCAAAGGCATTATGTTTTCAGAGTGTTTGTGCACGTGTGCATGCATGGACTTTGAGTGCAAATATCTCTGGAATGGATGGAGATACTGACAAGCAGTAAACGGCATTATCAACTATGTTCCCTCCTGCATTGAACAAAAGAATTCTGGTAAACTTTGGTCCACTAGCAATGATGTCTAGCACATATAAAGGCTTAGCTAGCTTCTTTTCACATGTTGGCGAAAGCATAATAGTCGATAGAGACCATCCAGTTTTCAACTGACAATCAGACAGTTACTCCAAGCATGAACAATGTGATGCAATTATAGCAAGCAAATTACAAGTAAAAAGAATACCAGAAAAATTCGACATTCGGCACGATAAACAAGGCAGTGAGAACAAACCATGTGCAGTGCCCAACTTGGCCATAAATTCCGGCTTGAGAGGAAGTCGAATGTCTGCAGCCACGAGGCTCCCCAGCAGTCCAGGACATGGAAGCATGCAGCCATTTCCCTCTCTTAATCTCTTCATTTCCATCAGGTACGTCTCTCGCTTTTTAGCTAAAAATAATACGACTTACATTACACCAAAGAAAATGACACAAATTATCCATATCAATTCCATACAAATGTGCCATAAAATTCATAATAAATGACGCTGCTATTTACAACTACACACAGTGATAACAAAACATTTTTTACACTAAATACAACATAAACTACCACCCATTTTTATATTTTCTCCAGCACATGACAGACCAGACACCAAAGCACAAGCAACTACTAAAGAATGCTTAAGTGAGTTTTAATTAACCAAATATTTTCCTTCCTCTTGATCAAACCTAACCTAAAGCATTGCTCTACAACAAAATATAAATATGTCAATGTTAAAAGACAGTCTGGAATAGTGGAATGAGATAAGTGAAACTAGAAACGAACTTATGAACACCAGACAGCGGTCCAACACTCTCTGCAGTCACCAACCATGGTTAGTGTATGCATACACTGTTGTCTTTTTGGACATGACTTAGTACATCTCTAGACTTTATACCGCTGCAGACACAGTGCTGGACAGATGCTGTATAAGTGCAACAATGGAATGTATGATATAATTTATATGTTAAGTGACTCGCGCTGAAACCTGCCATCTCAGTATGATAAAAAATGGAACAGATGCTGCTAGGTAAAAAAAAATCAAGAAACAGACAAGTTATAAAAGAAATAAAAACCGGAGATCAAAAAACTGGGAAAAAATTGAATAATAAAAACCACAATAATATAAGACCAAAAGGAAAAAAATGCCAGCAACAAAAACCTGTTCAAAGTCCAGAGATGTGCAATCAGAAAAACTGAAAAAAAGGAACAAAAAAACTAAAACAGAAAAGTGAAACAAAAAAACCTAAGCAACAAAAATCCATCAAAAGTCCAGAGAAGCACAAAGTCAGTGCAGACAGTATGAGCAGTAGTCATACTGGCAACAAGTAGAAGACGATGGCACTCGACCGCCTCAGCTGATCCAATGAAAGAGGCACCACTGCTGGTCGTTTTCTTGATACACTGCGACAATGCATTGCTTGCTTGGAACAATACCTGCTCCTCACCAATGATCAACTCTTTCAGACCCTGCACACAGAACAGCAGCAGGGAATAATGGTAAACTAATCAAAGTCAACAGAGGACTGGCTATGTAAATGGCGCACGTTACTGGCAGTCAATCTTAAGTCCATTAACAGTCAACGTGCCAAATGAAGCACTGTGCCACATCTGGTATATCAAACACTTTTATTATTATTATTACAATTAAGAAAGACAAATTTATCCTGCCGTAAGCATAACTACAAAGACAGGTTACAAAAATTATTGTCATTATGCAAACAGGGCCACAATAAGCAAATGCAGTTACAAATTATATGATATTTTAAACAAATGGGCTTTTAAATGTTTCTTGAAAACTGGGAGTGCCCTAGCTGAGGTTACATTTGTCGTCAGACTGTTCCAAAGGCGTGGTGCAGTGACGCCGAAGGCGCGGTCTCCCGCCATTGATAGATGAGACCGACGCACAATCAGTTTGTTCGACGTGGTCGACCTCAGTCGCATTTTTCAGTCGTCATCCGCGGCCCACTGCAAATCATCTGCCAGGTTCTGAGGTGCTATCTTTTGCGACACTTAAACACGAGAACGGCCAATCGAAACTTGATTCGCTCGGGGACTTGCAGCCATTGAAGTTCCTTGAGCAGCAAAGTAACGCGGTCGTACTTGCAAAGGCTGTAGATCAATCTCGCTGCAGCGTTGAGCACTGACTGTAGATGGTCCAGGAGATGTCTTGAGATGCCATATAGCATGACGCTTCCATAATCAAGTCACGATAGGACCAGTGACGATACCAGCTACAGCAGAACTGGCTGACTGACGGAACGCTGTATGCTCTTAATCTGACGTAAAGCAGCGAAGCAGCTGGACACAGTTCGCGATACGTGGGTTTTCATTGACATATCGCTGTCGATGTAAATGCCCAGATCACGAACGTGCTTCAATGGTACGATGTTGTTAGAGCATACAGAAGTGGACTGCTGGAAATAAGTTGCTGCTGACGAGCACGAGTGCACCATAATGACTCAGTTTTGTCGGCGTTCAACTGCAGCCAGTTTGATCGCATCCATGACCACACAACACTGATGCATGCTGCCACTTGATCAAGTAAAGCCTGAGTGGCAGTCGGAGCACAGAACCCGTAAATCTGCAGGCTGTCCACATACAGGTGTAGCCGCAACCTGCTCTTCATGACCAACTTCATCAAATCTGCCATGTAAAGCAGACAAAAGGATTGGTTTAAGGACTGATCCTTGTGAAACACCACACGGCAGAAGTTATGGCATGCAAGTAGAATCACGGCAGCGAATGTACTGTGAGCAGCCATGCAGGTATGACGAGAACCAGCCGAGCACGACAGCGTTAAAACCGTAAGAAATCTGCAGGCGTCGAATGAACATCGTGTGATCGACGGTATCGAATGCCGCTGATAGGTCAACATGGTTCCTACTACTCTGCATAATACATTTTCCCTGACTTTTCCCTGACTTTCCAGAACAAAATGAATTGTTTTTCCTGACTAATTTGTTCATGCGAAATACCAATGCTGGCTTTCAATCACTTGCAATAACACTAAAAACAAGGGCGGCAGAACAAATGAAAAAGTAAAAGTATAAATAATCTGCGAGCGAAGCGAGCAGAAAAAATTTTGAACTGCTGTATTCAGTGTGCGTGCAACAGTTCTGTTTTTTTCTGCATCTTTGTTAACTTTTGCACCATGGTACTTTTGAATTCCCTGACTTCCCCTGACCGTCTGGATTTTCCCTGACTTCTTAAAATTCCC
>Ga0056128_1002234_pt1 | contig 22757 bp, 16 predicted proteins | sample WorMetLIZISLAND2_FD_71113 | JGI IMG/M metagenome (GOLD analysis project Ga0056128, IMG submission 71113) | Marine gutless worms symbiont microbial communities from Max Planck institute for Marine Microbiology, Germany - Olavius geniculatus... ... | reverse complement strand
AATATTAATTTCAAATTTTTTAACCCCCAAAAGGCACATCCTTGCGCGAGACCGCGTTGTTTGAGCCATCGCGCGCAAAAATCCGCCGAAGGGTCTGACCTGTAGGTGAGTCTGTGAAAAAAAAGGTAGATGGATACAAAATTTTTTGCGTATATTTCACCCATTTGCCGGGAAGCCCCCCTTGGAGCGATTTACATGAAATTTTGCATGACGGGTCATCTCGCCGATATAATCAACCGTGCCAAATTTTATCTCAATCTGATCAGGAGTTTTGATTCTGTGGGGGGTCGAATTTTTGGCTTTCCCATAAGAAAGAGAAGTCGCCGTTAACACAGGGCTTGAACTACCGTTCAGCCTGTGATATTTAAAACCCTTCCGGTGGCCACTCGCTATGTCGTGTGTTAAGTCTGTGCTGTATTTTTTTTGCATAATTACCCCTATTGCGAGTACAAGATAAAATAAAATGGAGAAGTCTGGAGAAGCATGCAAGCCCAAATTCACAGAGTGATCGAGAGCGGAGTATTGGTGTAAGTCTAAACTGATCAGAATCTCAAGGCGATATCATTCAGCGACGCCAGTTTGAGTTTTAACGTAACTGTCACTTTATTTATGCACAGCGATCTTATCCAATGGTAGAAAATTGTTGTGGTCATCTCTTTTATTTGACGTTTTTGTTTTTATATGGTTTAGCGTTATACGTAGTCACACTTAAGTATTAAAAGCGCAATTGCACTTAGGCCTACTGTTATAGGCCTAGTGTTTGGCTTTCTTTCCACTTTATAGACTGTGATCGTTGTGAGTTTTGTGTGCTTTATTAATAGTTTACGATCATTCTGTGCATGGCAATTTGCAATATACTGCTGCACAAATAAATCAATTAAAACTACGACGACGAAGATGACGATGATGATACGGTTGATACCTTATACTGCCATGTCCATGCCTGGTAGAACTTACTATGTCGTGAAGTCGACTTCGATTTTTCTAATTTAGCAGCCTTTGAAAAATAAACAAAATTATATTAATGCGCAAAACACAAACTTAGGATACATTTTTTGGTGTAGTTTGTTGATTTGCAGTTCGCAATCAGTTCAATTATATCAGAGGTACAGAGCGGCCTAAAGTTAACTAAAATAACTACACCGTAAACGTCGCTAATAAATGTCTCAACAAAACGCTGGCCTAAAACCATCGAACGCGGCTGCAGTATTTAGCAAGATTTCTACCAAAAACTAAACGTCAATGCGTGATTTGAAACGTTTGAGTGAATCCTACTGTATATTGTTATATTACTCGTGCATACTGGCGTGAGTATTCAATAGCGAGTTCATTCCAAGCGCATAAAATATGAACAGCGTCTTTTTCAAGCGACAATGTAGTGAAAAGTTTACTATTGTCTAATATTTCAATGTGTCTTCGTCGTTGCTAGACAACGCATAGGCTACGCATGTATGCCATTCATTGATGACACGGGCAATGAAATGAACTGCTGAGAAAGGGAGAATGATAGAGAGTTTGCTACTCAGTGTCGTGATAATCACAATCCATGGACCACTCCATAATAGCATAATCATGATGCTGAAGCTGCTGCAGATCCAGTGATTCACTAATGTAAGTCTGTCGCGCCGGACACCGGCGACACACCGTCTGCTCTATATACGGCAGCCAAATCTGCAATATCGATTGCTCAATGTTCGGGCCGTCCGCAGTACTCATTTTTGTAGGCCCAATTAACGTGATTATAGTAGCCGACCACAACGACGGATGGTATTAAATCATAAATGTATTATGGCTGTAAAACGGGAGATCGCGCGTTCCTCCCAGTTCACACTATGGAAATTGTGATCGTAAGAAATGGCAAATAGCAGTGTCCGAGGTTCAATCTAAAAACAAGCCTGTGCGCAATACGCTAGCTGCCACTATTCACTTGCCAGGGGCGTCAATTAGGCGGACTGGAGGGGTCTACGGACCCCAAGGATTTGAAATTTTGATTTTTCCGCTGTAAATCGTAACTTTGAAACAGTGTTACTGCTGCAAAAACAATGTTACATGGACTGAGACCCCCAAGGATTCTGAGACACCCAAATGATTTACTGAAATGACGCCACTGTCACTTGCGTACTGCAATTGAAGCCTTTAAGTTAAACAACATTTTTTTTAAAATTAACCATTTAATTTGCCACCGACCGAGTTCGCTGTGTCTTCGAACTTCACGGCGCTATGGTGAATGCTGTATTATTATGATTACAATAATTATTATTAGTGAAATGTATTAAAACACAACAAAACTGTACAAACCAACAAATAACTGCTCGACTGCAGCTGTAAATATCTTAACTATTCAACATTTTATGAACATCATTAATTTTCGGTTTCTGATAGTTTAACGCTTGCTCGCACTGGGAATTTCTTTGCCTATTGCTTTTCCTTTGAGCAAGAAACGTCAACACACCATCTGTAGGCCTATGACAAGTGCTTTAAGCGTCAATCTGTTGTGTCGCCAGCTTATTTCCGCATTGTAATGCGACTGCAGCCGTACAAATGCCTTACAGACGCCGCACAGCCTTCGGTTAGTTCGCCCGGTTTGTAATGTGTTTGTTTGTCGTTTGCGTAGCTGCGAAAAATGTTTGCTCCAAAGCATTAAACACCCCACAATAAATCGTTGGCCGACTCCCTCAAATAACTTGAGTTAACACTCTCAATGAAACGCAGGAGATTTGTGTAAAGCTGGGAAACGACCCAACCTCAGTGCAAGGGATTCTTAGGCATGCACGGACAGTGAGACCCGCCAATACATAAGAAATACGGGGAAACACGAATTTGTTGTATTTTAGTCGCCACAAATATTAGTGGAACGATAATCCGATATTTTCGTACTAAACCGAAACTAATTCGGCAAAAATTTTTTTAAAAAGTCCGGCTCCGCGAGGTCGTCTTCACCCAGTGGCGTATCTAAAATGAGAAAGAACCCAGGTGTATCTATGGCAGAAATAAAATATCTTACACTGAGTCTGGTCTGTATCTTTCCCCTTCGATTAATTAATAGGCGGAATCACTTTTGCAGCGACAAGTTTTCCGTGGTCTGTCTGTCTGTCTGTCTGTCTGTCGTCACCTTGCTTAAACCGTCCGACTGATTTTGGTGCCATTTGGCAGGTGCGCTTGTGGGCCACAATGACACATTGTTTTAGATGTGCGCTACCTGGCAAATACAAACGAGGAACGATTCCGTTTTTAGACAAACTACTTTGGTGCTTGTTTGTTTCATTATTTTTTCACTGTTAAAGGAAACGTTCGCGCAAGAGGCCACTAACACGCCATGGGCCTCGCGGGCACTCGTCAGCTGTAGCTTATCGTCGAGCTGACTGTCGCCGGCAGATGGCGCCGCGACAGCACTGGCACCAGGATGTCCACTTGCTGCTGATGAACGCAAAGTAAATGAAAGGATTCGAGCAGCTGTTGAGACTCGACAACAACGCCGTGATCGTCATCACCGACCCTGCACGCGCGTTAAACATTCACGCCCAGTCCACATCATCCGCAAGCTCACGTCGCTCGTCTCAGCGCAACGTGTGGACGAGCCCGCGTCAGCCAAGCCGACGAGGTATTCCCGTCACTATTTCCAGTGTTGTTACCGTCGTCATCGTCAAGCTTCAAGCATTTGATAAAGAACATTTTTAATAATGTTTGGCGCTAAAACATCAACATTATGCACAACTGGGCAACGATTGCAGTCAGAACGTAGGTATATGTGTAAGTAAAAATATTTTCAAATATGTTAAGGTTGTCGACGTCCCGGCACAAAATTGCAGACAACAAAAATTAAAAAAACACTTTAGCACGATAACACAAGGCCTTGAAAACGGACTACAATGGGCGGTTACGACCTTCACATATATACTGGAACTTTCGTAACCGAGAACTTTCGTTCCCGGGAACGAAAGTTCCAAAGGTGGAACTTTCGTTCCTTGAAACTTTCGTTCTGTAACATTGATTATGAGGACTATACTTTACACGATTTTAGACGCGCTTACAGCTATGCTGTAGGCGTCTATGGTATTGTCGTCTGTCTGCCGTCCATCCGTCTGTCTGTCTGTCCGTAACGGATGTATTATGGATAAGCGTTGGGCCATAAGAAAAAACTTTTTGCACGGATAATTAGCCATGTGTCGAGGCTCTCGGCATACAAAATTTCGGAAACGCAGTGCAAAAAACATTTTTAAATTCGGGGTTAAATGGACGGGGGTAACAAAAGTTGTTTTTTTTTCTATTATCTTGTATTTTCTTTTGTGCTGTCAGTGTTCTGACGAATAAAGTTGTATATATAAAATGCACATTTTTACGGAAAACTAGCCATATCTCGCCCTTTCAGATAAGATAAAAGTCCTTGGATGACCTTATAGGGCAGCACAGCAACAAAAACTAGCGAGTCTTTCTAGCAACAGCCCGCTTCCTTGTTATTATTATATTACCTTCTACTTTATTATATTTTGCCGAAACTCTAGCTATATAGTCTAGCGAGGCTCACAAAATTGGAGCATTTTTTTCGTTGAACTACAAGTACAAGCCCTACGTAAAGAGTTCAAATCAATGTCAGAGAACGAATGTTTCATGCTAATTTAACTTTCAGGAACGAAAGTTCCAGGGAAAGAAGGTTTCAGAGGACTAAGTTCTCGAGTACATAAGTTTCATGAATTTCCCCTAATACATCGTATTTTGTCACATGTTCATATCTTTGCTAAATATCGATCAATTTGCAAAATAACAATTAAGCTGACAGTGGGACGTTTTGGGACTCGGCGTACATGTAAACTAACGCACAAAAATGTTTTAGCGACCGCCGACCATTTGTGGCTTATACTGTTCTATAGCTTCTCCAGTAGAATGTTTCATGTGTAATCACGTCTAAGAAATGCTTGGATTATTTCATTTCATACGTAAATGACCTCCTATTTTTGAACTCTGGATGTTTCTTACAAACGTAGTGTCTAACTTTTCGCAAACGTCGCGGTTTCTCTGCAGCAGCGAAGTTTCTTGTTCATCTTGTGGCGATTTACCGTAACCGTTGTAGTTAACACGTTGTCTTCAATCATCGAAGTTAATCGACGCCGGGCCCGGCTAATACTTAGATGGGTGGCCATCGACAGACGGGTAAACAATCTCGGTATGTAGCCAGCCACCCAGGTCAACTCAGCCTGGCCATCCTTCCACGCATGGGTAGGCGAAACCGCGGAATAAGTATCAGCGATATCTGGGACGTAAACAGACACATTGTGCGATGCATTAGCCGCGTATGGTCTTGCAATGTAAACTGGTTCCTGGCTGGGGACGAACAAAACAAAGATCAGGCCAAAGTTGGTGGTGTTCAGTCCCTTTCTGCGTCTTTTGGAAACTTAAGGTGGGGGAACGCTTTGAATTAAAAACTAGAGGTGAATGAACTACGTTTCCCCGCGTTCTTTTCATACTTTAACCACTGTCTATGGCGTTCGTGGACGTAACGTTTTTACATGTACTACGAGTATATTTGCCTAACAAAAATGAGGTTATACAGCGTATATTTCACCTTGGTAAGGTGCATTGGGGTCCCAGACGGACCAGAGATGTGAAACAAAGAACGGACTCCAACAGATGAAGTATGACAAGACAACTGCAGCGGTCAGCTTGACCGTCTTCAACTTGGCTCTCGACACGGGACCGTTACCACCACCCGCGCGCTCCCCGGCAGTCGGCCCACCCCCGGTCGTACCACGACCGCTGATGACCCGCCGTGGAACCCGCGTGGACCCGTCCAACACACCGTCGAGGGTGGTACAAGCGGTGCCGGTGGACGCGGTCGAAGCACACTTGGCCGAACTGCTGGACGTCATACCGGTAGAACTGGACCCTGCAGAAGTCATTCGCAGCAGACAAAGCTCGTCGGCTTTGCGATACGGAGTGCCGCTCTGCTCGGCTGGCACCACATCGCCACCTGGGCAACAAACGCACCGGCATCTTTGACGAACGGTAACGTTGACTTTTGATTTAAACACTAGCACATTCGTTGCTGCTTCCGGGGGAACCTTTACACAAATAATGGTTTATCTAAGCCTATCTGTTGTCAAGTTAGGAACCCGTAAGTCAACAGACAGACAGACAGGACAAACGCGCGAGCAATAACGGCAATACGGCCTAGTTTATTTTGCTTTATAACAACACAAGCTTACGTAAAAACAACAATCTGCGTAGATCAAAGTCAGTTGCATAAAAAACGGTCTAGTTTTTTGGGGTAAGGATTAAACGTCATTCAACCAGCAACGAAAACTACTGAAGAATTCACTTAATGATAACTGCAGCGATGTTAAATTATAGAGACCTCCCACTTAACGAATCACGTTTTGAACAAAGCTGGGTCAAAAACTGTTAATAAAAATGCTAAGAATCATACTTAGGGTTGTGAAAATGTAACTAATGACAAGACAAAATTTTGGAAATGTGTGACCAATAGGCTTAATAATAGCCTGAAGAATAGCATCATATTTGTACAATGTATGTGACTATGAAAGTTCGTAGTCGTCAACGTCAACGTCAACTTGAATGATGACGATGATCATATAGTTATGTGTGATTATGTATAACAAATATTTCATTACGTGGTGAAATTCATTGTCGCTACAGAAGCTCACCGACAGCGTGCATCCTGGAGCTTTCCCAGACGGCGATACAGATGTGAAGGTACGCTACCGAGATGACAATCAGCGGGATGACGTAGATAGCCACAGCCGACCACGTCATGTAGAGCCTCTCAGTCCACGCAGGGGCGAAGACCGACCAACACTCGTACCGACCTGTCCCAGCGTCAACTTCGCGGTAGCCCCAGATACCCAGCTGTGGTAGGGACAGCAGGCCAGCACCGGCCCACGCCCCACCGACCAGGGTGCGTGCGAGTCGGCGCCGAGACCAGGAGAACGCTCGCAGTGGGTGGCAGATGACAAGGTATCGGTCGATTGCCGTCGCCGTCAGCACGTACGACGACGAGTACATCGCAAGAACCTGCGTTCAAATCACAGTGGCGTATTTATAGACATTAACTTTAGAATCAAACGCATTGAAACTAAGGTTGGTGAATAAAGATTATCAATGGCAGAAATCCTAAAAAGAACCAAACGTGCAGTATTTAGCCTATTGTTCCAATACTCAAGAAAGCTCCCAGCTTATACGCGTAGACCTGAAATCTATATCTTAATTAACCATAAATTTATAGAATGTTGCATTACAACAGAACGTTTTACTAAAGATGATCTTCAACTGCGATGGATATAGGCACTGTCTGCGGCAGTATTATGTGCTCGGTTTGTCTGTCCGTGCATGCGTTTAGGTTTTGAGAAATGTTTTGTTTCTATTTTGCACATAATCATGTCCAAAACATTTGCAAATGTTTTGCGCTCTGCAACATACGTGCGCATTATGTAACCGCAGCCGTAATCACAAAAGATTGTTAGACTGTTAGCACGCACGATATCTTGTAAGCCAGTGGAGGGAATTTCACAAAACGTTGGTTGATTATGTAGGCAAAACCAACGATGAACTAGTTTTGAAGGTCGGAGAGTTAAGGTCGTATGTAAAATAAACTTCCGGAGTCGGGACTGTACATTTTGTAAATGGCTGGAAGTATCAGAGTAAAATTTGAATGTACTACTTAATGCACACTGATGTGTGTAAATAACCTAATACAGGTTAGGCCCTATATTTGCGTCGTGACGTCGTAATATAATGATGAAGGTCATAAATGTCAAATATTTTAGCGAGCTTTTGCTGCAAGCAAAGGCATTCACGTTGACGCTTGAGCGTTGAAGTAGGCCTAGAGTCTGCTGTCTCAACCTATCACTTCATAACGAAAAAGAAAAACATTAAAAAAATGTTTTTCTATAAAACTTTGTAGTACAAACAAGAAAGAAAATGTCTAGCCGTGTCAAAAATATTTCTGAAATTCAACTAAACAATGTTTAATTGTCAAACGATGCAAAAAATGGAAATCATTTACGTTATTTCGCACTATAGGCCTAGATTTACTCTGAATGAATTATTTCCTTTGTGCAATTAATTAAACTAGTTGAGTAGGTCTACATGACTATTGGCATATCGTGCTCACATTTTTTACTTCCAATTTCATTTAGGCCTATGTATTTCGTTTTTGACCGTTCGTGACAAAAACAAAACGATCAGCAAAAACGTTTTCAGTTAGAAATGTCTCTGACAGAGATATATCAGCCGTCCTGAATAATAAACGCGATATGTCGATTCCTCTGGTGCTGTATATAGTGCTGTCATCTGGCGAATGATGCTGAAAAAAATCCGGATTGTGATTGAGATCGCCAGCGAAATTTGATGGATTGGTCCCTATGGCGAGGCCGAGAGCGGCGTCGCATAATAAGCTGCTGTTCTAAACTGAAGCTGATTTAAATTCGTTTAGCAAGCTCTGCCAAACAGGGGCCCGACAAAAACAGGGTTCCACGCATTAGAAAATATCAGCATCTTTTTTGGCTTGGGGAGGAAGACGGGGGCTCTTTATGGCGTAGGCCTATTGCGACATTTCGTGCTCGCATTCTCTGGCCTGGAAGCAAGATTGAGGCTCTGTAGGCCGATTAACCCAAACGGTCGTTCACCTTAGCAGCAGCACTAAAGTCTTCTAAATTTCTGCAGAACACGACATAATCGGGTTTAAATGCGGCCCTGGTTCTAACCATCTCGGTGTGTAACTAACATGAAAGTTAACTCAGCCTTCCATCCCTCCGAGGTAGGTAAATCGAGTACCGGCCTGTCTGGCTAAGATTATGGTAGAGTGCGTTCGCCCGTGTCTGTGTTGGGTGGCAGGTAACACGGGGTGATTCCATACGGCAGGTGAAGCTCCGTAGCTCTGAGAAGGGTTTTTGACAGGGTTTCCTACGAAAAGCTATACCATTTAGCCATTTTGGCCATAAGTTTACGACCTGTAGATAAGCGACACTGCGACAGAGCAGGTCGTTGCCAGGAAACTGTCCCAGCGCGTCCCAGACAAGCTGCGGCAAAACGGTGAACCCGGCCACCGACAGATCGGCAATGGTGAGGTGCAGAATCATGAAGTCCATCCGACTGAGTCTCAGTCTGCCGTGGTGATGCTGATGGTGGTGGTGGTTGGAGTGGAGGCGACGTCCGTCACGCCTGTCTGACGGGGGTGCCGGTGGCGGGGGAGGTACTCCGCCCTGGAGAGTTAGACGCCGGCGGATCTGCCGCTCGCGAGCCTGCAGCCACAGAGCCGCTATGACGAGCACGTTGCCGACCACCGTCACGACGAAGATAACCGCCTGGACGGCGACTTCTGCCCGCACCAGGGCAGAGTCCCGGGCACCGAACCGATCAACCGCCGCCGCCGTGGTCGATACTGCATCTTCCAAGCTGGACCACGAGCTCGACGTCGTCCAGGAACCGACGGTCGCAGAATCATTCATCATTCAATTACACATATCCGTCTATCACTCAGCATCCGTTGCTTAGCACCGACAGGAAATTTGTAGCAACCCGGGACGTCGTCGTCAGATGGCGAGATGAAAGAGCAACTGTAGTTCGAAGATGTCGTAGACGCCCAGCCAATCAGCGCAGATCAGTCGAAGTACCGGAAGTGTTAGCGATGAGCGAACACGCACCTGCTTAGCAACGAATCAACCTACACAACCAGCATATTTCACACTCAAATACGCAGTCCACGCTGTCGCGCAGGCAGTCGGTTTACACGTAATTTGTCCGTATATAGGCTCATGCAAACAGAACCAGACATTGCCATTTCGTACATAATTATCTGCTCCTGTTCAAAAGTTGTTACACAAATTTGTTGTCAGATCTTTTTTATCTGACGTTAATTAATTAAATTTGCTACTGCGTGTTATTAAGTTTCGCCAAACACTGTACGCTATATATAGGTCTCTACAAGTGAAACATTGAAGAATCTGCTACAAATGTCATTAGATAAATATTAACGTTTGACGTTCTAGCTATGGCTTTCTCCAACGCTTACAACTGGAAAACGGATAGTCATAGTACGTGCGATCTAAGTGCCCGACCAAACATTTCAAGTCAAAAGGTTGCAGGTCAAGGCCATTATGGCTCACAGAGTTCCTACACAAAATTTGTCACAATAAGTCTCTGATGTCCAAACAAACTATGCACGTGAGTAAAAACGCCAAACACAAAGTTTACTGAAAACTTGCAAAGTTAAAATATCGCATCAGGTAACATTCACGTTAACATATCGGCGATATCGTTGTCGATACTTTTGCGAAATTTAACCCGAATTAGGCCTACAGCAATTAACTCATTTCGTACATTACACATACGGAAGACCAATTAGTTTCAGTATATATGCTGCTACAAGCTGTTGCCGGAACGTTACGTTAATTGGACAATCGATTTTTCGATTCAATCGCGCGCAATGCAAAATGCATCAGCAGATCCATCTAATGGTCGTGCATCTTAGATATGTGGTTTGCTTTCATGATTCGTTTCTTCACGCAGGATTGCTTGGATGTCCGACTGTTTAAATCGTTATAATTGCATACATTTATGAGACCACCTGCTGCATCACTAACTGACGTTTTAGAACAGATGTTTCTATACTATGCAATATAAATTGTATTGCAAATTGCTCCAGTTGTTATTGCTCTAGCCCGTTAAATAAATACAAGAAGCCCAACCGTCGCTAGGATAGCCGACCGTACTGGTTGCTAGTGACCTTCAAGGTCCTCCAAAAACGTTAATTTTCATTTTATCTATAAAGGCGTGTGCCACTTCCTATTAGTGATTAATAGTAACCTCGACCGTATTTCTCACCGTTTCCGAGACATGACCAGTTTTCCGTAAAAATGCACATTTTCTTACTATTTTTATTCAATCCCGACTAAAAAAGTGTTTTTCTTGCACTATATCGCTAAAATTTTGCACGCTGAGGTTCAAGATTCATTGGCTAATTATTCGTGCGAAAAGTTTTGCCTTATGACTTACCGTTTAGCCACAATACATCCGTTACGGACGACGACGGAGGACGATGGACGAACAGACAGACGACAACCGTACGTTAAGCTCGACCGTTACTTAAATACGGTCGGCTAAAACAGAAATTACTAGTGATCAAGTTGTTAACAACGACAATGCTGAGGTTTACCACAAAGACGCAAATTTTATGGATGTATACACTGTGTCTCAAATAATACGTGCCGCTTTTATTTTTAAATAACGTCTCAAAGCATTTGCCGATTTTGATAATTTTTGGCAAGCAACATCATAAAAAAACTTGTCGTAAATGTTTATAGTTTTAGCCACTTCACGTTAATACTGTTGATACACTACCGTGTAATATTTAGAAGTCGCTGTTTGGACGTTTACAACAATGAATTCATACTGGGTAGCGCATGCGTCGGCTCAGAAATGATTAATTCAATGGCAACAAACACGAATAACAGTTGTTATTTGGCAAAACGTCACACGTGTCACATCACATTATTTGAATTATGCAGGCGGTGGACGTTGACGCCACTCGCCAACAGCACATTCAATAACCGCTGACCCAGAGCAGCTCACTCGCTATTGATGCGTCATTTCAATTCATCGACGTACGATTTTAACACGAATAAAATTAGTGTTAAACAAGTAACTGATTTTCAATAATTTTGTTTTCCTACTGATTGTTTTTGAGCCGATGCAGGCGCTACTTAGTATGAATTTATTGTTGTAAACAGCCAAACTACGACTTTTGCATTTCACAAGGTAATGTAGCGACAATATTGAAGCAAGGTAGGCAAAATTAAAATTAGTTATGTTGAGTTTTTTAGTGATGTTGCTTGCCAAATATTACTAAAATCGGTCAATATTTTACGGAGTTCTTCAAAAAATAAAGGTGGCACGTACTTTTTGAGTCACGTTTAGAATGCTTCAGTCGATCGAAAATCCATAAAATTTGTTTTTAAATAAAACGTAAATACAATGGCCCTAAAAACGTTCCGAACTTTGCATAACTATAACGGCGAGTATACTTCACGGAGATAAATTTTCTTTTGCACATTTGCTGGACATACATACACTCGACCTTGTCATCGCCAGAACCGACTGGATCCAGTTCCAACTTGGCTAGCGAAGGACGTAGGCCAGCTGTTGTCGCTTTTCATCGCGCTGCTTTTCAACAAGTCGCTGGCGTCTGGTATTTTTTCATCCGACTTCAAGCATGCAGTGGTTCGTTCATTGCTAAAAAAGAATGGACTCGACGTCAGTGACCCAAAGAATTTTAGATCTGTGTCTAACCTGTCTTTTATTTCCAAGGTATTGGAGAGGATTGTACAGAAAAGACTTCAGGCCTATTTGGACGGTAATGCGTTGATGCCTGTAAGACAGTCAGCCTACCGTCTGTATCACAGCACCGAAACGGCTGTCACGAAGGTGTTCGATGAGTTGCTGCAGGCCGCTGATGAAGGGGACGTATCCGCGCTCTGTCTCCTTGACCTCACAGCAGCTTTTGATACCGTGGTCCACGACCTCATGTTACTGAGCTCGAGCGTCAGTTCAGCTTGCGTGGCATTGTGTTGATGTAGTTGCAGTCGTATCAATGTGACAGAAATTTTCAAGTCGTTTATAACGAGTACGTCGTATACTGTTCACATCACGTGATCTGTGCCACTAGGTTCAGTACTCGGTCCGCGGTTGCTCATCATGTACACTGCTGATCTCGAAGAGAAGGCTGATGAGCACGGCGTCAACTATCATGCTTTTGCCGACGATACGCAGTTGAATGAGCGTTGTCTTTGCGATGATACGCCGACTGCTGTTGGGCAATTTGAATACTGCGTCACAGATATCAATTACTGGATGTCGGCACACCGCCTCAAGCAAAATACAGAGAAAACAGAACTTTTGTGGTCGGGTTCCAAATACAGTCTGAGTAAACTCGATGGTCGTGGCCCGGCAGTCAAGCTTGGCTCTAGCACCATCGAGCCCAGTGGGCACGTACGCGTCATAGGAGCTATTCTCTCGTCCGATTTGAGTCTTGAGAAACATGTCTCAGCCGTCAGCGCTACCTGCTTCTTTCATCTCAGACAGAATCGTCTTGTCCGGCAGTCGTTGGATGTCGGGTCGGCTAAAACCCTCGTGCAAACACTTGTGACATCTCGTGTCGACTATTGTAACGCTGTGCTGGCTGAGTCGCCGAGAGTCATAACAGACAAGTTGCAGAGAGTGATGAATTCAGCTGCCCGCGTCGCCACGAACACTCAGAAGTAGGCTACGATAGTGGTTTGTCGCGATTAATGCATGATGAGCTCCACTGGCTTGATGTCACCGATCAAGTACCATTTAAGCTCGCAGTGCTCATGCATCGATGTCTCCATGGAACTGCTCCACCGTACTTGATGGACAGTTACAGTACACTCACAGCAGAAGTCACTGGCCGTCAACATCTGCGGTCTGCGACTCAGCGGAAGTTGGTCGTACCGCGCTATCGATTAAACAGTTTCGGTCGTCGGCGCTTTTCTGTTGCAGGCCCGACGACTTGGAATTCACTGCCAGACAGTCTTCGTGACCCAGAACTGAGTCTCGACACTTACAAACGTCAGCTGAAGACGTTATATTTTTGCGAAATATTGATGACAACATGTATTAAGCGCATTAGAGATATTTTTGAGTATGCGCTATATAAATTTACACTTTACTTACTTTACTTACTTACTTGACTAAAGTCTCGCCAGTTATCAAACAATTACCGTTTGACTGAAGGTTATCCATCGTTTTACCTTTCAGACCTGTGCCATATTGATTATCGAAGTTGCTTGGCTTACGGTCCATTGCAATATAAATAAGTAATACAGGTGTCTTACGTAGCTTACCTGCCAATCAAAGATACTATCACAATTATACTCTACGTATACATGGCTGCGAGTCACTGATGTTGACGCGGCAATTGCTGTAGTACTACTGAGCATGTCCAATGTTACAGCGTTACCGCGTCCACATCAGCTTGCTGCCAGCAACCGTGTATGCCCTGCTTAAGCCGCTCGCACATCGGCGATACAATGCAAACAAGCTTTTTGGCCGACCGTTAGTTTGAGCTCGGGCACAATGTGTCGTCTGTGTGTCTGTCTGTATTGTGGCTAAACCGTACTTCATAGAGTGGCGATGATGGTACTGTTGGATAGTAAGATAACGAGTTCCTGTAGGATTTCAATAGTAACCGTGCGGTTTGGCCGCAATTTTGAGTGCAAAGTTTCTGTCAAATTACACTATCGTATTCTAACTTTGACTGTAACGTTCGATAGAGCAGCGTCACCATAGTGTGTATAAAGCACTGTAGTCACTCTGAAAAATCGCTATATAAAACAAATAAATACAAATAAATAAAATTGTATGCTACTTAGATCTTTGTATTTATATATTGTATATATTCATTTATTCTGAATGAATATACCTTTATTTCGGCACATGAATTTCCAGTACTGTGGTGAATAGTTTTTTTCTCTGGCCAATCGTCCGCTTCTGCGTTCGCGTTTTTGCCATTTGTCATGAGCAAAATCTATACGGCGTTGCGGACCCGGCATTTTCTATCACAGTTGGACACGGATCGGGTCCATGCACTGGTCGGGTCGGGTCGGGTTCGATTGACCGATCGGCCGTGTCACATAACTCACGTCTCGCATGATAGCTGCAGCACGTTGCATAGCCTACGGTTGCAAAATATACGTCTACTGAGTTTTACTCAGGTCGGCTCAATCGGAAGCGGATTTATCAGATGGTTTGATGTTGACTGTATTATAAACTTAGTATTTCCACATTTTGCCTGCGTATATCTTAATAAAGCCTGCACAAAAAAACGCTAGGCAGCTCATGAAACTGTTCATAATCTGTAGGCCAGGTGGGTTGGGTTGGCGTACAATTTTCAGTGATGTCAACAAAGTCAGAACACCAAAAGCCAAGGCCAGCTGACCAAGGCCAAGACCAAGGTCAAAAACTAACATCACCAACAATTTTACACTTTTGTATGTCGGATCAGGTTATTTTAGGTTAGAGATCTGTAAACTGGTGGGTTTAATTGAATAAAAATGATGGACGGCAAACTATGTTTTCTACGGTGGCTTTTCGTTCGTAGCTGAACCGTTTTGTCTGCTCTTCTCCGACCTGTCTCTGTGGTCTTTTGTGATCCAGCGTGTCACAATGACACATTCAGAGCAGTTAAGTTGAACATTTATTTATAATTATTTACTTTCCAATGCGCACTGCACCACATTGTCTTTACGCTGGCGCACTGTATAAAGTTGTCCATCATCATTTACACATGTATGCTACCTAGTTAAAATAGCATGATGACAATAATTCATTGCAACAGATTGAAAAACAACATATTATTGGAATCTATTCTCAACGTGGTCACTATAAGAGCAATATGACAGTGACACTGACTGTTGCAGGTCGTGGTGATTTCACGAATGCTATTGTGCTGATTTATGCGATGTACGGCGACCTGATAATAAAAAAATGTGCTGGACCGGCGGTATGGAAATGCAGCACACACATTAGCTGTGACGGTGCAGTATTGTGTCTGAAATATATTCCATAAATTTCAATTTCATGTCGATTTCGCGGCGTCGCCTGTGAAGCTCACACGTATAACGATATTCTGTGCCAGCTGGTGATTTTTATCTTCACCACTCTCGACACTTGACGCTTTACTTTAAATTTAAAATGCTTCTTTTCAACACAGATCATTTCCACTCTAATTGCTATTGTTCTCAGCCTATTCTCTCCGACAATATTACTGTTTGAATTTGTTCCAGTTTTTTTGGTTTTTAAATGGTTTTGTGCCATATAATAAGCTTGCTGTTTGTTAGTTCTTAAGAAGTTGAGCTAATGTAACTCTATTGTTGCAGCGGCAGCCGCATGATTCAGATCTGGGCTTCTAATAGCCGTTAAATTTCTCGCTGAGAGCAGCTGTTCTATTCTAGGAAGTTGATCGTGCCTTTTTCACAACTTAGGCCTACCAGACTCATCGGTTTTGCCGCGGTATCATCCCGACCGTAATGTCGATCATAATCATCGGCGGCGTGACAATAATATACAACGAGCACGGGTGGTTTGTCAGCACCTGAGAATGCTCGCTGTGTGGCCATAAATAGTGTCCTGCATGCTAGCATTTAGTGTATAGGAGCGCATGGTGTAGCCACAAAACCCCATAGCCTATAGATAGCACACGGGTTTCCATGGTATGGCGACTGGCTCGTCTCCAGGGACGCACGCACGCTGTAGCGTGACCGTCGACACAAAACAGACTGACTGTTCGTCGTCAGAACGTTATCATGTGCGAATGTCCTGTGACTGGCCAGCGTCCGTCGGGGTTTACGCCTGTGACTGTGAATCAGTGAGCGAATGAAAGAATGCTGTGAAAACATGCGTGAAAGCTGAACTCTAAAGATGTGCTGATTTAGCTTCAACTGCCGACTCGAACACTTTTCTGATGGCAAAAGTAGTCAGAAAGTGAATACATCACGACTTTGTGGTAAAAGATTACATTTGGTTATTATTTAAAAAGTAAGTAAAACATAAAACTGAAACATCATATTCCTATCTTTCCGACTACTTTTTTTGTAATTTCAAGCTAATCCCATAAAATCACTTTACCGACAAAACGTATTCTTCCCACAGCATCACAACAGAGTCCATATAAACCCTACAACACCCAGCAGTCATCAGTCGCAAAATTTAGCGGCGTGAGTCCGACTAGTGGCGAGACATGAGTCACATAAGACAAAATCGATTTTTTCATCAATATTGACTAGCTAGAACTCAGTTTTAGCTTAGCCGCTTGTTGTCTTCGAGCCGTGCGAAATCCTGCTATAATGTTCTAAAACACTTTATGCATTAAACATAAACGTAAAATAAGGCGTAAACGCTTGCAGAACATTTTAAAAAGTTTTTTTTTCATTTTACACGTCGCTAAGACTTAAAGTAAATACGTAAATTCTAAAATATTGTATAAACGGCGCCGAAACAACGAAAGAATGCCACAACAGCTCCGCGCGGTGTGTTAAGTGTTTGTCACAAACACTTTTGATAAACACCATGACTTCAACTTTCGACAGAACTCGTTAGGTTATAGGCGAAATAGATGACAGGCTGTTTCATGCACTGGGTCCATAAAAACGAAACTTCGCCCTAGATCCGGGCATTAAAGCGCTGGTGCATGGTTGCATTTCACTAAGCATGTTAGGCCCAAATTGTGCGGCCGTCATAATCAGCCGCACTGCGGGTCTTGTCTATCTGTCTGTCTGTCGGTCTTTCACAGTGACTAGAAAAACTAAACGCGCAGAAAAACCAAAATCGGTGTTAACGTTTTTAGGGTAAAAGTAACCGGTGTGTCAATATTTAGTTCAAAATGTCATAAATTAGAGTTAAGATTGCGCAGTCCTAAGCGGACAGCCGCAAAATAAGGTATGCCGCTAATGCGCCGGCATATTCTTCTAGTTTTTTTCTTACCTTAGATATGGGAGAGCTGTGTGATAAAGATATGGGTTTTTGCAAAGAAGAAAAAGTCATATTGAAGTGACTTGGTGACTCGGTGACGTATTGGGCGCTGTGCAGAACTGACAGACGTCGTCGAGCTAATGACATTGAACGACGAACAGCTGCAGTATTTTGAAGCGATTGCAGCCGGCTCATCTGCCTGTTCGCCACTCCCGCTGCCAGAGCATCACAGTAATCTAGTCTTTTACGCCAAGTGTGATTTTTGTGGCTTTTTGTTTTCCAGTTACGAGCCCGTACGCACGGACAAACAGGCAGACAGACAGACGGATGGACAAAACCGATAATGATGCCTATTGCGACGGCCGCATAATGAAGTAAATGATGACGATTGTAGCCGACTTTGTACAAACTCGCAGAAAACACGTAGACTTATTCGCAACAGCTGCAACAACTTGCACTGTCGTTCTATTGCGCTTGTGCGTACGGCTTTAGTGACTCAAAACTCCGATAAGCACAGCTTGTTCCCTATGATACCAGTCAGTGTCTCACCGTGCTGCTTGTGATTTGTGAATGAAACGACACTAGAATGGAACAAACATTTGTAACGGAGTTAATAAACAAGCGGACACTGCTTGCGGCAGGCGTTTCCGTCGTCTGGGCGTCGTGTAGATGGGAGACAGCTGCTGTCGGATCGTCGATGCGTATAGAGCTGTAAGCCATAGATTCGGCTAGAAAAATCACCCACACACGGCGAATTACGCATACCCCGGCGACAAGCGAACACGTGAACAATCCCCGCCATCAATCTACATCCGGTCAGTGCACCTGCCGTGCAATAAACAAACTTACACCGCCGACGCCGTCGCCGTTACGGCATCTCTCTGCACGCGTATTGTACATCGTAGTCGTATTGAATGTCAGTATCTCGCCGTTTACAGCGACTGAGTCGATTACTCAGTATTCTTCCGCGCACGATCCGCTTGAGGAGTCCGTGACTGATTGGAAAGTCCTCGCGCGACCCGAGCAAGCACTGGACTCCTGCGCCACGCGACAAAGAACGGTCGTAAGCGACCAGCGGCCACGAGCAGCAGAGCAGCAGCAGTAGCCATAGCGATGCGTGTTTTTGATATCAATCAGACCATTGCCGCCCGAGATCGATATTAACGCTTATTTACCGCCCTATTTACAAACAGCGACATTGTAGTAATTTTTACCGCCGCCTCCTGCATGCCTGCATGACTGTCGTGAAGTCACTTATAAAAACAACGATCACCAGTCAGATTTGATAGTCACTACACTGCGGCCTATCTCAATGAATAGGTCACTTTAATTGTAAGAAAAAACTTTACTATGATTGACTTCATAAAATCTGATTGGTTATACTATCTTACCAGCAGTAGCTCAAGTGGCACTACTATTACTATTGCTACTTCCGTCGGCAAAGCTTTTTTGTATTCTGTACGTCACGTGACCATTGACCAGGTTATCGTTTGTCTAATACTCATTTGTCCGTCGGACTCCACGGCTTGGAAGGACTTCGGGTGGGAATGCATGAAGTGGGACTCATGGATTTACCAGCACAGGATTAGCAATAGTTATGCATGCAGGAATGTTTTTTTCTGCCGCTGCTGCTGCTGCTTACAGTACTATATACTAGAATGATTATGATCTTCCACTGTTTTACGTGATACGGAACACTGTATGCTGTATAGCTTGGTCCTCTGATAACTAGCTCTAGCTCTGATGCCTAGGCCTAATTGCTAAACACCAAGATAATGTTCATACGAACACGGAGTCTGTCCAATGCTTTTTGATAGTTTACAGTATATGTCCGTATAAAAATAATCAGTAAGCTGTTCAGACTAGTAAAAAAATCAAACAGTTCAATTTCAAATTGAACAGCAGCAATGATCCTTTCATCCTTCCCTATTATTTTAACTAAACAATAGACATTGTCAGTCACGAGACCATTCGATTTACTATAAATGGTCTATCGTCATCATGCGTTTATCTTGCACCGTTATGGAGATATGGCACTTCAAATGTTGGACGCACAGACCTGGACACAGAAAAAAGACGGAAGAATGGGAAGAGAAAGAGGAAGGAAAGAGGAAGGGAGGGGAAAAGAAAAGTGGAAAAAAAAGAAAAGGAATGGAAGGTAAAGGGAAAGGAAAGTGAAATAGAAAGAGGAAAAAGGGAAAGGGGAAAGGGAAAGGGTAAAGAAAAGGGGAAAGAGAAGGAAAAAAAGAAAGGGATAGGGGAAGGAATAGAGGAAGGGAAAAGAGGAAAAAAAGAAAAAAAGAGGAAAAAGCAAAGGAAAGGGGAAGGGAAAGAAAAAGGGAATGGAGAAGGGGAAGGAAATGGGAAAGGAAAAGGGGAAAGGAAAGGAAAGGTGGAAGGAAGATAGCTTAAGAAATGTAGGACGCACGGACGCACGGACACAAAGGCAATTTTATACTCTGTCCAATGCAATGCATAGCATTGGACAGACAATATTAATTCTATTCGCAGTGTTTACTAGCACTTGCAACAGCTCAATCGCTAATACTAAGACTTAAGATTTTTATGCAACACTAACAAATTGCAGAACAAGCCCTTTTATTTGATGGTCACTATGGACCACCCATAGGAAGTCGACTCCCGGGAGTCAAATGGTCACGTGACTGATGACGTCACGTGACCCCAAAAGGTCAAGGTCGTGACCCCATTATCTTTGAGGCGCCATATTTCCATAACGGTGCAAGATAGACGCATGATGGCGATGGACCATTTATAGTAAAGCGCTGGTGACGAATCGAATGGTCTCGTGACTGACAATGTTTATTGTTTAGTTAAAATAATAGAGAAAGACAAAAGGATCATTGCTGCTGTACAATTTGAAATTAAACTGTTTGATTTTTTTCTACCAGTCCAAACAGCTCACTGATTATATTTATAGAGCCTTATACTGTAAACTATCGAAATGCATTGGACAGACTCCGTGTTTGTATGAACATTATCTTGGTTCAACAGTATTTACTTCCATAAGCAAACCCGTCGAGAGGGTGGGTTAGGGGGTAAGCTACCCCGGGCCCCGCAAGGTTTGGGGGGCCCGCCGTCACCCAGAAATATAAAGTGCACCATGATGCACCATTTCGGAAAAAATAAAAAAAATTTTTCCCAGAGGGGCGCCACGAAAATGTTTTGGGGCCCCACAAGAATGTTTCCCCGGGCCCCGCTGTGGCTCTCGACGGGCCTGTTCATAAGTGTCCATAGCAACAAACGCCACTGCGCTGGCACTGTACAGTCATACAGAGGCGGGATTTGTGTGTCAAATAAAATAGGCTACTAATCGCGGAACAGAAATGTTAAGACACTGCCCCAGAGCAGCGGTCACAATGTAAATTAGTGTGATTTGTATTACAACGGTTAACTATCGTTGATTTTCTTGGACTTAAACTTCATTGCAGTGTATTGCTGAAAGACAAGCGGAAACGGCAAAAGGCAGAATTCGGTCGAGCGATAAACTTGCGTAAGCGTCAGTCGAAGTCGTGATTTTTGTCTTCCATCTGACTAACGGTCGCTCGCGAAGTTTTTGCCTGACGCTGAAACTGGGCGTGACATCACTGCTGCGAGCACTCGCAAACAACTCGCGCACAAATTACCGCAGCACTCAGACTGAACGGAAGCAAGCGACGAGCTCGTTCTGCAAAGTTATGCGCCGCAACTAAATCAGCGATAATGAATTCCGCCGACAACGATGCCTCTGACTGACTCGCGAACCTACGAGCAGTCGTAGTCGTGCATGCAAGAACAACGGCGAAACATATCACCCAGCAGCGAACATAATATCTTATAGTTAATTTATGTCCACTAAAATATTTTGTTTTGAAAATAGGGCTTACTCTTCTATCTATTCTCGTTTTAGCCGACCGTACTTGAATAACTGCCAAACTATTTCATAGTTGTAGTCCGTTTGTATGTCTGTACGTCTGTTCGTTGTCCGTAACGGATGTATTGTGGCTAAATGTTAAGTCGTAGGGGAAAACTTTCTACACGAATAGTTAGCCATGTGCCTTAAATCTAGGCGTGCAAAATTTCAGCGATTTAGTGCAAGAGAAACAATTTTAAATTGGGGGTTTAATGAAGATAGAAAATTCAATGGAAAACTGGCCATATCTCGGAAACGGCGACAGTTAGAGCCAAAGTTACTATCAGTCACTAATAAGTGGCATACGCCGTTTTAGAGAAAATAGAAATCATCGAACTTGGATGACCTTGAAGATCAGTACTGCAACAGGAACTGTATAGGCTGTAGAGCGTCTTCCCTGACAAGGCGTTTCTATTATGAAAAAAATTGCGAAACATGCGTCCGATATTTGCGTTGCTTATACCCCGTTTACACGATCGAGCAAACATCGAGCAAACATCAAGCAGGCCTGATGGAACCCCGCCCCATAGCTCAAATGTAGGCCTGGCTTAGGCTTAGCCCACAGCTGATCACATGTTATATAGGCCTTTTAATTACAACCCGCCCGCCTTCCTAATTAGCATGTTAATTATGATAGCTCGTCGGGCTAACTGGATGAATGCTAGCAAACATCGAGCAAACGTCGAGCAGACGCCGAGCAACGTGTATTTTGAATACATTTGCTCGACGTTTGTTCGCTGTTTGCTCGATCGTGTAAATGGGGTATTATTTACGACTGTAGCTGTTTATATTGCCTGGCGAGACGACCGCGTGTCAGTGCGCGCGACGTGTGTTATACTATCGTTAATTGTAACTTTCAAAAGCAACGTTTCGTTAACAAATGTCATAGCGTGCATGGAACTGTTTCACCTCTGAGAAATCGCTTCCTCTCCGTGATTAGAAGTCGGACGCTGGGCTTTGGACGTAAACTGTACTGTCGGTTTTCCATAGCGACAGCTGGGCTTTTTGTTACTAAGTGTGCAAGTAATCATCATGGTTTTTATTAGTCCGCCCGAAAACTATCGTTTTCGGAAGGACTTCTGTTTTGCTCTGGTTTTTTTCTTTTCTTTTTTTCGCCGCGTAATCTCCGAGCTCCGTCGGCCGATCGGCGCGAAATTTTGCACGATGCTCGGTGCTGCGTTCAATTTTATAATCCCGGTCCAAAATTTTGGGAAAGCCTCCCCAAAAAGTTTTTAGGGGCCAAAACATGCAAAATTTGGCCCGATTTCGGTCGACTTCGAAGTTTGGCGGCGAATATCTCCGGAACGGATGAAGATATTCAAAATCGGTGAGTTACTCGTTCGACAGC
>Ga0056128_1002233_pt1 | contig 22757 bp, 15 predicted proteins | sample WorMetLIZISLAND2_FD_71113 | JGI IMG/M metagenome (GOLD analysis project Ga0056128, IMG submission 71113) | Marine gutless worms symbiont microbial communities from Max Planck institute for Marine Microbiology, Germany - Olavius geniculatus... ... | reverse complement strand
CCTGCGATCCCATGGCATGAATGATGAAGCTCTGCAAGTCATCTATAAATCAGTTGTTCTGCAGAAGCTCTTGTACGCGTCTAGTGCATGGTGGGGTTTTACAAGTGCTGCCGATCGTCATCGCATTGAAGCTTTTATCCGTCGCGGTGTGCGGAGTGGTTTCTACAGTGCTGTCAGTCCTATAGCGGCTGAACTTGTCAGTGACAGTGATGACAATCTTTTTTAAAACATTGTGAACAACCGAAATCATCTTCTACATAAACTCTTACCAGAAAGAACTGCTCATGATTACAACCTTAGGCAAAGACGGCATGATCTAACCTTACATGTTAAAACAGATGATAAAAACTTTTTATCCAGGATGGTTTTTAAAGACGTTTATTAGAATTATCACCTACCACACTTATTTTTATTATTCTTTGTTTATTTCATTTTACTATTTTCACATTTTTAAATTGAATATTGTGTTCTACCACGCAGTACTTTTATCCTGTAACTTACACACTGCTAACACTAGCGTAGCCTAATTTATTGTAATCTACGTAGCGATCTGTCTGCGCTTGAATTAAACGAATATTGTATTGTATTGTATTGCACTGTGTCATCGTAGTGACTGTACTATACCCGGTACATAAGTTCACTTTTCACAAAAGTGAAGCATCACAGATTGCGTGTTCGTATATTTTTTAGGTTCCAAAATGTTCAGATTGCGTTCGCTGTCAAAGATTACGAGGGCAGTGAACAATGCTGCATTTGCAGGTAAATGGATGAAGAATTTGCCTTCCCAGCAATCCACACTTCTGTGTCATGTATCAAAGTGTTTGTTATGGCTGTCTTTGCATTTAAAAGATTGGAAAAGTTTATATCAGCTTACAAGGTTAGGGAGAAAGTCGTGATTGTCACGGGGTTGGCAAATTATTCTGGATGTTGAACTGGCACACATTATTGCTTAAGGGGTATAAATGTTTTGTTATAGCTCATTGGCAGCTTTGGACTTTGGTGCTGGTATCATCTTTGATTTGGCTGATATTGGTACATATTTCCATTTTGTCCATCATCAGCAAATGGTATCTCTGGTGAAACATTTGTCATGCCATATACCAGAGATGCTTTTTGCTAGTGAAATTTTGCTATATTGGGTAATCATATCGTAACAACACTAAGGTTGAGTCGACCTAGTTAGCTTGTCTTCGTACCATGGACAGTCACCCGTCCAGGTACTAACCGGGCCTGCCGTTGAGTAACTTCATTGTTTTGACTCAAAGCGTTACTGCTATGCCACAGCATAACTATCTGATAGACTGTGGTATATAAATCTAGATATTCATTTATTATGTTGATGATTGCTTGATTTTGACAGCACGTGGCTTGACTACAGCTCCGGCTGCTGAAACCATTGAAGTCTTTGTTGATGACAAACCTGTACACGTTGAGCCAGGATGCACTGTGCTTCAGGTCTTAACAGTTCTGTGTGTATACGTTGGATGTGTAATTATTAAATTTGCAGTGAAACCACATATTAGAGATATCCACAGATTTGAACTTAGCATCGCATGCATGTTACTTGGAAAATATCGATAATCATTTTTACGCGTGACGCCGTGAGAGCTACCTATAGCGCATATTAGCTATGGTAATTCTGTCCATCTGTTTGTCTGTTTTGGTGTCACGACCCAGTACCGTTTCCAGACTAGGTGAGATAGTGACTTCAGGTTTTTACCACATGATAGACTGGAGTCTCTAGTATTTTGTGACAAAACTTCATGCTGCTGGGTGAAGGGGGTCATCCCGAACGAGAGGGAGAAAGAGGGGCATGCGCAAGCTTGACTAGTACACCTGCGTACGCTAAAGTCTACAGCATTCGCCAGAGGGCGCCATGCAACTAACTCGTTAATAATGTGATGGAGATCAGTAGTATATTAACTTAGCGCGAACACCCTAATTGTTAGCCAAACTACTGAACGGACATGGAAACGGTTTGGACTGCTGGAATCCTTATCCAACAAGCTTTCCATCGGTACCGGATTCGCATGTCCAGATTTAGTAGATAGCGTGAATCTTGATTTAAGTAGGTAGAAAAGGGGTGTGTCACCTTTTGGAAAATATCATATATTTAGTCAAAGTACACGAATTAGAACGAACGGCGAGAAATACTAAACATCACATTTATTAGTGTGATATATAGGGATTTTGGTGATATATAGTTTTTATGGAAACTTAATGAAAAAATATGACATCAGTCATCTGCAATTGATTACAGGACACCTTTACATGAAGTTAGAAAAGGGGATAAGAAAAGGTTAGGGTTTCAGCCTCGATTGTACAAAAATATTCAATAAGTAAGTAAGTAAGTGCATATTTGAAGTGCACAATGTTGATCGAATCTGTGTCCACGAGTTAGAAAATGTCATGACAGGTAGGGTTGACAGATTAGAACATTTGGCAAAAACTGAACCTTGGCATTTCTTTATCCATTGGCATTGAGAAAATGAAAGCTGGGATGAGGGCACCATATAGACAGTCGTGAGTGGGATGGAAATTGTTGGCTGGCTTTTATTCTTTAAAACTGGCTACCAGTTTATTCACAGTTTTAGACCCTAGTGGCGTGGTGTATCATGGGCTTCTGGATCACTGAGGCAGAAGCAGTGATTTTGTTAATGAAATTCTATATGGTTCAGGACTTGGGTGTTGCTGGGGGGAGGGAGATGTTGTTGTGGTGGTTATTTGTAATATGGAAAGTGTGTTGTTGATGACAGTGCTGTGTTATGTGTAGGCATGTGCCATGGTTGGCGTAGAGATTCCGCGATTCTGCTACCATGAGCGACTGTCAATTGCTGGCAACTGTCGGATGTGCCTGGTTGAAGTTGAAAAGAGTCCAAAGGTAGAAACTGATATTTTCTTGCATACTTGACTGAATTGCTGCTGTATGGTTGTTTTTCGACTGTTGTCATGTCATGTGTGATGTACTACTTACATTATAGCTGTTTTCTAGTGGCCTGTGATTTAGTAATTGAAAGTGCTCTGCAAAGGTAATATTTAAAGTAATATGTTCTTAAATAGTTTATGCCTTTTTAAATGATGTGAACAGTTGTTATACTGTCGCTGTTATGTGTGGTTTCATGCAATTGCAGCCTCAGGCATCATGTGCTATGCCGGTGTGGAAAGGAATGAGAATTAAAACCAATTCTCCGGTCACAAAGAAAGCTCGGTTAGACTGCCATATCTGTTCAAATAAGTTATCGCTTTAATTTGTTTATGATGTAAAAAAGTTGATGCGGGTAATCATTTTGTTAATTGATTTAAGGTAAACTTTGGCTAGTTTTGAAGTGGTTTCAGACTTACTTCTGTGTGACCAACTGTATGAATGTAGTTATAGTTTTTACGCGCAGCGCATCTTAGCCATCGCAATTCTGTCTGTCCGTTCGTCTGTTCATCCGTCTGGCACGCAGGTGGATCAGTCAAAAAATGATGCAAGCTAGAATCACCAAATTTTCACCGTTGGCTGCCTGGAAGACTCTAGTTTCAGGAACCATAAAGCTTTTCCGTAAATTTAAAAGGCACTGAATGTGAGAGGGGTAGGGGAAATTTCCGTACAGCATTGGCTGAGTGAGACATGTCACGCCCTCTGGTAAGTACGATTAAAATACTATAGACACTACAGCCGCGGGTTGTCTGGCGCCCTCTGGCGACTGACTTAGACTTTGTTTTACTGGGCTTTCAAACATGCACAGCAGTTGTTGCGTGTTCTTGCTTGCATTAGCAGGGCTTTTCTTGTCTTACAAGTATTCATGCAGTGTTTATTTCTATTGTTAGAAAGTAAATTTCAGTTACCGGTAGGTGAGCTGAACTGATATTGCTGCTTTGTGAATTGTACTGCAGGGAGGGGGTGATGGAATTTCTGCTGGTTAATCATCCACTCGACTGTCCAATTTGTGATCAGGGTGGAGAATGTGATCTGCAGGCCAGTATTTCAACTGTGACTGACTATCACTGCTATCTTCTAATAACTGCTAACTTAGTGCTACAGCTATGCTTACTACTGTGACTGCTGCTGCTGTCACTTGTTAACAGCAACATTTAAGGACTTGCACATCGAAAACAGCAAAAATTACAAAAGGTGATATTATTCAGCAGCACATTGACACACAGTCAATGTGATGCGGACAATATCACCTTTTGTAATTTTTGCTATTTTCGATGTGCAAGTCCTTGAATGTTGTCGTTAACAAGTGTATAAACTTACGTTTTGTACATTTTTATTGTTATGATTGATTGTCTGTTATCAGCTTGAAATATTCTGTTAGTTAATAGAAGGTTAGATGCAGAATAGAAGTCCATTGACGTTGGAAGCTAGGCTAATGTGACTTCAACTAGACATGTAGGGTTGAATCTGTGGCATTACTACTTGTGATTTTAATTTTTTTCGCCGATTTTGAAGGAGTTACTTCAAGATAGGCCTGATTTGCTGTCGGTGCAGACCAGATGCCATTTGTATTCATGAAATCTGTTGTGAAGAAGCGTGTGCGAGTTTATCTGTGTTGTAAGGAAAGTGAGTGAAATGAGAGCTTGTGATGTTGGTTGAACAGGATCAGTCAATGGCATTCGGCAGTGACAGAAGCAGATTCACTGACATACATTTTACCGGCAAACGGTAAGCCAGCTTTTTTGACTTTTTGTACAAATATTAGCTTGATAATGTGTTATTTCTAGGGCTGTGGAAATTTATGATTAATTAATCAATTAATGTTTAAAAAATTGTTCAACCAAATTTTGTTTTTACTTGACTGAAATTCAGTTAAAATTCTGGACTTCTTGATAGCTTAAAGTGACTGATGATGAATATTTTATTTTGCGTGAGACATGTGATCAAGATTCGTACTTGTAGTGTTAGTTTGACAGTCTGCACTCTGTGAGTTATGACTATACAGTTTGTTTACTGCATCGTCATGATCACTTTTTCATTTTTTTAGTTTGTGAAAGATATCAACAGTCAGTACTGGTAGTTGAATTCTGCAGTTTTTGTGGTTTTTTCTGACTACAAAATTAATCGACTAATTCTTTGGAGATTAGTTGATTACAAAATCAGCCATAGTTTTGTTGTGTCTTGTTTTGCCTTAATGGTTTCTGTACTGTTTTCATTGTCTAATAACTTACATGCTTTAGTTTGAAAGTATGTAAATATTGTCAAATGCTACGATTGTGATTGTTGCATTGTAGCGCCGTTGAAGACAAGAACATTGGGCCATTGGTGAAGACCATTATGACAAGATGTATCCACTGCACTCGTTGCATCAGGTAGCCATGTTGTTTTCTAAATTTACAAGACAAAGAATGAGAAAAATTATTGCAAAATTTGTTAAAATGATAAAAATAATATTTGATGTTTCCCAAAATCTCACCTACCAGTATTTTGTTGTTATTTGCATAACCTGTAGAAATTTTGGGGCCAGAATTTTTTTTACACCATTACCATCAACACTGATACTTATATGGGTTTGGTATCGACATTGCTAGAAGTTTTATGAGGACAATTTTAGCACTCAAGTCATCACTGCTGTTGGTCGAGAAGTTAAAATATGGTAAATGACTAGCTGTTGTCATTATCGAATGAGAAACTGTAGCATACTAGCTAGTAGTATATTACTGTATATTACTCACCTGGATACAGCAGATCGGGAACGGAAAACTGGCTAGCAGGAGACAGATCTGATGCATGGCAGAGTGCAGTGGTAAGTGGACATTGTAGGGAGTTGTCGCAGCAGACCACAGCTGTCTACGCGTCGAGATGATGATGACTTACCACTGTTACTAGTTTTATGTTCATATCATTTGCGTTGGCTGTATGAAAGGTGCCGTGGCATTGTGCATAGATTTGCGCAGGAGATAGCAGGAGTGCAGGACCTAGGCACCACGGGGCGAGGCTCGGACATGCAGGTCGGGACGTACGTTGAAAAACTGTTTAAGACCGAGCTCTCTGGCAACGTGATTGACCTTTGCCCAGTTGGTGCACTCACGTCTAAACCTTACTCCTTCACAGCACGCCCCTGGGAGACAAGGTACAAGCATTATATGATTAAATTATTGTTAATGTACATTGTACACTGCACGACAGACTGGGACTTGTGTAACAGGATGACCAAGTGGTGTTTAGGACCAGTGTCCAGTGTGTTGTTGTTGACATTGAAACTATTGCATTAGAAGTTAATTTTTAATGTCGTGCACTGTTTAAGCTCACTTTTTACTTATCTACTTGCTTTGGCCAATGCTGATGCTTGAAATGTGACGTTGACATGCCATATGGTATTGTCGTAATAACAAGACCATAATCTAGGTAGATTTTGTAAGGATCAGAAATTAAAAAATACATGTGCTCAGGATATAAAAAGTCAGGTTAAAGGAGCTAGTGACTAATACATTAAAATTTTGGGGAAGATGGCTGGTACACGAGTGATTTTTGCATTGGTAACTACATATTGCATCTCTATATGCCAGACCTAGGAATGCAGTAAGGATGGTCGGTCGACTGATGGACTGAGTGGGTTTTGGTGGTGCAGTAAAGTGGAGACTATTGATACAATGGATGCAGTGGGAAGTAACATCATTGTAACACTGAGGACTGGAGAAGTTATGAGAATTATACCACGACTTAATGAGGTCGGCTTGTCATTTTTTTAAAAGCTTGTACTTTGTGCTCATTGGCTTAACTCTGTCGAACGACCCTCTGTCTGAACTGAAGAACAGTGATGTCAGTAAACAGTATTTTGAATGAAGCCTTGCATGCCTTTTTGAAGATAATAATAATGATAATAATAATTTTGAGACATTTTGGAAATTTTCCAAGGGTTTAAAAAACAATAATAATTACATTTCTTTAACACTGTTGGGTCATGACTTCAGAGGCACCTCTAAGAATTTGTTTCAGAGGTGCTTTATAAATTTATAGATTGATTGATCAGTTGACTAGAAATATGTTCTGTAGAATGAGGTATCTGTCCCATTTTGCCACGATAGCTGTCGTGTTTCAGCGATTTATGCTTTTACTTCATTGTGCACGTCCACAAGGCCAGCGTACAGTGTAACTAGTTGAACGTAGATATTTACAATTGTGATATCAGCGATCTATAAGGTCACGATTAACTACACAGAAGTTCAAAAATGCAAAGAAATCCTATTAAATTTGTGGTATAAACTTAAAATGAAGGTCTACGTATGCAAATGTAAAATAACAGTACACACAGTAGCTGAACAAATTTAATATAACAAGAAATTTGAGCTAAGGCTCATGAGACTCGCGAAAGTTCCTGTTCGCAAACTATCAGTCTATTTCCAGCTGTTTCACGAAAGACTGGCCAACAAGGTTAAAATAACGACTTTATGGGGGTACCTCTCTTTGATGCCTTCATGCGCAGGTTTTTTTGAACCTAGAAAATTGAGACTTAGACTGTTAAAGTCTACGTTCAATGCTAAAATTTTCATACGCAGCTTGTCTATGTCTATCTCAATTGGTTTCAGCGCAATTCGCTCTTGAAAAGTGTCTCGCAGCCAAAAATCGCCAAAAAATCCATAAACCCCTATTTAAGCATTCAAGGTCATCCAAGGTCATTGAAATCGGCGGCAATCTAGAGCCAGTGTATGATTTCCTATTAGTGATTAATAGTAACCTAGGCCCTATCTCGCACCATTACTGAGATGCAGCGATGTATTGGCCAAAAATCGCAAATTTTGCTCACTCCCTCTCATTGAGCACCCTCGTTCGGGGTGACCCCCTTCGAATTTATGGAAAAGCCTTACGGTACCTGAAACTAGAGTCTTCCGGGCAGATGACAGTGAAAAATTTGGTAATTCTAGCTTGCACTGTTTTTGACTGATGCACCCCTGTGACAGACGGACAGACAGACAGACAGACGGATGGACAGACAGTCAGAGAGACAGAATTGCGATGGCTAAGATGCACTGAAAACAGTAGCTGCTTTCGCGCGTAAAAAATAATAATGCATACGCAGGTAGCACGCTCTGACGAACACAAATATAATGTTAGAGATTGGCATTTCGTTTACCTGTCTCAGATCGTTTATTTTTCTGCATTTCTGGCATTTTGTTACATTTCTTATACACATGGGTAAATTAAATACTGTAACGAATACTGATTCAGTCGTTTTGTTGAAATAGGCCTACTCTGCACAGAAGCGACTTTATGGCGCAAAAAGTTAATCGTTTCTGCAAAGCTTGCGGACAGTAGTAAATGATAGGCCATTGAAAATGCAGTGATCGATATTTTGGGGGTTAAAGGCTCAAATTAGTGGATTAAATTTTTTTTTTGTGTTTATAGCGGCCCTAAGACACGTTTTTTGAGCTATCAGCTGTCGCTATAGGCACACAGGTTTGTTTACTGTGGTATGAAAACCGTCTTATTGAAAATGCATTGTGGGGGCAAAAAGGGGGAAAATTAGGAAAGGAGTCATCGGATTTTCACCCAAACAAACTTGATCTTACTCTTTGGGCCCCGTATCACTGTGCAAAATTTCATCAAAATCGAATCAAAATTGCGGCTGTAGGAGTGTTTACAGACGGACAGACAGAATGACATTTTGTGATTTTATGATCTGTCCCATGCAATGCTATAGCAATGGGACAGTTCATAAGTTGATTGAAGTGCAATATAATGCTATAGTTATTTTTCTGTCTGTCTTAGACTCTCTGCTTTGTCTGCCATTTGCTACTGCAACGATCATGGTTCTGTCACACCAGTACTGTAAAATTAATTACAACATCATCGGCCTCACTAGTGATAACAGTTTTTTTAGAAAATGTCCACCTGCAAAACAGTTAATTTACAGCAGCAATAGTTATTGTGAGTGTGTTGAAGTATTGGGGCTGCACTGCTGCAGGACATCAACGAGGAATGGTTGTCTGACAAGAGCCGCTTCTCCTATGACGGACTTAAGTGCCAACGGCTGATGTCACCAATGATGAAAGTGAACAACCAGCTTACGCACTGCTCGTGGGAGGACGCTCTGTTTGCCGTCGTTGATAAGGTGCAGTGCCCATTTTAAGGACTGTCAGAGCTGCAAGTAAATTATGCCACAGTATGATTGTTTAGACCGTGTGGTCATGCTTTGAGGGGGGGGAATGAGTGGTTGATCGAATACATGAGTTGTATCAGTCGTTAGTTTTCTTATGGCCTAAGTGACTTGGCTGTAACGTATATAAACTGCCACAAGGTCTGTTGTAATTGAGTTGTAGTATAGTGTGATAGGTGAAGTCAGAAGTTGAGATCTGGATGTGATTTTTGAAGAAGTTAATGACAGTCGCCAGCATCTAACACCTTTACACCTAAGAGATGTGTCACGTTGATTCGTGAAGTCATATATACAGTCTAATGGCTGAAATTTTACTTTATGCGCTTTGCACATTGCACTGTCGAAAGCATGCCTAGTACTAGATGAATCAAAATTATTCCAGTTTATTACATGTGGCATGATGTTTCAGTCATAGGCTCTGACAACCAGGAGACTCAGTTATGATCATTTGGATGCATTGGTTGTGGAATGGAGTGTCGGGCATGCAGATAAGCTGTAGGTTTATATGATTTTGACAGGAGTGTTTGGTTTGTTTTTGGTAGGCATCTGATAATGACATGTTTTGTGAATATTCTTCGACGTTATACACATATCCGTCATAAGCCTAGCTCTCCTGATTGAAGCCAGGCTGTTGACACTGTGTCTGTCTGTATACAGCTTGCAGTGCTGAAGGGTGATGACATTGCTGCTCTTGCTGGAGGTCAGGCGGATGCTGAAGCATTGATAGCACTCAAGGATTTTCTCAATCGTGTTGGCTGTGAAACTCTCTGCACAGAGGAAATCTTTCCTATGGATGCTGCTGGGTTTGTTTCTTATACTTTATCTCTGTACTGCTAAATGAATGAAACTGGACCTCAAGTGTGTTTTCAGGCATCATGTAGGGCATTGTCCTGTAAAAATTTTCTATAAGCAGTTCTCAAGGCTACTGCTAAATGTGGAATGACCTGGCCTGGAGTAATACACAGAGTTTGGTTTAGCCGTCACATTATATCAAATTTGGGTTACTTTTAAGTTAGGGCAGTCGCTGTAAATAATTTTGTAGTATCGATAACTGCAGAAAAATTGACCAGTTAATTAAAAATCAAAGATCATTATTCAACAGTTTCTATGCTGAATGTTTGTAATGTATTCATCTTTCTTGTTAAGTGTTATGGGCTATAAAGTGTCCTTATATTGAAATTATCTGTGTGACTTTTGCTTAACTTTCTTGGAGTAGTGGGACAGCACGTCAGGTGTAACGTGTCATCAGATGAACCTGCAGCAGCTGTGGAGACATGTTTTGCTGCTGCAGGTCCGAGGCTGTAGTTAAATCTTCCACCTTATGTTAGACAAACTGGCATTTACTTTGAACAGTTTAAGCCTTTGCTAAATGCATTTTTCTGTTTCTGTGTTGAGGTCGTGGCACATTGCAGCTAACTAATAATTAATTGCACCTTTTAAGCTACCTTGCTTACTTACTTTTTACTATATTTTGGACAGTATCAGGTAGATTGCTGTGTGGTGATAATTTGTGCATTGTACATTGCAACAGCACTGACCTGCGATCTAACTACCTGTTGAATACTCGTATTGCTGGTGTTGAGGAAGCTGATCTCATGCTGCTGATTGGCACGAATCCTCGTTTTGAAGCTCCCCTCTACAATACTCGCATCAGAAAGAGGTCTCTTCACATTTCTTTCATTTGTGCTTAAACTGTTTTCAATTTTGATGTGGACTTTCGGACTCAAATACATTCGGTGAATTATGTTCTGCATGTAGTTGTGGAAATTTCTTCATTTCTGCTATGGATTTAGAGTGTTATTTCTCTCTTATTTGAAAATATATATCGTGACTGAAACGACGGTAAACATACATGGTCTCATATTGCATGTAATAGCACTACCATGTACTTATATTTACATATTTCATGAATTTAAATGCCAATATGATCTTATACACATGTTCATGTCATTGGAAATGCAGCAAGATGACATTCATTTAACATGCTGATTGCTGAATTGTCTGCAATCTACTATATATAGTAGCCATTGTTAGCCATATTTTTTTGTATTTTTTACATCTTGACTTTGTTAGCTTTACATGGCACACCAAAGATTTGGCACATTCAGTTATTGGTTACTGACCACCTGATACTCCGAACAGGCTGTCTGCCTGTGGTTCTTTGCAATCCCACATACCATCAATATATATCACTGACACTTTTATACAGTGACTAAAACATATCTATTTTTCAAATGCCAGTATACAGTATGCATCGCATTGGTGGTACTGATACTATACATGTTTACATTTAGCCTACTTGTTATTGGTATTTGTTGATGCCAGTTTGTGTTGATGTTCAGCTGGTTACACAATGATCTGCAAGTGGCGCTGATTGGTCCCAAACTTGATCTCACATACGACTATGAGGTAGATGTTTTCAGAATCTTCTCAGAAAACCAGGCTGTTTTAATAAAAGAACAACAATAAAAGAATTGCTCCTTTCTATCTCTGTTTTGATAAGTGATTACGCTTGTACTGCGAGTTTATATTAATGCATGGTGTTGCTATTACCAAGCTGTTGTTTTGTTGAATAGTACCTTCGGTGATGCTGCAACTGTTTGTTGCTGTTCTAGTATCTTGGTGATTCATGTAAAGTCCTAGAAGAGATTGCCAGTGGAAAACATCCTTTTGCTAAGGTACACATTTCTGCTGCTACTGCTAACAGAAAGCCAGAAGTGATCTATGATATAGTCTTTGTACACATTTAATTTCTTTTCTTTATTTTACAGCACGATGAATAAATGCTTCAGTGCTTTGATGTTGTTGGTTAAATGGGCATTTGGCAATAAAACTTTTCTCTTTAATACAGTTGTATTAAGAATCCGGCAAAATCAGCTAACACAGGTTTGCCTGTAAAGTGGCCCTTTACACAGTATGTGTATATATTATTTAATAGATGATATAATCTGTCGCAGATGACAGCATCTCTGAGGAGCAGTTCTGGTGTGGGGCTATAGCAATGTCTGTTACATTGACATTATGTATTTGCTCATTTCTTTATATAATTTTTACTTTTTATTCTAATGCATGGCATAATGATCTCATCATTGCTATGTTGCTTGCAGACATTGTACTCAGCAAAGCATCCGTTGATAGTCATCGGCAGCTCCACACTTCAGCGGCCAGACGGTGCCGCGTTGCATCGCACGGTGTCAGGAATAGCACAAACTGCACGAGAGAAGAGTGGGTGTGGTGACGACTGGAGAGTTCTCAATGTTCTTCATCGAGTCAGTATAATACTAGACAGTCAGTTCCTATGGATCTGTTAAATTGTTGCTTTTCTATTTGTATAATCTTTTGGAAGGTGGGCCCTAGAGACAAAATTACGGGGCCATGAAGTAGGATACCGACAGCAAGCTTGTTGTCACAGTGTCACAGTTAGGTCATGACCAGCAGAGAATGTCTTAACTAACAGTCAAATTTTGTTCAAATACTTTGAATTAGTACAGTGATTTGATGTCATTGGTAAGGTGACATCCAGTAGGTAGAAACTCTGGCTGCAACTCATTGTAGCGCAAGTCCAGAAATGTAGAACCAGAACTGAAAGTAGCAGATGTGCACTTTTGGTTATGGTTTGCATTATGAAGAAGTCACATTTGACTTCAGATCTTTTAGCAACAGTTTAAAAGCTGGCTGCAAGTTTTACAAACACTTGTATTTCTGTTACGATTTGACAAAGTATGGTCATATTCATTAGCTTGGAAGGTTACCATTAGTCTGTACACAGCAAGAGCTACGGTACCTACTATAGCACATTTTCATCACTACAGTAAATATAAAAATTAGGTATTTTGCTGATACTTGTTTTGTCTTAATACCTGGTCTTTCAAGTACTAAGTAATTATCATAACAATCCAACCAGTTAAGCTGGATCTATCTGTGAAAGCAAATGTGTCTGTGTGTGTAAAATAATTCAGAACTTCATAAAGTAAATGAATCTGTATGCCTGTTATTGCATAGGTTGCCAGCCAGGTGGCAGCACTGGACCTTGGCTACAAGGCAGGTGTCGAGAGTTTGAGGGAAAACCCGCCGAAGTTCCTGTACTTGCTCGGTGCTGATGAGCAAGCCATTACTCGCGATGATCTGCCAAAAGATTGCTTTATTGTTTATCAGGGTCTGTGTCTTCAATTGCTATGTTACAGTCATTTCTTGTACGGTACTTATCTTTTTGCCACAACGCACATTTGGATCTGTATTAAGAGAAGTAGTATATCAAGTCTGCCTGCTGTTAACTCGTTGGGATGCAATTGTTCTAGCACTTGTCATTAACAGAAACAGAGAAGCAAAAGAACATTTGATTTTTTTTGATAAACTGGCACTGGCTCACCCTGGCTGTTTTGGAACAAATGCCATTAAATATGCCTGTTGTTTTTTATTATTGTCAGTTTTTACATGCGAAAGCAGCTACTGCTTTCAGCACGTCTTAGCCATTGCAATTCTGTCCGTCTGTCACACGGTTGGATCAGTCAAAAACGTTGCAAACTAGGATCACCAAATCTTCACCGTCGGCCACCTGGAAGACTCTAGTTTCAGGAACCGTAAAGTTTTTTCATAAATTTAAAGGGAGTCACTTCGCCGAGGTCGCTAAATGAGAGGGGGGTAGGGAAAATGTGCGATTTCTAGCCAATAAGTCGCTGTATCTCAGTAACGGTTCTAGATAGGGCCTAGGTTACCATTAATCACTAATAGGAAGTCGTACACTTGCTTTCGATTGGCGTCAAATTCAATGAGCTTGAATGACCTTGAACGCCAAAATAGGGGTTTTTATGGATTTTTTGGTGATTTTGGGCTGTGAGACACATTTCAAGAGCGAATTGTGCCGAAACCATTTAAGATAGACATGAAAAAGCAGCAATATGAAGTTTTCAGCATTGAACGTAGATTTTGATGGTTCAAGTCTCAATTTTCTAGGTTCAAGGAAACCTGCGCATGAGGGCATCAAAGAGCGGTACCCCACTACCCCCATATAAATTGTTATTTTACCCTTTTGGCCAGTCTTTCGTCAAAATGGTTGCAGATAGGCATGGGCATGCTGCCTATCACAATAAGCACTAGTGATGAGCTTTTTAGTCGTATCAACATTGCTGACTTTGAAAGACCCTGAACTTCCAAAATAAGGTTTTTTTTATTGATTTTTGCAATCTTCAGCTGCAGTGCACACTCCAAGAATGGACTGTGATGAAATGGCTGGAGATAGACTGACAGTTTGCGAACAGGAACTGCTATAGGCTTTCGCGCGTCTCGTGAGCATTAGCTCAAATTTTCTTGTTTTTATTACTGTCAATGTTAAGTGCTCGGATAGAAAGACTATGCCTGTGCCAATATCTAACCGGCATATTGTGTACACTGTAATGGTAAACGTGTAATACTGTAGGTAGTGTTGCTTGGTGGCATAGTGAATTAGTGGTTGTTGTCATCAGCATATTGCTGCTGTAGTATCTTGAAGTGCAGACGTACAGAAAGGTTGTTTTGTATGGTATACTGTACAGCACAGCTCATACTGGCTTTGCACTGGGGATGATGATTGTGTTTCAAATTTTGTGTGTGGAATTGGCATTTTTATGGTCAGAATTCATTGCATTGCATCTCAAGAAGTTACGACCCGGTAGTTTACTTCTGCAACCATGTATGCAACTGGTTATCTGCTTTGTTCCCATTTTTATTGAATACTGACTGACAGCCTGATGGATGTCTGAGGCAATGTTGCTGTAGGTTCACATGGTGACGTTGGTGCAGCAATGGCAGATGTGGTTCTGCCGGCTGCAGCATACACTGAGAAGAATGCAACTTATGTCAACACCGAGGGACGAGCGCAGCAAACACGTGCTGCCATCACTCCCCCTGCCATGGCTCGTGAAGACTGGAAGATCATCAGGGCTCTCTCTGAGGTTCATACGTAACTTTCAGTGTTTACTTATTCATTAATGCTATGGCCTTTAGTGCTTGGTTGTCCTGGTCAAACTAAATTGAATGTATCCGGCTCATTGGAAGTCATACTTTTTATAGTGTCCAAAAGGGATATGTATGCAGTAATGCTGGAAAAACTAGGTGTTAAACGTAAGTCGCAAATGACATTATAATGATGCTAATAATAATAGTGATATCAGTGATAAACTGATGATGGTAATCGTATGTTATAAGTGTTGTATGCAAAGCTGCACAGAATCAGTTAGATGGAATAAAAACACAGACACACACCATCGTAATAGCTATTTTTCAGGTTAATCTGTCAGTTGCATTTGCATCTCGATTCTTATTTTATTGTGGATCTGTTTGCAATGAAGCAAAACTTTTAGGGTCTTGCCCAGTACTGCCCACAAAGTCTGACAGAGTCTTTGTCAGCATCTCATTTCGCTCTGTATAAAAAGAAGTGTTTTGGAATTTCATAAAATTGGACATCTGGTTGTATCGTAAAATGTCTCCTGTCAAACTGTTGTAGATTACAGGTGCAAGATACAAGATTGAGCGTCTAGCTAGTCTTGGGACTGTTATTAGTCATGTTATATGTGACACTTTTGCTGTTTTTAGTTTTAATTAACTGGCCAGCTTTTCTGGAATTAATGTAGATCGCTGAAGGAATAATGAAATCATTGTGACAGCAGTAAGATAAAGTTACTGCTAATTTAGTGCCATAGCTAGTCATTGTGATAAATTTGATGAACTCATTGTGTTTATATGGTGGATTAGTAATGCATACGGTATGTTTTTTGTACTGCAGCTTGCGGGTCCCAAGTTCACATTACAGTACGACACATTGCAAGAAGTCCGCGATCGGCTTGCTGAAGTTTCACCAAATCTTGTACGCTACGGCGACGTCGAAGATGCAAACTACTTCAAACAGGCACAGGAGCTTGCACAGGTGCTTATGCATTATATTTTCTAAAACTAAAAGAAAGAGTGGCTTATAGTGGACAGTAGATTGGCGTAGATGGGGCACTACACTGTGTTTAGGAAGAAAACACACCCTTACGTTTTTTGTTATATCTCCATGGAAAATGTTTAGATTTCCACAAAATTTTCTGGGAATGTTCAGGAGGGAACTAGTATTCCACCAGTGTAAAAGTTAGGTATTTTTTGCTTTCGATGACGTCATGCTGACGTTAATTTTCATGTTTTAAAATTAAGAAGACAGACATTGATATATGTTTGTGAGTCAGCAAGAGTTATGGAGCCACAAGTTTGTGCAAGATGTTTCTGGACAATGGACAGAGAATTGAACATTGATGGAATGAAACTTTTAAATAAAAAATTGACATGTCTAGCTGTATCAAGTCGTTTAACTGATAGCGGGCAAGTGGTCTTCCATGCAGTGACACAGTGTGCGAACGCCTGCCAACATCAACAAAGTTAAAGATCTCGCACTCGGCGAAGAAGATAAACCACGGAAACAGTTCACAATGGAAAATTGCATGACGGATTAGCATATTTGATCAATGTGATGACTCAATCCAAAAATATGCTAATTTTTGGATTGAGTCATCACACTGATCAATTTGTGTGTTTTAACATTTCATCAAATGTCTCCTTTCAATGGTAAAACCTGTAATTTATAAACACAACAATTAGACGTCAGCATGACGTTTCCAATAGCAAAGAATATTTAACGTTTATACTGATGGAATACTAGTTTCCTCCTGAACATTTCCTGAAAATTTTGTGGAAATCTAAACATTTTCCACGGAGATATAAAAGAAAACAAAGGGTGTGTTTTTTTTTGAACACAGCGTAAAATTGTGCATGCACGAGTTATGTTATGTACTGTGACACTAGTAGAGATTCTTTGTGTTGTAAGACTAGTTAGTTATAACATTACGATTACTGGATGTATTACTAAGCAATCGTGGGTTCTGTGCTCTGTGCTCAACCAGTTTGAGGCAAGCAACCTACATCAAGTTCTTATAGTCCTCGGGCCAACTCAGTCTACTACTTTGAGCAAGATGGTAAATAGAGTCATTGTGGCGGTGTGCCTGCTAGCTCTGTTGTGGGTTCAGTTGTTTGCTAGTATGATGTAATAAATCGAAATTTCTGTTAATTGCACCCATTTAGCAGCAAGTCGCCGCGGACAGATATGCATGCATTTTGGCACAGGGCGTCGCCTCGTAGAGGTAATAATTTGTGCCAAATTTTATCTTAATCAGGTCAGAGGTTTTGATCACTGGGAGAAGGTCGAATTTTTGGCATTCTTGTAGGAACAAGGTAATTACTATAACAGGGCTTTAAATACATTTCGGCTTACAATATGATATGATGCGAGATGCTCAGCCAGTAGTCAAAAGGAATATTTTATTTTTCTTAAATGTGGCTTGCTTATTTTTGTTTTGCCTAAGGAAATATTCCCATTGTCTTGATCTTAAATGTGACTTGCTTATTCTAATGTTGCCTTACCAGCAAGTGCTGCTGTTGTGCTACTCAGGGAGTGCAGCAGGCTTTGGCATCTTCAAGTCCACTCAAACCGCCGATCCTGGAACTGAAGGATTACTACATGACCAACACGATCAGTCGATTGTCTCCGACGATGGCCCGCTGTGTCCGCGCTGTGGTCGACAGTGAGAAGATAGAATACGTAGCCTAGTTGAGTGCGTGTGGTCTGAATGATGACACTGTCTGCACTCTACAGGGTAGTGCATGAAAAGTGGAACATAGGTGTTTTGCGTAGATTGCATAATCGGACAGTTTTGGAAATGATTAGCTATGATCATTGCAGCGAAATCTGGAAGGTTCTTAGAAGCTAGTGTTTTCCTACCAACTGTGTTTAGATGTTCAATATGATCACTCTTTACTGCATTGATTGAGGCTAATTGTTTCAAGAAAACTGTTTTGGTTGATGCGTGTGTGTAAGCATGCATATTTCGTTTCTTATGCACCACCGTGTATTGTAAAGAAGATGTTTTGACATTAAAGTTTAAACCGAATAGTTGTATGATGCACATGTTACAGGCACAGACGACGTCGGCATTGCGGTTGCGTGTCTACGTGATTATGTCATCATAGAATTATTGACTGTGTGATAGCTCATGTTGGATGGCGGTATAGAGATGCAGCTTGCCTCTGTGCAGAAAGAATTACTACTGCTGCTTTCGTTTTTTTTGTTTAACCAGCATGCTTTTCCCTTTCTTCTAGTTTCTTCATTTTTTTGCTCTGCCTCAGTGGATGCTGTATTTGATTTTTGTAGGCTGCATACTTTTTCTACCACTGAACCGACAACATCAAAACGCCAAGGAAAACCATTTAGAACTGTAATAATTTTATCAAATCCTCACGGCTGTGTGAACAGCGAATATCAGATGACATAAACTTGATTAATGCTAGCACTGCAGTGATTGAGGGTTCTGTGTGCTTAGTGCAATTTGAACTTTAGTGACTGTGAATGAATTTAGCTGCTGTAATGCAGTAGAAATAGTGTGATGCCAGCTGATACTTTCTGCAGTGCAGGGTAATAGTTGCTTGCTCTGCTGGAATCAGTTAAACTGATTTGTTATTACTGAAGTCAGTTAATTTATGCCCATTGTCTGAGAGCTTCTGATTTAGTATCAGTTCACTTTTTCATCACTCTTTGAAATAATTTTTACGCGTGAGATCTAGCATAGCTATAGCGCGTATTAGCTACGGTAATTCTGTCTTGCCCTGTTGGTGTCACGTTCTGGTATCATTCTAAGACCAGGTGACATAGCGACTGTTTTCACCATATGATAGCTTAGGGTCGCTAGTATTTCGTCACAAAATTTCATGCTGCTGGATTTATGGGGTCTCCCCAAACGAGGAGGCGAAAGAGGGGCACCCACCCTAAAAAGACGTTATTTTACCGTTATTGGCTCGTCTGCCGTGGAAATGGTTGCAGATAGGCACACACATGCTGCTATCATAACAAGCACTGGTGACGAGCTTCTTAGGAATATCAAGATCGATGACCTTGAACCCTAAAATAGGGGGGTTTAGTGAATTTTGGCGATTCTTGGCTGCAGAATAGTTAATTGAGACAAAGTGGATGGACATAGCCCAAAATTACCTGCAATGGGCTCTCGTGCGTCTCATGAGCATTAGCTCAGATTTCATGTTGCATTTTGCAATTTTCTTTGAAATAAGGGTAATATGGCTTATCCCGGTACTAACACTTTTTAACCAGTATTTTTATGAATCACTATAGGTTAGTCAAGGGTAGGCCAGAACTGCAGGGAAGCATTTTAGGGGTTAAATGTTTCTTTCTACCCAATCATCGACATCGGATCATTGAGGGAAAATGATAGTGAAAACAATACTTTTATAATGCTGTGAATAATACCTAACCAGCCACTATTTTCTAATGTGCTTTAACCTAGTAACTGCAATGGAAAGCTGGCTATGTTGTTACGTTTCATAAATATTATTTTTTTCCTTTCAACATGCAATACAGTTGTGTGTATTAAAAGCATAGCATTCTGGAAGCTCAGCGATCTGTTGATTTGTGTTATGTTATTCTGTGAATAATACCTAACCACTTAACCAGTCATTATTAAACTTCTTGAGAATCAGTGTGATCAGGTTAATTGTTTGTGCTGGCGTCGAGTGGTGAACAGTTATTTATATGACTGCCAGGGTGATCTCAAAACCTAGTGGTGTCATGGGTGAAAAAAGTATGCAGGACATGAAGTTGCAATTTTCCGACACACGCTGCAGTTTTTAACAGAATTCTAAGACATTTGCGAATTTCTCACAAAGGACATTATGGGTGTTCAGAATTTCAACTTTGCCGCAATTTTTTTCAAAATCGGGTTTTGAGCCCTAGATTTTGTATTTTGGGGCGAAAAATTTCCGACAGTAAGATTCTCCGAAAGCCCCAAATTGGCAAAATTTAGGGGGAAGGTCAAGGTCACTTTTGGCGGCCTCAGTATCAGTTTCGAGACGGAATAACGTCTCATTTTTAGCCTAATCTTAGAATTTGTATTCTGATCTTGAACTTTGTGTCCCGCCTTGCTGTTTGTGCCAAATTCAGAACTTTGGTCTGTTGGCTAAAGGCTTAGTTCGTGTTAGCACCGGCTTAATAGATTTTGTCCTTGCTCGCATCATTGTAGAATTTTATAGCTCTCCTTTATAAACTGCAAATACGGATTTTTTGTGGGGAGGGGAGTGGATGTGTGCTTTTATACATTGTAAGATATGCCAACTAGGCTTTTTTGCCAGAAGCGTTCCCACATGCATGCGCCCGTAGGCTACGCTTTTTCCTCTAAGCTTACTTGACCACTTCTTCAGTTTGTCTTGTCTTTTTTTTCTATTTTTAGCAGTGGCATATCGGTAGTCAGGATTTCGGACTTGGTCTAGATTCTGATTGGGCAAGCAGGAGAATTTTTGCAATTTTTTCATATTCTTTATTTGATAATAGGCTTATTTTAGTAGGCACTACATCGGAATCGCCAGTCAGAGCGTGACGTATTGGCGAATTAAGGCCACTACCCGCGACTATGCGAAATGGAATGAGATTCTGACGCTAATTTGCCCACACTGTACCTGACGGAAATGTTGGGACCCAGATGCTAACCTCACTAATTACGAGGAGGTTTTCCTCCCTCTCGCGTTTCCCTATTTTTGCGTCATATGCTAACGTCGACCCCGCAGTACGTTATAGGCCTACATAGATCGCACGATTCGCACGAAGCCAATGTTTCTCTAGCACACGGACAGCAGAGGGGCGCTGAACGAGCGAGTGGCAATCGCAATTAGGCGATGTCGGCGTATGCCATCGATCAGTCATAGCGCTGGCATTGCGTCGTTGTTTGTGATAGACCCACACCAAGTCCCAGCAGGATTCCCGTCGACCATGACGTCAACGGTAACAGTCCAGTCTCTGGAGCCGACTCACACAGTGGCGACACGCCGCGGGCAATACGCGTTTGGACCTCGCATCGACTCATACATAGGCTACGTATTTTCGAATAGCAACAGTGAAATAGCTGTCGGTCATTACGGTAATTCTGTCTGAACATTTTTTGTGATTATGTTAATTTTTTGACAGAAATTGACGTTTGCATTTAATTCTTTTTCGTGATATTAATTTTATTACGTGCGAAAGCAGCTACTGCTTTCAGCGCGTCTTAGCCGTCGCAATTTTGTCCGTCCGTCCCTCTGTCTGCCAGTCAAAAGCTGTGCAGGGTAAAATCAAATGTTCACCGTCGGCTGCCTAGAAGACTCTAGTTTCAGGAACCGTAAAGCTTTTCTATAAATTCGATGCCGGTCACCCCGAACGAAAGCGCTAAATGAGAGGGGGTGGGCAAAATTTGCGATTTTTGGCCAATAAGTCGCTGTATCTCAGTAACGGTGCGAGATAGGGCTTAGGTTACTATTGATCACTAATAAGAAATCGTACACTGGCTCTCGATTGGCGCCGAATTCAGTAACCTTGAACGCCAAAATAGGGAGTTTTATGGATTTTTGGCGATTTCGGGCTGCGACACAAGTCTATATCACAGGGTGGCGTCACGGAACTGTCGTTATGCGATCCAGATAGAGAATTTGGTATTTGTATACTAACTTAGCGTGAACACCTCAATTTTCAGCTAAACTACTGAACCGGAACTGCTATTGGCTTTCGCGCGTCTCGTGAGCATTAGCTCAAATCTCTTGTTGTAAATGCCAAGTCCTGTCTTACATTCAGTGATTAATATGAATTTGACAATTTTGAATATCTCGACCATTAGGCGTCGAACGTTGAATTTGCTGTCCAGAGATTGCAATCCCGGGATCCCGGCAGTTTTCGCCAATCCCGAATCCCGGAATTGGCAGCATCTGAATACCGGGATATCGGGATTTAAAAAAATTAGCTAAAATTGTACTTTTTCGCGCATTAAATGCCAAAAATAAAAAAAAATAGCCTTCTGGTGAATAAAATATTTTATGAGCGCTAGAGTACTGCTTCGTGCTGTCGCCGAAAATTTGTATTTTGACAGTCACTGTCATTCTCCAAAGTTCGGATATACCTTTCATAGGCGCCCTGTGCATAAAGTAAGTCAATTGGGGATACCAAAATAACGACCAATCTGTAAGTCTAATCCCGAAACGGTATCCCTGGTTTACAAATTTCTCAATCTCGGATCCCGGGATTGAGAATCCAATCCCGGGATTGCGATCACTAGTGCCGTTTAAATAGTTTTTCACTGCAGTCGCGAGCTTTGACATGTTCAAACTTTATAGAGATGTCTATCGAAGAACTGACTGCCGAAAAAAACAGCCCTTCAAAACCCAGCTGTTCAAACTTCAAAATAGTTATCATCATCATCATCATCATCATCATCTTTATTTGAAATCAGACCACAAGGGTCCATTAAACAATACACAGTAAACATAAAAACAGACACAGAATGAAAAGAAAACACAGCACAATAAAACTAGAAGCTACAGGTAAACACACAAACACACGTAAACACACAAAGAATGTCAAACTACACCAGAATCTCATTCAGATATTGTATAATACTATTCTGAACCTTTAAACGCTGCACATGAGCTAATACAGAAGCATTATGCATAACAGTTCCAAAGCTAGGAAACTTCAACAGAAGTAAAATATTTGTCATACTGTCCATTCGTGAGAAGCCAAAGAATTTTTTAATACTCTTGTGATAAGCAGATCTAAATTTGTTTATAACTGTCGTATTGTAATATTTC
>Ga0056128_1002232_pt1 | contig 22761 bp, 9 predicted proteins | sample WorMetLIZISLAND2_FD_71113 | JGI IMG/M metagenome (GOLD analysis project Ga0056128, IMG submission 71113) | Marine gutless worms symbiont microbial communities from Max Planck institute for Marine Microbiology, Germany - Olavius geniculatus... ... | reverse complement strand
AGCGTTATATTTCACCTATTCGTGGGGAAGCCCCCCGTAAACGGATTTTCACCAAATTTTGCACATCAGGAGATATGCTGGACGTAATCATTTGTGCAAATTTTGGTGTGGAAAAATTAAAGGGTTTGGGAAATACGAGGGGTCAAATTTTGGAGTTTCCCATTGAAATGGCTGGTCACCCTTACAACAGTGCTGCACTACCGCACAGCCTGTGATAACATAAGCTTGCTGTGTCTACTGTGTGTGTTGTCTAGTAGATATGTGTGATGCTGATACTGGTGATGCGGTGACACATCAGAGGTACCGGTATCGTCGCCAGCACGTGATTCAGTCGTTACTGGTGAGCGATGATGAAAGTGAGTTTAGTGACGGTGACAGTGACACCAACAGTGAAGTCAGCGACAACAGATCGCGGTAGCTACTCATACATTCACTATACCAATTTGTTATTTAGATCTGTTTGTGAGGGCTTCTGCCATACATCATCATCGTCGTTTTTGTCATGAGTCATGTGCAAAATGCTCGTTGATGTCTGACGCCTGCTTCTTCATTTCTGTCCGTTGCTTCGGTCCTGTGCTAAATGGCTCAGTTCCTGCAGATTTGTTTTTTTGCACCACTCCAGCATCATCTGTCCACTCTCTGTGTGGATGCCACCTTTTATTACCTCCGCCAAGGAGGTAATGTTTTTGCCAGACTTTGTTTGTCTGTGAGTCAGCAAGATAAGTCAAAAAGTTATGGACGGATCTTTCTGAAATTTTGAGGGTATGTCGGGAATGGCACAAACTACAAGTGGTTCAATTTTGGGGGTGATCCGGAAGGAATCCTGGATTCTGGATCACTTTGAAATTTACATTGCTTTCAATGGGGCATAAGAGAAACTGCTGGCAAAGCGAATATGGTGACGCTATCTGGCGAACAACATTGCCTTGGCGGAGGTATGCGGGCTTTGACTGCTTTCTAGTTGTAAATAATCTCTGTGCATGTATTTTGTGACAGTTAGCTTGGTGGCATAATGGTAGGACGTTCAAAAGTTATGGGTTCGACTCCCAGTTTGGTTGCTATCAACTTCGATGAATAAACCATATCCATATATAATTAGCCACCAAGGTCAACTCAGCCTTCCATCCATCTGGGGTAGGCAGATCGAGTACTGGTTGCATTTGGCTGGAGTTAATGTAGGGCATGTTCTCATGTGGATAACACTGTGTGATCCCGTATGGCAGCTAGCTCTGAGGTGGGTTAACATTAAGAGTTGTAGACCCACTTTTCAACCTTCAGGTTGTGTATTGTCTGATTTCAGGCCAGTAACACCTGCATCTCAGTCTAGCACTCCATCTCACCGAGCAAGAAATTTGCCTTGCCGTGACATCAGCAACAAGGATTATCAGTCTTCCAGTACTTCTAAATCGCAAGGATCCATACGTGAAATGGATGATGTAAAAGAAGATGAGGTTACTAACGTAAGTTCGTCTGCATCTGACCAATACTTTGGTGAGCTGGAGAGCCAGGAGGGTGGACGGCAACGCGCCCGACGTTCATTGCGATATGACAACAATGAGAATATAATAGCCGACCCGACGAAGGAATGTGTTCTATCTCGCAAACGACAGGTCAGTTCGGAATCATTGGAGGGCGAACAGTCAAGAAAGCGTTGCCGTACTGAGGAGGAAGCCTGCGTGCTTGAGTTGTTCTGTGAAGATGATGCGCCGACTGAAGCTCAGCGCAGATTGTCAAGGAAACTGTCATCAGTGGTTAGTCGGAAGAGCGGGCAGTGGAAAATGTCGATGACACCAACAACTAGAGACCGAATTCTGACCCCACAGAAGGACAGAATGACACCGGTCAATACTCCTTCGAAAAGTGTGACGTTTCACGATTCCGTTGTTGGCGGTGGTGATGACGACAGCGTGACTGAAACGCAGTCTCCGAAGGGAACACCGAGATCTAGTAGAAAGACTAAAAGATTCTCTTCAACCCAGCAGGATGAGCCTCCTGTTGGAGCATCTCTATCGAGTGGGAAAGGATCACCAAAGTTTGGTAGAAGAACACAAAGATCTTCATCCACCCAGAACGATGAATCTTCTGACATTCAGGGAACACCGAGAGCTCGAAAGAGCATTTTGTCAACCCCGAAAAGCAGCCAAAGAGGAAGGCCGAACAAGTCAGCTGACACATCGGCCATGGAAACTCCGCGGAGGTCATCGGCCCATGCAGCAGCTTCACCATTCCGGCCAGACAGTGGTCATCGACTGGGAAACAAAGCAACACCAAGGACTTCAGACAAGAAGCAGAAGGACTTGCCAGTCCGTCGGATTCTCTCAACATTTTCTCCCGGCACTGGGCGAGTTCTCCGACCTCGGACTCCGAGATGCTACAAGTTCTCAGCGGCAGTCGAGGAAGATGATGATGATGTATATTCTCTGGATGATGTTGAATCTTTCAGTGAGGAGGAGGAGCTTTCTGTGAAGAAAACTCCATCTAGGAAAGCCAGAAAAGAGGTGCATCTCGCAAACTTTTGTCAACTGCTTTACATTTTATCAGTAATACACATTTTCTGCTGCTATTATACAAGCTGTAATCAGCATAGTACTGGTATGACATATTCTCTGTGTAGTAAGCTCTACCAAGTGGTTTGTGCTGCAAGGTTTGTCTGTTCATATCTGTAATAACTAGAACATTTATGAGCAGATTTTGAATGAACTTTGTTGGAGTAGTTGGGCTTAGGCAAAGAGTAAAGTGATTAAGAGACTTTGGTGGAGATTAGAGAGTAAACCGAGTGTCTGTTGTGCTGTACCAGATGGTCTTAGCATGTTTTGAATACTCTACAAAGTTGCCATAATCTGCACTTTCTATGTGTTTGTGCCAGTTTTGATATATGGCATTTTGCTTTGATTCTACCAGTGATTCTTGCTATCTGCGTCTTACATGAATAAAAAATAGCACATCTGTCAGTTTTTGTTGTTATTTTTTAACTGAATCACTGTAAATGTGCTCACTGCAATGTAATTTTTGATGAAGTTTGAAGCATGGCTTGTCTGGCAAACAGTCGCAGTCTACGACACCAAAATCAGGCAGGAAGCAATCGCGACCTTCCACGCTGAGATCTTGCAACAAATCGTCACAAGAACAGGCGGAAGTTACAACACCGCAGTCATGTAGAAAGCTGAAGTATGGAGGTCGGACGCCTGTTCTACCATCACGAGGCGGTCAAGCAAAGTCTGGACGTGGTAGTGCCCTGGAGCAAGCGCGGGCAAGGTCAGCATCTGGGAATCCATTATGTAATCCGGTTTCTCGTAATTGTAGTTCAGTTTCCATCAGGAGAAAACAGACTTTGTTACGTTTGTTCTAATTTTTGTGCATATCCAGAATTTAGGCCACACTTTCTTGCACACTGGCTGGCATATAACATCCAGTGTTTTTTCTCTGTCGCTGGCCCGATGACCTGGAACTCTCTACCAAGACATATTTGCATGATTTTGTTCGCACAATGTTTATCTTTGGACAATGAGTACTGATGAATGCAGGGTATTCGTGGCTGTTACAGCATTGAAACAAAACCGAAAAGCAGTGACATTTATCAGTAGACAGTGTTTTAAGTTAGGCCTTAAGAAATGACTTTTTGATCATGCCAGCTCATAACATGGTAGCGTGCCAAAGTGGTAACCCCTAGGTTGCAGGTTCGACTCTTGCCCAGTGCACTGCCAGGTAACGACCTTGGGCAAGTTTTTCACACACATGTGCTTTTGTTCACCAAGCAGCATAATTTGGTAGGTCGGTCAAAGGGCAGTGATGCCCTGTGGCTGGGAAGGTAACCATAGTCTGGCGTCGCACTGGTGGTGCGTCACTGACTCAGTTGTTTATCCACCTACGGGCTTTATGTACTGATAACAGGGAAGTCGGATAAGTCTGTTTTAGGGGCATTTAGCTAGTTTACAGATTGACTGATGCTGGAATTATCTCTTGTGATTATCAGGTTGCACATCTCAGCTCTGCCGGAGTCATTGCCGTGTCGTGATGATGAGTTCGCGGACGTATACCAGTTTGTTCAGTCAAAGATCTCGGACAACACTGGCGGGTTCGTGGTACTTTGCAGCATGTAGCATTTGTAATTTTATGCATAGCCACAGGTTTCTTTTGTGTAAAACATTATCTGCTTCCGGTTCCCATCTGTCTGCTGAAAATTGCCATTGCTGAAATTACGACTGCTCTTTTGTGCTTCTGTTAAATTAGTTATGCACTGCGTTTTACAAAAAAGTTGTACACCAGCTCATATCGATAACCATGTCAGTTCTGAACAAATTTTCAAAATTCTTTCACTGGCAGACTCTCTGGAAAGTTTGCAACAAAAATATATATAACTAAAAATACGTTCTGTGGAATGAGGTATCTGTCTCATTGCTACGCTATATAGTCTAGCAGCTGCGTTTCAGCATTTGACGCTCTTGTGAGCCTGCAGCCAATTTTGTCTTTGAATAAAAACAGTCAGTTGCCATGACAACAGGGGTCTTTAGGGGAGAAATTTACATGATACAATTGCCTAGCCTGGGCCTGAAAATAGGGCGTAGGTGAAAACAGCGTGCGATTATCTTTTGCGGGAGCCGAGCTATAGTCAATTTTGTCACAAAATTTGTTGCCATAGCAACGGGGGTCGACAGGGGAGAAATTTAAATGACACCATCAGATAGCGTGGGCCCGAAAATAGGGGGTAGATGCAAATGGAGAGCAATTATCTTTCACGGGGCCGAGTTGTCAATTTTGTCCCAAAATTCGTTGCCACAGCAACAGCGGTCGGCAGGGGAGAAATTTAAATGACACCGTCGGATAGCCCAGACCCAAAAATATGGAGTAGGTGCAAACAGCGCGCAATTATTTTTTATGGGGACCGAGTTATACTGCTTTGAAATCCCCATTGGCTGTAATGCAAAATTTTGCAACTATTGAATGGTTGCTATGGCAACAGGAGTTGGTAGGGGGTAAATTTAAATAACATCGTTAGATTGCTCAACCCTGAAAATAGGGGGTAGGTAAACACAGCGCACAATTATCTTTTACGGGGACCGAATTATACCACTTTGAAGTCTCAGATTTTTAAAGATTTTTTCCAAACAAACTCTATCTTACTTTTCGGACCCCGAATCACTGTGCAAAATTTCATCAAAATCTAGTCAAAATTGCGGTCGTAGGAGTGTTTACAGACAGACTGACAGAATGACAGTGTGACAAGTGATTTTACAATCTGTCGCATGCTATGCTATAGCATTTTGACAGATAATTGAAGATAATTATACCCTTGACAAACTGTTTATTTGGACACAGTGTGTTGTTGTAATTGTAATAAACACAAACAGTATTTTCATTAGTAAGTCATTTTTGGAAGAATTTAGAAGGCTATTCTAGGTATAAAAGTTGCTTGGTTAGCTTCCTTACTTTGTTCTTTTCCCATCTTTTTGCTCCTAAATGTTGACATTCGTTCATATGCCATTTTGGTAGTTTTTTTTCAGAAAGATTAATTGGTGATATAATGCTATCCATTATATGGTTATGTTTTTCTGTGTGAAGCCATCTTTTTTTGAGTTACTACAGATTGGGCTGGATCTCATTGGAAAACCGTCGGGAATGTATAAAATGTAGTATAAACTTTCTTGCATATGTAGTTAAGTGCATTTTTATTTAGAGTATGTACTTGTATCTATATTGTGAATAGGTTAATTTTGCTGTACTTGCATTCAGATGCATGTATATTTCTGGAGTTCCCGGCACCGGGAAAACCGCAACGGTTCATCAGGTGATCTCATTCCTACGTGAAGAGTACGAGGCTGGGGATCTGGCTTACTTCAAGTACATTGAAATCAACGGAATGAGGCTCACCGATCCACACCAGGCCTATGTCCAAATCTTAGAAGTAGCTATTTCTTTGTTCTGTTTATTCGTGCTTAATGGCTGTTATTTTGTTTTACTGATGTTTGTTTTGTCTTTAGAACTACTCGTATATATTATTATGTTGTTAGTTATGCTTGATGAGTGTGATCATACATGGGCTAACTCAGCCTTTCATCCCTCCAGGGTAGATAAATCGTGTACCAGCCTGCATGGCTGGGGTTAAGGTGGGGCGTGTTCATTGTTCACCCATTTTGAGTCTCAGGTAACATTGTGTGCTCCCATTTGGCAAGTGATGCTCCATATTTCTGAGATGGGTTATCACTAAGACCACTTTAACTTTTTCTTTTCTTTCTCTAGTAAGTATTACTAGCTGGACAGTTTTTTTCTCCAGGGTAGTCTGAGAGAATTTTTGATGCAGGACTTTATCGTCCAGCAAAATCTGACAACAGGAGTGGTTAATCGTATTAGTAAGATATTTTTATTATTGTTTCGATGATATTGTAAGATATTGAGTGGTCCAGTCTCTTCTTTAATTTTTAGCTAGGTGTTTAAGATGTTTAGTTTTATTTGTTCGCCAGTGGTAATCTATTGTTGTTGTTTCTGCTAGCAACTGACGGGTCAGATAGCAACTGCCGACCATGCAGCAGCATTACTGGACAAGCGATTCAGCACGCCTGACCCTCGACGTGATCCAGTTTTACTACTTGTTGATGAGGTCTGTGATGCTTCCAAACTATGATTAGCCGTATTATCTGGGTGAACGCTTGCTAGAAAACTTACAAGGCCCCATTACTGTCTAACCTGGGGCCACCGAATATGTTAATTCGGCACCGCATTGATCGAAGCTTGCTGATGTAGCTTGGTTATCATGCTCATCTGTTTGTAGTGGCTTTAGGACCATGTTTAGTGGAATCAGTCAGCTTTACGACCACATTCAGTAACAAATTATTCGATTTAAATGTAAATCATCAAATTTAAATATAAATGCAAATGTAGATTATCAAATGTAAATCATCAAATTCGTAAGATCATTTGTTTAGTCAGTTCTAGCTGAAATTGTGATATATTATGTGTGCTGCATACTTTCTGGTTTTCCGGAATATTTCTTTGGATCCGTTTGTATACCACTGCTGTAAAACAACTGTCATATTGGTCGTTTGTAGCTGGATCTGCTGTGGACAAAGAAGCAATCGGTGATCTACAACATCTTTGACTGGCCGACAAGACGTGATGCAAGGCTCGTGGTCATCGCGATTGCCAACACGATGGATTTGCCAGAACGAATGATGATCAGTCGTGTTGCTAGTCGCTTGGTCAGTATCTTGTGTGGTCTGCAGTTGCTGCAAACATGTTTTGCTTGTTTGTTCTCTTAATTTGAACACCAAAAGGCAGAAAAAGACTAATGTTCATGTGAACATTTTCCAGCGCACATAGGCACTGTATGTGATTTTCGGAAAATGTTTAATGACAGGACTACATTTATCAGTAACTCAAGAAAACTACTTTATTTTGTATTGTATGTCAGCTGTTATGTTCACTTTTTATGCATCAGATGTATTTCAACGTTGTCAGGGCAAACAGCAGCATCTATTTTGTTTGCCGCAGTTTGTTTATAAATTTATAGCATCACACGTTACGAGTATTTTTCCCATGAAGACAATATCGTTTGATATGTGCTTAATAGCACTTAGTCGTCAGAGCGAGTTTGACATAATCACATTCTCACGTCCGGCTTGGTACATACCTGATGCTTGCATGCGTCAGACTAACAGTGACGGTGGTTTTGTTTTCAAATTCTGAGTCTGTGTTTTGGCTGTGCAGGGCATGACAAGAATGACGTTCCAGCCATACTCTCACAAGCAGCTTCAAGAGATCGTGCTCTCACGCATCAAAGGCATTCGCATTTTTGACGAAGATGCCGTGCAGCTTGTCTCCAGGAAGGTTAGTGCGCCGTATTCTGCTATCCATACACGAACTAATATTAACAAATAATAGTAAGAAATTCTTTAAATATTTTTGGCATTTAAGCAGTTAATTTCAGAGAGAACAGCCAGCCAGACAAAAAAACTGAGTATGTTTAGTTTGGCAAAAATGGATACTTAAGTCCAGCATAACTTTGTATAAGTTGCTGATTATGGCGACATGCATATTGTCCAGAAAAAATAATTTATTCAAATATTTTTGTTACTTGTGCTTTGATTTCGGTGATCAGTAGGCCTGAAATGCTTCTGAAAACCATCTGAATGGAATCAAAAATTTCACAAGGTTTGGTCAAAAAGCAGAAACCGAACTAATTCACCTTTTTTGCACTCCGTATATGTGATGTAATCTGCTGAATGGTTTGCATGTAGGTAGCAGCACTGTCTGGGGACGCAAGACGAGCGTTGGACATTTGTCGTCGTGCGACTGAGTTGGTCGGTCTGTCAGACGGCGATAAAGGTCTAGTGACAATGACCCATGTTGACACAGCACTACAGGAGATGTACTCGGCACCGAAAATTGTTGCCATTCGGTTAGTGGTGTGCAGTTATACATTGCTTGAATTAGGGTGGTATTGGTCGCCTCAAAAACATACTGCGACTTCTTTTCTGAGATAGTTAAAAAATTATGTATTTTATGCACAGTATTAGATCTGCAACCACACACCAATGGTTCTCATACTGGCACTTTTTTTGTGTATTTATCTCTGCACTTATCTTAATGACTGTCATTGACGTTTGATAATCTCCTGGATGAACATTTGTTAAGATTATTTTGAAGCAGAAAGGTTAAGTTTTTTAGACAGCATTGTGGAAGCATTGTATTGTGTTGCCAATATTGTTACTTTTTATTATGCACATGTTTAGTTGTGTTATTGCTTTTGTATGTATATGCTAGGGCTAAAAATATACAACTGGTTGAAAAATGGTTAATTTAATTGCATCTTATGGCAGTGTCTAATAGGCCCTATGGGCCGTAAGGCTTGGGAAGGACTTTACGTTTTTTATGGTAGTGTAACGCTTAGGATGTTGAACTTGTGATCATGATGTCACTGGTTTAACTCCCAGTCAGATTGCTATCAAGTGGTTACTACTTAGATTAGTGACTGACTTTGCACAGGTAAACCACTTTGTATATAACCAACACCAAGATGAACTCATTTATTCATATTTTCGGCAAATCGAGTACAGTGTCTGCCTGCCTGGGTTAAAGCAGGGTGTGATCACCTGTGTCAGGTGGCAGGTAACGCTGTGTGATCTCATATGGCAGGTGACATTCCGTAGCTCTGAGGTGGGTTTCCCATGAAGAGCTACAACATTCAACCATTTAGCCAAGTCGTCTAGGTCTATCAACAGCTCTGTGTGTGGTTTGCTGTGTCGGTGCCAGGAATGCATCGTTGCATGAGAAGCTGTTTCTGAGAGCAGTCCTCGCGGAGTTTGCCCGGACGGGGATCGAAGAAGCAGTCTTTCGCTGTGTCTACAAGCAGCATGTGGCGCTCTGCCGTTTTGACGGTAAAGACGAATACTTTTATACTTTTCATGTTGACCTAGAACTGGTGGTTTTATTTGTGTGATGGCAGTGGTCATGCTACTGATGTAGGCGTACATTATGAACTTTTTGCCAAATGCACTTACGTTTTTATATTTTTTTTCTTGTCTTTAGTTGTCTATATTATCTATTTTGTTGTGTACTGTCTGCCAGTGTTGCTAAATAAAGATTTTCAAAATTAGCGGAATCGATGGCATAATTATTTGTGGACTAAATGCATTGTTTATGGTGCAGCAGCCGTGGGCGTTTGTGTTAGTGTGATATTAATAGTAATTGCCACGACGCTGTTTCTGGTGCTGTCACCACGGCGCAGTTTCTGCGAGAATTCACCCGGTTCATTTAATGAATTTATCACGAGCATCGGGTGGCCAGTGACCTTTGGTGTAATTCAAAAGCTGATATTCATTTCACCATCGCACAGAGGTTAGATGGCTGATCCAACCTGGGTGGTTGAATAGACCAATACAGTTAACACTGTACCATGTCATGTGTATTTGTGCCAGAAATAGTGCCACTGACAATGTTTCAATCTTCTATGTGGCTGCTAAGCTGAAGCCTTGTATAAACCATAGTGTACCTTTATCTGATCAAGACTCACTATGTCTGTCAGACGTTTTCTCTTGCCGGCCCGACACTTTGGAACTCGCTGCTCGATGATTTTTGGGATCTGAAGTGTTCTGCAGACACTTACAGACAGTCGCTGAAGACATTCCTCTTTTCTCAGTACTACAGGATGGGCCAAAAAAATGACCCAACTTGTTTTTGTCAGAACTTTGTCAAATCTCCACCAAATTTCATAATTTTTGGCGTACAGATAGCCAAAACGATAGAAATATGTAAAAATCAGCCACTACCATAGTTAATGACTACACGATGCCGTTATCTGTGCTAGGTGTAGCCCCATTGACGGTTTCTCAAGCATGTTACGTCGCTGCTAAACTGAGTGGCATTCGACTGCTGCTGACTGAAGCTGGTCACGCTGGACTTCTGCAGCGCATTCGACTCAACGTTAGTCAGGATGACGTCCTCTTTGCTCTCCGCGATTCCACAGCCAAGAAAACTTGATCCGGATCGGTGAAAACTTGATTTGCATTCAGCGAATGAACTGCATCTGTTACGCTTGTTTCTACCTTGAATTCTGTAGTGGCTGTGTTTTTGTAGTAGGCTTTAATGAGGAAGTCGATTGAAACACGTTTGTTGCAAACGAATCAGACTTGAATAACGCTTATTCCGCAGCGGAGCCGAGGCTCTATGAGGTAGAATTGAGCTAATTATTATGAAAGGATTGTAGACGGATGGATTAGTGCAGTGGAGTTGTGTCACTGGGGAGGGCCAATTGTCCGTCTTAGTTGCAGGCTGTCAGAAAATTTTTTGTCTTATAATTTTATTTCTGAAGTACAAAATTTGGGGCTTCACTCCCTCATCTTAGGGAATTTTGTGGGGTCATAATTAAAATTCTGAGCACTTATGATCTCCTGTGGCAGAAATTTGCCTTTTGGAATCTTCGCACTTTTTGTCCCCACTTGTCTCTACTTTTTTTAACCCACGGTGTTGTAATACGCTCTTAAGTAGTTACTGTTTGTGCTGTTGTAATCATGTTAATGTTGGTATTAAGCACACAATGCAAGGTGCAAAATTTAATCTTAGGACCTGTCGCTGAGTTGTACGTGTATAGAATTTGGTTAAATGTTTTGAAGTTTTGGTGAGTTTTTTGCACAATTAACTGTGGTTGTTTTTAGGCTTTGCGTCTCATAAAGGTTAAACTTTGTGTAAAGGTTAACCTTTTTTGTTTCGTTATTATGTGTTCTTGCATTTTGCCTTGAAAGGCCGTCCCCGAAATGACCTATACTGTGTTGGGCAGGACGTAAAACCCTACTCAGTCACTTAATTGTGAAATGACACTGTTACATCAACTTTTTTATCTGTTGCCGACTGATGCGTGTATAGTTTGTAATGCAGTATACACTTGTGTAGAAGTTGACCTATACACAGATTAACTTATAAATGGGTATATAAGGTAGTTTCAGCCTGTCTTTTTGTAATAATTGTTCACTGGTTAAGTGTGTCGATGTACCTGTTAAATTATGATTGAATAGTCTGACAATGACATTGTTAACCAGTTTATCGGATATATTAATCACTGATTATTTAACTATATTCTATAAATTGATATTGCTCTGGCACTTCTGTCACGTAATTTCATCATGGACCAAATTTACATACGGAAGGTTTACGACAGATTCGTGATAAAATGCGATTTACCAAAAAAGTTTTGTAAGTTAGGCCTCAGATGTTTTTAGTTGCTAATTACCTGAAGCATGTTAAATTCAATATGTTGTATATATTAATTGGTACTTTTTGCCACTGCGCAGGATCGTTGTAGAGCAGTGTAGAGATTGATGCTATGCATGCTATGTGTGTCAATGTCACTCAGTAGTGTCATGTTTAGGGGTACAGTTGTCCCTATATTCTTTATTAGAACTGCCATTTTCGATACATATGCAGAGTTATAATCGGCAGTTCTTACAATTTTAGGTTTCCATCTTTTTTGTGTTTCATAAAGGTTAAACTTTCTGTAAAGGTTAAACTTTTTGTTCCATTATTACGTGTGTGTCCGATTTTGCCTGCAAAGGCCGTCTCTGAAATGACCTATACTGTGTCAGGCGGGATGTTAAACCCTACTCGCTCGCTCACTCGCTTAGCATGTCAAACAAAAATGTCTCCGGCTTTTCTTCCAAGGATACCAAATTTTGCATTGGAAGTCCCCCACTTTGGGGGGAATTTTGAGGCATATTTGAAATTTTTGAGCATCCCTGTCTCCTTTGTTGCAGCTGTCTGTCAGAAAATTGCAGCTATGTATCTTCCTCCCCCTCCGAAATCTTTCAAACCCACAATGCCAAATGTTCTCTATTGTTTGTTAACTTATGTATTAGAAATCAGTGTGATGGTGAAAAGCACTTGTTGGGGAAGCAAAATATTGCACTGATCGCTGTATGTTTTTATTGCAATATGAAAACTGCTGAAGTTGAAGGTGATTTTCTGTGTAAATGCAAGAAATTGTAGTTAGATGTGTAATGTGATTATGCTTTTTCAGTGCGTTTTTCTTCTTGGTTCAGTTCTTTGGTATGTCAGCAGAAGTAAAAATCAGTTTTTATTCGTTGACTGTAGAATCATTTATAAAATTTGCAGCTGTCTATATTGTTTTTATTATTAAATGAGTAAAGTAGTATTTGTCTGTTTCAAGTTTTAATCTTACCAGCTGTTGAACAGATATACTTGATGAATTATTTAATTCATGGTTCCTACGGTCAGGGGAAGTCAGGGAATGTTAGGGAATTTTTCATTCCAAAGTCAGGGGTAACTCAGGGGGTCAAGGAAAGTCGGAGGATTTAAAAGTACCAGGGTGCAAAAGTTAACAAAGATGCAGAAAAAATTTTAAACTGTTTTAACAGTTCAAAATTTTTCTGCTCGCTTTACTCTGAGAGTATTTGTACCTCCACTTTTAAATTTGCCCTTCTTTTCGCTGCCCTTCTTTTTAGTGTGATTGCAAGTGATTGAAAACTGACGCTGGTATTTCGCGTGAACAAGTTAGTCAGGGAAAACAATTCATTTTGTCCTGGAAAGTCAGGGAAAAAGGAAAATGAATTTTGCAGAGTAGTAGGAACCATGTTAATTAAACAGGTCTGCTTGCATCAGGATTGCAAGGAACTGCTTCTGACTTCTTGACAAGAATAACTGGAAGTCTCACATACATACAGACACTAAGTTGCGCCTCTACAGGATATATATTCTACCAGGTCTGGTCTATGGGTGCGAGACATTTACCATCACCAAGACTAAAAGGAAGCATCTTGATGCATTCGATACCTGGTGCCTATGGAAAATTCTACAGATACCATATACACGGCACACTACAAACGAGACAGTTTGAGACATAACTGCTTGTACACCAGTCTCTGAAGTGGTCAGGTTTCACCATCTTAGGTTATTCGGCCACCTAGCTCGTACAGCCCCAGTGGAAGATCACCATCGCATCGTAGCTGCCGCGTTCCGTCCACACGCTGACTGGAGGAGACCCGCTGGACGTCCAAGAACAACTTGGGTCAGAACAGTTGATGAAGACGTTCAGCCCCAGAACTTTGGAGTTCACACTGCCTGGAGGAAGGCCAAGGATAGGGACATTTGGCGCCAAGTCATCAGTACGGCAACGCTCTGACAGGAGTTCGCCAAGAAAAAGAAGAAGGTTTCATACTGGCTCTTACCAACATTGTTACAGCAATATTGTTGTAGGCATGAGTGTGCCATTTTTTGTTTATAAGAAATATGTATATGAGTGGCCAACAATCGAGATCTGAATGCATCATAATTGATGTAAGCTGGGTTTATACTGGACACATATTGGGACTTGGGAGTTTTGTTTTTGTTAACTCTAGCTAATTGCTGCAGTTGTACCATAACGAGGCAAAAGGGATGGATAAAGATATCAGGAGTATTGCAAGTTTGTAACCTTTATTTTTGATGTGATACAGCTCAGCTGTAGTGTATGGCATCTTTGGCACGGTTGTCGTCCATCTGTTGTCTGTAGTTCTCTGTCATGGATGTATTGTGGCTAAACGGTGCGAGATAAGGCCTACCTTGATATTGATTACTAGTTGCAAATTGGCTTTCAAATGACATGAAAATTATTGATCTTGGATGACCTTGAAGTGTTATAGCGCATTATGGTATGCCAATCGTCCAGTATTGTGGCTAAATGTTAAGTCGTAGGGTGTCTGCAATGGTACCATTAAATAGGCGCTGGCAACTTTTTATAGGCTGTCAATCCATCTGCAGCGGTTTGGCCGCAATTTTCAATGGAAATTTTTAATCTATAAGTGCCCGTATCTTGAAAACGGTGAGAGATGGAGCCATGTTACTAAATCATTGACCTTGGATGACCTTGAAGATTCTGCAACCGGAACTGTATAAACTGCACCTCGTCTTCCCTAGCGATAGCTGATAGGGCTCTCTTGTTTTGACTCAACAGCGTACAGAACAGAAACTGCTTTTAAGCGGGTTCTGATCGCCCAAAATCCCAAATCGTAAAAGTAAGTTGAAAGTTTGAAACACAATAAAATCGTTAATCAAGACTGTGGTAAATCTTATTGTTTCGTTGACAAAATACTTTTAATCGATTATCGACTTGTGCTACTTGCGATCGTGCTGTCAGCGTCGCTCGACGCATTGAACTGAATAAATAGGCCTATATAATATTGTATTCAGTGGCTCGACGTTATTTACTTACTACTTGTTTACGTTTGCTATGTTTATGTTTAATTTTCAAGTTTTGCGATATAAAGAAATTTTATAGTAGCACCTTGTCTTTCATGTTGCGATAAATTTTCCGATGTCGTTACATTACGTTTCACCAGTGCAGGTTAGGTATAGGGCTGTGACACTGTGCTATAAGCTGACATCATTGCAGACATATCTTGCTTGCGCGGCCTTTTTTGAACGAGCACAATTTGTTGGCAAGTACTGGTATTACGTACAGAGCCACTACCATCGCTGTCGCAAAACTTTTCTACCCGAATCTTAAGACTAGCTCTAGCCCTATCCCTATCCCTAATCGTATCTTCAACCTTAAATTCAACACTGATCGTAAGGCTAACCCTATCTCTAATTGTACTCTTACGATAATCAGAGCACGTAACCTTAAGCTTAGATGCTATTTGAACTTTCCTGATGCGAAACTTTTGCGATAGGGCCGCCGTTTTTAATTCTTACATTTTTTACAGGATACTGTCAAACTCTTTTTTCCTGACTTTATCAATAACCTTGAGTCTAATTGAACATCACTTTTAATGTATGACTTATGAGCGTTTTAACTTATCCGCTGATTGGTTTAGTTTTTGTTGATATTCGTGTTGAAGTTATTTGTTACGGATGGAAATAGGCCTTTGGTCTGCTTCCAGATGTCCGTTGATGATGATGATGATGATGATGATGAACAGCAGTGACCAATCAGCTGCCTAGTTAATCAGCTTTGTATACTATGGTTGCAGAGCTGGCTCAGCATCCAGGCACTGCAGTGAAACACCCAAGAATTCTATTTTTTTAATCAATGAAAAGTTTGGAACTATCATTCTGAGCAGTCATATACAGGGTGGGCCAAAAAAGCCGGACCTGTTTGAGCATTGATAACTTAGCGATGGTTACCTGTAGAAAGGCCTGTGGTATGTCAAAAGTTTTAGAATGTTGTAGATAAAAAGGGCCCAACTTGCATAGCAAATGATTTAAATATTCTTTGCCTAATTTGCAATTAGGCATTTGCTTGCACTCCCATGTGGTCGAGGTCATTGAACTCAAAAAGTCACTGCCAAAAAGTCCAGATGTAAATTCTGTGAATTATTCAGTGTGGAGGCATTGCAACAGATGGCATCATGCATGGTCACAAAATTTCAGTATCTGACCAGCTAAAGATGTGCTAATCGAATGTGGGCTCAGCTGATCCTGAACATATTGACTCCAGCGATCGATCAGCTGTCTAAAAGGATTGATGGCGGTTATGAATGCAAAAGCTGGGCAACTGCCTATGTCGAATTTCATCTAAACTCAATCTATGTGTTAATCATTGTTGATATTTCACTGTATGCTAAATGAAAATTAACTTGAATTCATGTGTTACTGCCAATTTAGCATGATTTTAGGGATGGGGCAGATTTGTGTAAATCAGGCAAAGAATATTTAAATGCTGAGTCATGCAAGTTGTACACTTCTTCTATACACAATTTTGAAACTTTTGGCTATTACGCGCTTTTCCATCAATAAACATCGCTAAGTTATAAAAGCTCAAATATCCATGTTAAATCCATGTGTTACAGTCAAATTTTGCAAAATTTTGGGAGTGACGAATATTTATGCAAATTAGGCAAAGAATATCTAAATGCTTCAATATGCAAATCTGTCGTTTATTCTTTACAGCATTCTGAAACTTTTGATGTATCACACATCTTTCTACCACTAACCATCGCCGAGTTATCAACGCTCAAACAGGTCCGGTTTCTTGGCCCACCCTGTACTTATTCAATGTGTGCTGTTGAAGGTTCCTGAACTTGCTGCAGAAGTGAGTGTCGGAGATGTGGAGATGGAGACAGAAGATTTCGCCAATCCAGCAGATGCTTCGCATGCACACAATGATGTTGTCTCTATCAGTGATGACGATGATGATTATGATGAGAATGATATAGGTACGGAATCTGTGCAGTCAACTGATAACGTTGACAGTGATGTGCTTCTTAGTAATGAAAACTTGAATGACAATGACAATGACGATCGTCAATCTTCCGTCGATATCTATGAATCAAGTGCATCGTCACCAGATCCTGCAGATGTTACTCTTGAAGCAGCAGCTGTTGCAGTTTCAGCTGCATCTACTGCTGCTGCTGCTATATTACTTGAAGATCCATCTCCACTGGTGCCAGTCGAGACCAGCAGTGAGAATGCACCTGCCTCTGTTACTGGAAATCCAGTAGCAGAGCTAGCACTGCCTGCAGCCAACTTGGATGATTCCATGTCTTGTTTTAAAACAACAAAACGAAAGAAGCCAGTTTTACCTTCGCCACCTGTCAGCAAAGATGATGATGCTGATGATGCGGAGGTAATACAGTTTTGTAGTTGTCTAGACTCTTGTTTGAAGCTTTTCCATGAATAACATTTAAAAATAGAAATTGGTTTTAAGCTGCTGCTGTGTTGGATATCATTTATTAATTGTTAGCAGTGCAATATTGTTATATTACTGGTAACAAATTTAACAGCGGCAGAACATTTGGTATAAAACTGTGAAATGAAATAGAACTACTTGTCGTGAGTGTCATAATAATTGGCACTTATTTCTGCATCTGAAAAGTGCATATTTTTATGCAGTGTTGCGTACATCTGTAGTGTTGTCCAATCTGCTTTGAGCCATGGACAAACTCTGGAAGTCATCGGCTGGCTGCATTGCGATGTGGCCATCTTTTTGGCCAAAGGTTTGTCTTGTTTTATTCCAGTTGTTTCAGATCAGTTTTAGTTTTGGTGTTATTCTGTGCTTTTCTGTTTTTAAATTCTGCCTGTGTATTTATTGTTTTGTTTCAGCATTTAAATATTATTTTGTTCTCATTTTGATATGTGTTTTTGTTCAGTTCTAGCTCTTGTTTTTTATGTAATTCTAATGAAGCTACAATCATCAAATTGGGCACATAATAAAGTGTGTTTTCATTATTTTTATTTTGCATTTTGATGTTGCACTTTCACTTTTACTAATGTAAATTTTATTTTGGTTCACATATTTATTTTAAGCCCATTTCTGCCTGCTTTTTCCTCTACCGGTAACAAATTTGCCTGTTGTACTTCACTCTCATTTTTTGGATATTTTGGGCATCAGAATGCATGCTAATTGTGGATTATTGTAATTTTTCATGCAGTATTGGTGATTTGCATTTGTGTATGACAGACTAAGGCTTTTAATACAAATAATTTGAAGTCAGTATTTGTATTTGTACTTTTTTTGTAGTTGCATTGAAAAATGGTTGAAAGGACAGATGGGCAAATGTCCCCAGTGTAATGCAAAAGCTCATCGCAAAGATATTCGTCCATTGTTTGCACGCATACTGAAGGTAAACATGGTTGACTGTTGACTAAGTATATGATTTGTCTTCATGATTTTTAGCATGAAGATTTGGTGATTATTTCTGCAATATGGATGTAAAAATTGCATTGCTCTTATGTGCTAGTAAAGTAGTAAGTCAACATCCCTTCATGTGTAGGTGCAGTAACAGACATCTGTCTTTGCATCAGTTTTTTTCATCTCATTTGTCTGAAGTAAAACTTACAGTGGTAATTACAAAAGCAGGAATATTTACAGCTTATGTTTTTCCCTAACCAGTATTGTCAGTACTGAAAATTCAGAGTATTTCTGATGTGTTGAATCGACCGATGATTTGCAGTGTTCTGCTGTTTGTAGCTGACGAGACTAGTGAATCCAGTGGGGGGGGGGTAATCTGGCTATTGACCCCTTCCCTATTCAGTCATATGCAGCATTTGAACTTAATAAAAATATTTCTAAAAAGAAATATTTAAGTGGAAAAACTGCAAACAATTGTCAAGAAGCTTTCAGTTTTCGGGGCTTCGTTTGTATGATCCCTGGATCCTGCTGGGAGTTGTCTCCAAACCCCTATTATAGGCCAGTGCTACTGTGCTTGCCATACCAACACTCATTTTTTTCGGATTTCCACTTTCTGGATTCGCCAAACACGTTCATTCGTAGGTAGTGGATACGACGGAGCGCGATCGAGTGCAAGCCGAACTGGATCGTGAGCGTGAAGCTCGTCGCAGTGCAGAGCTCGAGGCAGCGAAGGCTCGTATGAGCCATCAGCTTGTGCTGAACGAGTGTTCTCAGCTACGACAGGAGGTTGAACGACAGCGGCAACAGCTGGAACTTGCACGGTTAGATTCTCCACCCATGGAGATTTTTTTGCACTGTTCAATACGGTTGAAAAAACTGGTTTTCTTTAGAAAGCTCAATGCACTGGGTTTTATTAGGTCTAGTTTTTACGCATGACAGCAGGTACTGCTATAGCGCATCTTAGCCATCGCAATTCTGTTTGTTCGTTCATTCGCCCGTCCTTTTGTCCATCACACGGGTGGATCAGTCAAAAACGGTGCAAGCTAGGATTACCAAATTTTCACTGTTGGCTGCCCGGAAAACGCTAGTTTCAGGAACTGTAAAGCTTTTTCATATATTCGCAGGGGGTAACCCCAAACAAGGGTGCTAAATGAGAGGGGGGTGGGCAAAATTTGCGATTTTTAGCCAATAAGTCACTGTACTTCAATAACGGTGCGAGATAGGGCCTAGGTTACTGTTAATCGCTAATAGTAAGTCGTACACTGGCTCTTGATTCCACTGAGATCAATGACTTTGGATGACCTTGAACGCAAAATAGGGGTTTTTATGGATTTTTCGGCGATTTTGGGTTGCGACACACATTTCAAGAGCGGCAGCATTCACGCAAGACAGTAGCGCCATCTGGTGTATGTAAATACATCGTACCCAATGTCAGTTGCTGGATCGATGAGCTTAGATTTGTTCGCAGTGGGCCTTCAAAGATGCACCACTGTCGCACGTTCCCCTTTGCGTTAGCTGGGCTTTTCTTGTTAAAGGTTTAAGATGAATCTAAGCTAACAAGCCTGCTTTCAGCATTAGAATGCCAGAAATTTCTGTCATTTGATTATTGGTCGATCAATGCACATTTAGCAGTTGAATACTGAAAAATTGAAAGTAGCATTCATAACTATTGCAGTTGGTTAAGAGTCGGGCTTTCAACTCATGCCAGCCAGACATCACAGTGGTTAATTTTATGTAGAGGTTTCATTAGTAAAAATTGACTATTCTCTGTTCACTGTGTCATGTACGTTAGTGTTACTGGTATGTCTTCTAGTATGCAGAAGCCTGTAGCCAAGGGAGATTGATTTGTTTTAACGAAGCCCCCTCCCCTGCATCAGTTGGAACCAGGAAATGTTGCATAAAAATAACTAAAGCATGACCACTGGATGCAATTTTGAGCTCATAATGCACAAAAAACGTGTTTGCATTCAGGGCTTTGCTTTGGACCCTATTTGTGGAGCTTAGAGCACTCACTCCTCGAGATTTCTTATGTGGATTAATGGAGAGCTGTGAAGTGGCCCAGAGAGGTTGAGTCTGTGGGCCTGGTCCATGACTGGAATGGTTATTGTCGAAGAACATGTAGATATCCAGTCTCTGATGCAGCAGTTGTTGTTGAATGTTGTCAGGCAATCTGGAGGCCATGGCATGGAGAGAAAAGACACGACCACTGCGCTCAGTGCATCACAGCAGCGCAGTTTCTACGTTTTCGAGAAACACATGAAGATATCCGAAGTACTGATACAAATGCATTTGCTCATTGCTTGCTGTGTGTCATTAAGATCGCCTAGTTTTCATCTCAGCCACCCACCTCCCCAGAACTTTGAGCTTCATTCTTCCTATATGCCTTCAGTAATCATCAGTTACTTATTCTGCCAGTCTTACTAGTGTCAAGCATTGTAATTCTGATTTTAAAGGACAACTACTGCGAAAAATTTTTATTGCAGAATATCTTTGGATTTTTTTTTTGTATTACAAATATATGCGTCAAACTTTCCATTGAAACAGTTATTATCAAAAAAACAACTTTGATGATCAATCTGTTATGTGCTATAAATAGCTACAGACTAGATTAAATTTTTAACCAAACTACTTTTACGCAGTACTTGGTTTCTTTCCGGTAATTAGTAGCAGATGACTTTAGCGCAAAACGCGGCACTTCATTTCATAGAAACATTAAAAAATGTTAGGTCTAATCGTTTAACTATTAAGTGTAAAATAAGATGTGAAAACATTACATACGTACACAACTAGCAAATAAACAAACAATAAACCGAAAAAATGAAACTTTTGACTGCTTGTCGTTGCCGCCTTGAACTGCAGCTGGTTCCCATTCACCCATACAGCGAAGAAGGCAGTAGTCTTAGTCACCGTACAAGCAACCAAGAACCAGGCACTACGAGGTAGTACATGAATATTAATGAGGTAGTGCATGAATATTCAACCTCGTAACTGGTTTCCAGTCGGTTCTGGTTAAAAGTTAACTACACGGTTTTTTTATCAAACAGTTTGCGCTGGTAACATGCATGTATTCTTTGCTAGAGGTCTACTATCTGATAATACACTGAAATCTCAAAGGTCAACTTTGATGGCAGTCACCCTTTAAATCGTGGTCTTAGACTATCTGTTGTGTATTTCGTACTGGCTTAGTCAGTTGCTGGTTTAACTGTTTAGCAGATTATTGTGTCTTCAGTCCAGCATTCCTGCTGCCATATTCTGAAAAACCTGTTAAGATCTTTCTGCAGTATATTATTAAACTGATGATGGGTTTGTTATCTTGTGCTAAAGCCTGTCTGGAGCAGATCTACATTATCTCACTGAGACTGTTTGTTGCTGAATCTTGCTTCACTTGCTGTAAAGTCTGATGGTCTGTGTTTTCGGTACTGTGCTGTGCAGTATTTTGTCCTGTGTTTTACCATGTACGTCGTTTTATGAGTACTGTAATGTAGATCTACTGTCCCACATGCTGCATTGTGTACTCTGTTGTGTTGTATCATAGAACGGTGGATGTCGAGTATTGACATACTGCGCACAGATGGCAACACTTTGCATATCTCAACCGTCAGCAGTGCCTTTGTTTCCTGGCTATGGTGTCAAAAAGGTAACACTGATTTTTGGTTTTTGTTTAGTTTTGGCATTTTTCTGAACTTTGTCCATGTCCAGCTTCGGCACTTCACAGTTCCAAACATTTGGCAGTAGTTGTGGTAGCAGTTTTCACAGGCCTGGGGCGGTGGGGCCTAATTTGCAACACTTTCTATCTGTGTCTCCCTAATTTTTTTGCAAGTCAGTAACGTAGTTATGCAAAGGTAACTTTGGAGTGTTTTTCTTTCACTTGCATTTTCTTCTTACAATATTTCTGTAATTTTTTTATTTTCGTATGTTACTGCTCTTATTGTCGTTCAGTTTGCAGCATCAAAGCACTGAAGAATGTGCCTGCATTAACACACTGAGCCATGTTATGCTATATATTTTGTAATGTTACCATTATTACTGCAATCACTGTTTGTGGTCAGATTTAATCAATCAGTCAATCAATCAATCAATCGCTTTTATTATCAGGCAGCATGGCCCATAGAAAATTAAACATACATACACACACAAGCAAACACACACAAACACAAACACATAAAAGGAAGTAAAAGAAAAGAAAATTAAAGAAGCATATAATATACAATACAGGCATGCATTATCTTGCAGAGAACTCCAGCAAGTGAACAATGATGGAATTAGTACAAGCAGACCGAGACTTATTAAACACATGATTACAATTATGTAAGACATTGCTGAAACTTGGCAAGCCAGTAGCAAGAAACAGCTGAGTGAGACTGTCACGACATTGAAACCCGAAGAACAATTTAAGACATCTATTGTAACAAGACTGAAGTTTGGCAAGTGTACCATTATTGAACACCTTCCACAAAGCAATATCATAGAAACACAAGCAAAAAGATCTAAACCATAAAGTTTTGACACTGAGCGAACATTTACGATACCTACGCAATAAAATATTAGTACGAACAAACATATTCTGAATTTCTCGGTGAATATCAGCATCATCAGACAGGTCACTAGTGATGACGTGACCTAAATACTTGAACTTATCAACAAATTTAAGACTAGAGTTACCGACTGTGAAGCAGGGAAACTTTGATGTAATAATCCTGTCACGTTTG